>Ga0164294_10000167_pt1 | contig 61325 bp, 45 predicted proteins | sample GEODES005metaG_FD_111479 | JGI IMG/M metagenome (GOLD analysis project Ga0164294, IMG submission 111479) | Oligotrophic lake water microbial communities from Sparkling Lake, Wisconsin, USA - GEODES005 metaG | ecosystem: Environmental > Aquatic > Freshwater > Lake | place: USA: Sparkling Lake... | reverse complement strand
GCGCGGAAGATCATCCGGCCGTCGATCAAGGCCGCGCCGTCGCTCTCGATGAGCCAGGCGCTGCTGCCCACGCTGAGATCGAGGCGCACCGGGGCCTCGGCCGAGATGTGCTCGCCGGGCGGAGCGGTGATGCGCAGGGCGAAGGCGGCCTTGTCCCAGTCGATCGACGCGCTGGGCAGGGGGGCCTCGGCGGCCAGGGCGTGGGAGAGCAGGAGGGTCCACATGGCTCAGTCCTCGGCGGGGCGTCGCAGGGCGGCCCGCAGCCCCAGGCCCAGCCCGAGCAGGCCGAGGATCCCGGCGCTGGCCCGCCCCATTGCGACCGGGTCGCCCTGGGTGCTGGGGAGGAGGCGATCGATGAAGGGGAAGACGAGGTAGGAGCCCGCGCTCCGACTGTTGTAGTCGAGCACATAGAGGGCCGCGAGCAAGAACAGGGCGGGGGTGATCCAGCGCGTCATGCCCGGCGTGTATCGTGGAAGCCGGAGCCTCGCTTGACCCCACCGCGCCCCTCGATGCCGGCCTTCATCGCCCTGGTGGTGCTGATCGTCTTCTACCTCTTCACCGTGCCGGTGGCGGCGCGGCGCGACGGGGACTTTGTTCACCTTTGGGTGGGTGGTCGGGCCTTGATCGAAGGGGGGGCGGCGGGCCTCTACGACCCGGCCTTGCACCAGCAGCTCCTCCAGGAGGCCCTGCCGGGCGGCCTCACCGAGGCCCTGTGGGCGCCGCGCAACGCCCAGTTGGGGGCCTTCTTCTACCCGCCGCCGGCGGGCCTGCTCTACGCGCCCTTGGGGGCCCTGCCCCTGCGCACGGCGGCGGCGGTGCATGGGGGCCTCGTGATCGGGGCGGCGGCCCTGGCGGCCTGGGAGCTCGCACGCCTGGGGCGGCGCGAGGGGGGGCTCGGAACGGTGGGCGCGGGCGCGCTGATCGGGGCGATGCCGAGCTTCTTCTTCAGCTTTGTGCTGGGGCAGAACGGGGTCTTCACCCTGCTGGTGATCCTGGCGGGCCTGGGGCTGCTGCTGCGGGGGCGGCCGGGGCTGGGAGGCCTCGTCTGGGGGCTGCTGGTGGCCAAGCCCAGTTGGGCCCTGGCCCTGGCGCCGCTGCCGCTCTTTCTCTTCGACCGGCGGGCGGCGGCTTGGGCCTGGGGGGGCATGGCCTTGGGGGGCGGACTCGGGGCGGCGGCGTCGCTGGCGCTGGGAATTGGGCCCTGGCTGCGCTTCTTTGAGCTGGTGCCCCAACTGGCCGCCCTCGACTGGCTGCCGGGCTACCCGCTCGATCTGCAGTTCAACCTCTGGAGCCTGCCGCGGCGCGTGTTTGGGGTGGGCGGGCTGGCCGATGGGCTGGGGGCGCTGCTCTGCGGGGTCGCCGTGCTGGCGGGGCTCTGGGCGGCCCGGGGGCGCAGCCGCCTGCGGGCCTTGGCCCTGGGGCTCTGTGTGGCGACGGCGGTGAACCCGCATGTGCACCACTACGACATGATGCCGCCGCTGCTGGGGCTTGTGTTGGTGGTGGGCGGCGGGGGTCGGGGAGCCTGGGCGTTGCTGGCTTTTCACCACCTGGCGCCGATGGTGGGGGGGTGGTTGGGGGTGCCCCTGGCGGCGCTGAGCCCCTTGTTGGTTGGCGCGGCGCTGGCGCGGGGGCCGAAGGCGGCGTCGGAGTGAGGGCCCGACCCACCTCCCTCGGCCCTCACCCCATCAGCGAGCGGCCGATGTCGGTGGGCAACAAGCGCAGGCGGGTCTCCGCGTCGGGACCCAGGCGTGCGCGCAGCTCGGCCCGCAGGGCCTTGTTGGGCTCCCAGGCGTAGAGCCGGCAGCAATACTGCGCAGCGCGGGTGCGGTTGATGTAGGCCCGCAGCCGGACGGCGGCCGGCCCCTCGGCGGCGCGCAGGCCATCCTGGAGCCAGCCCGAGAAGTCGCCACCCCGAAAGCCCAGCACGAGGTGATTGAGCAGGGCGATCTCCTCGGCGTCGAGCAGCCAGACATGGCGCCCCCGCGGCGGCGGCAGCGGCAGGCGGTTGAGGCTCAGCACCGAGCGGCGATGGGGGCGCGGCGGGGGCTCAACCGGCGGCGGACGGGGCGCCACCGGCGTGGGCGGCGCCTCCATCTCCATCGACAGGAGCGCGGCCCGGCCCAGGAACTGGGACTCATCGAGGGCCCGTCCGGCCTCGGCCTCAAAGGCGGCGGCGCCGGCGAAGAACCAGACGCAGAGCGCCGGGGCCTCCACGGGGCCCACCACGAGCCGGCCGGCCCGGCCCAGGGAGAGGGCCTCTCCCGGCGTCAGCGCCGCAAGCGCGCCGCCCAGGGGTCCGGCCCGGCTGGGCACGGCGCCGGGGATCCCCACCACCGCGAGGCCCTCTCCCTCTCGAATCACCAAGGCCTGGGCGCGGCTCACCCGGGCCTCCGACCCCACGGTCAGGCAGGCGGGAGCGGCCCCGCCGAGGTGCTGGCGCAGCGTGGCCACCCGAAGATCGGCCTCGCCCAGCGACCGGGTGAGCTCGCCGACGCTGCGGGCCCGGCCCACCAGCACGCCGGCCTCCTCGATCTCTTGCACCCAACCGCCCACCTCGCCGGTGGGGCGTCGGGTGGGGTGCATCAGGGCTCGAATCGGAAAGGCGCCGCCGCCGCTTTGCGGGGGGAGGAGGCGGTGCACAGCGGCGGCATTGAGGATTGGGCAGGCGCGCAGGGCCGCCGTCACCGCCGCCACCTGGGGCTGGTTTCCCCACCAGGGCAGCGCCTCCAGGGCGACGAGGGCGCTGGCGTGGAGCGGCATCCCGGCGAGGTGGTGCAGCAGGGTCTGGCGGAGGCTCGGCAGCCCGCGGTTGCGCAGCCCCGGCACCCGCAGCGTCACCGTGGCCAGGGCGTGGAGTTGGGCCCGGGGCAGGCCCTCCACCTGCAAGGGGCCCTCGCCGGAGTGGGTGGCGAAGAGCGCGACCGGGCGCCGGTTCTCAGGGGTCAGGGGGCCCAGATCGTCGGGGCGCAGGGGCCCGGGGGACGCGGTCGCGGCGGCCTGATCGATCAAGGCCAGCAGCTCGCGCAGGTTTCCTGGCCAGGGGTGGCTGCGCAGGGCCTCGATGACGCCGGGTTCGCACCAGGGCCCTTCACCCGGCCGGCGGGCGCGCCAGCGGGTGGCGGCGAGGAGCAGCAGGTCATCCTCGCGCTCGCGGAGCGGGGGCAGGCGCAGCGTGATGGCGTCGAGGCGGTCGAGGAGGTCGGCGCGGAACTCGCCCCGGGCGGCCATCTGCTCCACCGGGGCGTTGGTGGCGGCGATCACCCAAGAGGGCGGCGGGGAGGGCGGGCCAGGGCAGCGGTCGCATCGGCGCAGCCTAACCAGGGTTCTGAGGGGTTCAGCCGGGTTCAACCTGCGTCAGGCCCCCGCCGCCGGCCGCCTACTGGGCCTCGCAGTCGGTCTTCTCGACCCGCCGGACCTTGCGGCTGTAGGCCAGGATCTGGTTCTGCGGATCGAGCTCGACCTCCACATCGCCCTCCCGGCGCAGCACCGAGAAGCCGCCGAGGCCGTCTTCGACGTCGACCAGGGCCGCAACCCGCCGGGTCTTCTTCTGGTCCATCACCACCACCGGCACGTCGAAGCGGCCGAAGGGCACGTCGGAGACCACGCAGCCCAGCAGCATGTTCGCGCCGGGGTCGCCCGGCATCGGGGCGAGGCGCACCTGCACCTCGACCTTGGGGATGAAGCCGCCGTGGACCCAGAAGTCGAAGAAGTCCTTCAACTCGGTGCCGGTGTGGGCCTCCAAGGCCTCGCGGAGCTGGGCGGTGGTCACTCGCCGGCCCACATGCTGGCGGGCGAAGCGGTCGAGCCCCCGGAAATAGGCGTAGTCGCCCAGCCGCTCGCGCAGCACGCGCCCGAAGAGGAAGAAGGCGTAGTCGTTGAAGAGGGAGGGGTTTGCATAGTACAGACCCCCGCCGTCGGTGAGCGACATAAAGTCGCGGGCCTCATTGGAGATGCCCACGCGACCATCCACCGGGTTCTCCATCTGTTTACGCACCCGCTCAATGCGGTCCTCAAAGGCCTCGAAGCCCTTCTCCTGCATGGCGGCGCGTACATAGTAGGCGCCGTAGGTGTCGGAGAGGGCCGCCGTCAGCCAGGCGTCGCGCTCGCTCGCCGGGGCCACCACCTGCCCCCAGACCTGGGCCGCCACCTGGCGGGCCACCATCGCCTTCATCGCGTTGCTGGGGTCATCGCCAAGCCGACTGACCGCACCGTTCACCACCGCCGTCGCCAGCTTCTGAAAGCTGACCATGCCGGCGCTGGCCTGCTCGTGGGCGACCGAGAAGGCCTCCTGCGGCGTGCGGCCGCGCGACTGATACACGTCGATCTCTTCGGCCGAGGGGATCGGCAAGAAGCGCCGCAAGAAGACCAGCACCCGCCGCACCTCGGGGGCAAGGCCGGCCAGCTCGTTGCTGGCATTGGCGAAGACATGCACCCGCACGCCGGGCAAGCCAGCAGCCGGCACGTCGACCTGCGTCTTCCAGCGCCCCACCGCGAGGCTCGGCCGCCGGACGCCGCGGGCCTCGCTGCGGGTGATCATCCAGCCGCCTTCGTCCATCCGTTCATCAGTGGTCTGACCCGTCAGGGCCAGATCCAGTCGCCGCGGCGGCAGAGAGACCTTGGCGGTGAAGTCCCAGGCGGTGCCCCCCAGGGTGGGCAGCAGTTCGGGCACCAGGGTGCGCTGGCCGGTGGTGCTGCCCAGGTTGGCGCTGACCTCGCCGGTCGCTCCCCCCTTGACAGAGGCCCAGTTGGAGAAGGGCCAGCGGGCGCGCCAGTCGACGAGCAGCTCCACCTCTTCGCCGTAGCGCAGGGGCCGGGCCAGCACGACCAGGATCTCCTGGCGGCGCTCCATCCGACGATTGAGCAGCTCAATGGTGCCGACCGAGGGTTCGGCCAGCTTCTGGCTGGCGAGGCTGCCGCCCGAGGCGTCGGTGGGCGCCGCCACCCCCGAGGGGCCCGACATGCCGCCCGCACCGCCGCTGGAGCCGGTGGAGCCGCCGCTGGACAGGTTGCGCATCGCGTCGGCCGCGGCGCCGGGATCGTAGCGGTCGTCGATCGAGCGCGGCAGGCCGCCATCGAGCTCCAGCCAGCCCACCGGGGTGCCATCGGGCATCGCCACGCGATCAAGGGCGAAGGTGCGATCCAGGGCCTCGTGGCGGGGCAGGCGCATGATGACGTGCCGCACGCCTTCTTCGCGGGCCCGCAGCACCAGCTTGCTCTTCACCACCGCACCCAGCTCATTGAGGTTGCGCTCGGCCGACAGCTCGACGTCGACGTGGGCGCGCACCGACTCGATGCGGGTCTGGGCCTGAGAGGGCGCGCCGGGCGCGTCGGCCGGGAAGGCCTCGCCGCTGAACTGGCTCAGGTGGCGGACGCCGGCCGGATCGGTGCCGTGGGCGAAGGCGGTGGCGCGCAGCCCCGTGTCGCGGTGGTCGGTGCCATCGCGGTAGCACGTGAGCCAGCGGTCGTAGCCCTTGGCGCCGAGCGTGCCGCCGTCGCCCGAGGCGACATGAAAGCGCGTGTCGGTGCGGTAGTCGGCGATGAGGCGGATCTTGTCGCCCGGCGTGCCCAGCTCTTCGTTGACCATGCGGTCAAAGCGCAGCATCTCGACGGGGTCCAAGCCGCTGCGCAGCAGCTCGTCGCGCCGCTCGGCCAGCAGCTCCCGGGCGATGGCCCGCGCCTTGAGCTCGCCCCGGTCCGAAGTGACCACCATCTCGGCGTCGATGCCCTCTTCGGTCGCCCGCTCGACCATGCCGCCGCCGACCGGGTCGAGCCCCTTGAGCAGGACGTCGATCACCGGGTCGGCGCTGAAGACCACCGCCCGGCTAAGCGGGGTGGTGAAGGGGGTCTTCTGGTGGGCGATCGGCGCCATCTCCGGCTTCTTCGCGGCGCCCTTGAGCACCATGTGATTGGCAAAGGTCCAGGCGCTGGCCCGCTCCGGGAAGCGCAAGGCCACCTCGCCCTCGCCGACAAAGACCACGCCCACCTTGCGCTCGGTCACGCCGCCCTTGCCCCCCGACAGGATGGGAATGAGGATGCCCTTGCGCATCGTGCTGGAGCAGACCCCGTCGTTGAGCACGGTGTCTTCGGCCCAATAGGAGACGCTGGACAGACGGAGCTGGCCCGCCCCCTCCCAGCGGGTCTTGAGCGCGAGGAGGTCGTCCGAGCCGAGCGGCTGCGGCCCCAGCCGGCCGTAGTCCACCTCCGGCTGGTCTGCGGCGAGCCGGGCGTCGGGGTCGATCTCGGTGTTGGGCGGCGGCTCCGCGGCGAAGACGGTGGCGGCGACAACCAGGGCAAAGAGCGGGGACCAACGACGCATCCAGAATCCTTCGGGGAGAGCGGAGCCCCCCCTATCGCAGCCGCAGTGCGCGCCCGCAAGGCAGGTGTCAAGCGCGGCGGGTTATCTCCGCCCCAACCCCGCCAAGGAGCCTGTGTGAGCCTGCCTGAATCTGGACTCTACCTGGGAATGGGCGACTCTTCGCTCGGCCCCCTCACCCGCGCCGAGCTGGCCGCGCGCGTCCAGGAGGGCCTCCCCGCCGAGGCCTTGCTCTGGTTCGACGGCCAGGAGGGCTGGACCCGCCTCACCGAACACCCGGCCTACGCCAGCCTGCAAACCCCCGGCACGACGGCGCTGGCGCCGAAGAGCCCCCCCAGCGATGACGAGCAGGACCGCCTCTTCGGCCGCCTCGTCAAGCAGAGCTGGCAGTACTACCGCCTGCACGAGTCCACCACCCTGATGGACGATGTCTTTGTGGGCGCCCTCATCACCGCGGTGCTGGACTTCGATCACGTGCTGATCGACCTCACCAGCGATGGCAGCAACCACTTCTTGCGCTTTGAGCGCCTCGCCGACAAGTCGCGCTGCTTCTTCCAGATCCGCCACCTCACCCAGACCCTGGCCAGCGCCCGGGTGGAGGGAAACCGCGTGGGCGTGATCGTCGGCTACTCCGAGCGCACCAATGACATCAGCCGCCTCTGGGGCACGCTCAAGCAGGAATTCCGCAGCGGCGTGCTGGCCAGCCCCGAGCCCGGCACCATCACCTTCGACGCCGACATGAACACCGGCTACGTCTCTGTTCAGATCGACCTCTTCCTCAAGATTGAGGACTATGTCGACTCCAGCCTGCGCATCAACCCCGCGGCCCTCACCCGCGACGTCTCCGCAACCCTGAACGCGCTCCGCAAGTACCTCGCCGGGCGCTCCCGGAGCCGCTCATGATCTCGATCCTCAGCAACTTTGCCCACAAGTCCGAGATGCGCGAGAGCCAGGACGAGATGCTCGTCGGGGAGATCGTGCGGGCGATGGCGCGCCAGGGGGCCGTCACCACCCAGTTCATGGCCAACAATGACTTTCAGCGGGTGCGCTTTCGCATGTTGGGCGACCCCACCCTGGCCAATGCCTACATCACGCTCAACCGCATCACCGGCTCTTCGGCGCTGGGTTCGATGGTCTTCGGCTCCAAGGCCACCCTGGCGATCACCGCCGAGATCAAGAACTACATCTCCGACCCCGACGACCTGATCGCGATGTTCCAGACCGACCTCGCGAACCTGTTCAAGATGCCCGTGTTGGGCGGCATCCGCCTCAACCACGAGCTGAACAGCGTGCTGGCCCACACCAGTACGGTCATTGAGATCGGCGACTATGTCGGCAAGGGCGAGAAGGGCGCCCAGGCCCTGGTGGCCCTGCTCGACAGCCACATCGACAAGCTGCGCGACCGCCTCGTCAAGTTCAAGCGCCCCGACGTCGGCTGAGCAAGGCCAGGGCGGCGAGCAGCGCCAGGCCCGCACCGGGCCCGCCGGTGTGGCTGGCGCAGCCCCCCTTGCCGCCGCCGCCGGTAGACTCGTCGACACGGCCGTCGCAGTCATCGTCCAGGCCATTTCCGCCCCGCTCGGCCACCTCGGGAGAGACGGCCGGATCAGCGTCGTCGCAGTCCGCACCGAGGCCGACCCCGTCGCCATCGGCGTCGTCGTCATTGCCATCACAGTCGGTGTCCACCCCGTCATACCAGACGTCGGTGGCCCCGGGCCCAATGGCGGGGTCGGTGTCGACACAGTCCGGGCCGCCGGCCTCCTGGGCGACGGCGCCATCGCCGTCCACATCGTTCAGGTCGCCGCCGACGCAGTCGTTGTCGACGCCGTCATAGGCGATCTCCTCGGCCCCGGGGTAGGCGTTGCTGGCGCGGTCATCACAGTCCTCGCCGCCCCAGTCGGCGTTCATCACGCCGTCGCCGTCGCCATCGAGGGCCAGCACCGCCGCCTCGATGTCGGGCAAGGGCCCGATGGGCGGCCCGCTGCCCTGGGGAAGGCCCGTGGCCACGAGCAGCTCGCGCAGGAGCAAGGGGTCCATCGGCGCGCCGGTGAGGGCGAGGTGCTGCTCCTGCACCAGGGCCGCCGCCGCCGCCACCATCGGCGTGGCCCCCGAGGTGCCGCCAAAGCCGGCGGTGTAGGTCTGTTCATTCCCACCGTCGGCAATTCCGGCGTCGCCATAGCCGGTGGTGAAGACCGAGGAGCCCCAGCCCTGGAGGTTCACCCGCGAGCCGTGGGTGGAGAAGGACTGGGCGTCGTGCAGGGTGTCCGGCGTGCCGGCCCCCACGATGATCGCCCCCGAGTCACCCCAGGTCATGTAGTTGCTGGCGTACCAGCCCGCGTCGAGGTCCTGGGCGCCATTGCCGGCCGCGCCCACCACCACCACGCCGGCTGCCGTGGCGGTCTGTACGATCAAAAACACATTGGGGTCGAGCTCGGCGGGGCCGTAGTTGCCGCCTGAATAGCCGGCCACCTGCATCTCCAGCAGCACCACGTCGCCGGGCAGGCTCTCTGTCACCGCCGCCAGGATGGCGTCGGGCCGCCGCCAGAGGCCGCCTTCGAGGAACTCCGGATACAGACCCACCTCGACGTCGGGGGCGAGGCCGTCTACGCCATAGCCATTGTGTACGCCCACCACCTCACCCAGGACGGCGGTGCCGTGGTGATCATAGCCATAGGCCGCCACGTCGGGGGAGATGACGACGCCGGCCTCGACCGTCATCGGCTTGTCGACGAGGTCCTCGTGGGCGGTGATCCATCCGTACTCACAGTCCGACAGGCGCACCCCCGCGCCTCGCAGCCCCATCGCGTGAACCCGCTCGGCGTTGACGCCGGGATCGGGGCCCAGGTAGCCCTGGCTGGCCGTGAAGTCGGGGGTGGCCGGCGCCACGTCGGTGGGCGGCGGCGCCATGCGGTGGAGGGTGGCGTACTCCACGCCGGGCAGCGACTGAAGCGCCTGGGCGAGCTCGACCGCCGCGGCGTCGGAGATCCCGATCACGGCCACGCGGATCAGCCCCCCGAGATCAGGGGCGGCTACGCCGCTGCGCGCTTCGGCGCGGGCGATCAGGGCGGCCAGCGCGGCCGGATCGGCCACCCGAAGCCCCTGGGCGCGCAGACCCTGGGCCGAGATCAGGGCCTGGGCCGCGGCGACGGGCCCCGGGCCCCGCAGGCGACCGTTGGGGCCCACCCGCACCCGCAGCGCGTCGTCGAACTTGAGACCCAGCACCAGCGGCGCTGCCGGCGCGCCCTGGGCGGCCGCAGGCAGCTCGACGGCGATGGGCGGCAGGGGGCTGCGCGGGGCCAGCGCCAGGGCGGTGGAGAGGATCACAGGCAGCATGCAGGGCTCCGGGTGCGCAGGCCCATCCTGCCCCCATCCCGTCGGCGACGTCAACCCAGAGGCGCCAGACGGGCTCGTCTGCGGTACACTCGGCGCCATGTGGCCCCTCCTCCTCGCCCTCGCCGCCCCCGCCCAGGCCACCGACACCTGGACCACGCCTCACACCGGCATTGAGCTGCTGCACCGCAAGACCAGCGACCCCATCGAGCTTTGGGCGGCCCGGGTCGATCTGTCGCTGCCCAACATCGCCCTGCACGCCAGCGCCAACCGCAGCGGCGTCGAGCGCAAGGTCAACACCAAGACCTTCGCCGCCAACGTCGGCGCCACCCTGGCGATCAACGGCGACTGGTCGGATGGCAGCACCCCGGTGGGACTGGCGATCTCCGAGGGCGACAAGTGGCACAATCACATCCCCGACGATGACCTCGGCGGCACCTGGGGCTTCATCGGCTGCACGATTGGAAAACAGTGCACCATGAGCGTCGAGCAGCCCCTCGACGTGGCCTGGTGGTTCTCCAATCCGGTCATCGCACCCTACCGCTACTACCACGCGATCGGCGCCAACGGCATCCAGATGCTGCGGGCCGGCGAGAAGCGCTCGGGCTGCTACGACAGCAGCGACAATCCCCGCTCCGCCGCCTGTATGGAGGCCGACGGCATCCACATGTGGCTGATCGTGGTCGACGGCCGCAGCAGCGCCTCGGACGGCATGACCTGCAACGAGGTGCGCGATCTGATGCTGGAATTCGGCTGCTACGATGGGGTCATGCTGGACGGCGGCGGCTCTTCGACGATGGTGCTCGATGGCGCGGTGCTCAACGACCCCTCCGACGGCTCGCTGCGCACCGTCTCCAACCACCTCGCCGTGATCGTCCATGACAGCATCGACGCCGCCTGCGTCAAGCCCAATGGGCGCTGGTGCAGCGGCAGCGTGATCTCCACCTGCCAGGGCGGACAGTTCGACGGCAGCGGCGACTGCGCGGCCTATGGCGCCACCTGCCAGGAGGATGGCGACTGGGCCTTCTGTGTCGACGCCCGCTGCCCGGCCGGGGACGGCATGGGCCTCGCCTGCCTCGACGGCACCCGCTTCGCCTCCTGCACGGATGGACAGTACGGAGAGGGGGACTGTGCGGCCTTCGGCCTCACCTGCGGCACCGACGCCGGGGGCGCGGCCTGCCAGGACCCGCGCTGCCTCGCGGGGCCCCACTCCAGCTTCTGCGCCAGCGGAGCCACCCTCGGCGCCTGCACCGATGGCGCCTATGCCGAGAGCGCCTGCGCCACCGGCAGCACCTGCGCCACAGACGCCGCGGGGGCCTTCTGCGCCGACGACCGCTGCGCCGGGCTGGAGGGCGGCGTCTGTTCGGGCGAAGTACTACAGACCTGCGAGCGCGGCACGGTGGTGGAGACCGACTGCGCCGCCGCCGGCCTCACCTGCGCCGACGGTGCGGGCTGCCTGCCCCCGGAGAGCCTGATCGACGAGGGCGGCGGCAGCGCCTGGAACCGCCCCGAGGCCGGCAACCCGCCCGGCAAGATGCGCCCCTTCGACGCGATCGGCGCGGCGGGCTGTGCCACCGCTCCGGGCCTCGGCGGAGTCGGCCTGCTCGGCCTCCTCGCGGCCCTGACACGGCGGCGACGGGCGTAGGGGCAGCCCCAGGCCCGCTAACGCGCACCGCCGTCTCGGACTAGATCCGAGTGCCCTCGTCGCTGAGGGTGTCGGTGTAGGTGCCGGTTGGATCAGCGTTGTGGGTGAAGCTACAATGCACACAGGGGCGAGGGGTCGGTGGACAGCCCGTGGGCCTCCCGAACCTCGGCCAGCTCCTTCTTCCAGAAGCAGAGCTCTTCGGCCCGCAGCAGGTAGCCGAAGTCGTAGAGGGTGGGGTTCTCCCAACTCGCGCTCACCAGCCGCTCGCCATGGGGATCGTGCAGGTCGGCGTGGCGCCGGGCCACCACCTCGGCGGCGGCGGACAGCGCCGCCTCGGCGCGGGAAAGATCGTCGGTGGGGGCCTCGGATAGGGCGGCCGAGACGACGGCGTTGGCGAACTCGGCGCGCAGCGCGGTCACCCACAGGCCGTCGATCACCTCGCGGAGGTAGCGCTGATCGGCACCCCCGACCAGCGACTCCGCACCCAAGGCCGCCTCGGTCAGGGCGAGGCTGAGCGCGGCCAGGGGCTCGGCGATGGTGCTGCGCCGGTCGGCCTTGTCGGCCTCGCTGAGCGCGACGAGCTCGGCCGGCGTCTCCCGATCGGGTTGGGCCACAACCCCGGTGGCGAAGCCGACGTCCATGATGGCGTCGCGGCCGGCCATCCAGGGGGTCAGGCGCTGATCGATGAAGGCGGCGCGCTCGATCTCGGCGACCTGGGCGATGAGGGCGCCCAAGGCGGCGCCCTGCTTGTGCAGCGGGGAGAAGATCCACTCCAGGCGGTCGGCGTAGCCGGCGCCATAGCGGTCGGAGAGGGCGAAGGACATCACGTCGTTCTGCCAGTAGCCCCACTCCCAGCCCGAAGAAAACAGATTGTGCTCGGGCAGGGGCTGGCCGGCGGCGGCGGCCACCCCGGCGATGTCGCGGTCGCGGGCCCAAAGGTAGATGGGCAGGTAGAGCGGCACATTGACGTCAAAGGCCACCCAGTAGGCCGACTCGGGGTGGTAGCCCACCGGCAAGCCCGCCGCCATCCGGTCGAGCAGGAGCTGGCGGTGCTCGGAGAAGTCCTCGTGGTTGTAGGCGCCGCCGGCGTCATCGAAGAGGGTGTAGTACATGACCGTGTGCACGAGCGGCACGATGGCCGGGTCGGCGTACTGGGCCAGGAAGTAGTAGGGGATCTCCTCGCCCTGGTAGCTCACCCGCAGCTCGTCACCGACATGAACGGTGGAGGTCATCTCCACGTCGGGGCGCAGCGACTGGGCCACGGCGGCGGTGCGGTTGAGCACGCCCAGGAAGGTCTCGGGATCTTCGCCAAAGAACTCGCCAAAGCTGAGGTTCAGGCGGTGGAAGCCAGCCCCGGTGAGGGCCGGGGCGAGGCGCTCGGTTAGGGCCGCCTCCTGCTCGGCCTCGGTGCCGACCGCGTCGAGCAGATCAAAGGCCTCTTGCAGGTTGCCGCTGCCAAAGAGCTGCACGCCCAGCCCCAGGCGCAGTCCGCGCAGCTCGGCCTCCTCGACCAGGGCGGCGCTGTGGGCCACCCAGGCGTCTTGCCGGGCGCCGGGGGACTGAACATCGTCGAGGCCAGGGTACTGAACATCGGTCAGCCGGTTCTGCACCGACCAGTGCAGGATCTGCGCGGCCCGATCGGCGGAGTCCTCCTCGGTGAGCCAGAAGGCGTCGAGCCCTTCGATGGGGTGCAGGGTGTGCATGTGCAGGGCGCGGCGGGCGATCTCGGGCGTGTGGCGCTGGCCCAGGGGCACCGCCAGGGCGGGCTTGTCGGGCAGGGTCTCGGGCACAAAGGGGTCGAAGGGGTGCAAGAAGCGCAGGCCGTAGCCTTCGAGCAAGGCGGTGAGGCCGTACTGCAGGCCGAGGGGCGCGTCGCCCTTGATGCGATAGCCCCCTTCTGCCGCCTGAATCGTGTAGCATCCGCCACAGTCGGCGACTGGATCAAGCGCCACGTTGATCTGGCCGCTGGCGTCGGCGAGGGCGCCCGCCGGGTCGCCGGTCTCCTCCACGACCATCTCAAGCGGGCTCAGCGCGGCGTAGCGCTCGAAGACCGCGGCCTGGGAGGACGGCGCAAAGAGCTGGACCGTCGATCCTTCTTTGTTTCGGCAGCCAAGGAGCATGACCAGGATCAGGGAACGCGCCATCCGAGCCTCCAGGCCGACCGCCTATCCGCCCGGCGCCGCGCGGACAGGGGCTGGCCCTGGGAGGCGCCCAACGGTAGGCAACACCCGATGAACTCGCGGCACACCCAACGGTGGTCGGGCGAAGGCGCCCGATCCCTGCTCGCCTCGGGGCCCCTCTGGGCGGAGGAGCCCACCCCGCCGGAGTTGGGCGGGCGCTACCAGCTCGGGCACCGGCTGGGCCAGGGGGCCTTTGGCGCCGTCTGGGCCGCCGTCGACGCCTGCACCGGCGCCCCTGTCGCGATCAAGCGGGTGCCCCTGCCCGACGCCGAGGCCCGCCGCCGGGTGCGCCGTGAGGTCGCCGCGCTGCGCGCCCTGCAGATCCCCGGCGTGGTGCGCCTCTTCGACGAGGGCGAGGACGATCAGGGCGCCTGGATCGCCATGGAGCGGGTGGACGGCGCGCCCTTCCCCGGCGCTGGCGACTGGCGGCTGGCCGCCCAGGCCCTGGTGCGGACCCTGTGGTGGGTCCACCGGGCCGGCCTGCTGCACCGCGACCTCAAGCCCGACAATGTGCTGGTCACCGCGGCCGGACAGGTGGTGGTGCTCGACTTTGGCGTGGTGGAGGGCATTGAGCTCGGCCGCCCCGCCCGCGGCGGCGCCGGCAGCCCCTTGTGGATGTCTCCCGAGCAGCTCGACGCCGCGCCGATTGACGCCGCCTCGGATCTGTACGCGATCGGCGTGATGATCTACGAGGCCCTCGCCGGCCGCCCGCCTTGGCTGGCCCACGATCTGGCCCAGCTCCGCGCCGAGAAGATGCAGCCCGTCGGTCTCCCCGCCGAGACGCCCCCGGCGCTGCGGCCCCTGTTGGGCGCCCTGCTCGATCCCGACCCGCGGGCCCGCCCCTCCGCCCGCGCGCTGCTGGCTGCCCTCGATGAAGAGGCGCCGGCGCCCATTCCCAGCGGCCCCGACCGCTTCTGCGGCCCCCAGCGCCTCCTCCGCCTGCCGGCCCGGGCCGAGGCGGCGCTCCAGGCCCTGGCCGGCCCCGATCCCGAGGCCCAGGCCGCCGAGCTGGCCGACTGGCGGCGCCTCGGCCTCGTGGAGGCCCAGGCGGGCCGCCTGCGTCCCTGCCTCCCCCTCTTGAGCGCCCTGGAGCGCAGCCTGCCGGCCAGCCAGCGCGGCGGCGCCATCGCGCGGCTGTTGGTCGCGGGCGCCGATGAGGAGAGGATCCTCAGCGAGGGGCTCGCGATGGCCGAGGCCCACCTCGACGCGGGCGAGCCCGCCGCCGCGATCGCCACCCTCGAGGCCCTGCGCGCCTTCGCCCGCGATCCCGCTGCGCGGGCGGCCCTCTTTCGCCCCTGGGCGCAGGCCGCCCTCTCCACCGGCCACCCCAGCCACATCGAGCCCCTGCTCTTTGAGCTCGGCCGGGCCGAGGTCCTGGGCCGGGCGGGATTGGAGCGCCTGCTGGGCGCCGCCCTCCGCCTCGCCCGCGGCGCCCCCCTCGACGAGGACGCACTCACAGAGCCCTTCGTGGAGGAGCCCGACCAGGGCCTGGAGGTCTGGCGAATGGCCCTGCGCTGCCGCGCCGCCGCCCGCGCTGGCCGCCTCGATGAGGCGCTGGAGGCGGCCCGGGCCTGGGCCGTCGATCGCCCGGCCCGCGCCGCCGCCTGTTGGGGCTGGCAAGGAAACCGCCTCTACGCCCAGGAGCGCTACGCCGAGGCCGCCGAGGCCCACCGCCGGGCCGCCCTCGGCAAGGCCAGCCGCAGCGCCCGCCTCGCCTCGCGGCTCAATGAGGCCACCGCTCGCGCCGAGCTCGGCCTGCTCGATGAGGCCGAGGCCCTGGCCCGCGCCGCCGCCGCCGAGGCCGAGGCCCTCGATCACCTGGGCCATGGCCTGCGGGCGGCCCTGCTGCTGCGCACCATCGAGGCCCGCCGCGGGGTGGGCACCCCCTACGATCCCGATCTGCACGAGGTCGCAGCCAATCTGGGCGACCCGGCGCTGCGCGGCCCCTTGCTGACCGCCGAGGCCGCCCTGGCCTGGCGCGCTGGTCTGCCTGCCGCTGGCCTGGCCCGCGCGGCGGCCGAGGCCTTTCGGGCGGCGCGGAGCCCCCAGGGCGCCACCCTGCTCGACGCCTTCGCCGCGGCGCTGGACCGCGATCGGCCCCAGATGGAGGCGCTGCTGCCGGCCCTTTACGCGCTCCAGTCCCCCGGGATCGCCGTCCAGGCACTCCGTCTCGCCGCCACCCTGCTCGATCGACCCGCCCTGCGCCTGCGCCAGCAAGCGGTCTGGCGCGCCCTGCCCCCCGGGCCGCCCGATCAGGCCCTCGAGCTGCTGCTGCGTAGCGAGTGTGATACAAGCGCGCCGGCCCTGACAGGCTTCTGACATGGTACAAAAAATCGGACAGGCAACGGGGCGTCCAGTGTATGGCGCCTTGTTGATTGTCCACGTCGCCTTGGAGAATAGATGAACCGCCCCCTTCTGGCCACCCTCGCCCTGCTGTCGCTGGCCACCAGCGCGGGTTGCCACCGCCGCTACAAGAACGCCGCCCCAGAGCTCGGAAGCGTACAGCTCAACGTCAAGCTCGACGTGCAGCCCTCCATCGCGGGGGCGGAGCTCAGCGATGTCAAGGTGCCCGAAGACAGCGCCGACGCCGTGGCCCTGGGCGCTGAGATCGCCACCGCCGCGCTGTCGATCAAGGTGGCGAAGATCCTCACCAAGGCGGTCGACCCGGCCGCGGTCGAAGCGGCCCTGACCAAGGGCGTGGTGGACAAGACCGCCCGCCGGCCGCCGCCCTACGCCGTCTCCGAGGCCAAGGGCAAGGGCGACCTGGAGGTGACCGTCACCGGCTACGGGGTCTCTGTTCAGGGCGGCAGCCCCTCGGTGTGGATCAGCACCCAGACCGCCATCTACGAGCGCGACGGCGACAAGGTCTACCGGGCCAGCGAGACCTGCTCCACCGACCTGCCCGGGCTGCTGCCGATGGCCCTGCCCGGCCGCGTGGGCGAGCTCCAGGCGATGGCCTCGTTGGCCGAGCTCAAGCCCAAAGAGATCGAGGCGGTGCTGGGGGCCCTGGCCGTGACCTGCGGCAAGAAGGTCGCCGCCGAGCTGGTCAAGCACGCCAATTAGGGCCTGGGCGGACCCAGGGCGGCGAGCATGCGGGTGACCAGGGCGAGGTAGGGCCGGCGAAAGTCCGGGTCTTCGGCCCGGTTGCCGGTGACAAGGCGCAGCAGGTGGGGCATCTGAAAGGGGGCCACCAGCAGCGCCATCGCCGTGAACAGAATCAGCCGCGGGCAGATCGCCCGGTCGAAGATGCCGACCTCCTGGAGCTGGCGCATCTCCTCGCTCACCACCGTGAAGTGTGCCCGCCGCGCCGCCTCGGCCACCACCGGTTGGGTGGGATCGTCGCTCAGCGCCTCCCACATCATCATGCGCGTCCAGGCGCGCTTGCTGGCGATGTGGTCGTAGGCGGCCTCCAGGTTCGAGCCCAGGTCCTGGGGGCTCGTCACGTTCATCGGCGGGCGATCGCTCAGGATCTCGGTGGCGACGGCTTCGAAGAGGCCATTCTTGTCGCCATAGTAGTGGTAGATGAGCTGCTTGTTGCAGCCTGCGCGCCGGGCGATGGCGTCCACCCGGGCGCCGGCGTAGCCGACGGCCGCAAACTCCTCGCACGCGGCGTCGCGAATGCGGGTGCGGCTGCTGTCAGGGGGGGACATCGGGGGCTCCGGTTGGGTGTCGGTCATCCGACGGCGGCGAGTTTGACACGGCTCGCCTATCAACTATCTGGTTGACCAAGCCTCCTCAACCAAGTAGTTGACCGCCATGTTCATCACCCTCCTCGCCCTCCTCGCCTGCTTCGGCGGAAAGTCCGACGCAGACGCCAAGAACGCCGCCATCGAGCCGATCGCCGTCAAGGCCGTGCCGGTGGAGGCGGCCCCCATGCCCCGCACCCTGGCCCTGGCCGGCACCCTGGTGGCCATCCACCAGGTGCAGCTCGCCGCCGATGCCAACGGGGTGGTGATCTCCACCCAGGTGGAGCGCGGCCAGCGCGTGAAGAAAGGCGAGGTGCTGATCACCGTCGACACCCGGGTGGCCAACCTCAGCGCCGCCGCGGGGGCGGCCCAGGCCCGCGCCCAGGAGGCCCAGCTCACCGCCGCCGTCGCCGAGTGCGAGCGGGCCGAGAAGCTCAAGGCCGAGGGCGTCATCTCTCAGGCCCAATACGAGCGCGCCCGCGCCGCCTGCGACGCCCAGAAGGCCGCCCTCGACGCCGCCCGGGCCAGCGCCAGCCTCGCCAGCACCCAGGCCACCAAGACCTTCATCCGGGCGCCCTTCGACGGCATCGTCGGCGAGCGCCTCGTGGAGGTGGGCTCCTTCGTGGCGGCCCAGTCGCCGGTGGTCACGCTCTACGCCGATGGCCTGCCGCGGGTGCGCTTCACCGTCGGCGAGGCCAACGCCGCCAAGGTGAGCCCCGGCGCCGAGGTCCGCGTTCGCCTGTCGGGCGGCTCCGACGAATGGTTCACCGGCTCGGTGAAGACCGTCTCGGGCGCAGTGCGCGAGATGACCCGCGATGTGGTGGTCGAGGCCGAGTTGGAGCCCCTCTCGGGGCCGGCCCTGCCGGGCATGTCGGCCCAGGTTGAGCTGGTGATCGACAAGCCGATCACGCCGGTGGTGCCCACCTCGGCCCTGCGTTCGGTGGGGCCTGTGCGCCGGGTCTTCCTGGTGAAAGACAATGCCGCCTTCGAGGTGGTGGTGCGGGTCGGCGCCGAAGAGGGCGCCAACACCGCCATCCTCGAAGGGGTCGTCGCCGGAGATCAGGTGGTGGCCGAGCCGCCAGCGGCCCTGCGCGACGGCAGCCCGCTGGCCCTCAGCTCGGTGGGGGACTGACCCATGCAATGGCTCGCTGAGATCTGTGTACGAAGGCCGGTCTTCGCGACCGTGCTCACGCTGCTGATCACCGTGTTGGGCATCGTCGGCTACGCCAGCCTGGGCGTCGACAAGTTCCCCAATGTCGACTTTCCAGTGGTGACGATCACCACCATCCAACCCGGCGCGGCCCCCGAAGACATCGAGACCGAGATCTCCGACAAGATCGAGGCGGCGGTCAACACCATCGGCGACATCGACGAGCTGCGAAGCATCTCCACCGAGGGGGTTTCGCTCGTCATTGTTCAGTTCGCCCTCGAAAAAGACACCGACGTGGCCGCCCAGGATGTGCGCGACCGCATCGGCCGCATCACCCGCGACCTGCCGGCCGACATCGAGCCGCCGGTGGTGAGCAAGCTCGATCCGGGCGCCAGCCCGATCTTCTACGCGGTGCTCAAGGCCGAAGGCCGCAGCCTGCGGGAGATCACCGAGGTCGCCGACACGCAGGTGCGCGAGTCCCTCGAAGTGCTGCCGGGCGTGGGTGCGGCGAGCATCATCGGCGGCGAAAAGCGGGCCATCGAGATCATGCTCGACCCGGTGCGCATGGCCGCCTTGAAGGTCTCGGCCGGCGAGGTGGCCCGCGCGGTGGGCGCCCAGAACCTGACGGTGCCCGGCGGGCGCATCGACACCGGCAACAAGCAGCTCACCGTGCGCGTTCACGGCAAGGTCTCCTCGCCCGACGAGGTGGCGCTGCTGCCGGTGCGCGCCATGGGTGACCGCACCGTTCGCGTCGGCGACGTGGCCACGGTGGTCGATGGCGTCGAAGAGAAGGTCAACAGCGCCATCTGGGACGGCGCGCCCTCGGTGCTGCTCAGCGTGCGCAAACAGAGCGGCACCAACACCATTGAGGTGGCCGACCGCATCATCGAGCGCATCGCCGAGCTGCAGGAGAAGCTGCCCGCCGGCTACACCTTAGAGACCCTGCGCGACGAGTCTGCCACCACCCGCACCGGCACCCACAACGTGCAGGAGCACCTGATCGTCGGCTCGTTGCTTGCGGCAGGCGTGGTGCTGCTCTTCCTCGGCAACTTCCGCTCCACCTTGATCGCCGCCCTGGCCATCCCCACCAGCGTGCTCGGCACCTTCGCGGCGATGGCCTACCTCGGCTACACGCTGAACAACATCACCCTCCTCGCCCTGGCCCTGGCGGTCGGCATCGTCATCGACGACGCCATCGTCGTGCTCGAGAACATCTTCCGCTACGTCGAAGAGAAGGGCATGGAGCCGGTGCAGGCGGCGATCGAGGGCACCCGAGAGATCGGGCTCGCCGTGCTCGCCACCACCCTGTCGCTGCTCGCGGTCTTCATGCCGGTGGTCTTCATCGCCGGCATCCCCGGCCGCTTTTTGCGCAGCTTCGGCGTGACGATGTCGGTCTCGATCGCCATCTCGCTCTTCGTCAGCTTCACGCTGACGCCGATGTTGGCCAGCCGCTGGTTGAAGAAGCACACCGGCGAAAAGGGTGCGCTGGAGCGCATGGTCGACGCCTTCTACGGCCCCATCGAGGGCGCCTACATGGCGATGCTGCGCTTCTCGATGCGCCACCGCTGGCTGGTGGTGGTGCTCTCGGTCGGCACCCTGCTGACCACGCCGATCTGGGCCACGATGGCCAAGAAGGGCTTCATCCCGGTCGACGATCGCGCCCAGTTCGAGGTGTCGGTGCGCCTGCCCGAAGGCAGCTCCATCGCCAGCACCGAGGTGGTCACCGAGCGCATCGCCCGGGAGATCCGCCAGATGGACGAGGTGCGCACCACCCTGGTGACGGTGGCCGACAACGAGCGCAGCGAAGACAACGTCGGTCGCATCTACGTCGGCCTCGTCAACCCCGATCAGCGCACCTTCGACCAGACCGAGATGATGAACCGGGTGCGCGAAGAGGTGGCCCCGCACCAGCCCCCCGAGCTGAAGATCCTGGTCGGCGAGATCCCCGACTTCGGCGGCGGCGGCTTCTCTTCGGCGCGCATCCAGTACAATCTCTCCGGCCCCGACCTCAAGAAGTTGGAGGCCTACAGCACCGAGATCCTCGCCCAACTCAAGGATGTGCCCGGCGCGGTCGACGTCAACGGCTCGCTGGTGCCCGGCAAGCCGGAGATCGGCGTCTACGTGGATCGGGCCCGCGCCGCCGAGTTGGGCGTGTCGGTGGCCGACGTGGCCCAGGCCCTGCGCCTGATGGTGGCCGGCGGTCAGGTCTCCACCTACTCCGAGAATGGTGAACAGTACGAGATCCGCCTGCGGGCCGACGCCGCCTACCGGGCCGACCCCAGCACCCTGGCCCTGGTGCCGGTGCTCAGCAGCCGCGGCGGCACCGTGCCCCTGGGCGACCTCGTGCGCTTTGAGACCGCCAGCGGCCCGTCGAGCATCGACCGCTACCAGCGGCAGCGCACCGTCAACATCATGGCCAACGCCGCCCCCGGCTACGGCGACGGCCAGATCTCCGATGAGGTACAGGCCATCGCCGACAACCTCGGCATGGAGAGCGAGTACAAGCTGGCGCCGATCGGCCAGACCAAAGAGATGAAGCGCATGGCCGTGTCGCTCGGCACGGGCTTTGGCCTCGCCTTCATCTTCATGTACCTCATCCTCGCGGCGCAGTTTGAGAGCTGGGTCCATCCGTTCACGATCCTGCTCTCCCTGCCGCTGACCCTGCCCTTCGCCATCCTCTCGGTGGTCATCACGGGCACCTCCCTCGACCTCTTCTCGGCCCTGGGCGTCTTCGTGCTCTTCGGCATCGTGAAGAAGAACGCCATCTTGCAGATCGACCACACGAACCAGCTTCGAGAGAAGGGCATGGACCGCGCAAGCGCGATCCTCCAGGCCAACAAGGACCGCCTGCGGCCGATCCTCATGACCACCATCGCCTTCGTGGCCGGCATGATCCCCCTGGTCATCTCCCAGGGCATCGGCTCGGGCTTCAACCGCTCGACCTCGGGCGTCGTGGTGGGTGGACAGACCCTCTCCCTGCTCCTCACCTTGCTGGCGACCCCGGTCGCCTACTCGATCATCGACGACATCCTGCAGTTCGCCAAGCGCCTCTTCGGGCAGGCGACCCCTGCGTCGGCGGAGAACTGACATGTGGCTCGCCTTTGTCCTTGGAGCGCAGGCCCTCACGCTGGAGGAGGCCTGGAAGTCCGCCGCGGGCGACTCGCAAGAGGCGGTGATGATCAGCGAGTCGGAGCGCCAGTCGCGGCTGATGCTCTCGCAAGCCCTGTGGAGCCTGGGGCCGCGGGTGGCCGCCACCGGCAACTGGACCCTCAACCAGCGCGAGATCGCACTCGACTTCGGCGGCTCCTTCCCCCCCGAGGTGCTCGCCCTGATCGAGAACGTCACCGGGGCGCCGGTTGACTTTGGCGACCCCACCGTCATCCAAGAAAAACAGTACCTCGACGCCAACATCAGCGTCATTCAGCCCCTGCTCAACCTGCGCAGCCTGCCCGGCGTGGTCGGCGCCAAGGCGATGGTGCGGGCCGGCGAGGCCCAGTCCGAGGCCAGCCTCAACCAGCTCCAGGTCGGCGTCGCCCGGGTCTACTGGGGGGTGCTGCTCGCCCGCAGCGCCGAGAAGATCGCCCAGGACTCTCTGGCCCTCTCGCGCCAGTATGTCCACAACGCCAAGGCGCTGGTCGACGCGGGCTCGGCGCCGCCCCAGGCCCTGCTTCAGGCCCAACTGGCCGAGGCCAAGGCCGAGCGCGACCTGCTCGGCGCCCAGGCGCGGCGGGTGCAGTCCGAGGATCTGTTCAAGGCCCTCACCGGTCTGTCCGCCACCGGCGAGCTGGTGCGGCCGGGGCTGCCGGGGCTGCCATGGTCGAGCGCCGACGAGGCCCTCGGACGCGCCGAGAAGGCACGCCCCGAGCTGCTCGCCGCCAATGAGCAGTCCAATGTGGCCGACGCCTACCGCTCGATCAGCCGGCTCGGCTGGGCCCCCACAATCGACGGCCGCTTCACCCAGGCCTGGACCGAGAACGCCGGCTTCTCCGGCGAGAACAGCACCTGGATGGTGGTGGTCACCGCCAACTGGACCCTGTGGGACGCCGGCTACCGGGTCACCGACAACCAGCGCACCGCCAGCCAGGCCATCCAGGCCCGGGCCGCCGCCACCAAGATGGTCGAAGACACCGAGGTCGCCGTGCGGGCCGCCTGGAGCGAGAAGGAGCGGGCCACCCAGGCCCTCGCCGCCGCCCAGAAGGAGGCCGCCCTGGGGGCCGAGAACCTGCGCCTGACCGAGGCCAGCCACCGACTGGGCAGCGCCACCGCCCTCGACCTCGAAGAGGCCCGCATCCGCCGCGACGCCGCCCTGCTCGCCGTTGACAGCGAGGAGATGGGCCTGCACCTCGCCACCTACCAGCTCCTGGCCCTGGGCGGCGCGCTGCGCTGATCAGGGGGCGGCGCAGTAGGCCTCGACCGTGCTGACGGCCTCCACCCGCACGGTGGAGCCGAGCCGCAGCACGAATTCGGAGAGGCCGACCTCGCCCTCCCCGCCCCAGTCGTAGGTGTAGCCGAGGCGGGTCCAGGGGTAGCCCTCGCCCCGGTAGGACTCCGCCTGCTTCTGGTTGAACCAGGCCCGGTGGGCCGGGTCGACCCCCTCGGGAAAGCGCAGGCCGCAGGTCGTGTCGGTGACCTCGGGATCGGGGCAGGGCCGAAAGGCCTGGGCCGGATCGACGTGCAGCACCACCACATGGGGCCTCGCGCTGTTGGGCCGCAGCCCCAGGAGCTGCACCATCCGCGCTTCGCGGCGGTCTGGCGTCATCGCCGCGCAGGCGCGCTGCAATTGCGGAGCCGGCGTCGCCCAGACCTCCTGGGCCAGCACGAGCTCCTGGCCCACCGCCGCCGTGTAGCCAGGAAAGGTGGTCCAGGTCACCATCCGCACCCGGCCCGACTCGCCCACCCACTCGGCCCCGCCTGTCGGCGTGAGCGCGATCAGATCGGCGCGCACCTCGCGGGGCTCGGCGATGGCGGCGTCGCCGACGGCGAAGCGAAAGGCCGCCTCGGGCGTGGGGGTGAGGCGATGCGAAGCACAGGCGAGCAGAGGTAGAAGCCACATGCCCAGCGCCTAACCAGCGCCACAAGCGGGCATCCAGGCCAGATGAGCCCGCCGTCTTGATTCCGGCCGGGCCTCCGTGGTACGCCCTGCGCACCCCTTCGGTGAGTCATGAAGATCCTGGACCGTCGCACCTACGTTGGCCCCAACCTCTACGCGAACTTCCGCGTCATCCGGTTCACCCTCGACCTCGGCCCCCTGGAGACCGCGCCCAGCGCCGAGATCCCCGGCTTTGTCGACGGTCTCGTGGCCGTGATCCCAAGCCTCGCCGAGCACGGCTGCTCCTATGGCGAGCCGGGCGGCTTCGTGCGGCGGATGCGCGAAGATCGCGGCACCTGGATGGGCCACGTGCTCGAACATGTGGCCATCGAATTGCAGAACCTCGCCGGCTGCAAGGTCACCTTCGGCAAGACCCGCGGCAACGGCACCCCCGGCCAGTACCATGTCGTCTACGAGTACGAAGAGGAGCGCGTGGGCATGGACGCCGGCCTGCTGGCCCTGCGCACCCTGCACCACCTCCTCCCCGACGACATGCTTGGCAGCGCCAGCCGCGAGCCCGACTTCCACTTCACCAAAGAGCTGGAGTCCCTCATCCGCGACGCCCAGCGCCGCGCCTTCGGGCCCAGCACCGGCTCGCTGGTCCGCGCCGCCGAGGCCCGCGACATCCCCTGGATCCGGCTCAACAACCACAGCCTCGTGCAGTTTGGCCACGGCAAGTTCCAAAAGCGCATCCAGGCCACCGTCACCAGCGAGACCCGGCACATCGCCGTGGAGATCGCCAGCGACAAGGAGCTGACCAACCAAATCCTGGGCGAGGTCGGCCTGCCGGTGCCCCGCCAAGACCAGACCACCAGCGCCGATGAGGCCGCCCGCTCCGCCCGCCGCCTCGGCTACCCCGTGGTTGTGAAGCCGCTCGACGCCAACCACGGCCGCGGCGTCTCCATCGGCCTCACCACCGAGGAGCAGGTGCGCGTCGCCTTCGCCGCCGCCCGCGAGCACAGCCGCTATGTGCTGGTCGAGACCTACATCGCCGGCTTTGATCACCGCATGCTGGTGGTAAACGGTGAGCTCGTCGCCGCCAGCAAGCGCGTCCCCGGCCACGTTATCGGCGACGGCGTCCACACCATCGCCCAGCTCGTCGAAATCGTGAACAGTGATCCCCGCCGCGGCATCGGCCACGAGAAGATCCTCACCCGCTTGGAGCTCGACTTCCAGGCCCGCCGTCTGATGGAGGCCGCCGGAAAGACCGACGAGACCGTGCTCGCCGACGGGGAGCTCTTCTTCTTGCGGTCTACCGGCAACCTGTCCACCGGCGGCACCGCCATCGACGTCACCGACGTCGTGCACCCCGACAACCGCGAGATGGCCGTGCGGGCCGCCGCCGCCGTCGGCCTCGACGTCTGTGGCGTGGACTTCCTCACCACCGACATCTCCAAGTCCTACAAGGACGTCGGCGGCGGCATCTGCGAGGTCAACGCCGCGCCGGGCTTCCGCATGCACGTGGCCCCCTCCGAGGGCACCCCCCGCGATGTGGCGGGCTCGGTGGTCGACATGCTCTTCCCGCCGGGCACCCCCACCCGCATCCCCATTGCCGCCATCACCGGCACCAATGGAAAGACCACCACCACCCGCATGGTGGCTCACATCCACAAGATGGCCGGCGCCCATGTGGGCATGGCCACCACCGACGGTGTGTACGTAGACGGTCGCCGCACCGTCGAGGGCGACATGACCGGTCCGGTCGCCGCCCGCATGGTCCTGCGCGATCCCACCGTCTCCGTCGCGGTTTTGGAGACCGCCCGCGGCGGCCTCGTGCGGGCCGGCATGGGCTACAAGCGCCCCAATGTCGCCTGCTGCTTGAACGTCGCCGGCGACCACCTCGGCCTCGGCGGCGTCGACACCCTGGAGCAGCTCGCCGAGGTCAAGCGCATCCCCATCGAGGTGGCCAGCGACTGTGTGGTCCTCAACGCCGACGACCCCCTCTGTGTGGCCATGGCCGAGAAGAGCCGGGCCAAGCGGGTCTGCTACGTCACCCTCAACCCCGGAAACGCGCTGGTGCGCGAGCACATCCGAGCCGGCGGCATGGCCGTCGCCGTGGAGAACGGCGTAAACGGACAGATGATCTCTCTGTTCGACCGCGGCGCCCACATGCCCCTGCTGTGGACCCACCTCGTGCCCGCCACCTTGGAGGGCAAGGCCACCCACAACGTGCAGAACGCCATGTTCGCCGCCGCCATGACCTACGCGATGGGCGTCAAGCTCGACGACATCCGCCACGGTCTGCGCACCTTCGACACGACCTTCTTCCAGACCCCCGGCCGGATGAATATCTTCGATCAGCACGGCTTCAAGGTCATCCTCGACTATGGGCACAACCCCCACGCCCTTGAGGCCATGTGCACCCTCGTCGACAACCTGCGCGAGGGCACCAAGGGCAAGGGCGTGGTCGTGCTCGCCGTGCCCGGTGACCGCCGCGATGAAGACGCCGTGGCCGTCGCCGCCCGGGCCGCCCGCTCCTTCGACTACTTCATCCTGCGCCGCGACGACAACCCCCGCGGCCGCCGCGACGATGAGATCCCCCGCCTGATGGAGGCGGAGCTGCTGCGCCTCGGCGTCTCCGCCGAGCGCATCACGGTCATCCCCAATGAGCCCGACGCTGTCGATGCTGCCTTGAAGATGTGCAGCAAGGGCGACCTGCTGCTGATCTTCGGCGACAAGATCTCCCGCACCTGGAAGCAGATCATCTACTTCGGCGGCCGCGAGCCCAGCGAGGCCCCCAGCCGCGCGGTGAAGCCCGTCGTCGAAGAGGTGGCGCTCGGTGATCTGTCCACCCTGCAAGGCACCCTGGTGCGCGACAGCCGCGGCGTGGTGCTGATCTCCAAGCCCGAGGACGCCGACTGATGCAGCTCATCGAGTCCCGACGCATCACCGGAAGACACCTGCTCACCGACGAGCCCGGCGCCGCCGCCGAGCTGCTGTTCGAGGCAGGCGAGGATGGCAACGACGCCCTGGACCTCATCGGTGATCGCGCCCTGGGGCTCGCCGAGGCGCTCGGCTGGCCGCGGCCGCGCTTCACCGTGCGGCGCGGGTCGAAGGGCGCCAGCGTGGCGCTCACGGCCCCTGTCGATCAGCTCATGACCGCCACCAGCCTGCTCGATTGGGCCGCCCGCGGCAGCCCCAGCGAGGCCGAGGTGCGCGCCGAGGCCGCCCGCGAAGAGAACCTCGCCCTGCGCAGCTCGGTCGCCGCCGCCCATGCCGCCGGCCTGCCGGTCTTCTGGGATGACGAGGGGCTCACCTTCGGCCTCGGCTGCCACAGCGAGACCCTGCCGCTCACGGCCTTACCGGCCGTGCCCGATCCCGCCCGCCACAAGCCGATCCGCTTCGCCTTCATCACCGGCACCAACGGAAAGACCACCACGAGCCGCCTGCTCAGCCACATGGCCTCGGTGTCTGGCCTGCGCGCCGGGCACACCAGCAGCGACGGCGTGCAGGTGGCCGGGGCCTGGGTCGATCGCGGCGACTGGACCGGCCCCGGCGCCGCCCGCACCCTGCTGCGCCGCCCCGACGTCGAGCTAGCCGTGCTGGAGACGGCCCGCGGCGGCCTCCTGCGCCGCGGCCTCGCGGTGGACGGCGCCGCCGTGGCCGTGGTCACCAACATCAGCGACGATCACCTTGGCGAGTGGGGCATCGACGACCAGGACGCCATGGCCGACGCCAAGCTGGTGGTGGCCCGGGGCCTGCGCCAGGGCGGCACCCTGGTGGTCGACGCCGACTGCCCGCCCCTGCGCGCCGCCGTAGCCCGCGTCTGGCGCGACCGGCCCGACCTCGTGGTGCGCTGGTTCTCGATGACCGAGCCCACCGAGGGCGCGGTCATCGACGGTCACTTCATCCTCGGCGGCCAGCGCCTGATGCGCGTCGTCGACGCCCCCATCACTGTCGAGGGTGCGGCCCGCTACAACATCGCCAACGCCCTGGCCGCCGCGCTGGCCGCCCAGTCGTTGGGCATCTCCCTGCCGGCGATCCGCGAGGCACTGACCACCTTCCTGCCCAGCCCCGATCAGAGCCGCGGGCGCACCAACCTCTTCCGGGTGGGCGGCGCCACCGTCCTCGTCGACTTCGCCCACAACCCCGACGGGCTGCGGCGCATCGCCGAGCTGGCCCGCAACATCCCCGCCGCCCGGCGCCTGTTGCTGATCGGCCAGTCTGGCGACCGCTCCGCCGCCCACACCCAGGCGATGGCCGAACAGGCCGCCAGCATTCCGCCCGACCTCGTCGTCATCAAGGAGCTCCCCGCCCACCTGCGCGGCCGCAGCCTGGGCGAGGTGCCCGCCGAGCTGCGCCGCGAGCTGCTCGCCGCCGGGGTGGCCGACAAAGACATCCTGATCGTCAACGACGAGGTGGAGGCCGTCCGCGCCCTCCTCGGCTGGGCCCGCGACGAAGACCTGCTCATCCTGCTGGTTCACGAGCAGTTTGACGGTGTGATGGGCGCCCTGCAGCAGGCCGGCGCCCACCTGTGGACCCCCCGCCGCAAGGTGCTTGAGGCCGGGCTCTAGCCATGGCCGGCCCCCAGGACACGCTCGTTCCCGAGGAGGAGCCCGCCTCGGGCATCCCTCCCCGGCCTCTGCCGGCCGGCCTCATCGCCGTGGCCCACCTCGGACGCGGCGGCATGGCCGAGATCATCGGCGTGCGCGACCGCAGCGGACGGCCCCTGGCCTTAAAGCGCCTGCACCGCGGCTTGGAGCACCACCCCCGCGTGCTGGCCGCCTTTCAGAACGAGGTGGCCGTGCTCTCCACGCTGGCCCACCCCAACATCCCCCACGTCGAGGCCCGCGGGGTCGAGCGCGACGGCCAGGTCTGGTTCACCATGCCCTGGCTGCGCGCCTGGCCCCTCTCCCGCCAGCTCCCGGCCCACGGCGGCGAGCCGCGCAGCCTGATGGAGGCCTGGAAGCTGACGGCGATCGTCGCCTCGGCGGCCCGGGCCCTCGGCAGCGCCCACGCCTGGGGCTTTGTGCACAATGACGTGCGGCCGGAGAACCTCCTCGTCGATGATGCAGGCCAGGCCTTTGTGATCGACTGGTCTACCACCAAAAACTGGTCGCCCGGCACCCGCCCGCCGCCCCGCGATCAGCTCAGCGGCGCGCCGGGCTGGATGGCCCCCGAGCAGGCCCTGCCCGGCAGCAAGCCGATCACGCCCGCCACCGACGTCTGGGCCCTTGGCTGCCTGCTCCACGCCATCCTCCTCGGCCGCACCCCCCACGGCTTCGCCGACCCGCTGCGCTGCGTGAGCGAGGCCGCCGAGGCCCGCCCCGTAGGCGATCCCCCCAGCGGGATGCTGCGCTGGCAGCGCGGCCTCTGGCGGTTGATGGCGCCGGCCCTGCACCCCGACCCCAAGCTGCGCTACCCCACCGCCGCCGCCCTGGCCGACGTGGTGGAGCGCTGGCGCCTGCGAACCGCCCGCAGCGTCGAGGCCGAGGACGCCGATCCCATCGTGCCCACCGATCCGTTTGGCTTTCTGCCGAATCCGCCGAGACGCGCGCCCTAGCCGCACCGCGCGGCCCCCCTGCATTCGACCGCGACGTGTAGATGGTTAGGAGTGCACACGCCCGGGTCCCGGCTGTGTCCAGCCGCGGTTTAATCGCCGCCTTCGACAATCCGATAGAGCCCGAAGGCCCTCCCGGCGCTCGCCCTTCTTCCCTGTTGAGGCTCTCCTCATGGCGATGACCGTCCGCACCAACCTCTCGGCCATCCAGTCTGCGGGTGTCCTCGCCCGGACGAACACGGCGCTCAGCAAGTCGCTGCTGCGCATCTCGTCGGGCCAACGCATCACATCCGCCGCCGACGATGCAGCCCGCCTGGGCGTCGCGGTGGATTTGCAGACCGGCGACCGCAGCGTACGCCAGGCGATGCGCAACACCAACGACGGCATCTCGCTCATCCAGACCGCCGAGAGCGCGTCGGACGCGGTGACCTCGATGCTCCAGCGCATGCGCGAGCTCGCGGTGCAGGGGGCCTCGGAGACCATCACCAGCAGCGAGCGCTCCTACGTCGACGAAGAGTTCCAAGAGCTGCTCTCCGAGATCGACCGCGTGGCCGCCTCCACCGAGTTCAGCGGCCTCAACGTCTCCGACGGCACCACCACGGCCCTGCAGGTGCAGGTGGGCATCACCAGCTCGGCCACCAACAGCCAGATCACCCTGCGCCTGGGCGACCTCACCGCCAACTCCGGGCTCGGCGTGAGCGCCCTGGCCATCACCAGCGCCAGCGCGGCCTTGACGGCCTTGGACGCCCTCGACACCGCGATCAACTCGGTGAACGGCTTCCGCGCCCAGCTTGGCGCCGTGCAAAACCGCATGGAGTCCTCGCTCAACCACTCCCAGGCCTACTCCGAGGCGCTCTCCGCCGGCTACAGCTCGGCGATGGACCTCGACTTCGCCGAAGAGACGGCCAACCTCACCCGCAACCAGATCATGCAACAGGCGGGTATTTCGGCGATGGCCCAGGCCAAGAACATCAACCAGGGCGTCATCGCGCTGCTCTCCTAAGCCTGCGCGCGCACGATCAGGGGCCTCCCAGCGGAGGCCCCTTTCTTTTTGTCGACGGTTAAGCCCGCTTCAGGGTCGCCCGGCGGCGCCCCCGCGCGTGCAGCGAAGCCCTCGCCTTGGAGGTTGGCGTGCCTCAGTGGATCACCCTGCCGCGGGAGCCCGATCCCGCCCGGGCCCCGGCGCTGCTCCGCTTCTTGCGGGGGGCCGACGACGCGCTCCAGGCCGAGAGCTGCCTGCGCCTGCCGCCCATCGCCGGGCTGGCCACCCTCACCTGGGTTCGGTGGCTCTACCGGGCCTGGCTGGAGGCCGCCCCCCGCTGGCGCGCCCTCGTTCACCTCGATCCCGCCTTGCTCCCCGCGGTGCCGCGCCGCGGAGAGGCCGGCGCCGGCGGCCTGCCCGGGCCCATCCTGCCCGAGCTCATCGAGCAGGCCGCCGGCGGCTGGCTCTTTCTAGGGCCCGGCTGGGCGACCCTCGCGCCGCTGGACGCCCTCGTCGCCGCCGCGCGGGCCCGCTCCATCCGCCTGCTCCTCGACGATCCGGCCCTGCCGCCGATCGCGGTGCCCACCCCCTTCGTTCAGCACCTGCGCTGGCTCGATCCGCACCACCGCGTGGCGGTGGACCCCTCGCTGAGCGCGCTGCGGCGCAGCCTCTCGGCCCAATGTCGGGCAGGCGCCATCGTCCACCTGAGCGGCCCGGCCGGCAGCGGCAAGCGCAGCCTCGCCCGGTGGGCCCAGGCCGAGCTGGCCCCCGATCGCGGCCTCTCGGTGATCCGCGCGCCCCAGCCCGACCGCGTGAGCCCCGGCCGCTGGCTGCTCTTCGAGGAGCTCTCCCAGCTCGATCCCGCCTGGATCGACCCCCTGCGCGCCCGCCTCGCCGACGAGGAGACCGGCGCCCAACCGCCGATGGCCACCGAACGCGACGCCCCGCCCCGCCCCGATCGCCCCGAGCTGGAGCCCATCCTGGGCGAGAGCCCCGCCATCCGTCGGGTGCTGGACCGCACCGTGCGCATCGCCCGCAGCGCCCTGCCGGTGCTGGTGCGCGGCGAGAGCGGCGTGGGCAAGGAGGCGATGGCCGAGGCCATCCACCGCCTCTCGGGGCGCACAGGCCCTCTGATCACGGTCGACCTCAGCAGCCGCAGCGGGTCGCTGATCGAGAGCGAGCTCTTCGGCCACGTCAAAGGCGCGTTTACGGGCGCCCTGCGCGATCACCGCGGCTGCTTCCAAGATGCCCACCGCGGCACGCTCTTCTTGGATGAGCTCGGCAACCTGCCCCTCTCGCTGCAGACCCGCCTGCTGCGGGCCATCCAGCAGCGCGAGGTGGTGCCAGTGGGCGGCAGCCGGCCGATCCCCGTCGACGTGCGCATCGTCGCCGCCACCAACGCCGACCTCGAGGCCGACATCCGGCGGGGCACCTTCCGCCAGGATCTGCTCTACCGGCTCAACCCCGGCGCCGCCCTCTGGCTGCCCCCCCTGCGCGAGCGCCCCGAGGACATCCTGCTCCTGGCCGAGCGCTTCCTCGCGGCTGCCGCCGAGGCGATCGGCGAAGAAGCGCCGCCGATCAGCGCCGAGGCCGCCGACCGCCTGCTCGCGTGGAGCTGGCCCGGCAACATCCGCGAGCTCAAGCAGGTGATCGAGACCGCCCACCTGGAGAGCGGCGGCGGCCCGATCGAGCCCAGCCACCTGGGCCCCCTGGGCGCCGACAGCGCCGGCACCGCCCCCCTGCTGCTCACCTCCTCAGACCCCGAGGAGAGCTGGGAGCGGGCCTGGCCCCTGCGCCGCGACGAGGTCCACCGCCTGCGGGCCGTCACCCTGCCGGTCCTCGGCCTGCACGATCGCGACCCCCGCGGCGTGCGCAGCGCCGTGCTGGCCTCCCTCGACGGGCGGCCGATCCGCGCCGACACCCTGCACATCCTCGAGCACCGGGCCTGGTGGGGCCACTACACCGAGCTCGATCGCGCCCTGGAGGCCATCCGCAGCAATGTGGCCGGCCTCGTCGACACCCCCACCCTCGAGGCGCGCCTGCCGCACCTCGTCTCGGATCAAGGCCGGGCGCCGATCTCCGTGCTGCTCTTTCCGAGCCGCGGCGAGGATGGCCAGCTCCGCGGCCTGCGCCAACGCTTTCGCGAAGGCGCCGTGGTGGTGGGGCGGGCCGGCAGCCTGCGCGATCTCGAGCCGCAGCCGCGCACCCCGCCCGAGGTCGCCAGCCGCCTGCGCCGCCGCGCCAGCGCCCTGCACCAGCTCCTCGGCCAGACCCAGCCCGGCTTCCTCCGCCTCGACCTCACCGCCCAGATCGCCCGCGCCCACCTTCTGCTCCGCCGCGGCGCCAAGGGCCTCGAGGTGCTGCTCCTCCCCGAGGTCGACCTCGCCGTAGAGGCCTGGGGGGCCGACGACGCCATCCCTCAGCCCGTGCTCCCCGATCGACCCGTGCCCATCGGCGCCGCCGGCGAGGTGCGCCTGCTCAGCGGCGACGGCGAGCAGGTGCTGGTGCGCTTCTACGTCTTCGATGGCCCGATGGCCGAAGAAGACCTGGCCCCCCGCCTGCTCAGCCGCGTGCCCGCCGACGCCGCCGCCGAGACCCTGGCCGCCGGCGGGAGCCCCCCGAGCGACGCCGCCATCGAAGCCGAGCGCGGCTACCGCGGCCTCGATCCCGTCGAGCGGGCCGCCTTTCGCAAGCTGATCGCCGACTGGCTGGCCCTCGGCGGCGCCTTCGCCGTCCATGTGCGCACCGCCGCCCGGCGGATGGCCGAGGAGCCCGGCCTGGGCTGGCTCTCCCGCCGCCTCGACACCAGCCACCCCACCCAGGACTGCGGCCGCCTCGTCGAGCACAAAGACAACGAGACCCTGCGCGCCGAGCTGATCGCCGAGCTACGCGCCCGGCCGCAGCCCCAGCTTGACTCCGAGCGCCTGCCCAAGCGCCTGCGCGACGCCCTCGCCCCTCGCGTGGGCTGAGGCGCCATGCGCACCCCCGACGATCCCGCCCACACCTGGGCCGAGGCCGACGAGGCCACCCCCATCCTGCTGCCCCCCGGGCTGGATCGCTACGAATTCGGCCCCTTGCTTGGCCAGGGCGGGATGGGCAGCGTGTACCGGGTCACCGATCGGCACCTGCAGCGCACCGTCGCCTTGAAGCTGATCCGCCCCGAGCGAGAGGGCGACGCCACCTTGCAGGCCCGCCTCGCCCAGGAGGCCCGGGCCACCGCGAGCCTGCAGCACCCCGGCATCGTGCCCGTCCACGACCTCGGCCGCACCGCCGACGGCCGGATCTTCTTCACGATGAAGGAGGTCGAAGGCCGCACCCTGCAAGAGCTGATCGACGCCCAGCACGCCGCGCGGGTCGGCGGTGACTGGCGCATCCCGCCCAGCGGCTACAGCCTGCCCCGCCTGCTCGAGACCTTCCGCCGGGCCGCCGAGGCCGTCGCCTACGCCCACGCCCGCGGCGTGATCCACCGCGACCTCAAGCCGGCGAACATCCTCGTGGGCCCCTATGGCGAGGTGCTGGTGGTGGACTGGGGCATCGCCAAGGTGCTGGCCACCGGCCCCTGGCAGCCCCATGGAGAGCCCCGCCTCACCACCGACGGCCTCACGCGCATGGGCCCGAGCCCCGGCACGCCGGCCTACATGTCGCCCGAGCAGCTCCGGGGCGAGCCCTTGGGCCCCCACAGCGATGTCTGGGCCCTGGGCGCCGTGCTGGTGCAGATCCTCACCGGCTCACCCCCATTTGGCACTGCCCCCCTCGCCGCCCGCGACGCCGTGCTCGGCAGCGCCCCGCCCCAGATGGAGCCGCCCGCCCCCGTCCCCGACGGCCTGCTCGACCTCGCCCGCCGGGCCCTCGATCCCGAGCCAGCCTTCCGCTACGCCGACGCCGGCCTCTTCGCCCAGGAGCTGATGGCCGTCCTCGACGGCGCCCGCCGCCGCGAAGAGGCCCTGGCCTTCGTCGCCGAGGCCGACGCCCTCCTGCCCGAGCTCACCGCCCTGGAGGCCCGCGCCCAGCGCAGCCGCACCCAGGCCGCCGCCCTGCTCGCCGCCGCCAAGCCCTTCGACCCCCCCGAGGTCAAGGCGCCCGCCTGGGCGCTGCAAGACGAGGCCGCCCAGGCCGAGACCGCGGCCCGCCTGCGCGCCGCCCGCTACCCCCAACTCCTCCGCGCCGCCCTCGGCGCCCTGCCCGGCAACCCCGAGGCGATGGACCGCCTCGCCGCCTGGTACCGCCGCCAGCACGATCGGGCCGAGCAGCGCGGCGATCGCGACGGCGCGGCCGAGATGGAGCTGCTGGTGCGCGAGTACGACCGCGGCCCCCTGCGCGACTGGCTGGCCGGAAAGGGCCAGATCAGCCTGCGGAGCGAGCCCGCCGGCGCCACCCTGCGCTGGTTCCGCCTCACCGAGCGCGGCCGGCGCCTCGTGCCCGAGCCCGTTCGTGGACCCGCGCGAACGCCGGTGAACGGGTTCACGCTGCCGCGCGGCGCCTACCAGGTGGAGCTGTCGGCCCCCGGACACCTCCCCCTGACCCTGCCCCTGTGGGTGGCCCGCCAGTCCCACCTGCGGATGATCCCCCCCGAAGGCGGCGCCGATCAGCCGGTGGTGCTGCTCCCCGAGGGGGCCCTGGGCACCGACGACCGCCTCGTGCCGGCCGGCTGGTTCCAGAGCGGCGGCACCGATCCCACCGTGAAGGGCGCCCTGCCCGAGCGCCGCCTGTGGCTCGACGCCTTCGTCATTCGGCGGCACCTCGTCACCAACGCCGAGTACATCGCCTTCCTCGACGCGCTGGTCGCGAATGGCGACGAGGCCCAGGCCCTGCTGCGCTGCCCGCAGTACCCCGGAAAGGCCGGCCAGGGCGCACGGATTTACGGCAGAGACGCCGATGGCCGCTTTGTGCTCGTCCCCGACGCCGACGGCGACACCTGGGGCCCGCGCTGGCCTGTGCTGATGGTCTCCTGGGAAGACGCCCAGGCCTACGCCGCCTGGCGAGCCGCCGCCGATCAGCTCCCCTGGCGGCTCCCCAGCGAGTTCGAGTGGGAGAAGGCCGCCCGCGGCGTCGACGGCCGGATCTACCCCTGGGGCAACAGCCTCGACCCCTCCTTCTGCCGGATGCGCGACAGCCACCGCGGCCGCCCCAGCCCCGGCGACGTCGACGCCTACCCGCTGGACGAGAGCCCCTTCGGCCTGCGCGGCTGCGCCGGCAACGCCGGCGAGTGGTGCCTCGACGCCTTCTCAGAGGAGGGCCCGCCCGTGGACTCGACGGGGCGCGCCGGCGTGAATACCCCCGAAGAAGCCACCTTTCGGGTGGGGCGCGGCGGCACTTGGTTCTTTCAGGAGCGATCCTGCCGGCTCGACGCGCGCTTCCAGATCCCCCCCACCACGCGGCGTGCGGACTTCGGCTTTCGCCTGGCACGCTCCTTGCTTTGACCCTGCTCGACCCCCGGAGACCCCACATGCGGACCTTGACCCTCGCCTTCTTCGCCCTCAGCGCCTCTCCTGCGATGGCGCTGTCGTTCTCCTCCGCCAGCAAGGTCACCTGCCCCCCCGGCGCCACCCCCATCCAGTGCGCCGGCGGCATCATCCTCGGCATTCAGCCCGAGCTCGATGACGACATTCACCCCGCCTTCTGGCGCTGGGCTGCCAGCGAGCTGCCCACCAGCGCCTCGGCCTTCTACGGCGCCACCACCGATTTCCAGGGCGTGCCCGTCAGCGCGGCCCTCCTGCGCGACAGCAGCGGCCTCACCACCCAGGTGCTCCTCGCGGGCGCCGGCGACTTCGACCGCGACGGCGTTGAAGACGACCTGATCTTCGGCCTCATCGAGCTGCGCCGCTCCAACACCTACCTCGTGGGCGAGGCCTTCCTCGACCTCAACAGCGATGGTGCCACCGACCGCACCCTGGCCTTCGCCGGCACCGGCCTCACCGGCCAGAGCCTCGGCAGCCCGACGAGCTGGACCCTCACCAGCGGCTCCTGGGGCTGGGAGCGCGCCAACCTCGTGCGCGTGGGCGGCGCCGTCGGCTTCGACACCTTCACCCCGGCCCTCGCTGGCGCCATCCTCACCGAGGCGCCCTTTTAGTCGACGTCGGCCACCGGGATCAGCTCGCCGGTGAGCCCGCACGACTCGAAGTCGCCCGCCAGGAGCAGGGCGCGGGTGGCCTCGTAGGCCGCGTTCATCCGCGCCTCGCTCTGGCTGAAGTCATGCAAGGCCACCGAGGCGGCCCCCGGCGCCGGCAGAAAGACCAGCGGCATCTGTTCGGCCAGCAGCTCCACCTGGGCCCGGGTGGGCGCCCGCCGCAGCATCTGCACGAGGTGCTGGGCGTAGGCGAGGCCGCGGGTGGGCATCGGCTCGGGGATCGCGATCTCGCCCACATCCCCGATCAGGATCGCCCGCGGATTGAGGCGGGCGGCCTCGGAGAGCGGCACCTGGCCCATCAGGCCGCCATCCACCAGCATCCCAGCGGGCCGACCCTCCAGCCCGGGATCGTCCATCGACAGGGTCACCGGCGGAAAGACCAGGGGGATGCTCGCGCTGGCGCGCACGTGATCGCGCAGGCGCCCCCGCGAAAAGACCCGCGCCGCCCCTCGGTGTAGATCGGCCGCCACGATGCGCAGCTCCACCTGCAGATCGTCGTAGGAGGCCGGGATCAGGCGCTCGATCAGGGCCTTCAAGGCCGCCCCATCGCTCAGGCTGCCGTTTGCCCAGTAGCGCAGGGGCGCCCACCAGGGCTGGGCCCCGAAGACATCGACGAAGTCCACCTTCTGCCAGATTTCGCACAGGCGCATCGCCCCGGCCAGACTCCAGTCCTGGGCCAGAAAGGCGGCGTTGAGCGCCCCCACCGAGGTGCCCACCACATGGGTCGGCCGCACGCCGGCCTCCACGAGGGCCCGCAGCATCCCGGCCTGGATCGAGCCCCGGGCTGCCCCGCCGGAGAGCACCAGCACGACATCGCGATCGAGGCCCCGCGGCGGCGTGGAGACAGAAGACAGTGGCGAGACAGACATACCCCCTCTGTAGCCGGCCCTCCGCCGCCCGGACAGGACCCACCGCCCGCGCTATCCTCGCCCGATGAGCGCCCCCTCCGCCGCCCCCATCCTGGTCATCGACGACGAGGAGAGCCTGCGCCACCTGCTGCGGGTGATCCTCGGCCGCCTGGGCCACGCCGTGGTGGAGGCCGCCGATGTCGACGCCGCCCTGCGCATCCTCGACGAGCGGCCGGCGATCCGCATCGCCCTGTGCGACCTGCGCATGCCCCAGCGCGACGGCATGGCCTTCCTCGACGCCGTCCGCGGCCGCCCGCTGACCGTGGTGATGATGAGCGCCTACATCACCAACGAGGCGGCGATCGAGGCGCTCGGCCGCGGCGCCTTCGACTACATCTCCAAGCCCTTTCGCCCCGACGAGATCCGCGTGCTGCTGGAGCGGGTCTCCGCCCACGCCGAGCCGCCCCCCGCCCAGGTGGCCCCCAGCCCGGCCCCTCCCGCCCAGATGGGGGGCTTCCTGGCCCGCTCGGCGGTGGGCCGGGCCCTCCTCGCCCAGGTCACGCAGGTCGCGGCCTACCCCTCCACCGTGCTGCTCACCGGCGAGAGCGGTACGGGCAAGGAGCTGCTCGCCCGCGCACTGCACGACGGCTCCGCTCGCGCCCAGGGCCCCTTTGTGGCCATCAACGTGGCCGCGATGCCCGAGGGCCTGCTGGAGAGCGAGCTCTTTGGCCATGAGCGCGGCGCCTTTACCGGCGCCCACCGCACCCACGCCGGCATCTTCGAGCAGGCCCACGGCGGCACCTTGCTCTTGGACGAGCTCGGCGACATGCCCGCCCCCTTGCAGACCCGCCTGCTGCGCGTGCTCCAAGAGGGCAAGGTGCGCCGGGTGGGCGGCAGCCGCGACATCGCCGTCGACGTGCGCCTCATCGCCGCCACCGCCAAAGACCTCGACGCCGCCGTGAAGAGCGGCGCATTCCGCGAGGACCTCTACTACCGGGTCAAGGTCGTGCACCTGCACATCCCGCCCCTGCGCGCCCGCCGCGAGGACATCCCCCTGCTGGCCGAGGCCCTGGTGCAGCGGGCCGCCCGCCGCCTGGGCAAGCCCGCCCCCCGCCTCGGCGCCGAGGCCAGCGAGGCGCTGCTGCTGCCCTCCTGGCCCGGCAATGTGCGCCAGCTCGAGCACGCCATCGAGAGCGCCGTCGTGCGCTGCACCGGCGATGAGATCGGCGTCGACGAGCTCCCCGAGGAGGTGCGCCTCGCCCTGCGCCGGGCCAGCGAGCCGGTCGACGACGAAGACCTCTCGATCAAGCGCCACACGGCCCGCCTGGAGCGCGAGCTGATCGAGCGGGCCCTGCGCCGCACCCAAGGCAACCGCACCCAGGCCGCCCGCCTCCTCGACCTCTCCTACAAGGCCCTGCTCTACAAGATCCGCGACTACGCCATTGAGGGGGGTGGTGAGCCGTGATCCTCCTGTGGCTGCTCCTCGCCTGCACCGCCAGCCGCGACGTCGCCCAGGGCGAGGCCGCGCTCTTCGATCACGATCTGTCTTCCGCCGAGGCCCACTTTCGGGCCGCCCTCGCCAAAGAGCCCGCCAACACCGTCGCCCTGGCCGGCCTGGGCTGGACCTACACCACCGCCGGTGAGCGCAAGGCCGGCGAGGGCGCCTTCGCCCGCTGCGTGGAGCTCGACCCCGCCGCCCTGTCCTGCCTGCGCGGCCTCGCGGCGATCGCCGCCCAGGGGGGCGATCTGGCCGGCGCCGCCCAACTCCTCGCCCGGGCCGCCCGGGTCAGCCCCGATGATCCCGGCGTGCGCAGCTCCCAGGCCCTGCTCGCCCTGCGCTCCGGCGACCTCGTCACCGCCAGCGCCACGCTGGAGGCCCTCGCCGCCGCCCACCCCGCGGTGGCCGAGTACGCCGCCAGCCTCGCCGAGGTCCGGCTCGCCCAGGGCCGCCCCGCCGAGGCCCTGCCGCTGACCGAGGCCGCCCTGCAGCTGCCCGACAGCCCCAAGCGCGTGCGCGCCGCCCTGCACCTCGTCCAGGCCCGCGCCCTGGTGGCCGCCACCGCCCGGCAAGAAGACCCCGCCCGCTGCGCCGAGACCCTGCCGCCGGTGCTGGCCTGGCTCGACCGCGCCGGCCAGTCGATCGACGCCGCCGAGGCCCTGCTGGGCGTCAACGCCGAGACCGCCGCCGTCCGCCGCCTGCTGCTCGGCCGCCGCAGCGTGGTCACCGAGGCCTGCCCGGCGCCATGAGCAAATTTTGCCCAAGGGAACTCTTTCCCGGGGGGGTGTTCCCCCGGCGGATCGGCACCCCAGGCCGATCTGCGCCGATCGCCGCCTGCTTTCGGGCCTGGATCGATCCTTGCTTACCCTCCAAGATGAGCCCCTCCTCTGCCCGTCGCGCCTTCACCCTGATCGAGCTGCTGGTCGTCATCGCGCTCGTCGTGGTGGTCTCGGCGATCGGCTGGGGGACGATGGCCGATGAGCTGCCCCGCTACCGCCTCATCCGCACCGGACGCCTGATGCGCTCTCACCTCGCCACCCTCCAAGGCCTCGCGGTTCAAACGAACCGGGAGACCCGCTTGCGGCTCACCGCCTCGGGCGGTGACTGCGGAGACGTCGAGAATTGGGGCGGCGCCTATGTCCTGGAGGTGGGCAACCGCGATCGGTCATCCACCACCTGGGAGCAGCTCCCCCCCGACGCCGCCGAGGATGGCACCGACGACGACCAGTCGATGGGCACGATGGTCTTCTCGGAGGGCGGCAACCAGCAGGCCCGCTTCGTCTGCCTGCAGGCCTGGTCTACGCTGACCGGCCCGGCCATCGGCAACACCGACGCCATCGTCTTCAGCCCCCAGGGCTGGGTCAGCAACCCCGGCGGCGACTTCGACAGCACCGGCTACATCCGCCTCACCTTCGTGAACCAGATGGCGGCCCGCCGCAACGTCAACGACGCGCTGACCGTGCGCATCTCCCGCTCGGGCATGAGCCGGCTGGAGTCCACGCTCGGCAAGGCCACCTCCGAAGGTGCAGCCGGCACCACCACCTCCTCCACCACACCCTAGCGAAAAGCTGGTAAGCTGCGCAACCGTGACCCCTCGCACCCGCCCAATGTTGCTCGACCAGCGCCGCGCCTCCCAGGCCGGTCGCGCCGGCTTCACGCTGATCGAGGCCTTGATCGCCACGGCGCTGCTGGGCTTCTCCCTCATCGTCATGTTCGGCTTTCACACCCAGGCCCTGCGCTCCAACCAAGAAGCCCGCAAGATCACCGACTGCACCTACCTGGCCCAGACCCAGATGGAGCGGCTGATGGCCCTGCCCTGGGGCTCCACCACCACCCGCGGCGGCGGCCCGCTCGAGGCTGGCGCCACCGGCACATCATCGGACTGGGGCGACCTCTACCACTCGGCGAGCGGCCCCGGCGTGGCCCCCTCGGCGATCAACGCGGCGGCCGGCACCGACACCACCTACGGCGAGCCGGTCTACTACATCTCCTGGGACGTCGAGGACATGGACACCGACGGCAACTGGGTCCGCATGCGGGTGCGCTGCAAGTACCAAGACAAGGCCTTTAAGAACTGGCGCGGCACCACCATCTCCGCCTTCCGCTTTCGGGATGGTGCCTGATGCTGCACGCCCGCTCCCGCCGCGGCTTTACCCTCATCGAGATGATGATCGCCCTGGCGATCGCCGGCTTCGTGGTCAGCGCCCTGTACGGCGTCTTCACGATTCAGTCGCGGCAGCTCATCACCCAAGATCTCAACATGGAGATGCACCAGAACCAGCGCTTTGCGGTGGACATGGTCACCCGCAGCGTGCGCATGGCCGGCAACGGCGCGGCGGCGCGGGTGTCTGGCTTGTATGGCCCCAATGGCTCCGATCACAACGAGTACCTGCCGGTGATCGTGCCCTACGACGGCGGCGGCTCCGATCCCGACGCCATCACCGTGGTCTACGCCGACTCCAGTCTGCTCTTCCAGACCCGCAATGACGAGGTCCCCTCCTGCAACACCACCAGCCTCGGTGTGCGGGTGGACATGCTGGACTACGCCGACAAGCTGGCCCAGTACCAGAGCGGCGAGTTGCTGATGTGTATGCACTACGCCGACATCTCTGGCATCAAGTCCTACATGTGGAGCCTGACCGGCAGCCCCGACCTCACCAACGGCGTCGTCTACGTCAACGATCTGTCGTCGTACACCGACTTCTCCGCCTGGTGCTCCTCGGCCGACAACGTCCCGCCGGTCATCTCCTGCTCCAAGGGCAACATCATCACCTTCTATGTCGATGACGACAACGACGGCGTGGGTCCGGGTACAGACACCCACCCGACCTTGATGATGGACATGAACATGAACTGGCCGTCCTCCGACGATGTGCCGCTGGTCGACCACATCGAGGACTTCCAGGTCGAATACTGCCTCGACGATGGCACCGCCAGCGTGGACTGTTCGGTGGCCGCCAACTGGGTCTCCTCCTTCGACACCGATGACGTCGAGAACGTCTGGATGGTGCGCCTCTCCTTCCTCGCCCGCAGCGCGCGCGAGGACTTCCGTGACAAATTCACGACGACGCGGCCGGCGCTGGGCAACCGTTCGGGCGGCACCTCCGGCTCTGATCATTACCTCCGCCAGGTGATCACCACCGAGGTGACGGTGCGCAACCTCCGCTACCAGGCGAGCGTGCAATGAACCGTCGATCGCCCCTCTTGCGCCGCACCTCCTCGGAGCAGGGCTACGCGATGCTCATCGCGATGCTGCTGCTGGCGATCCTCGCCGTGGTGGGGGCCAGCACCCTGCAGGTGGCCGGCATCGACCAGCGCATCGCCTTGCAGAACCGCAAGCACATGCTGGTGCTCAACACCTCCGCGGCCGGCCTCGAGCACGCCCGCGACGAGCTGTCGACCGAAGACCCCGTCGATGAGGGCTTCACCGACACCGGCCCCGACTTTGTCACTGCCACCGAGGCCGAGACCGACTTCGGCGGCCTCACCTTCAATCACAACCTCGGCGTGTACTGGGTCGATGCCGTCTACATGCGCTGTGGCAACCCGCCTCCTGGCTACTCGACCGAGCTGGGACAGAACAAATTCCGCGCCGACTACTGGCAGATGACCTCCACCGCGAGGATGCAGGACACGAGCTACCAGAACGTCAACGAGTCACAGGCCACCACTGTGTCTGTTGTCCGCAAGGTCAAGTTTGGCACCTGCAAGATCCGCTAAGCGCTAGGAGTAAGGCCCATGAAGACCTCCATCCGCTCGCTCCTCCCGCTCATCGGCGCCCTGGCGCTCTGCGCGCCGGCCACGGCCGCCACCCCCGAGTACACCTCGGTGACCGAGGCCGTGCCGCCGAACATCCTCTTCGTGGTCGACATGTCGGCCGCGATGAGCGACCCCTGCCCCGACGGCACCGACGACACCGCCACCGTCTCGCCCTTCACCAACCCCTGCTATGTCGACGTCTTCGACGCCATCCAGAAGGTGGCCCAGCACTTCGACTGGGCCCGCTACGGCGTGGTGGGCACCAGCGACGACTCCGGCGGCATCGGCGACGGCTTCTACCCGATCGTGCCCCTGGGCTCCTCCTACGCCGAGATGGCCGCCAAGCTCGCCACGGTGACCCCCTTCACGGTGGACACCAACAACCTCGGCGAAGCCCTGGCCGACGTCTCCGACAACTACCTCGCCGTCACCACCGATGACGATGGCGTCGATGACGACGGCGATGGATTCTCCGTCGACTGGGACGAAGCGCCCCTCCTCTACGACTGTCAGCAGACCCACATCGTCGTGATCACGCCGCAGCGCCCGGCCAATGACACGGGTGTGCCCTCGGGCTTTCAGACCAGCCTGCCCACCAAGGATGTCACCTGCGACAGCGGCGGCCGCACGGCCTCCGGCGACTCGGAGTGCTTCTACGACAACGCCGTCTACGAGCTGTACACCGACGACCTGCGCGCCGACCTCTCCGACACCCAGAACGCCATCGTTCACACGCTGGGGCTCGGCATCTCCAGCACCGCGGTGGCTGAAGAGCTCTACGGCAACGCCTCCGATCAGATCGACAACACCGGCATCTACGCCTCGGCCAACTCGCCCGACGAGATCCTCTCCCATGTCCTGCTGATGATGCAGGACATCCGCAGCGGCACCTACACCCGCTCCACCCCGGTGATCTCGGCCGAGGGCAACTACCTCATCTACACCTTCTACGAGCTCGACGGCGACGAAGAGACCGCCCGCACCGGCGGCATGGCGCTGGGCCAGGGGCACATCCGCGCCTACGCCCTCGACGATGACCCGGCCAGCTCCAGCTATGGACAGATCCTCTACACCGGGCCCACCGAGTTCGGCGGCGCGATCTGGGACGGCGGTGACTTGCTGGTCAGCCGCCTCGTCACCCCGAGCGAGTCCAACCCCGACGACCGCGACGGCTTCGGTCGCCGCGACATCTACACCTTCTTCGAGCCCGGCTACGCCCTTGGCGGCTCGCTGATGGACGAAGGCGACGACAAGCGCCGGATGGGCCTCGACCTCGAGTTTGTTCAAGAGGTCGGCAACGACGCCACCGCGCTGAACACCATCCTCAACACCGCGGTCACCACCTCGGCGGCCCCCTGCGGCGATGACCAGACCTGGGACTTCTACGATGACTGCCTCATCGACGACGAAGATCTGCAGGCCATGGTCGACTTCGTGCGCGGCTACAACGACTCGACCTTCCGCTACATGAGCGAGACCCGCGGGCGCTGGCGCCTGGGCGACGCGCCGCACTCGGTGCCGGCGGTGGTCGAGGCGCGCAACGAGATGTACGCCGTCGACCCCACCTACGCGACCTTCCTCGACGGCCTCGTCGAGAACGAAGAGGCGGGCGTCAACCCCAACATCGTCCTGCTGGCCGCCAACGACGGCATGCTGCACGCCTTCGCCCTCGAAGACAACCCCACCACCGCCGACTCCGAAGACGGTGAAGAGCTTTGGGCCTGGATCCCCGGCTACCTGCTCTACCGCGAGCACGACGCCGAGTGGGCCGGCCGCCTCGCCGACCTGATGTTGTACGGTCGCACCTTCCTCTTCGACGGCTCACCGGTGGTCGAAGATGTCTGGATCGACGAGGACGGCGACGGCGAGAAGACCTGCAATTCGGTGCCCGACAACTGTGAGTGGCGCCGCGTGGTGGTTGTCCAGCAGGGCCAGGGCGGCCCGGTCACCCTGGCGCTCGACATCACCGACACCGACAACCCCAAGTTCCTCTGGGAGCAGCTCGACACGGTCGACCGCTACGCCACCGGCTACACCACCAGCCGCCCCGTCATCGGCAACGTCTACGATAGCTCCGACCCCGCCAACCCCACCGACCGCTGGGTGGCCTTCTGGGGCTCCGGCCGCGGCGTGCCCTACTCCACCTCGTCTTCGTACTACACGAACGCCGAGGCGAATCTGTACATGTGGCACATGGGCGACGACTTCTTCGGCACCGCCGACGTCGGCTACCAGGACAAGAGCGGCGCCGGACACCCCCGCGGCGACAACGGTCACCCCCAGCCGAGCCTCTCTGGCCTCGACTCGGACGGCGACGGGCACTACGAGTACGCCTACATCTCCGCCGCCCTGGCCGCGGTCGACGTCAACTCCGACGGCGACGTCGACACGCTGTACTTCCCGGTCACCACCGCCTACCAGCCCTCCGACGAGGGCGGCGGCGGGCGCACCGACACGGCCGATCCGGGCAGCACCTGGATGTACAAGGCCTGCATCGACAACTCCGGCCCGGGTGACATGACCTGGATCGAGTTCTACGATCCCGTCGCTGACGGCGGTCTGGCCACCCGGCCGGAGGTCTTCTACGCCGCCACCACCTCCTGGACCACCGACGGCTCGCTGGCGGTCTTCTGGGGCACCGGCACGCCCTATGACCGCTCTACCAGCTCGGGCAACGGCTACTTCTTCTCGGTGAAGGACACCGCCCCGGGCGACTGCAGCAACGACAACATGGTGGTCAATGACGACTGCGGCGCCGGCGGCGTGGTCACCCTCGACGCCGGTGAAGGCCTCACCAGCGACCCCATCATCTACGCCGGCACCGTCTACTTCTCCACCTGGGTCTCGGCGGCCGACAAGTGTGACGGCGGCACCGGGCGCCTCTACGGGCTCGACTACTCCGACTGCACCACCGGCATCGACTCCAACAGCGATGGCACCGTCGACACCACCGACGAGCCCTACATCGAGAAGGAGGGCGCCTACATGTCGGGCGTCGCCGTCTCCGACAAGGGCACCCTCTTCTACGGCACGAGCGCCTTCGACGAGTCCGGCGCCGGCATCGGCGCGCTGACCACCACCAACAACTCCCTGGGCACCGCCACCCTGGGCTGGATGGAGGTCTTCTAAGGTCTGCGGCGGCGGCGGCCCGTCGGGCAGGCTACCTGCCCGGCCATGAAGCCCGTCTCCGCCCGCGTCCTGCTGGCCCTCGCCTGGCCGGCGGCGGCGAGCGTCATCCTCAACAACGCCTGGCGCGTCCTCGATCAGTTCAGCGTGCAGTGGCTGGGCACCGAGGCCCAGGCGGCGCTCTCCTCCTTCACCTTTGTACTGATCCTCTGCTACGCCGGCTACACCGCCATCTCCGCGGGGGTGGGCCCGCTGCTGGCGCGGGCGACCGGGGCGATTGATCCAGCCTTGCAGCGGCGGATCTTCGGAAATGGGCTGGTGGCCGCCATCCTCGTGGGGGTGGTGATCCTCACCGCGATGGGGCTGGGCGCGCCGCAGATCGCCGGCCTGCTCGGCCTCTCCGGAGAGACCGCCCGCCTCGCTGTCGCCTTCCTCCAGGCCCTCTGCGCCACCGGCTTGGGGCTGGCCATCGCCCCTTTCACCGACGCCTGCTTCTTTGCGCTGGGCGACACGCGCACGCCGATGGTGCTGCAGATCGGCTCCGTCGCCCTCAACGCGGGGCTGAACTATCTGTTCATCTACGCCTGGGGCGGCGGCATCGCCGGGGCCGCCCTGGCCTCCACCGTCTCGCGTACGCTCACGGTGGGGGTGGGTCTGTATCTGCTGGTCGAGCGCCTGCGACCCACCTGGGCAGACCTGCGCCCCGATCCCGCGCTGCTGCGGCGCATCCTCGGGGTGGGGTTGCCGATCGGCGCCAACACCGCCAATTACGCGCTCGTCTACTGGGCCCTGCTGCACTACGCCATCTCGCCGCTCGGGCCCACCACCAACGCCGCCCTGGGCATCGGATTTTCGGCGCTGGAGGGCTTCACCTGGCCTCTGTTTCACGGCATCAGCCTCGCGGTGGCCAGCCTTGTCGGCCGCAACCTCGGCGCCGGGCGCCCCGATGAGGCCCGGCGGGCGGCCCGCCTCGGCTTTCCGCTCTGCACCGGCGCCGGCCTGTTGGCGATGGCGGCCTTCTACTTTCTGGCCCGACCCCTCTGCGGACTGTTCACCGAAGACCCGGCGGTGCTGGAGGCCGCGGTGATCTACGCCCAGATCCTCGCCTTCTCGCAGCTCTTTGTGGCCTGGGAGTCGCTGTCGGAGGGGGTGCTGGAGGGGGCCGGCGACACGCGCACGATCATGCTCTGGTCGACCCCCCTCAACCTGCTGCGGGTGCCGCTGGGCTATGCCCTCGCCATTCCGCTCGGCTGGGGCGCGGCGGGGGTCTGGTGGGCGATCAACTTCACCACCTGGGCCAAGGTCGCCGGCAAGGGCTGGGCCGCCCTGCGCGGCGACTGGGCCCGCCGGGTGATCTGACTACTCGTAGACCATCCACAGATGGCCACGAAAGAGGTAGCTGAGCCCCTCTTGCAGGCGGTCGCGCCAGTTCTCCCAGTTGTGGCCGTCGCGCGCTTCGACGTACTTGACGTCCATGCCGGCGTCGCGCAAAAACGGGACCATCGAGCGGTTCTCGTAGATCAGCGACTCGTAGGTGCCGCAGCTCACAAAGACCTGATCGGCCGGCCGCCCGGGGTTCTCGCGAAAGGCGTTCATGAAGCGCACGACTGGATCGAAGAGCGGGCCGCGCTTGTGGGTGCCGATGTCGGTAAAGGCGAAGGAGCCCGACTGAAGGAGCAGCTTGCCGAAGAAGCCCGGATGCCGCCAGGCCGTGGACAGACTGGCCACCGCGCCAAAGGAGGCCCCCATCAGGCAGCGGTTGGCGGGGTTTCCGTAGAGCGGGAATTCGGCTTCGAGCTTTGGCACCAGCGTCTCGACGATAAAGCTCTGGTGCCGGGGGTTGTCGGGGTACTCCTGCAGCCGGTCGCCCGGGTGAGAGAGCGCCGCCACCATCGGCAAGATTACGCCGCGGTGGATCAGGTTGTCGAGGACGGTCTTGAGCCGGGAGTAGTGGAGATAGTCGCCGCCATCGTGCACCACGAGCAGCGGGTAGCGCCGGCTGCGGCGAAAGCGCGCTGGAAGGTACAAGGTCACCCGACGCGGCTCGCCAAAGGGCGTTCGGGCGAAGGTCAGCTCTTGCAGCTCGCCGGGGCGGGCCTCGGGGTCGGGCTCGATCCAGTCGGGGGTGGTGTAGCCATCGCCCACACAGACGGAGTTGGCGCCGTAGGGGTCGTGGGCCAGTCGCCCGTTGAAGGGGTCGCGCAGCCACTCGCCGTGGCCGTTGCGGTGGACCTCGAGCTTGTACTCGATGCGGGACTGGGGCGGCACGTCGACCGTGCAGTACCACAGATCGGTATTGGGCACCTGCTGAAAGGGGATCTCGCTGGGCAGCCCAAAGATGAAGTGCCGCAGGAAGATCGACTCGGCCGCCCCTCGAAACAGAAAGGTGGCCGCCCGCCCTTCGATGATCGGCACGGTGCGACCGGCCAGGAAGGCGTCGACGTCGGCCGCGGTGATGCGGCGCTTGCGCAGCAGCGCAGAGATCGCGAGGCTCATGGCGCCGCCTCCTCGATCACATCGCCCGCCCGCGAGAGACGGCGGAAGCCCTCGCCCGGCAGCACCGTCTCGCCATCCCAGGTGAAGTCCTGGCGCTCATCCATCGGCACCACCCGCGCAGGGTGAAAGCGACGCGCCAGCAGGCTCATGCGCGCGCGATTGTGGAGGTCGACCCGATGGCGGGCGTGGGGCATCACCACCACGCCCCGCACCAGGCGCTCGCCGCGGTCCATGACCTCGGGGTTGCCGGGCCCATCGGCCGTAAAGTCGTGAAAGAGCACCACCCGATCGGTCAGGCACATCGCACCCCCCGACCAGGCCAGCACATGGCGCCGCCGCAGCATAGCGCCCACATCGAAGAGCCGAAGGCGGTTTTGCAGGATGGCGACGTGCCCGCCGGCGATGGCGACCGCTTCGGCATCTTCGAGGATCGACCGCACCTCACCGCGGTGGCGCGCGATCGCCGGGCGCTCAGCCGGCTTGACCTCGCCCTCGAAGCGGCGGTTCTCGTCGGTCACCCGCGCGAGGTGATGGTCGTCCAAGGCACGCAGGGCCGCCACCGCTTCTTGCCGCTCGGGCTCCAGCAGCTCGATGTCGCCCTTGCGGCCGAGCAGATCGAGGGTCATCTCCATCAGGTACTGCAGCCGAAAGCGGTAGAGCTCCTGGAGCTGGCGCAGGCGGTCTTGCCGCTTGCGGTGGGCCTCGAAGTAGGCCGGATCGCGCTGCCGCACGTCCTCCCAGCGCTCGTAGAGGCGCAGGTTGACCGCCGGCAGGCCGAGGGCCGCCTTGAGCTCCTCGTCCTCGCCTTCGCGCTCCTGCCAGCCGGCAGTGATGAGGGCCACCGGCCCGACCAGGCCCAACTGCTGGACCTTTTCGCCGATGGTGGGAGCGAGGCGCTGGGGCCCCAGGAGGACGACCTTTGGCATGGGCGGGCACCTATAGGTCGAGCGGCGCGCTGGCCAGCAAGGCGCCGGTCAAGCCACCTCCGCCCCCAGGCGCCCCAGGTCGACGATGACCCGCGCCAAGGCCGCCTGATCGAAGGCCGAGGCGCCGATGATCCGGCAGCCGACCACCACGCCCTCGGGCGAGCCCGGATCGGCCCGCACGTTGGCCACCGCCACCAGCAGGGGGATCGAGGACGCACCGCCAAGGAGCAGCCGGAGCGGCAGGGCGGTGCCTTCCACCGGCGCCAGGGCGGCCGGCAGGCTGAACGAAAGGCCACCGCAGGAGAGGTCGCGCGGACAGACCACCGTCGGCTCCTCCAGGCCCAGATCGATGCGCAGGCGCAGGCCGTCCTCCTCGGAGATCGGCACCCGGCGCGTGCCGCGGCGGTCTCCCCGATCCAGGGAGCGCGGCACCGCCAGCACCCAGCGCGTCGCATCGAGCCGGCCGATGACCGTGGACAGAAAACCGAAGGGCCGGCCGTCGATCACATAGGAGACCCGCACCACCGCGCAGAGCGGCGCCGGCGGCGGGTCGCCCGGCTGGTTCACCCAAACGCCCACGCTGCGGCGGTCGGCCGTCGGAGGCGCCAACCAGGCCCGCACCCGCGCGCCGCCGATCTCGATCTCCAGCGGGTAGGCCCCCGCCGAGACCTCGTGGAGATGCCCGACCACATCCAGGGCGCCGTTAGAGCCCATCACCTCGTCCAGCCCACCCATGGCCTTTGCCCCTCCTTGTGCAGAGTACGGATCGGCTCATTAGAAGGTTGAGCCTCCTTCCCCCGCAGGCACCCGATGTACCTCACCCAGGTCGAGGTCAGCGGCCTCCGCGACCTCGCCCAGCTCCAGCTCCCCGACCTGGGCCGCGTCGTGCGCGTCGCCACCCCAGGCCCCGCCGTGAGCGCCCTTGGAGACGGCATCGAGCTGGTCTGGGCTGCCCTCGACCCGGCCCGCCTGCAGCCCCTCCTGCGCCGCTGGGGGCTCTGCGGGCCCGCCGAAGAGGTGCTCACCCACGGCGATCCGCTCCCCGACGAGGCCGTCTGGGCCCAGCCCGCCAACCCCCGGCACCACGTCGACGACGCCATCGAGCGGGCCATCCAGGTCCGCCTGCACCTCTCCCTCGACCCCGTGCAGCGGGCCCAGCTCCGGGTCGACTTCGCCCGCGATCCGCAGCTGCTCAGCGCCCTGGCCGAGGGCGGCCCGCTCCTCCTCACGGTGGGCGCCCTCTTCAACCGGGCCTTCACCGCCCTGTCGCTCTCGATGCCCCCCTTGCGCCTGGGCGGGGTGGAGGTGCCGGTGCGCGGCCCCGAGCGCCCGCCCTGGGTGGAGCCCTTCCTGGTGAGCCTGCGGCCCCGCTTCTTGCGCGCCCAGCCCACCTGGGACCCCGCACCCGCCGCCCTCGCCGCGGCCTTCAGCACCGATCACTTCGATCGCTACCGCGCCTTTTGCGGGGCCCTCGGCCCCGGGGGCCCCAGCTTGCGCGTGGCCCTCGGCGCCGGCGGCGTCCCCACCCTCCTCGCCGACGAGCTGCCCGTGCGCCGCCTGGGCGAGCGGATGGTGCGGCGCATCGCCATCGCCGGTCAGGTGCACCTCCTCGGCGCCGACATCCTCTGGCTCGAAGACGAGGACCCCTGGGTCGAGGCCGCGGTGCTGGGCGAGTCGTCCCCGATCGAGCAGGTGCTGCGGGTCTGCGAAGATGGCGACCGCGCCGTGGTTCCCGCACCCCAGCGCCTGGGCCCGCCGCCGCTGTCGACCCAGAACCGCCGCGCCCGCGGGGCCTCGTGAGCGAGGTCAACAAGGCCATCTGCCACCGCTGCGGGGCCGAGAAGCCCAGCGCCCTCGACCCTTGCCCCGACTGCGCCTTTGCACCCCAGGGCGAAGATCGCGCGGTGGCCTTGCTCTTCAGCGATGCCTGGCTCAATGAGGCCGAGCGCGCCGAGGCCGCCGCCCGGGTTCGCGCCGGCGAGCGCCCTCAGCCCAGCGCCGCCCAACGCCGGGCCGTCCTCGGCCTCAAGGGCCCTGCCGACGCCCTCTCCCGCGGCGAGACCCTCCGGCTGGCCCTGGGCTGCCTGCTGTTTTCGCCCCTGGTGGCCTTCGCCGCCGCCCTGGGCTGGCACACGGATCGCCCCGCTGCCGCCGCCTTGGCCCTGCGCGTGGGCCTCTGGTCGGCCGCCGCCGAGGCCGCGCTCTGGGCCCAGTGGGCGCTCGGCTGAGGGCCGCGCCCGCTTGGGGTCCGCCCGGCGCCGGGCTAAGCCCGCGGCCACCGCCACCGCCACCGCGCGGTCTCGAGGAGAGCGAGCCATGGGACGAGTCACAAGAGCCCCCCGGGGCCCCGAGCTGAGCTGCCGCGGTTGGGTGCAAGAAGCCGCCCTGCGCATGTTGATGAACAACCTCGACCCCGACGTGGCCGAGCGCCCCGAAGACCTCGTCGTCTACGGCGGCAACGGCAAGGCCGCCCGCGACTGGCCCTCCTTCGATCGCATCGTGGCCGCCCTGCGCGATCTGCGCGACGACGAGACCCTCCTCGTCCAGTCCGGCAAGCCCGTCGGCGTGCTGCGCTCCCACGAAGACGCCCCCCGCGTGCTCATCGCCAACAGCAACCTCGTCGGCAAGTGGGCCACCTGGGAGCACTTCCGCGAGCTGGAGCGCAAGGGACTGATGATGTACGGCCAGATGACGGCCGGCTCGTGGATCTACATCGGCACCCAGGGCATCCTGCAGGGCACCTACGAGACCTTCGCCGCCGCCGCGCTCACCCACTTCGGCGGCGATCTCACCGGCCGCCTTGTGGTCACCGGTGGGCTCGGCGGCATGGGGGGCGCCCAGCCGCTCGCCGCCACCTTCAACAACGGCGTCTGCCTCGCCTTCGACGTCGATCCCACCCGGGTCGCCCGCCGCATCGAGACCGCCTACTTGGACGAGCTGGCCCCCGACCTCGACACGGCCATCGCCCGCTGCCGCTACCACCAGGAGCGTGGCCTACCCCGCAGCATCGGCGTCGTCATGAACGCCGCCGACGGCCTCGAAGGCCTGCTCGCCCGCGGCGTGGTCCCCGACCTGCTCACCGACCAGACCTCGGCCCACGATCCGCTCCAGGGCTATGTCCCCCGCGGCATGAGCCTCGATGAGGCCCTCGCCCTGCGCGTCGCCGACCCCGCCGCCTACATCGCCGCTTCGTACGCCACCATGGCCGACCATGTCCGCGCCATGCTGGCCCTGCAGAAGGCCGGCGCCCACACCTTCGACTACGGCAACAACCTGCGCGCCGGCGCCCAGCAGGCCGGCGTCACCGACGCCTTTGACTTCCCCGGCTTCGTGCCGGCCTACATCCGGCCCCTCTTTTGCGAGGGCAAGGGCCCCTTTCGCTGGGTGGCCCTCTCCGGCGATCCGCAAGACATCTACACCACCGACGCCGCCCTGCGCGAGCTCTTCCCTGAAGACGCCGGGCTGCAGCGCTGGCTGCTGATGGCCGGCGAGAAGGTGCGCTTTCAAGGCCTGCCCGCCCGCATCTGCTGGCTCGGCTACGGCCAGCGCCACAAGGCCGGCCTGCTGTTCAACGAGCTCGTCCGCACCGGCAAGGTGAGCGCCCCCATCGTGATCGGCCGCGATCACCTCGACTGCGGCAGCGTGGCCAGCCCCAACCGCGAGACCGAGGCCATGGCCGACGGCTCCGACGCGGTCGCCGACTGGCCCATCCTCAACGCGCTCATCAACGCGGTCAACGGCGCCTCCTGGGTGAGCTTCCACCACGGCGGCGGCGTGGGCATGGGCTACAGCCTCCACGCCGGCCAGGTCATCGTCGCCGACGGCACCGACGCCGCTGCCCGCCGCATCGATCGGGTGCTGCACAGCGATCCCGCCATGGGGGTGCTCCGCCACGCCGACGCCGGCTACCCGCTGGCCGTCGAGGTCGCCCAGGAGCGCGGGGTCCACATCCCCGGCCTCACCGGCCGCAGCGCCCTCTAGGGCCCACCCGTCGGGGAGCCGCTACTCGGCGCGCTCCTCGACGATCTCCAGGATGTAGCGCTTCTTCTTTTTGCCGCCGATGGCGTGAACGATCCGGCGGATGGCGTCGGCGTGAACGCCCTTTTTGCCGATGACCTTGCCCACGTCTTCGCGCGCCACCTTGAGCTCGACCACGCAGGAGTGGGCCCCCTCCACCTCGGTGCACTCGACCTGCTCGGGGTGATCCACCAGGGCCTTGACGATCTCCAGCACCAGCTCCCGCACTTCCATGTCCGCATCTCCACGGGGCCAGCCGACCCCTCCACTTCCACATGAGCGCACAGCGGCGGGGAACATCCACCCGGTGAGGCCCTGAGCCCCCCGGAGCCTGCGCGCTCCAGCCCGGTCAAGGTAACACCCGGCACCGTGGAACGAACCGCGGCCCGGCGGGAATTCGTCCACCCCCCAAGAGGAGTCACGCCCGTCGCCGATCCCCTGCCCGGCGCTCTTGACGAGGCAAGGAGCGCCGGGTTGAGGGGGCTGCCAAATGCCGCGCCCTCCCGTGGCGTCATCTCCTTGCACGCAGCTTCCTTCCCTCTTTGCGACGGAAACTTCGTGCATAGCAAAGGAACACGGTCACGCGCTCACGTGTCCGACTCCTGGCTACCCCCCGCGCCGGCCACCCTTTGAGGACACCGCCATGCAGGCCAACCTTCGCCTCGTCGACCCCCATCAGGCAGACCGCTGGAGCGAGAGCGACATCAAGGAGCTCGCCCAGAAGAACCGCCGGCTGGCGATGGAGATGACGGTTCGCAAGTACCGCGATCGGCTGTTCTACCACGCGGTGTCGATCGTCAAGGACCCCGAAGAGGCGCACGACATCGTGCAAGAGGTCTTCATCCGCGGCATCCGCGAGGCGCGCTTCTTCGACGTCGACTTTCGCGAGAAGGCCTGGCTCTTTCGGGTCACCAGCAACCTCTGCTTCAACCTCGTGCGCGACAAGCGCCGCCGCGGCGCCATCCTCGACGCCAACCCCATGTCCGAGCTGACCGGCGGCGACCAGGTTGAACAGATGATGAACGGCCAGCGCCGCGAGGTGCTGATGGCCACCATCGAGCAGCTCACCCCCGATCACCAGGAGATCCTCCTCCTGCGCTACTACTCCGACCTCAGCTACAACGAGATCGCCGACGCGCTCGACATCAAGCTCGGCACCGTGATGTCGCGCCTCTCCCGGGCCCGCGGCCGCCTCCTGGAGCTGGTGGGCGACGCGCCGGCGGTCACGGGCTGAAGGCGGGAAGGGGAAGCCGCCCCGGGGGTTCCTGGGGCCCACAGGCGCGCGGAGTCGGGATACACAGCCCGACCGCCGCGCGGCCCCCTGGGAGGCCCTGGTGGCCTCCCCAACCCCTTCGGCCCGGTGAAAGGTATGGACTGTCTGACCGCTCGCGAGCGGATGGTGCCCTGGTTGGACGGTGAGCTCGCCCGCGGCGAGGCCGAGCAGCTCGAAGCCCATGTCGGAGGCTGCGAGCGCTGTGTGGCCCAGGCCGAGCGCCTCTCCAACCAGCAGACGCAGCTTCGGGCGCTGAGCCCGGCCACCTCGGCGGTGTCGGCCCCCAACTGGAGCGGCATGGACGCCCGGCTCGCCGCCGAGTTGGACGCCGTCGAGGCGGCCACCGAGGCCCCGCGCCCCGCCCCCCTGTGGAAGCGCGAGCAGCGCCTGCCGATGGGGGCGGTGTTCGCCTACGCCGCCCTGCTCCTGCTGAGCCTGCTCTTCGCCGCCGATCGGCACCTCGCCGCGTCTGAGGCCGAGGCCCGCGCCACCGACCTCACGCTGGCCCTGCAAGACCAGGCCCTGCTCGACGCCATCGGCCCGGCCGCCCCCCAGCAGCCCTTGAGCACCGTTGGGTACCACAGCCGCGGCTCTTTTTAGGCAACACCCGCCAGCCACCCGTGGGTGAACATGGCTCTGCTCCTGCTCTTCGCCGCGGCGCTCCAGGCCCGGGCTGATGACGCCTCCACCCTTGATCGCGCGGTCACCCTGGTTGAGCGGCAGTTGGGCGACCAGATCGACGACGACGCCCTCTACCGCGCCGCCCTCGACGGCATGACCGCCTACCTCGACCGCCGGCTCGGCACCACCGGCAACGCCGTGCTGACCGCCGAGGCCGCCGAACGGGAGGCCATCGCCGAGCGGGGCGAGCGGGTGGGCATCGGCGTCGAATTCGCCGTGGTGCCCCTGCGCGGGCTGGTGCTCACCGACGTCTTCCCCGGCGGCCCCGGCCAGCGCGCCGGCCTCGCCCAGGGCGACTTCATCGTCGGCCTGAACGGTCGGCCGCTGACCGGCCTCGATCAGAGCGCGATGCTCGATCTGGTCGCCCAGGCCACCACCGCCAAGGTGGCCCTCGATGTGCGCCGCCAGGGAGCGGATCTTCGGCGGATCCAGGTCGATCGCCAGCGCCACAAGGTGAGCGGCGCCTGGCAGGTCCCCGGCAGCGGGTCCCTCACGCCCACCGTTCGGATCGCCCAGTTGGGCACCGGCACCGCCGAGGCCCTGCGCAAGGTGATCGCGGGCCTCGGCGAGGCCAAGGGGCTGATCCTCGATCTGCGCGGCACCTACAGCGGCATGCTCGAAGAGGCCGTGGCGGTGGCCGGCGCCTTTCTGCCGAGCGGCTCGCTGGTGGTGCAGAAGATGCTGCCCGATGGCCTCGCCCACCCCCTTTACACGGGCGCCACCCCCGCCTGGAGCGGCCCCGTGCTGATCCTCGCCGATCGCGTCACCGCCGGCCCCGCCGAGGCGCTGGTGATGGCCCTGCTCGACCACCGGCGGGCCCGGATGGTCGGCACCGCCACCGCCGGTCGGGCGGCGATCACCAGCCTGCATCCACTGGGCAACGATCTTGTGCTTCGCCTCGCCGACACCGCGCTGCGCGGCCCCAGCGGACGGTCGTGGTCGGGATCTGGCATTCAACCTGACGTGCGTGTGGAGCCGGTGGAGTCGTCGTTTATGCCGTCTCCAGGCCTCATTCCGCCCGATCTGCAGCGCGACATTGCGATCCAACTGCTCTCTGCACCATCGCAGACAGGGCGTTGACCCCCTGTTGAGCGGCCCGTTACCATGCTAGCGAGAGTCGACCGCTCTCTCGGCCCGCGTGGGCCAACGCCGAGCCTGACCCCGCTGCGTCGTGCCCTCCTGGCCCGGCCGCTGGAGCCCTTGTCCGAATGACCGTGGGCATGTCGCTGCATACCGACCATCAGGATCCCGCAGACGCGCTGCGGGACATCCTGGTGCGCGGGCGTACGGGCTGCCTCAAGGTGGTCGGCGCCGAGCGGCACCGCGTCTACACGATGCAGGGCGCCATCCTCGCCGCCCACGGGCCCGACGACGGCATCTGGGTGGTGCGGCGTCTGCTCAACAACGGGGCGCTCACCGATCGGGTGGCCAACAACTTCATGCGCTCGATCGAGAAGGGCGCGCGCATGGAAGACGTGCTGATCGGCCACGTGCCCGACGCCCTGCTGCTCAGCGTCTTGGAAGAGCGCTTTCGCCAAAACCTGCTGGAGTTCCTGCAGGTGGGCGAGTCCTTCGCCTTTGAGCCCCTCGACGCCATCTTCGTCGACAATGTGCAGATTGGCCACGATCCCTTCGTCCTGCTCGATGAGCTGGTCGAGGTGCGCAGCCTCGTCTCCCCGCTGATCGCCGCGGGCAACATCACGGTGCGACCCGGGCTCACCATGCCCCGCCGCCAGAACGAGGCCCGCGTCCTCGACCTCTGCGATCCGGCGATCACCCTCGAAGAGCTCTACGTCTTCAGCCCCTACGAGCAGGGCCCCACCGCGCTCGCCGTACGCTCGCTGCTGGAGATCGGCGCGCTCGTCTCCGACCAGCGGGTGCGCTTCGAGCCGCGCATGAACCCGCCGCGTCCGGTCGAGCCCGACAGCTACGACGTCGAAGACCTCTTCAACGTCGACGACGAGCCTACCGACGCGCCGATCGAAGACGCCCACCCCCTGCCCGTGCCCGAGCCGCCGCCCGTTCAGGCCTCCTGGATCGACGACGCCGGCGACTTTGGCGACCCGCACTCCAGCATCCCGCCCCTCGACAGCGCCCCGCCCGCGCCGATCGCCGAGCTGCGGCCTCCCGTCGACTCCCCCCTCGATCCGCCCGAGCCGCCCCCCGTGGGCCCGCCCCAGGATGAGATCGACGCCGCCTGGGTGAGCGACAGCGTGGTGCCGCCCCTCGATCCCGAGGCCGACGAGGAGGTGCCGCCCCTCGCCCGGGTCCCCCGCGGCCCGCGCGGGGTCGACATCGACAGCGATGAGCTGGCGATGTTTGACGACTACGACCGCAACCGGGGTCTGGGCTTTGGCGAGTTCGTCACCGAGCAGCACAACCTCGACAAGATCGATCTGGGCGAGCGCTTCGGCGCTGCCGGTGCCGCCGATGAGACGCTGACGGACATCATCGAGATGGGCAGCGTCGAAGACATGCGCATCAACCCCAATGAGCGCGTGGTCGCCTTCACCTTCTCCGGCCCCCGCCTCGAAGACCACGAGGCCCGTCACAAGCTGGGCGTGGCCGCTCAGGTGCTGATGCGGGTCTCCCGCGCCCTCGAAAAAGCCAACGGCCCCGGCACCGGCGGCATCTCCATCCAGCTCCTCTTTGACGGCGCGCCCATGAGCTTTGGCGCCCTCCTCCACGGGGTCGAGGCCACGCCCCAGGGCAGCTTCGACGCCGAGGTGATCCTGAAGAACCTCCGCCGCCGCCCCGAGGCCGAGCGCCGCATCCTGCTGGAGCGGGCGGTGATGGATCTCATCGATCGCGCACTGTCCATCGCCGCCGAGAGCCTGAGCGAGGACGATCTCGACATCCTGCTCGTCGACATCGCCGGCTACCAGCAGCGGATGCGCCTGTAGGGCTCGCAGGGCTACAGGCCCGGCCCCGCCCATCCGTCTCCTGGGGAAGAGGTCTCCCCATGAGCAGCCTGTACCAGATCGCCGTGTCGGTCGCGCTGACCACCGCGCTCTGCTGGTATGCCAGCACCCAGCTCTGATTGCCCACCCAATCCGAAACGGTGACTTCCAGAACAAAGCGCTTTCGACGCCCGCCCCGCGGCGCTATCCAGGGGCAGGCAGGCACCCCCGCGGCCCTCGCCAGCGGACAAGGCCCGCGACCCTGGCTACCAGGGCCGCATGGCCGCAGCCCTCCTCTCACATCTTCCGGGCCAGCGAGAAGAGGTCATCGACCTCGCGGCGACGCTCCAGGCCCTGACGCAGCACCTCCGCGCCCACCGGCCCCTGTGGTCGGCCCGGCCCTTTGTGACCCACACGGTCGCCTGGGAGGCCGCGGCCCCCGCCGAAGCCGCCTGGGCGCGGGCCCTGTCTGAAGCGGCGGTGGAGGCCGGAGAGGCCGATCCTACCGTGCTCGCCGGCTGCCCGCCCCTTCTGGTAGACCTGCGCGCCGCCGCCCAGGCCATGGACCTGCCCTTCCTCGACGGGCCGCCGCCCCCCAGCGCCACGTCGAGCCCCGAGGGCGTGCCCCTGCGCAAGTGGTCGCAGATCGAGCCCTACGCCGATCGCGCCGCCGCCCGCCTTGGCCGCAGCGCCATTTTCGTGGAGTGGTGCGCCGGCAAAGGCCACCTCGGCCGCTCGCTGCACCGGCGAACCGGCCGGCCGATCTGCTCGGTGGAGCGCGATCCATCCCTCTGCGACGCTGGCGCCATCCTGGCCGGCGACCTGCCCCAGCGCTTCGTCGCCGCCGATGTGCTCTGCGACCCCCTCGACGCCCTGCCCGATGAGGCCGCCATCGTCGGCCTGCACGCCTGCGGGCGCCTCGGCGACGCCGCCCTGCGCCGGGCCCGCGCGCGCCTGGCCCCGGTGGCCCTGGCCCCCTGCTGCTACCACAACAGCGAGGCCCTCACCTTCACCCCCCTCTCCGAGGCCGGACGCGCCCTCGATCTGGCGCTGCACCGCGACGATCTGCGCCTGCCCAGCACCGAAGAGGTGGTGGCCAGCGCCCGGGTCCGCCGCCTGCGCCGCGCCGAGCTGCGCTACCGCAAGGCCCTCGACCTCCTCCTGCGCCGCCACAGCGGCCTCGACCGCTACACGCCGGTCGGCCACCTGCCCCCCTCGGCCCTGACCGGCAGCTTCGCCGACTTCCTCGCCGCCGTGCGAGCCCGCCGGCCGGTCCCCGACGCGGGCCCCGACACCGAGGCCCTCCTCGCCGAGGCCGAGGTCTGGGTGCGCCAGAGCCGGGCGCTGGGCCTCTTCGCGGCCCCCTTTCGCCGCCCCTTGGAGCTGTGGCTGGTGCTCGACAAGGCCCTCTTCCTCGCCGAAGCAGGCTACGCCGTCACCCTCGGCCGCTTTTGTCACCGGGTCGACAGCCCGCGCGACCTGCTCCTCCTCGCCACACCACCCGGCTACCCGGAGGCCCCTTGAGAGCCCTCGCCCTGCTGCCCCTCCTCGCCTGCAAGGGCAAGGCCGCCCCCTGCGCCCTCGACCTGCCGCCCTTCTCGATCGACTGCGAGGGAGACCGCCTGCAGATCACCCACGCGGGCACCCCCCTCTTTCAAGGCGAGGCCGGCTGGCTCGAAGCCGGCGAGGGCAGCCCCACCGTCGAGGCCGCCCGCGGCAGCTTCACCTTTGACGACACCACCCTGTCGCGCTGCGCCGGCCTCACCGGCAGCGCCCTCGTCGAAGAGGGCGACGGCGCCGTGCTCACCGCCGAGCTCGGCGACTGCGGCGCCCAGGTAGAGCTGCAGATCGAGCGCGTAAACGAAGAGACCCTGCGCCTCAGCCTGGAGCTCGACGGCGCGCCCGAGATCAACCGCATCCAGCTCACCAGCGACGCCCCTGAAGACGAGCGCGTGACCGGCTTTGGCGCCCAGTACAACCACCTCGACCTGAAGGGCCAGGCCGTGCCGATCTGGTGCCAGGAGCAGGGCATCGGCCGCGGCCTGGAGCCACTCAGCAGCGCGCTCGGCGCCGGGGTGGGCAACCCCGCCGGCGACGCGCTCACCACCTACACCTGCGTGCCCTGGGCCCTGTCCACGGCCGGCTACGGCTGGCTCAGCCACGCCAGCGCCTACACCGTCTTCGACCTCACCGAGCCCGAACAGACCACGCTGTCGACCTGGCAGTCCAGCCTCACCCTCGACCTCTTCGCCGGCGAAGACCCCGCCGCCCTCGTCGAGGCCCTCACCGCCGTCACCGGCCGGATGGCGCCCCTGCCCGAATGGAGCCAGCGAGGCCCCATCGTGCGCATCGGCGGCGGCTCCGAGGCCGTCCGCACCCGGCTCGCCGCCTATGTCGACGCGGGCGTGCCCGTGTCGGCCGTCTGGATCGAGGACTGGTGCGGCCTGCGCGAGACCAGCTTCGGCGATCGCATCTGGTGGAACTGGGTGGTCGACCGCGCCCGCTACCCCGACTGGGAAGACCTCGTGGCCGAGCTGCGCGCCGACGACCGTCGCGTGCTCGTCTACCTCAACCCATACGTGACCGACGCCGCCACCCAGCCCGGCGTCACCCGCAACCTCTACGCCGAGGCCCTGGCCGCCGGCCTGCTGGTCACCCAGGACGACGGCAGCCCCTACCTCATCGACCAGAGCGGCTTCTTCGCCGGCATCCTCGACCTCAGCAACCCCGAGGCCGCAGCGCTGATGAGCAGCGCCATGGCCGATGTGCTCGCCACCGGCGTGGAGGGCTGGATGGCCGACTTCGCCGAAGGGCTGCCCTTCGAAGGCGTGCAGCTCGCCAGCGGCGAAGACCCGGCCCTCTTTCACAACACCTACCCCCGCCGCTGGGCCGCCCTGGTGCGCGAGGCCGCCGAGGCCGCCGGCGCCTGGGAAGACGGCCTGTTCTTCCACCGCAGCGGCGATGCCTTCTCCCCCGGCGAGGCCCGCGCCTTCTGGCTGGGCGACCAGCTCGTCACCTGGGACGCCTACGACGGCTTCGCCACCGTGCCCCCGGCGCTCGTGACCTCCGGGCTCTCCGGCTACGCCCTGCAGCACGCCGACACCGGCGGCTACCTCTCCGTCGCCGCCCTGGGCATCACCCGCAGCGAAGAGCTGCTGCTGCGCTGGTTTGAGCTGTCGGCGGTGAGCCCGCTCTTCCGCATGCACAACACCAACCAGCCCGAGGACAACTGGCAGTCCGACGCCGACGCCGCCACCCTCGCCGCCTTCGCCCAGGCCAGCGCCACCTTCATCGCCCTGGCCCCCGAGCGCGCCCGCTTGATGGAGGAGGCCGCCGCCACCGGTCTGCCGCTGATGCGGCACCCCCTCTACCTGGAGCCCGACGCGGCCGAGGCCTGGGCGGCCCAGGGCCTCGTGATGCTCGGCAGCGACGTGCTCTTTGCGCCCGTGCTCGTGGAGGGCGCCACCACCGTCTCCGTCTACCTGCCGGCCGGCGACTGGCTGCGGGTGCCCACCGGCGAGGCCCTCACCGGCGGCTCCACCCACACGGTCAACGCCCCTCTCGGCAGCCCCGCCCTCTTTGTGCGCGCCGGCAGCGCCGTCGCCGGCGAGCTGCTGCCCTGAAGGGCGCTCAGCGGGTGGCGCGCAGCAGGCCCTCCACCGGCAGGACCTGCAGCTCAACCCGGGCGAGGTCGATGGCGTAGAGCCGGGCCGGCGCGGCCTCGGCGAGGCGCATCATCGGCCCCGAGCTGGCAGAGAGCGCGCAGGACAGGGTGGCGATCTCGTCGCCGACGCTGTTGTAG
>Ga0164294_10000166_pt1 | contig 61598 bp, 61 predicted proteins | sample GEODES005metaG_FD_111479 | JGI IMG/M metagenome (GOLD analysis project Ga0164294, IMG submission 111479) | Oligotrophic lake water microbial communities from Sparkling Lake, Wisconsin, USA - GEODES005 metaG | ecosystem: Environmental > Aquatic > Freshwater > Lake | place: USA: Sparkling Lake... | reverse complement strand
ATCAGCGTTTTCATCAGCGTTTTCATCAGCGTTTTCATCAGCGTTTTCATCAGCGTTTTCATCAGCGTTTTCATCAGCGTTTTCATCAGCGTTTTCATCAGCGTTTTCATCAGCGTTTTCATCGACATTATCGTCTGTTCCCACATTGCCATCAGCATTTTCATCAGCGTTTTCATCAGCGTTTTCATCAGCGTTTTCATCAGCGTTTTCATCAGCGTTTTCATCGACATTATCGTCTGTTCCCACATTGCCATCCACATTATCGTCTGCGTTTTCACCGACATTATCGTCTGTTCCCACATTGCCATCCACATTATCGTCTGCGTTTTCATCCGCGTTTTCATCCACATTATCGTCTGCGTTTTCATCCGCGTTTTCATCCACATTATCGTCTGCGTTTTCATCCGCGTTTTCACCGACATTATCGTCTGTTCCCACATTACCACCCACATTATCGTCCGCGTTTTCATCGACAGTATCGTGTGTGTTACCGTCTAAATCAACGTTAGCACTTGCATCCACATTGCCCTCAGCATCAGACAATCCCTCCATGCGCGGCGACATGCCAAAAATTGGTGTCGCATGCACAATTGCAATGCGTCTGTCATAATTCGGAAGCCGTTTGCCACGATGCAGTTTGTTCGTTTTGGGTAATTTTTTGTAATAAATTTTGGAATCAAATGTAAACTGTAACCCAGGCGGTAGCAGAACTTCAAATTCGCCTGAAGTGTGTGTGTTAAATTCCATGTAAACACACGGAATTGTTTCATTCAACGTAATTTCATATACACCCCCATAATATTCAACATGGTCAAAACTGCGGTCTGGATCTGCAGAATAAAAACCAAAATCATGCAATGAAAACTCCAACGCACTCAAAATACTCAAGGATGTTGACATAAAATCCATATTCGTGTAGTCGAGTCCGCGCATATGTGTTTCGGACTTAAATCCTCTGTATACCACGAGTTTGCTTGTCAAACGGGGTGCTCCCATAATTAATCGAATAAGGTCGATACGATAGGCTTCAAGAAGTGGTGCAATGTTTTCAGGCACTGCTAAAAATTCTTTATTTTTACCCAGAATCATAAAAAATACACCTTTATCAACCGTTAGTTCTTCAGTTCGGAGTGTCTGCATAAGATTAACTTTGGGTGGCAATGCCATTCTTGCAGAAAATGCATCGTATTGGTCAAACAAATAAAATCCCAAAAAATGTAGGTTTGTAAATGGTTGATGTGCATCTTCAATAGCTGTGTTAAACATTTCAGTTAAATTTCGCAAGGTACCTCTGATATAATTATTAACCAACGTATCACCCAAATATGTATAGCTTTTAAGGATACATTTATCGCGCTCCGATAAACCTGCAATATACTCGCGTTGGCGGCGTACCCAATCACGGAATCCATCACTGTGAACCGGAATCGCATATCGAGCCCTCATGCGAGCTGCGCTTCTTGTTCCGTTTGAGCGAATGAGCGTTCCGGACTCCAACGATGTAAATTCATAGGGAAGTGCCGCATTTTGCATCAAAGCCCGTTTGCGCTTACGGGTGAGTGATGGAACCGAATTGGCATTGGAGCGACGTCCGTTTAATAGCAAGGATTCGCGAACTCGGGATTTACGACTTTCTGATACGGAATTCATTCTACAACAGAGCATTAAATTTTTGCCTGAACAAACGGATGCTGTGGCAAAAAATTTGACAATGCTAACACAAACGGAACACCTGTTAGCAATATGGATGATGTATTCGTTCGCAAGTATTTGAAACACCTGCGCAATTATTTGCGCACTATCGGGTTTGATTCGATGCGTGTACGAACGTATTTGCAAAAATTTAAGGACGGTTTGCGGGATGCGGTTGGACGTTCGTCGGGAATGTACGGTTCTGACGGATTTGCGAGACTACAGCGGTTAGAATGTCACATTCCTTTGCTTATGCACTATTACAGCAAAGGCATTTACGGAGGATTTACCGAATGGTGGACAGAATTAGCGGAACACATTATACCATTACTGCCAATTTCAATCACAGCATTCACAGATGTCATTCCGTTTGAGACAATTGAGCAATTTGACCACATATGTTGAAGCGCATTCGCGGAACGGAATTCTGTGGAAAATTTGTTTTGGATGGTTATTCGCCGTCTGTAATTATTTGGACGGCGGACGCAGGCCCCCCGGTAGGTACTTTTTGCCTGTACTTTTTTGCCCGAATTGAGACCAAACGGATTTAAAAAAAAGTACCGAGATTTGGCCCTGCGGCGGACGCTGTGAGCTTGACATTCGAACGGAGGGTATCTATCTGAAAATAAATTCGTGTAATGCTGTAAACAACACCTTAAATGATTTGTGAACGGCTCATTTCACCGTCAACAAAAATTGACGGTGAAGAAAAAACATTTCAAACCTACAGGCATGGAATCGTTTAACGTGATCGCAGTTCGTGCTGAGCACGTGAAGGAAGGCCAGGTTGCTCTAAGAGCTGGGCTGCAAAGCTTAGCACATGCACACAAACAAGAACAACATGCATTCATACAGACCACGATTTCAGAGCATGCGGAGGCTCGCCGTCTGTTCAGAGACTTGCGTGTGTTCGTTTCGGAGCTTCAGCGTTAATAAGAGGGGTTCCACACGATCCGCTGTTTTAACCTGCGCCAATCTTTCGGTCCGGTGCCAAAGTTTTTTCCACTTCTTGCAAATATTTCCCGCAATGCACCGAGTATAGTCAGCATCAATGCTGACTGTCTTGTGTATCCTGGAATGATTGGTGGCGCAATTGGGGCGGATGTTGTGCGGTCAAAAAATAGCGAATGAGAGTTTTGTCCGTTTACCAAATGCAATTTACCACAGCGCTCACAAGACACACCGCAATGTTCATTTTAATTTGCAAGATTCAAAGATTCAAGACCCCCACGTTCCAACGGCAGGAGCAAACGAAGAATTTCCGTGTGTCCTTTTTGACTTGCATGTTGAAGTGCTGCAATATTAATTGCTGCAGAATTCACTCCTCTCTCCCGCGGCAAATCAATGAGCAAACGAACAATTTCCGTACATCCGATGTCACACGCAATGCGAAGTGCCCAATTGGTGTTTACAGCCGGATTTACTCCACGTTCCAACGGCAAATCCAACAGCATACGAACAATTTCCGTATGCCCGCAGTAGCACGCATTTTGAAGTAGAACATTTTCGTTGATAGCTGGATTGACACCTCGTTCCAACGGCAAATCAAGGAGCAAACGACCAATTTCCGTACGCCCGCAGTAGCACGCATTTTGAAGTAGAACATTTTCGTTGATAGCTGGATTGACACCTCGTTCCAATGGCAAATCAAGGAGCAAACGAACAATTTCTGTGTGTCCGTTGAAACACGCATTTCGAAGTGCTTGATTGTTAGGTGCAGATGGATCTACACCTCTTTCCAACGGCAAATCAAGGATCAAACGAACAATTTCCGTGTGTCCGTTTTGACTTGCGATTCGCAATGCTGCATTGTCGCGTGTAGCAGGATCCACTCCTCGATCCAACGGCAAATCAAGGAGCAAACGAACAATTTCCGTGTGTCCCTCACAAATTGCATGAATGAGTGCTTCATTTTCATTTTCATTAGCAGCAACGCCGCTTTCCAGAAGCAAACGGACAATTTCCGTGTGCCCAAGGCGACATGCCGTTTGAAGCCATGCCGTTTGAAGTGTTGTAGTGCAGCCCATTTCCAACGACACTGCATTCGCGTCTCCGGTCTCGACGGCTGTTTCAATGTCGACAACGGTTGTTGTTTTCGCGATAGCGCGAAGGAGGGCCACACGATCCATGTGCATGTTAAAGAATGTTGTCCTGTGTATCAAATTTTGGGGGACAAAAACCGCTGTTGTTCGCATTCAAACATGTTAAAACTAAGAGCTCCGGACGGATCCAACTGCCAAAACCAATCAAAATATTTAAGGGTAAAAAGTGTTTGGTACATATCACCTTAAATATTTTGTTAATAAATGTTTGAAACAGCGTGTGCATTCCTTAGTTAAAACGCAGCATCAAACGAAATCTCGCGATCGCTCGCAGACTGCCCCACGCCTGCCAATGTGTATTCCGCCACCTTTTTCTCAAAGAAATTCGTTTTGCCCGAAAGCGACTGACGGTCCATCCACGGGAATGGCAATGCCACATTCCAAAGTTTGTCATAACCGAGCATCATCAAATGCCGGTCTGCCACAAACTGAATATATTCGCTCATACGGGCTGCATTCATGCCAATTAGGGCACACGGCAATGCATCGTTGATAAATTCTTCTTCAATTGCCACCGCCTCGCGCACAAGAGCGTGTGCGGCATCTTGTGTTAATCGATGCGTGCATTTGGAATACATTAAACACGCAAACTCTGTATGCAACCCTTCATCGCGCATAATGAATTCATTGGATGTCGTGAGCCCTGGCATGAGCCCACGTTGTTTAATCCAGAAAATCGCACAAAACGCGCCACTGAAGAAAATGCCCTCCACTACCGAAAACGCCAATAGACGAGTGGCTAAATCCGAATCGTCCGAATTCATCCACTTCATGGCCCACTCGGCCTTTTTGCGAATACACGGAACCGTCTGGATGGACCTGAGAATGTCAATCTTTTCATCGCGGTCCTCAACGTATGTGTCAATGAGAAGCGCATAGGTTTCGGAATGAATTGCCTCCATGAAATTCTGAACAGCATAGAACTGACGGGCTTCGGGGATTTGAATTTCGGACATAAAATTCGTTGAAATATTCTCCATTACGATTCCGTCTGAACCGGCGAAAAATCCGAGAACACGCTTAATAAAGTGCTGTTCGCTCGTATTGAGCTTTTCCCAATCCAAACGGTCCTTGGACAAATCAACCTCGTGAGAATGCCAAATCGTTTTCTCATGCGATTTAAACATGTCCCAAACATCGGGGTATTGAATGGGAAACAGCACAAAGCGGTGCGGATTTTTTTGAAGGAGCGGCTCGATAACGGCATCCATCTTCTTATGGAGTCCGAAAATCCATTTTGAGGGTCGTCATTTTTGTCGTGTGACCTTTGTGAACAATTGTTCATAGATTGCAATCGAAATGACTAGTTGTGTGCACGCGAGGGTCAATCGGCGATGTACATTTTGGGATACAGCGAATTCGCTATAACGAACAATGCAATTGCAAAATATGGATTTAAACATATTTTTGAAATAACGTTTTTTTGCAGTCAACAGTATAGAGATAATTACGTCGAATTCTCAAACCATTGTTGCAAATTTACGCGGCAAGCGGTTCCGAATATGCCGGAAGCATGGACGGCTCCATGTTGTTGCGCATGGTGCACCCACCGCAAAACCCGCGCGCACCGCACTCACACGTGTCACTTTGCGGTGTGCCCGTCACCGTTGTGCAATCTGCAACGGTCGAACAGCTAACGGCAAAGGGCTCCGTTTTCGGACGAAGAGCCGACCGACAAATCCAAAATTCCATCATGGTCAGGAGCGTGGTAACGGCTCCACTCAAGATTAGCGACAATGCCAGACCCGTTGTCGGAACAAGCCGCTTCGTGGAGCCGGGGAGAAGATACAATTGTACAACACCCCACACGGTTGCAACAACGACCACGACGGCCAAAATGAGGTAGTAGTAGCAAAAATCGTATGCCCAAGAGGGTGCTGCAGTCATGGATGCAGTCATGTGGTTCCTGTTCATGGTTGTGGTTTTTTTGCACTTATGCCGGCTTTTTCTTAGCTAGAACCTTCTTCGGCTTGGACGGAACGGGAACAGGCGCGGCAACCTGATCCTCATCTTCAGCCTCTGCAACAGGTTCAACAACGGCAACCTCGGGCTCTGGTTCAGGTTCAGGCTCAGGCTTGCCCTTGACAACGTTCTTGGGTTTGGGGGGAGGCTCGTTTGTTTCCTCCGTTGAAGAATTTGCAACAACAGCGGCAGCCTTGCGTGGGCGTATGACTGCGCTCAGAACATCGTCGTCGTCCTTGGGCTTGGCAGCAGCTGCAGCGGCAAGTCCCTTGATGCTGGGCGGGTCGCTACGAAACGCGGGCCCCTTGCTCTGGTCCTGGCGACTATCAATGCGCACCTGGTCGGCCTTCCAGATGGTTCCCCATCCTGTGGCTGAAATGAGCCAAATACCACCATGTTGGACGATAGGCGTGACTTCTGTCCGTCGAGGAAGAATGTCTTCAATAGACATATCCGTGTATTGAGTAAGACCACCATCCTCATCACGTTCCATGCCATTGTAGAACGTTGCTGTAAACGTATCAATGTTGGGTGACCGGGGCTCGATTTCCTTCTTGTCGGAACCCTTGCGCTTCTTGAACGCAACCTTGAAGGATGACGGATAATCTGTTCCGGCCTTTGCTAACTTGACTGATGATGTCATATTTTCTTTAATTTTCTCACGAAGCTGTTCGGGTGACAGTGATTCCTTATACCATTTCGTACCCGTAAACCACTCCTTCGCATGCGCACATGCAAGATCAATAGCAGCCTCATCGTATGCAACAAAGAAATCATGAGCCGCTTGGAGATCCGGATTCGATTCCATGCCCCCGAACGTTAGATCCATGGCAAACTTGGGCGGTTTCTCATCTTTTGTAAATCCCTTGACATCAAACGTTAGGCGCATCTGAGGAAGCTCAACCTTGATTGGATTTCCACCGATTGAAATGGACACCATCTTACCACCGCTGTCAAGCTTCGAGAGCTTGCCCGCCGTAAGTGCCTCAAGATTGATTTCAGCAGGATATAATGCGCTCATTCTAAGACGAATTCACCGAAAAGCGGAGGTGTCAACTTTGGCCCAAACCTCCCCTAACTTTTTGCGACATTGACAAAAACGGTAAAATTTGCGATGTTTGCGTCAACATGTCTGTTCAATTTTTCCCCGTGTCGCAAAAACGTGCACAGCAAGACGTTAATCTTCCGAAAACAGAGCGAGCAGCGCATCATACACGGATTCCGGTGGTGGCGACCCCAACCAATGCACACGGTCGACCAATTCAAAGTATTCACACACAACGGGATGCGCATTTCGCAATTCGCTTCGACGTAGCGCAGCAATCGCATGCATATCTTCCGGACCGACGCTGCATTTACGGTTGTATGTACAAATGGAGCGATATGTTGGACGCGGTCGGTCTGACGGCCACGAAATGCGAGATATTAAACAGCCGAGTGCTGCTAAATCGAACCGAAAACTGGCCGTGGGTGCTTTGGGTTCGCCGCCCAACATCAAGAAATACCAGATGCGGTCGGCATCAAATGCACACAATGGAGTTGGTTCTGGCACCGTCATCAAGTCATAATCTGCAACGGCAAGGGTCCCGTCTGCATCCACCAGAATGTTTTCGGCTTTAATGTCCATGTGAATGAGATTGTATTTTCGGTGAAGTACTTTGAAAAATTCAATACATGTACGACCAACCCGTTTCCAATTGCGATACACAATATTTGCCAAATTACCGCGATAATGCCGCATTGCATACCACGCGAATGTTGGGGTTATGCCGAATTGCTCATAAAAATTCCGTGGCATAATCACAACATGCGGAACATCACGAATTCGGAGAATATTCGCCAATTCTTGGACTCCGTCAGCATCACGGAGATACTTGAGAACCCATTCGGGCATTGTGGTTGCGTAAATTGTGTTGTTAACCAGTTGCTGAGTTATTGTCCAGGGGCCAAGTGTTGTTTTGTAAGGGTCCGCGACTTCGGCAGCGACTTCGACAGCGACTTCGACAACAGCAGGTTCAACGGGTCCAACGGGTTCAATATCTTCGATGTTCTCAATTACATTCATGTCACGCGGGTTGTTCTCGCGGACGTCACGACGTCAATTTTCTCGAGACACCCCAAATGTCCCTTCAATGTTCCCCCCAATTTGTGTGACCAACGGTTTACCGCAAAGGAATTCACGTTTGCAAATTTAAGTTAAGATAACAACCGACCGCAGTGTTCATCCAAAAAAGTGGAAATGTCTTTAAAACCTAGCGAGGTTTTTGAAGAGTATTGGCGATGTTTATAGTGCAAGTCGATACAAGATACGCCCCGACTGATTACCAAGGTTAAACATAATACCATAAACAATCAACGACGCAAGTAACGCTGAAATAATTCCATGCTCAATTGTCGATGTTGTTGGGTTTGAATCTTTAAGAACTGCTAAAAGCGGCGGTACTCCAACAAGTCCTGCTGCTAATATAAATTTACATCCGAGATTAAATGTGGATTTTTGCCGCTTTTCTTCAGTGATTCCATAGAACCCTCCCATAATTCCAGAAAAGAACTGTAAACCACTCAAGAATTCTATCGCAGACATGATGAATGAACCTCAACCCAACTTTCAGGGGTCAATTTTTGACCAGGAGCTCTGCCTGCTTAGCTCTGCCTGCTTAGCTCTGAATGCTTGGGGCTAAAGAATCCTTCGTCTTCTAGTCGGAATTTCCTTAAATTTTTAATTGAGCTCCGCAGGGTTACTTCTGTGTGATAAGACGTTTGAGGTCGTTCGTAAATGTTTGAAACGTTAACGATCGCGTGTTTAACTGACAGTTGAAGAAAATTACGACGGTGACACGGAGGATTATTAAGTAAGGAATGCAATGAACGAGCCGTTTTCCAAACAGTTATTAACAAAATATTTAAGGTGCTGTGTGCAAAACAGTAGTAACCTTAAATATTTTGATTCGCTTTGGCAGTTGTAAGCACAATCTCCGTCCGGAGGAATTTCAGACCAGAAATCGCCGACAAATTCCTCCGGACGAAGGAACACTGCATTCCTTATTATTAAGGCATTACTTAAGAGCGTAGCAGGGCTGTTTAAGCATTCCGTAGGATAAAACCTGATTAACTCTGTCATCGTTTGACTTTGCTTTTAGGACAAATGTTTTGAGTAGATGTTATCAAATTTTCAAAATAGGAGGTTCATTTGACACAATTTATTAAGGGCGTCTGCAGAGGAGTTGCGGCTCGACAACTCTTTTGAATCACGGAGCTGCCGCCACTGCACTCTGCGTTCAGGAGTCATTAACCGCCGCTTTGCAGAATGCGCATGCAACGACCCATGATACGCCCAGACTGATTTCCAAGATAAAAAGTTGAAGTACAAACGAATCCGCTAATTAAGACAGCTGAACCAAACCCAAAGGGACGAATTGCGGGTTTATTTAATGCAAAAGCATAGGGAGTTCCAACAATTGTTGCTGCTAAAACAAACTTTAATCCTGTATCATAACGGGACCTTTCCATTTTTTCTTCACCAAACCCATAAATCCCTCCCATAATTAAGGAAAGTCCTACTAAAACAGCCGATTCACGTGGCATTCTGTTAACATTTGGTTCAAAAAAGGACCGTCAATTTTGCTCTTCGCCGTCCAGAATTTTACAAAACTGAGCGAATGCGATGGTTTTGAACGCAGCGTTTGCAAAACTGAGCGAATGTGAGGTTTAATTAATCGGATTCGCTTTCTCCGCCTCCGCCTCCGCCTCCGCCTCCGCCTCCACCTCCACGCCCACGGCCTCTTCCACGTCCACCACGCCCGCCACGTCCACCTCTTCCACCAACCCTCCGTTTGGCCTCCAGTGCAGCCTTGTATACAGCCTCAGCACCTTCCAACGTCAACGTACTCCATACGGTGTCCTTGGGAATGCCCACAAATGTCGGTTTTCCACGCGATTCAACACGATACATGTACAGTCCGTGTGGCCCATTGCGAATCCGAAACGATCCTACGGTATGATCCACTGCGTCGGCGGGTGGGTCCGCTTTTGCCATGAGTTTTTCCGTCAGTGTTTCAAACGTGTCATCCTCTTTGACTGTAACATTAAATCCACGCCATGTAACATACGGTCCGTATTGACCCGTTTTGCGCACAACAGATTCACCATCCAATTCGCCTATCGATTCACCCACTGCAGATTCACCACGGTCAATGGCAGCCTTCGCATCCGCCAACGTCGCAGTTTGAAGGCTTATGGACGTCCCAACGGTTCCAAATTTGGTTGCAAACCCTTCACGTTCACGCACGAATAAAAGTCCCTTTTTACTCATTACGATTTTGTACCCATCGCCGAGTTCGCGCACTTTTCCGGACGACATTCCTGCCGGTCCTTTACCCGCGACGCCTTTAACTGCCGTGTTGGCGACATCGGCGACATGAGGACTGGCGACACGAGGAGATACGTTGGCGACACAAGGAGCCACGTTGGCGACACAAGGAGCCACGTTGGCGACACAAGGAGCCACGTTGGCGACACGAGGAGATACGTTGGCGACACAAGGAGCCATAATGGCACGATAACGGTCTTCGTAACGCCCCCATGTCGCATCCAATACCGACGACCAAACAAGCTTTCCGTGTGCCACATCATCCAATTGTGCCTCCATGGTTGCCGTGAAGTCATAATCAATCATGTCGCCAAATTTCTCGAGTAGCCACTCAATTACGGTGCGCCCTCGTGGTGTTGTGCGCAATTTATCTTTTTCACCACCAATTTTGATGGGTGTCCGCGTTGGCCCGAATTCGCCCGTTGGACGCAAACGGTATCCGCGCAATTCGCCCGCAACAGCCGGTGTTGTGAAACGTTCCACGTACTCGCGATCCATTACCGTTTCAACCAGCATTGCAAAGGTGCTCGGTCGTCCGATTTTGCGGTGTTCGAGTTCCTTGATAAGATTCGCTTGTGTGTAATGCGAAGGTGGAGCCGTGCGGTGCTCTGTTGTTGTAAATTCGGACCACGGAATTATAGCGCCTGAAACGATAGACTTACGGGCGTTGAAAATCGCCACTTTTTCTTTCTCTTTTTCATTCTCTTCCGTTGCACGCCAACCAGCGAAACGGGTTTGGTCCCATGTCGCTTTCATTTCAGGTGCCGTAAGTCCTGTGGGAACTGCGTTGAGAACCACGACATCGCGTTGTTCAGGTGCCATTACGGACTGAATGGTGCGTGTCCAAATGAGGCGATACAACTGTGGCTCGATTTTGGATTCGACAACTGTCATGTGTGTGGGACGAATCGCCTCGTGGGCTGCCTCATGGCCTGCCTCGTTTGGTATTGCTGTTTTGGTTGCTTTTGTGGTTTTTGATGCGGTGACTTTTGTGGTTTTTGTGGTTTTTGTGGTTTTTTTGGCTTCGGTGGCCCCCACAAACGCCTCCCCCCATGTCGAAACCACAACCTCGCGCGCGGCTGCCGCCCCCTCTTCCGAAAGCACCGGATTGTCCGTGCGCATGTATGTAATGAGGCCCGCTTCATACAGGGTTTGTGCCGCGCGCATAGTCGCTTTCGGATTCATGCCGAATCGTACAGACGCTTCCTGTTGGAGTGTTGATGTAATAAAGGGAACGGGAGCCGCATGCAACGCAACACGCTCCGTTCGATTCAGAACCGTTAGAGTTGTGCCAACAATCGTTTTCAGAAGTGCCACGGCGGCGGCTTCATCCGGCACACTCGGACCTGTCCAGGACATCGCCGCAGTGTTTGCTGCAATTTGCCAACTCAGAGTTCCCGTATGCGCTTCAATGCCTCGATCGCGTTCATACACGAGTCGTAATGCCGGCGTTTGACAACGTCCAGCGGACAACGGGTTTTCCTTGTTTGCACCCAAACTCCGCCACAAACACGGACTCAGCGTAAAACCGATGAGTAAATCCAACATTGTGCGGGCTTGTTGTGCATTAAATTTATTCAAGTCAATTCGACGTGGTGTCGCGACTGCAGCGCGCAAGACGGGTGCTGTGATTTCGTGAAATACTACACGGGGTGTTGTAGCAGGGTCGAGGCCCAATAGTACACATGTATGCCATGCAATCGCCTCACCTTCACGGTCGTCGTCTGAACCGAGGTACACGGCATCGGCGCTTTTGGCGGCTGCACGTAGACGGGCTACGGTGTCTTTTTTGTTGGAAATGATTTCGTAGGACGGCGCCCATTCTTGTGGTCCATCGCGTTTGGCATCAAAGCCGAGTGCGGCGAGCTCTTCTTTGAGACGACGAATGTGGCCCATGGTTGCCAACACTTGCCATCCATCACCGAGATATTCGGTGATTTTGCGGCATTTTGCGGGACTTTCCACAAGCAAGAGGCGCATTGTTGATGTTGGATGTTGGGTCGGGTATCTTCATTTTTGCATGTGCGTCGGCGAAATTTGTTGATTTTGGGATTTCAAACAAAAAACCAAACATTTTGAATATTCACGGCTTAGGGTTCGGATGAATTGACCACTTCCGTTTGTGCACGTGTATCACGAATCGCGGGTATGGATTACACACGAGGGAGTAGCACGTTGACCACGTCCGTATGCCCCTTTGCACTTGCCTCACGAATCGCGTAATTGTTGAATTCTGACGGGTCTACACGAGGATCCCCAAGCAGCACTTTGACCACGTCCGTATGACCCCTTGAACTTGCCCCACGAATCGCGAAATTGAAATTTGCAGACGGGTCTACATGAGGGTCTCCAAGCAGCACTTTGACCACGTCCGTATGACCGTATGCACTTGCCTCACGAATCGCGGAATTGTTGTCTGCAGACGCGTCTACACGAGGGTCCCCAATCAGCACCTTAACCACGTTTGCGTGACCGTTTCTACTTGCCGCGCGAATTACTATATTGTTGAATTCTGACGGGTTTACACGAGGGTCTGCGAGGAGCACCTTTACCACGTCCACATGACCGTTTTTACTTGCTATGCGAATTGCGAAATTTTCGCTGGCTGACGGGTCTACACGAGGATCCCCAATCAGCGCTTTGACCACGTTTGTGTGACCGTTTTCACTTGCTATGCGGATTGCATGATGGTTGGCTGCTGACGGGTCTACACTAGGGTCCCCAAGTAGCAATTTAACCACGTCGGTGTGCCCCTTTGCACTTGCCTCACGAATTGCATAATTGTCGTTTGCTGACGGGTCGACGCGAGGGCTTTTGACCACGTCCGTATGCCCATTTGCCATGTGTAGATGTGTGTCGGAAGGCTCAAATTCAGCTGCAAGCATTAGCCGCACTAAATCAACATTTCCTGTTTTAACGGCAGTTTCGAACGGAACGGATGTTGTCGTTGCAGAAATTGTGCGTAAAATGTCGAGTGCAAATTCGTGTGTTTCTGAATTCATTGCAATACGAAGAGATTGTGGAATAACCTATCAATTTTGTACATCATAGAGCTCGGGTGCCAAAAAATTGACGCCCCCCATTGCACACCTTAGAAAACCTCGATGGATACATTCACGCTGGACCCTGAAACGCACAAATGCCAAAATGAATTTGTTCGAAGCTTTATGAAAAACATGGAACAAAATCAGATCCCGTCGGAAACTCTTCGTGCTTGTTTGGGGGAATTTGACGCCAAGGATACTCAAAAAATTCTGTGGAGTCGCATGGATTTTATTAGCCGCGGCATTACAACCGCTCACGTTGTTGCGTCGCGCGTTGGATTCGGTCGCTAACGAGTCGCTAACGGGTCGCGAATGTGGCCAAAGATACTTTTCCCGTTGCTGTGCTGCGTATCTCTCAGAATTATCACATTCCCATGATTGTAGTATACCGTAAAAATCTACTGCGTCCTTTGCCGATTTTTGTTTTGTTCAAAGTCGTCGGCATCTTTACTCAAACATGCGCGCAATAATTCAGACGGTGTAGAGCAGACATCGAAATTTCCCTCAACGCTTTGTACGTCTTGAGAAATTCATTTTGGCATGTTGTGGATGAAGTGTTGCTGACGAGGCAGAGGATGAGGAGGACCTCCCACCGCCGCCCAAGGCCAAGAAGGAGAAGAAGCGGACTCCAACGGGTTCGAAAATCCCGCACTTTTGAGGCAAAATCCGTGTGTTTTACATGGGTCTTTAGGTCCGAAGACTCTCAACGGAATTTAGCTGTGTGTGTCAAAAGATTCCGCAGAATCCAGTGGATCCAACGGTTTCAGCAATTTATTGATTGTGAAAATAGCAGTGAAGACGTGGGCTCACCTCATAACCAACGGGGATGTGCTGCTTGTAAAAGTAACAGCAAATTTTGATGACACTGTTTTGTAACCCAAATCGATTCGCTGCTTGTAATTAACAGCAGATTTTGATGACACCGTTTGTAACCAACGGGTTCCATCGATTCGCTGCTTGTAATTAACAGCAGATTTTGATGACACCGTTGTAACCCGTTAGTGTTCTTGGACCTAAAGACCACGTCGTGCAAACGGATTTTGTATTAATGTGCTGATTTCCTGATAAACCCGTTTGTGTCCTCAGTTCGATGCTTGTAATTAACAGCAGATTTTGATGACACCGTTTGTAACCCACGGGATTCGTCAGCACAACACCATTCAGAAGATTGACACTGAACACCATTCAACATGTCAGTTGCGAAAAGTAACAGCATGTTTTGGAGCATGGATCCGCGATGTTAGCCGCCTCCCAATGTTTCCAGTCTAATTTTTCTGCTGAAAGACTGATGAGGCGGCTAACATCGCGGATCTATGGTTTTGGAGACACCGTTTGTAACCCACGGAATTTATCGGTTCATTGTGTTGAGCTCCAGAAATCTTTTACCCTCTGATGGCTTACGGTGTGTTCGCTGTTGTGCTACGGGGCCCCCAAATTTGACGCCCCAAAATCTACTCTCCACCATCTCAACGGAAGGTGCTGTCATTCTCATATTGTCTAGTGGTGTAGGATATTTGGCTTTTACCCAAAAAGCCCGGTATGAGAACATTTTGTTAACTTGCAAAGCGGGCTCCTTTTGTTGTGTTTTCTGGTGTTTTCTGGTGTTTTCTGGTGTTTTCTGGTGTTTTCTGGTGTTTTCTGGTGTTTTCTGGTGTTTTTATGGGCTCGGCCTGCGGCCTCGTAAAAATTGACCACGATTTTGGTCACTGTATGTGATGTGTTGAAAGTAGAATACCGTAAAACAGAACCAAAATGACCACCAAACTTCAAATCAAACAAGCAGCTGCTCGTGCGCATCAGTGTCTTGAAGACCCTCTCATTAGTGCTCCATTTCCTGAAGAGATTTGTGCAGCAACCACGATATCCATAGACGAATATCGTGCATGTGTTGCTCACGAACAAGCTCTTGCACGCTGCACATGCGAACAAGAGTTGGTTCGGTTAGATACTGAACTTGCCCGTTTGGAGGAGGGGGCTCTTGATGCTTTCGACATTTCCTTCGACACATGTGCCGTACTTGCACCACTGCGTTGTTTGTTTGAAAATCGAATTAATAGCGATGCTCTTATTAATGCTGCAAAAAAGGGACACACAAATTTGGTCAAGATGCTACTTGCGTTTGTAGACCTTGTAGACCCGTCTGCAAACAACAATAACGCAATTCGCTGTGCAAGTGAAAACGGCCATACATACATTGTTAAGCTGCTGCTCCCTCGTGTAGACCTGTCAGCATTCGGCAATGCAGCAATTATTCACTTGGCAAGTATTAAAGGTCACACCGACGTGGTAAAGGTGTTGCTCGCAGACCCTCGTGTAGACCCGTCTGCAAACAACAATAACGCAATTCTCTGGGCAAGTGAAAAAGGTCATACGGATGTGGTCAAGCTGCTACTTGCGGATCCACGTACGAACCCGTCAGCAAACAACAATTACGCAATTCAAATTGCAAGTCGAAAGGGCCATACGGATGTTGTCAAGTTGCTGATTGAGGACCCACGTGTTGACCCGTCTGCATATGACAATAAAGCAATTCGCTGGGCAAGTCAGTTTGGTCGCACAAATGTGGTCAAGGTGTTACTCGCAGACCCTCGTGTGAACCCGTCAGCATGGGACAATGAAGCATATCGATATGCACATTTGCATGGTCATACCGACGTTGTTAATGTGCTACTCGCCGTTCCACGTGTGGTTTAAGTCAAGTTGGCCCGTTGAAAAGAAGCACTCTCAAGCATATGTTATACTCATCGTTGTCAAGGTGTTAACAACACGGTGGATGTCATTGGGAGTATTCGTGAAGGTTTTGTGGCCTCAGATTGGCTAACATCACATGGTATTATTCCCTCGGGCCAACACGACATTTCCCACATTTGCGAAACGCTGGACGATGGCGTCTTTTCTGCAGTTGTGCGCAGTCCTGGCATTCTTGTTCTTTATCGCAAGTGGGAACCTGAAGCTGCCGTTTGGCTACTCATCAACGCTTTGAAGAATCCATTGGACAAAAACAAAAAAAGTAAGTTACCCGTCAAGTTTTGGTCTAAAAGAAGAACGATTTAACGCGAGTCGTGAACGACATACGTGGCCAAATATACTGTTCCCGTTGCTGTGCGGCGTATTTTGCGGCACAATTGCATGGAGGAAGTGGATTAAAATTGCAGTAAAATTCTACGGCGTCCTTTGCCGATTTTTGTTTTTGTGCAAAGTCATCGGCATCTTTATACGCGCGCAATGAATCCGATGGCGGCAGCAACAGTGTTCGCCGCAACGCCCTGTGCATCTTGAGAAATTCATCTTGGCATGCGGTGGACGACGGGTTTGATGAATTCATTGTGTGTGCATGAGGTGTGTGTGTCTCTGTCATTTTTTTGGCGGCTGAAGCCACCGTAAGAGCCACAGTGAATTTGGCTAGACGCTGATCCTGTAAGCCACTGCAAAAAAACAACATTGCACACTAGAGGCAAACATGAACGCATACATAATTATCGGTCACGGTAACGAAAGCATACTTCCAAATATGCGCAATAAAGTTCCCGAAAATTGTTTGTTGGTGACAAGCGAAGAATGCGGCAGATTCGGAACACTTCCTGAACATGTCTTCGATGCAGCACAAAACCCAGCATTCGAAGAATGGTTCAAGGATCCTGTTCGTTACAAACGGGAGCTCGAGTCCGCATTTCGTAAAAAGCTACACATGTACCTTCCAGGCCAAGAACACCCAACATTGAAATACACGCTAATTGATGAAACTAAAGGTCTCGGTGTTGGTGTGGCAGGAGTGTGGCCACTCCCGTCGCCCCCAATGGTTCTGTCACCTGGACTTCCCGGAATTCAAAAATATTACACAACCGCTCGTGATGTTAGCACGGCATACAGTGGTTCCGTATGGCCCCGTGTCGCTAAACGAACGACCATTGAAAGCTTGCGGAAAATGGATCTTCGTGTTTCGCAAGCCAAATTGTTCAGCGAAATGCCTGGGATTTATTTTTCATTTGTTTGCCGAAACGTGATTGGCTATGAGCGCAACGTACGAGACTACGTTGATTTACCCGCGGATACTCTCATGTTTAATTTACCAGGCTCCGTTCGCAATTTGCCTAAAAATGTTCACATACCCCCTAATTTGCAAAGAGTTACGAACCGAATTCACGAAATGCGCAATGCGAATCGAACCAGCGAGGAACGTGCACGGGCAACAGAATACGCCGCATGGGAACGTTTGATGCGTGAAATGACGGTGCATCGTCTCGATGACGCGTCCTTTTTGGTTCGCGCAATTCCAGATAGTCAACTCGAGACGATTGATAATCTCGGACGCACTCTGTTAAATGTTGCGACAAATGAGAAATTGGTATTTGTAGCGCGAGAGCTGTTAGCACGCGGTGCAAATCCAAACAATGCAACGTATTTAATGAATACACCGCTGCTTGATTCTGTGACATTTTCTGAAGAATTAACGCACGAATTACTTGCTGCAGGCGCAACGCCAACCGTTGCAATTAATGGATCTGGTGTGTTGCATATAGTTAGCGTTCCACATTTGGTGCAAACACTCGTTGAAGCAGGAGCAGACCCCGATTTACAGAATTTAAACGGTCATACGGCATTTCACTTGGTATCTGAGGAAACGTCTTTTTTGTATCAAGAATTAGTTGATGTCGGCGCGGATGCGCACATACGGAACAATATGGGGTTGACACCCTTTTTGAACAGTGTACTTAATGGAGATTTAGAGTTGGCGATACAATTTGCGGGCATTGTTGAACTGGATGCCAAAGAACTGGAAGAAGCGCTGAATATTGCAATTTTGCACCATCACGACGATATTGCCGAATGGCTGGTTCGCGATAAATTATCTGCAACGGTTGCACCTGGCATTTTGCGTAGGGCCCGGCGTCACAGTCTTCCTCGTTTGACCCGTCTAACTCGTCGGATTCTCGCGTCCAAGAATCGGAAAACGAATCGGAAAACGAAGCGGAACATGATGGGTGTCTAAACTCGCACATAATCCTTGACCTCAAACCTCAACACGGAGCCAAAACGCAAAAAAACATTACACAATATAGGCACACATGAATGCATACATTATTCTCGGTCACGGTGCCGAGAATGTTGTCCGACGCAATAAAGTTCCCGAAAATTGTATGTTGGTGACAAGCGAAGAATGCGGTAGATTCGGAACACTTCCTGAACATGTCTTCGATGCAGCACAAAACCCAGCATTCGAAGAATGGTTCAAGGACCCTGTTCGTTACAAACCGGAGCTCGAGACAGCATTTCGTAAAAAACTACACATTTACCTTCCAGGCCAAGAATATCCGACAATGTACTATTCATTGTTCGATGAAAAAAAAGAACCTGATGGAATGTTTGTGTCAGGTGTGTGGCCACTCCCGTCGCCCCCAATGGTTCTGTCACCTGGACTTCCCGGAATTAAAAAATATCACACATCCTCTCGCAACGTTAGCACTGCATACAGTGGTTCCGTTTGGCCCCGTATTGCTAAACGGACGACAATTGAAAGCTTGCGGAAAATGAAATCCCAAGGTCGACTTGGAGTTTTGCAAGCGGAATTGTTCAGCGAAATGCCTGGAATTTATTTTTCATTCGTTTGCCGAACCGTGATGGGCTACGAATCCAAAATTAAAAATCACATTCCCGGTTTCGACGCATATATCGCTCATAATTTACCAGGGTTTATTCGCAATTTACCTAAAAATGTTCACATCCCCCCTAATATTCAAAGAGTTACGAACCGAATTCACGAAATGCGCGATGTGAATCGAACCAGTGAGGAACGTGCATGGGCAACAGATCATGCGATTTGGGACAAATTAATGCGCGAGATGACTGTAACTCGACCACTTGCAAATGTTCCATTGCATGAGTCTGAATTGTTGAAATTGGTTGACGCGATTCCAGACAGCCAACTTGAGTTGGAAAATACAATGGGTGATACCCTGTTAGTGGCAGCAACACGTCATCGAGTAGTTAATGTTGCGCGAGCACTTTTGGCGCGTGGCGCCGATCCGAGTCATGTGAATCAGGCTTATTCGAGTCCGTTGGTTTTATCTGTTGAATTTTCGGAAGAATTAACGCGCGAATTACTTGCAGCAGGTGCAAAACATCCGATAGACGATGAGGGATCTGGTGTGTTGCACTATGTTGCAATTCCAAATGTGGTTCGACCACTCGTTGATGCGGGAGCAGACCCCAATTTGCAAGATTCAGACGGTAATACGGCATTCCACTTGGTTACCGAGGAAACGTCGTTTTTATTTCAAGAATTGCTCGACGTCGGAGCGGATGCGCACATACGGAACAACATGGGGATGACACCCTTTTTGCACATTGTACTTAATGGATATTATTATACAGCAAGGCAATTTGCGATCGTTGTTGAACTGGATGTCAAAGAACTGGAAGAAGCGCTGAATATTGCAATTTTGCACCATCACGACGATATTGCCGAATGGTTGGTCCGTGACAAATTGTCTGCAACGGTTGCACCTGGAATTCTTCGTAGGGCTCGGCGTCACAGTCTTCCTCGATTGACTCGTCTAACTCGTCGGATTCTCGCGTCCAAGAATCGGAAAACGAAGCGGAACCACAATCGGAACCACAATCGGAACCACAATCGGAACCACAATCGGAGCCACAATCGGAGCCACAATCGGAGCCACAAAAATGTAATGTCAAATTAATTCGGCATTGCAATTTCTTGTCCCCAATATCCAACACTTTTGCGTGACCAGACGTCGGATGTATTTTGGGCACACACCTAACGATGAAATTCGGTGTGAATACATTGTTGCCAGTGAACGTGTTCATTCTGCCCAATTAATCGTGAATGTAATGAACGTATCTTGAACCGTGTAGCGATAGCCTCGATTTCGCGAGTTGTTGACGTAATCATTTCCGTAATTTTACATCCGGTGAATGTTTCTTGCAAAAAACTCCCGGAAAATGGCAGGAGTTGATTTCGATGTTTTCCAGTGATGTGAATGACAGTTTTAGTGTGATCAAAATCGAATTGAATATTCGCCTCATGCTTTCCAGCCATAGCCATAAATCGAACATCCTCGAGCCAATTTTCCACTAAATGTCCAATTAATTCATTTCGTGAAGACCGTAATGCTCTCAAAGATTCAAGCGAAAATGCCATTTGTTAAATCCTCAATCCTTGTCCTTAGACGTCAACCAAAAACATGGGGGGACTTGCAAACGTTGTGTTGTTCAAAAATGTCGCGTTAGCACCACGTGACAATCGACAAATTGCACGTTAGCACCATTTCAAACGAAATACTCCACAAAATGCGCACCGTTTCAGACGAGATAATCCACAAATTGCGCACCGTTTCAAATCCACCAAAATGCACGTTAGCACCGTTTCAGACATGACATTCGACACATTTCACGATATCGCCGTTTCAGACGGAACATCAACGAAATGCATGAAATTCCGTTTTCACCGTTTCAAATCCAACAACTGCGTCATCGTTTCAGACGGAACATCTACGAAATGCACGTTTTCACCGTTTCAAATCCAACAACTGCGTCACTGTTTCAGACGAGACAATCCACAAAATGCGCACCGTTTCAGACGTGACATTCGACATAATACCGTAAGCACTGTTTCAGACGAGACATTCGACAAATTGCACAAAATGCGCGTCAATACCGTTTCAGACGAGACATCAAAAAAATCCCACACTACGGTCTCAAAAATTGACGAGGGGGGAGCACACGGATCAGCAGTATGGAACCCGTTGTACAATCCGTGCCAGACAGTGTGTTTGAAGCAAGCATCGCCGCTGCGATACAAAATTACTGCGACGTCGTGCGCAGCAGAGCGTTGCCCCTGTTTTCATCTCGGTGGGGCGAACGCAGAGGCAATTTGGCACTCACACCGTATGGCGCCGCGGTGCTGAATGAACTGGATGAAGATGCATATTACGATGTACGTGATGCATCCGAGAACATTAATCGTGCGGCATATGCTGGCTACGTTACAGATGCACTTCGAGGGCAAAATGTTGTCGTAGCAGACGGGAAGCTTGAGACCGGATTTCCGTCAAAGTCTGAAGCATTTCGGGTCGCGTTAGACCGTTCGCGGCGTTGGATGTTCAATCCGCAATTGCCCATTGTTCGTGAGGTTGCTGCACCCATTGTTCGTGAGGTTGCTGCACCCGTTGTTCTTGTTCGTGGACTTGAAGGTGACAGCCTCGTTCCTGGTGCGTGGGTGCAATTAAATACGGTTCCCAAATGGAATACAATGGCACCATTCCAAATGGGACAATCAGCTATCCCACCAGAGCCAATCGGCAAAATCGAATCAATCAATTCAGATTCAGCGCGTGTAACATTGGCAAGGGGGTCAACAACCGCTGTGAAATTTGAATTCCTGAAATTCATTCGCCCACCGTCACCCTTTGCAGTCGGAGATCGTGTCCGTGTGAAACATTCACTACCGGCACACATGTATGAACTTGAGCGAACCGTTAAAGATTTGACCGTGATACGTGTGGATGATACGGTTTACGACGGAACCGTCATGATTCATAGCCCATCTCATTCAAACGGTTTCATACTGAAAGGTCTTCGCTTAATGAACGATGCATGGCACTTTGAGATTGATCGATAAAGCGGCGTTCTTGTGAAAATTCGATGACTCTGAAAAGCCGTTTCAATGCATGTGCGAAAGCCCTCTCATCAACGCGTCGCTCAATTCGCTTCCAGAAATTCCTGGGTTCCGTTTCAAAAATAACGCGTCCAGGAACCATGGTCTATCATTTGCCCTGTGTTTTCTTCCGTGTGTGCATATTCAATTTTGTCGAGGACCGAGGATCCCCAACGAACACTGCTAAAAATTGACGCCCCCACACCACCGCATTTTCAACGCACGATGGACATTCTGTTAGCACAACTCGAGGAAGTCACGAGACTTCTTGCACAAATCGAAGCAACACCGAACCACCCGTATGCACATCTTGCGTCTCATCAGGCCGCTCTTGCAACACATGTGCTTGAAACGGCGCTCGTCGCTTTAGAGACCAGTGTCGAGAGCCCCGTGGTCCTCGATGTTGTAGTTCCGCTCAAAATCTTGCGCACAATTGCCAACACAACAACCGCATTAACATTCGACGCGGCAGTTATGACGGGTAATGTACATTTGGTGTGGCTAACGGTTGAATCCGGATGTACGACGTTTGGATTTATGCATGCATGCAAACAAGGATATGTTGACATTGTCCGTTTGCTCCTTGATTTGGAACGTGGTCCAGTGATAGACAGCGATTCGCTTTGGGCTGCGTATGAAGGCGGCCATACCGAAATATTTCGTATGCTCCTCGCACTACCTCCGGAGCGTGGCATAAATCCTGCAATGAAGAACAATGAGCTATTAAGAGACGCGTGCTCGCGCAGGCGCGTCACATTTGTCCGTATGCTCCTCGATTTGCCGTTAGAACGCGGGGTTAATCCTGCGGTAAACGATAACGTATTGATTCAATATGTGTGTAGACATGGATACACGGAAATTGTTCGCATGCTCCTGGATTGCGAGGCAACGGCGAATCATAATGCAGCACTTCGAATTGCATGCGCAAACGGGCATGCGGAAATTGTCCGTTTTTTACTTGATTTGCCGCAGGAACGTGGAGTGGATCCAGCAGCGCTTGACAATGCAGCACTTCAACAAGCATGTTGGAACGGACATACGGAAATTGTGCGTATGCTCCTCGATTTGCCACCAGACCGCGGTGTGAATCCTGCAGCAAACAACAATGAATCACTCCGAACCGCATGTAGAATCGGACACACGGAAATTGTCCGTTTATTACTTGATTTGCCGCAGGAACGTGGAGTGAATCCAGCAGCCGGCGATGGCGAAAATGAGCTTTTAGACACCGCATGTGAATGGGGGCGTGTCGACATTGTCCGTTTGCTCCTTGATTTGCCGAAAGAACGTGGCGTTGATCCGGCTGCAAACGATGGTTACGCGTTAAAAACCGCGTGTAGTTATGGGCACACCCAAATTGTCCGTTTGCTCGTTAATTCTCAAAAGCCTAAATACTGCCATCAAGCATTTCAGGAAGCGTGTAAAAAGGGGCACATAGACATTGTCCGTATGCTCATTGATTTGAACTGTGTTAATCAAAAAATAATGAATTATGGCATTGACATCTGTTTGCAAAAGGCATTATCGGGTGGACAATATATGAAGATGCATGACTTAATTAAAGCGAAAATGGCGAAAACGGCGAAAATGGCGAAAAGTTGACCCCGCTTGCGATTGAGTTGTTTATCGCGACGCGCGGATTCACAGAGTTCCGGAAATTCAGCAACAATCGTGCCAGCAACAATCGTGCGAAAATGAAATTGTGCTCGGGTCGACCACATGTATTTTGCAACCATGGATTCAATCACAGAACCTACGGTGCTCATGCGCGCAATCCACGATGCAATTAAGACGGAGTTACACATGATTTTTCACACGGAAATTGTTCGTTTGCTATGCCGTTGAAAAGAGGCGCAAACAACAATGCATCACAAATGCATTCACGGACATACGGAAATTATTCGTTGCCATTAAAAAGAGGTCCAGCAGTTTTTGACAATGTCGCACTTCAAACTGAAGTATACTAAGTAACATAAACAGTTCAAGCCGTGTTGTTGGTTATCTTGTATTAGTTGTTCCATGTATCTCAGATACGCAAGTAGTCTTTCCCACATGGAAAGATACTATCGCTCATGCGTCGCTCTCTTGCAGAGAGCGACTCTATGCCAATTTCTCTTCTTCGGGTAAACTCGCAAGAAGACTGTACGCACCCAATGCATCCGATGCATCCGCACCGACACTCTGTATTGGTGATATTAATCGCATGACTGCACAGTATGCTCGTGCTGGTGGAGTTATCTGTTGGGAAACATCTCTGAATATCGCATTCAAGGGTGCAGTAACAGCAACAAACACATGTTAGTGCATAAATTTATCTATACCCTGCTTCCAAATTGCTGCTTCATTCCAGACATTATTTTTCTCAGTATCGATATTTATAATTTTGTCATTTTCAAATACTTCTTTTGATGAATTTACAAAAAACACATCGCTCCGCTTAAAATGATTAATGAATATTTGCTATAAGATTAATACATCCCGCATACTATATCTACATAATACGATTATTGGCTGCGTATCAGCCATCATCTCCCTAAAACGTACAATTCTTCTGCGATATTTTTCAAGTACAGTATTATGATGATTCCTCCAATTATCTACAATGAACTTTCCACTTTCTTCCCCAATGACTCCCTCTCCTATGTGCGAATCACTGATATCTGATGTATTAGTAATTGGATAATCATGCGGGAATTGAAATCCATATTCGTCAATGAGGTGCGTCTTAGAGGGATTAAACTTTAAATTAACATGGTATTTGGCAAAATTAGTTAAAAAACACTCATATAGAGCGCTGATATTTGATACAACCCAATCGAACGGTAGTGCAAACTCTCGAAGATTGAGATTTCTCAACGTTGCTGCAGGAGAACAGTCATAGCCCAATGTTAGAATATTCATATAATGTGAATAATTACATCTTCTTAAAATCCTAGGGCTAAATAGTTATGCAGACAGTGGTCCTCCTGTAAGCATTGTGTTCTGCACAGGACCGAGGAGACCATCATCGCCGCAGACGCGCCAGTGAACGTGGGCCTCAATACGCCCTTTCATGGGAACAGTATAGGGTTGCGGCTTACGCGTGCGTAGTGTGGCGTGGCCTGCCGCATCTACAGTTGTCACACCGGCGTTCGCAAAGTCCAGATATGCGCGCCGCCAATCTACAATGCGTGCGAGACCCTCCGTGGCGGGCTCCGTTGCCCAATATAGAATTTTAGCACCGGGTTTCTGTCCATGGAGAGATATCTCTGTGTCAGCGTGATCGGGTACACGCTCCTGGAGAATGGAGCAAGGCATCACTGTCTCGCCGAGGAATGGAAGATAGGAGGCTCTGTCAACCGCTAGGATGATTGCCGATACAGCAACCGCAATGTATACCACCTTTGCAAGAAAACTACGACCGAATACAAACCGTACTAGATCCAGTCCGAAAAGGCCGACAGAACCCCAGTTTAGACCTCCAACAATTACCAGAACCATCGCAACGAGGTGGAGCCACTTGCCAAACATCTTTCTAATATGGAGTTCTAAATCACATATTAAAAGGAATACAGGCTGCTTTGTGCGCACAGTGATAGTCTCAACAACCTTACACCAGGGATACGAAGCCTCATGAGTACCGAACTCCAGAAGACTCGAACTCTGTCCGTTGTTGGTGATATGAAACGGCAGATCAGTTTCAACATCAGAGACTGCGGCATTATGAACGGGTACACCGCGTGCTGCCATAGCCTTTGGGAGCCTTTGGGAGCCTTTGGGAGCCTTTGGGAGCCTTTGGGAGCCTTTGGGAGCCTTTGCGAGCCATTACGTTTTCCGTGAATTTGTACGTGTACATTTGTTGAAATCGCCTTCATGCTCAATGTTTTGTACTTGCGCCAGAAAGAAGCCAACAAGACCATTTGCCCATGACGCATTCAGATTGTCGTGGGCATTCAGAAACCGCCCACTTCGTCTAAACACAAAGACGTCCGCAAAACGCTCAAAGCATTTCGGGGTCCGTTTGACTGCGGAACAACTGCGGAACAACTGCGGAACAAAAGTGATTCCGGAGACATTGATCATTGAAAGTAAAATTGCTTTCCAACATAGAACATATTTAAGCGAAAAAAAACACATGTGTAAAAAATTGACACCCCCAAAATGGTCCCAAGACACAATGTCAATCAAAAACCTACGATGCAAATAACGGCGCTCAACATTTTGCGCACAATCGCGGCAACAAAAACGGTTCCAAAGACTGCGTCTGGAAACGCATGTTTAGTTTGGCTATTACTTGAAACGGGGGTTACAAATAACGACTTTAATAACGACTTTAAAATTGCATGCCGAAACGGGTACATCGACATTGTCCGTTTATTGCTTGAACGTGAACATGCGGCAAATGTAAATGAAGCATTAATATGTGCATGCCGATTTGGGCATACGGAGATTGTTCGTTTGCTCATCGAACTTCCGTTAGACCGTGGAGTTGATCCATCTGCGTGCTACAATCCAGCACTAAGATGTGCATGCGCATTTGGGCATACAGAGATTGTTCGGTTGCTCATCGAACTTCCGTTAGACCGTGGAGTTGATCCATCCGCGCGCGACAATGCAGCACTTCAAAGTTCATGTGAGAACGAACACACTGAAATTGTTCGTATGCTCGTTGATTTGCCGTTAATACGTGGAGTACATCCAGCGGCAAACGACAATAAAGCACTTTGGTCTGCGTGCGAAATCGGGCACACGGAAATTGTTCGTTTGCTCCTCGCGTTAGACCGTGGAGTTGATCCATCCGCGTGCAACAATGAGGCACTTCGAGCTGCGTGTCAACAAGGGAACACTGAAATTGTCCGTATGCTCCTCGAACTTCCGTTGGAACGTGGAGTTGATCCTGCTGCATGCGATAATGATCCACTTCGATATGCATGTAATTACGGAAACACGGAAATTGTCCGTATGCTCCTCGAACTACCGCCAGACCGTGGTGTAGATCCATCCGCGCGCGACAATGCAGCAATCCAATCTGCGTGCAAATACGGTTACACGGAAATTGTCCGTATGCTCCTCGAGCTACCGCCAGACCGTGGAGTTGATCCATCTGCGGACGACAATGAGGCATTTCGAACTGCATCCATGAACGGTTACACGGAAATTGTCCGTATGCTCCTTGAGCTACCGCCAGACCGTGGAACGCGATGCACTTCGGACTGCATCCATAAACGGACATACGGAAATCATCCGTCTGCCTCTTGCTGCACAAAATTTTAACGCGGTGCATGAACGGATAGATTGAAATCATTCGTTTGCTCATAGAACGCGAAACAAACGCTGAAGTGATGCAGGACATTCTTAATAGACGATTGTTTGCACATTCATGGATTGCGTTCAGTCAACGAATCCCATACGTTTGTTTGCTCAGAAGTGTTGGACACCAAGCGGACACCAAGCGGACACCAAGCGGACACCAAGCGGACACCAAACGGATTACAAAAACCATCGGGAAAAATTGACAGCTCTTTTTGATGACGACGACGAATGCAGAATGCCAATCACAACCGTAACAGGAGACATCTTGACAGCGACAGAGCGCTACATTGTACAACAGAATTGCTGCACGGCAGTAAGAGCACACGGATTGTCATCGGTCATTGCTACTGCGATGCTATGCGACCCGTATGCAACACGCCGTGCATTCAAAGGAAACTGGGCTATGCTCGAAGACCGCCCTGAACCAGGTTCCCTTCTAATCTTTGAACGCGAAAAGGCACCACATATTGTATGCGCGTTTGCCCAATACTGTCATGGGAAACCAGGTGTCTATTTGTCAAAAGATCCGCTTTCACCAGGAATTCCCGATGGATATGCGGATCGTCGCGGCTATTTCAAAAGTTGTCTCGAATTAATTGCAGACTTGAAGCCCGTGTCTGTAGCATTTCCATACAAAATTGGATGTGGATTGGCGGGTGGCTCTTGGCCACTCTATGAAGCAGAGTTAAATGCGTGGAGTGTGCGTCATCCTGAAATAGATGTGAAAATCTATCGGCTCGCTGGCGTATGAACGGCTCGCTGACGTATGAACGGCTCGCTGACGCATGAACGGCTCGCTGACGCATGAACGGCTCGCTGACGTATGAATTCTTTCATTCAATGTATTTGATTCAGTTTTTGGTTCATTGGCAGAATGACGATAAAACTGCTGAAAATGAGATTTTAGGAGTACCGTGTGCATTTTTTGCATTTAAAATCGCGCACAAATCACAGTTAAACCCACGTTCGAAAAGTTGGAAATTTCCCCCCAAAGTTGAACCACCCCCATCCAAACCCCCGGCACACATTAGCGGGAGGTTATGTCGTCGCACTCCGAAATCGATGGAACTACACTTCTAACCTACTTGGAATCAAAGAGGACGAGCGGTGCAGATTGGAATCTTACGGGTTTGGATGGCGCTTGGAAGGGTAAGTTCAAAGTTCCAGACGCCGGTGCAGATGCTGAATACGATGACTTTCTCTATCTTTTATACAATCACATGTTTGTGCTAAAATTAAGCTGCAATTTGGTCGAACGTCAGTTAAAGTGTGGCCCGCTTTTAACTGATTTGGATTTTCGCTATGAAGCGGGTGGCCCCCTCGATCGTCGCTTTACCGACGACCACCTCCGCAAATTCGTAGCAGCCTACGCAGATGCATTTGCCTATTTTTTCGCACCCGTTATGGACGCAGACAACTCATCCGTGCCGTTGGAATTCTTTGTCATGACAAAGCCAGGTCCCGAAAAGGACGGACAAAAACACAAGGACGGCGTGCACATCATTTGTCCAACCATCAGCGTCCCCCACGAACTTCAATGCGCAATCCGTGGGTTTCTGCTCCAAACCAAGGTTATTGAGCGCATCTTCGGGCAAACGGGCATGATTAATAGCGCGGCGGACTGTCTGGATCTAAGCGTAATTCGGCCGACAAATCCGTGCAATTGGTTTCCATACGGCGCATGCAAGCCCAACAAGGCGCGCTATTCGCTCGTTGCCGTGTATTCTGTCGAAGTGCCCGAAGATATTGAGGAAATTGAGCCCGACACGCTCAATTCTCTGTCGTTGGACAGTTGGACCGACAACGAGTTGGTGAATTTGCTCAGTGTTCGCCGAGGCCATGAAGTCCCTACGGCCCTGACATTGCGTGATGGACCGACGCGCATTGAATGGAATGCGCTCATGGACAAGTGGGGAAACGGAAAGGAACAAGCCAAACCGCGTGTTCAGCGGCCCGAGGAAACTGTTGCTGCGACGGATGCGAGCGGTTGTACCGAATTCGGTGCAAATTCGGTGCGCGCCGAACACTCGGCCGAAGATCTTCTGTTGGCAAAAGCACTCATTGAAGAGTGTTTGGACCCCGAGAAGCGCTGCGGTGAATATCAGGATTGGGCACGCACGGCCTTGTGTCTGAAAAACATCAAGAACACCGACGAATTTTTCCAATCGTGGGCGGATCTTACTCGGCGCACTGACGCGAGTCACAAAAAGTCGCGCATGAGTGATACGGAATTGCGCGCCAAATGGAATAGTTTTCCGGCCGGCGAAGACGCCGCAAGCCGCAAGGGACGCAAGCCGCTCATGATGGGAACGCTGCACCACTGGGCGCGCGAAGACAACCTGACGGCGTATCGCGCAATCATGGCGAAAACCAACACGACCATGGCCATGACCAATGACACGGGAACACACGTTAGCATTGCGAATCTCTTTGTGCGCATGTACGGCAACGAGTTTCGGTGTGTACCGCCCAAGCGTGGTGCTACGGCCGCGCAGATGGACTGGTACCAATACGAAGGCCATGCCTGGCGCGAGCTCAAAACCAACACGATGTTGCGGGCACGTCTCGACACCGAAGTTCGCAACGTGTTTCTTCAAGTGGACGCGGACCTCATTCGCAAAATCCAGTGTTCAACGGACAATGACGAAAAGGAGCGCCTTAACAAGAAACGGGAGCGTATTTACAAGATTGAACAAAATTTGCAAACGACAAAGTTCAAAGACTCGGTTATGCGTGAAATCACGGAAAAATTCTACGACGAGAATTTCCTGCCGCTCATGAACATGGATCCGACGCTGGTTGGATTCAGCAACGGTGTGTTGGAATTGCGGCACGTTGAGGGCGAAGGCGATGACGCTGAAGAACACGTGCATTTTCGTCCAGGTCGGCCGGATGATTGTATTTCGTTTCAAATGGGGCGTGGTGTAGCGGGTGCAGAGGCGATTCCGTATCTTCCGTATGACCCTGAGCACCCTGAACCCGCGCATGTTGAAATTCTAAACTTTTTTCAAAAAATCTATCCGAATCCTGAAGTGCTGAAATACAATCTCACACTGCGTGCTGCATGTTTAGAGGGCGCAAACAAAGAACAGTGCTTTTATATTATGATGGGATGCGGCTCAAACGGAAAATCAATGATCATTTCGCTAGATTCAATGACATTTGGTGAATATGCGGAATCTTTGCCGGCGACATCGCTGACCCGTAAAAGTGCCGATGGCGGATCGGCGAATCCAGAACTCGTTGTGCTTCGCTGCAAACGATACATTAGCACGACTGAGCCTGAAGCGGATGAAAAACTCAATACATCACTCATGAAGAAATTGTCAGGCGAGGATACAGTAAAAGTTCGTGGACTTTTCAAAGATCAAGATCAATTCGTTATTATGGGTCGCATTTTCATGGCGTGCAATGATCTGCCGAATGTGTCGTCGACAGACGGAGGTACTTGGCGTCGTTTGATGGTGATTCCCCACATATCACGATTCGTTCCCGCGGGTCAGCCAACCGATCCGAGCAAATATATATTTTCTCGCGACGAGAAATTGAGTTCCAAGCTGAAACAGTGGCGACCCTATTACGCTGGCATTCTGGTTTGGTACTTTGAAAATCACTTATTGCGAACGGGACTCATACCACCAGCGGATGTGCGCCGAGAATCCGACAAATACAAGGAAGATATGGACAGCTTTATCGGATTTGCAACCGAGTGCTTGACGCGCGAAGTTGGTGCAGAGGTTAAACTTCGTGATGTGATGGAAAGATACAAGGAATTTAACAAGTATGTGCCTGCGGGGAAAAAGGTTCTCAGTAAAAAAGACATTGAAGCCCGTATGATAGAAATGTACGGCAGGGCAGTGGGCGCAAACAAAATGTTTGCTGGTGTTCGTATTGTGGATGAAGATGATGCTGCTGCAGCGCCTGCAGCATGCGAAATTCGCAGTAATTGAAAACATGTAGATAAATGTATATTTCATAGTTTTGTTGAAAAGCTATGTCAATTTTTGCTTAAACATGGCCAAAATTGACACATTTGAAAATTCGGAGTCTTAAAGTACAAATGCCTCCAAAATGTGCTCAAACAGATTGTAAAAAATACGCATCCTTTGATTTAGCAGGTGGCAAAGGCCGTTTCTGTGTCGCACACAAAACAGATGAAATGGTGGATGTGAAACACAAACGGTGTGAGCATGCTGGATGTGGTAAAAATACACCAATATTTGATTTAGCAGGCGGCAAAGGCCGTTTCTGTGTCGCACACAAAACAGCTGAAATGGTGGATGTGAAACATAAACGGTGTGAGCATGCGGGATGTGATAAACAGCCAAAATTTGATTTAGCAGACGGCAAAGGCCGTTTCTGTGTCTCACACAAAACATCTGAAATGGTGGATGTGATACACATACGGTGCGAGCACACGGGATGCGATAAAATTAATCCAAACTTTGATTTAGTATGTGGCAAAGGCCGTTTCTGTGTCGCACACAAAACAGCTGAAATGGTGAATGTTAAAAGCAGACGGTGTGAGCATGCGGGATGTGATAAACATCCAACATTTGGCTTACCATGCGATAAAGGCCGTTTCTGTGTCTCACACAAAACAGCTGAAATGGTGGATGTCAAACACAAACGGTGTGAGCATGCGGGATGCGGTTCTCGCTCTAACTTTGATTTAGCAGGTGGCAAAGGCCGTTTCTGTGTTGCGCACAAAACAACTGACATGGTGGATGTGAAACACATACGGTGTGAGCATACAGGATGCGATTTGCGGTCAACATTTGATTTAGCAGGTGGCAAAGGCCGTTTCTGTGTTGCACACAAAACAGCTGATATGGTGGATGTCAAAAATAAACGGTGTGAGCATGCGGGATGCGGTTTTCGCCCTAACTTTGATTTAGCAGATGGTAAAGGCCGTTTCTGTGTTGTGCACAAAACAGCTGAAATGGTGGATGTGAGAAGCAAACGGTGTGAGCATGCGGGATGTGATAAACTAACTCCAGTATTTGATTTAGCAGGAGGTAAAGGTCGATTCTGTGTCTCACACAAAACAGCTGATATGGTGGATGTCAAAAGCAAACGATGTGAGCATGCGGGATGTGATAAAATTAATCCAAACTTTGATTTAGCAGGAGGTAAAGGCCGTTTCTGTGTCGCACACAAAACAGCTGAAATGGTTGATGTTAAAAGCAAACGGTGTGAGCATCCTGATTGTAAAATTCGAGCCTACTACGGGCGCCCAGGTCATCCAAAATCACACTGTTACCCGCATCGTACACCTGGCATGATACGTCGCCCAAATGCCAAATGCAAAGCTCCGAAATGTCGAGAACTTGCAATTTGGGGGACAAACTGGACACCGCGTCACTGTGAAACTCACAAAACCACCGATGACACAAACCTTGTCGAACGTCCGTGTGTTTCCTGCGGTCTTCTATATGTCCTCGACGCAGCCGACAAATGTGAAAGCTGCAATCCTGTCGCCTTTGCTTCAGCCCGTTTGGCAAAACAAAATGCCCTCATGGCATACCTTGACTCGCGGGGACTTACGGGTGATAGTACAGATGTGGTTATTGACGATGGCATTTGCGGTAAAGAGCGCCCTGATCGCGTCTATGACTTTGACGACAAGATTGTTGTCCTCGAATGCGACGAACACCAACACGGCGACCGTGTATGCCTTTGTGAACAGACCCGTATGGTCAATATCGGACAATCATTCGGCGGAGTTCCAACATACTTTATTCGTTGGAATCCAGATGACTACAGCCCTGAGAGTGACCGTAAGAACCCCGAATTGCTTCCGAAACGGCACAAACTTGCAGGCGATTTATTGCGCGACATACGTGACGGAAAACACGCACTGCCAACGAGTCTTGTGTCTGCTGTGTACTTGTATTATGATGGATGGGATTCGCTTGCAACGGCTGAATGGAATGTTCTTGTGGCGCTCGGATAAACATTCGTGTTTTTTTGTCGACAGTTTTAAAAATCGCTAACGCTCTTCACAAAACCTCGATGGCGCTCAGTTTTAATACAGCAGTATTGTTTGCAGTGCTTACTTTTTACGAAAGTCCGCTCATCGATGACCGTGGCTGAATTTGCAACGACCTGCATCAAAACATGCTGAGTGAAAAATTGACAACCCCTACACGCGCCAACACGTATCTTTTGACAATGACCATATCAACTGTAGCTGCAATTGCGACCATTACCGCACACATGGAGCGTGTTGCGGAACTTGATGCAAAGCTTTTATGCGGTGAAATTCAAGCAGCAGCCGTTGCCCTCGCTAAAGTCGCATTAGAAACGGAACATGTGCGCCTGGATGCATTACTTGAACAAGAAATACTGGAAACTGAGATACACGACACATGGACGTCACACATCAAAACGCTCGAATGGATGCTAAAATTCTCCACAATGTTGCCGACATTCAAAACATTTAAACGTGTTCTAACGGATGCAACTGTGGAATTGGTTCAGCTGTTTCTGAAACTTACAGACATAGACCCAACAGCAGAGGACAATTTCGCAATTCGCTTTGCAAGTAGGTACGGTCATACGGAGGTTGTTAAGGTTTTAAACGCGTGCGTTGACCCGTCAGCAGAGAACAATTCAGCAATTTGCCTAGCAAGTATGCACGGCCATGCAAACGTTGTTAAGGTTTTACTCGCGGACGCGCGCGTTGATCCGTCAGCAAGCGACAATTTCGCAATTTGTGAGGCAAGTATGCGCGGCCATTTAGACGTGGTTAAAGTTTTACTCGCGGACGCGCGCGTTGACCCGTCTGCAGACCACAATTCAGCAATCCGCCTAGCAAGTGAAAACGGTCATACGGACGTGGTTAAAGTGTTACTTGCGGACCCACGCGTTGACCCATCCGCCGCAACAATTAACGCAGCAACTAAAAACCGGCATTTGGACGTGGTTAAAATGTTACTTGCGGATGCGCGTGTTGATCCAAGTCCGGCATTGTGTTTGGCAAGTATGCATGGACATGCTAACACTGTCAAGATGCTACTTGCACATCCTCGCGTAGACCCATCAATAGACCGCGTTTTTTTATTATTCGTTGTAGATCAACACAGTCACAGAGACCAAGCCGACGACGACAATTCCCGCGAGGAGTTAACAGACGTGGTTAAAATGCTACTTGCAGATCCGCGTATTGTCCCCAAAGCAGTCGCTCATACGTACAATCTACGGTCACGCTCGTGAATAATTGACGACCACACGTTTTTGTTGGTATCAAAAATACGCCAACGGTGCTCTCGCCAACAATCAACAGGTTTAAAACCGAGTTTTGATTGGCGAGTTTAAAAAAAGTGTAAAGAAAGCCCGCATGCTGACTATGCAAAAATGACGCTCGAAGAAGGCCAACAACAACACCAACGGATGTCTATTTCCATGCTCCGTAAAATTGCGTCGACACACGAAATATCGACGTACAAACATGCTCTCGGAGACAGTGTCCTCGTTGCTCTAATGCTCAATGCTGAAATTCCGTTCGACAACGACATCGTGTGTATCGCATGTGCATTTGGTTATACCGACGATGTTCGTCAATTTCTCGCACATGGGGCCGATGTCGCTGCGGAAAATTATCGAGCACTTCAATTGGCAATTGAAAATGGATCGACCGATATTGTCCGTTTATTTCTCGAATTGCCATTTGACCCCTCCGTGGCACTTTTTAAATCTCTAAACATAGCAATTCAGCGTGGATTTACGGAAATAATTCGTTTGCTACTTGAAACGCGAGGTGTCTCTGTTGGAGCGGATGATCTTGCGGCAGCAATTTTTCACAATCACCCTCAAATTGTGCAAATGTTGTTGAGCATTTTTCCAAATGAACAATTTGATGAAGAAATAAATTGCGCATTTTTACATGCATGTGAATGGGGGTATACAGAAATTGTGCGTTTATTTCTCGAGAAAGGAGGTTCATTAATTAATCCGTCTGCATACGGTAATCAAGCGTTTCAACGGGCATGTGCTCGAGGCTGTATTGACGTTGTCCGTTTGCTTCTGGACTTGCCGTTAGAACGTGGAGTGGATCCAGCAGCAAACGACAATTATGCATTCAGATTTGCATGTGAAAATGGGCAAACTGAAATTGCTCGTTTGCTTCTGGACTTGCCGATAATCACGCATTAAAATATGCACGCAAATATGGGCGAACAGATATTGTCCGTTTGCTACTTGAACGCGGCATTGCAATTTCAGTCCGCAGTGATAATTTTTCTGCGCCAGATGTTCCGTAGTCGGCTCTCACACTACGGTAGCGGGGCTGAACAAAAAATGATCTTTTGGGACAACACGGTCGAAATGTAAGGAGTACATTTCTATATTGTAGTGTGTCTCAAGCAGTACAAAAACAATTACAAATTAGCTGGTGTTCCCGATCGATTGAACAGTTGTCAATTAAAACTTTGAAAAAACATGTTATTCATTTGTAGAGAATGCTTGGAATTGGAACCACGCCCTTTCATCGGTTCACTGCGTCGACACCATCACCAACATCACCGACATCACCGCCATCACCGCCATCTGCGACATCCTCGACATCACCGTCTGCAAACAGCTCAACATCCAAAAATACCATTCTTTTTGTACGCCACGGCATTTCCTGTGCAAATTTGCGAAAGAAAATCTACAACGATTACGCATCCATTTTAGATCCGGCACTTACGGCCGCTGGAATTTTGAAAGCGAGGACACTTGGCGCACACTTTAAAGACGAATTCTTTAAAAGATTTCCCAGAAGCCATCCCGTTGTGTGTGCATCCGTATTGTTGCGCACACAACAAACTGCATGCTTTATGTTAAAACATGACAAAAATGATGAAGAAAACCATCGAGATGAAATCATCACAGACCGAAAACCCCTCCATATTTTGCCGTATATTTCAGAATCCTCGAGTAAAATTGCAGTACGTTTAATGGGAAACGAAACTGGACAAACCAATGATAATACTCCCCGAGATTTCCCTCAACAGGCTGCCAAATTGCCAGATGGGTTTCCGCGGAAAAAGTATCCCGAAGCCTTTCCTGCTGACGGAAATACGCCCAGTGTTGACAAATTTAAGCATTTTATTCACAATGATCCACTTTTCACAGGTGATAATCACGTGTTTATCATTTTCACACACGGTAATTTCTTGATGAAACTGTTGGACTCCATGGGATTAACGATAACCAAAGAGGAACGTCCAAATTACGCCGCGTTCAGTGTCGAATATACACCTGGAATTCATCGATACAATGCTGCAAAATTTCCGTATTTTTTCGCAAAGGTTCCGAATCATTATTTTGAATCCGACCGAATTGACCGCACGGACGAGTGCACATTTGAGGGTGACCCGAGAATTGGAATTGAACAGTACACGTGTGAAGAAAAAGTGTGTGACAGTCGCGCGAGTATGAAACCGAATTTGACTATAAAAAGTATTCGTTCCCGGGGTGGGCGACGCATGACTCGCAAACACAAAACTCGTTCTCATAAGACTCGTTCTCACAAGACTCGTTCTCATAAAACTCGTAAACATCAAAAACACCTCGCAATTAACATGTAAATTATGCGTGGTATGGACGGATAATGTTTTGTTTGTCGTCATTTTTTTGTGAGTAAAAATGATGACCAATAAATTTTACATCAAAGCCGTATGAACGCTGTTGATGGCCTCGAAGACCTCGACGACCTCGACGACCTCGACGACCTCGACGACCTCGAAGACCTCAATGACAAATCTCTACAACAGCGCCTTTCCGCAGTTCAACGAGATGGTCTTAACTTACGGTTCATTCGTGATAAGACCGATGACATTTGCAGAGCAGCATTAGCACAAAATGGTCTCGCGCTCCAATTTATTCCAGAAGCTCAACGCTATACAGAATTCTGCGAAATTGCGGTTCAACAGTGCAGCGCAGCATTTCAATTTGTACCACTCGACAAACGGACTCTATCGATTTGTCAATCCGCACTTAAAGGTGAGTTGAAAAATTGAAGGGGGGTTAAAGCCATCAAGCCATCAAGCCACCAAGCCATCAAGCCACTAAACACCAAGCAACCAAATGGACCTCGTTCTTGCAGAGATATTAGTGAATCAAGAGCGAATCAAAACCAATTATCTGGTTGTTACGGAGCGATATAAGGAGGGGGATAGATGGTTGGCACTTGGTAGGAAGTGGTTTGCAACTGGTCTCTATTCACTAGAATGTCAGGCGGTTGCTGTGGAAGCTGCTGAAGTGGAAACTTGTGGCAGGGTGTTTAGGGCACCTATGGAGTGTTCCCTGATACAAATGCTTGTTGATGAAAAGTTTGCGCAATTAGAAGTGTATTCGGATCCCAAGCATATTTCATGGAATCGCGCGGAATGGAAGTCTCTAAAGGAATTGAAGATAACACGTGAATTCCTTGAAGTGACGTTTACAGATGAAGATGATGATAGTGTTATGGGAAATATAAAGGGAACTCTGTTTGTTAATAAGAGGTTAAAGTTTGATTTTAAGAATGAGATTGAACGCCTCGGATATCAAGTAGTTCGGCAATCCTCTGTAATTCAGAAGGATGGCTTCCAAAGTCGGGGTGGCCATCGTCACTGGTGGGAAGTTCTAACAACAATGCCGTATTCCCACGCGGTAGAGATATTTACAGGGCCGTAATCACCACTTTACAGTGATATCCTGGTAACGGTAGGAACACGCATGAGATGTGTCAGGGCGAATCTCCCATGTAATCTCACAGTCACCACACTTGGAACGGAGATTCTCAACAAACTCCTCGCAGGTTACTGTAAGGTGAGAGCTTGTCGGCAGTCTTGCTAACTCTTCAGAATTAGCACAGAATTGGCGTGTAATAATAATCTCATTTAGCCCCTTCTTTGCTTGTTCTGTAATATTGGGAAGGAAAGAATCCACATATGCGTTCACAACATCTTCGTGCTTGGGATTAAGAGAGCGGTTCCTGCCTGGGGATCACTCAAGCCGGGATGTGATTACAGTCTTCTTGATAAGCGCGGTATTATCCGTGAGGGTGAGATGGTGGATGAGAATACTGTGCTCGTCGGGCGTTATATGGTGATTCCGAATACAAATGAGATCAAGGACGTCTCTGTAACGCCGGGGAGATTTCAATGAAGCACTTCAACGCAGGGCCAAATCTCGGTACTTTTGTTTAAATCCGTTTGGTCTCAATTCGGGCAAAAAAGTACAGGCAAAAAGTACCTACCGTTGGGCCTGACTTCAACGAGCACTTCAACGAGCACTTCAACGAGCACTTCAACGAGCACTTCACCTCGCATTGGGGCACACGGAAATTGTCCGTATGCTTCTGGAAATAGGCGTGAATCCTGCGTTAGACGATTTTAACTTGCGTGTCAGAGAAGGCATGTCCGTTTGATCCTTGATTTGCCGTTGGAAAGAGGCGTTGATCCACGCAACAATGACGTAATTCGGAGTGAAAGAGGATATATAGAATTGTCCGTTAGCTCCTTGAATTACCGTTGGAGTGAATCCATCTGCATATCATAATGACGCAATTTTGAGTACGTGTGAATCATACGGAAATTGTCCGTTTGCTCCTTGAGTTACCGTTGGAAAGAGGCGTTAATCCAACAGCAATTAACAATGAAGCGCTTCGGTTTGTTCGGGGGGCGATTGTGCAATTACTTCTTGAACGCGTTAATGTGTCCCTTTCAGTAAGGAATGCAGTGTTCCTCCGGACGGAGATTGTGCTTACAACTGCCAAAACGAATCAAAATTTTAAGGTTACTACTGTTTTGCACACAGCACCTTAAATATTTTGTTAATAACTGTTTGGAAACGGCGTATTCATTGCATTCCGTACCTTTTAGATAATTCCGCACCGCATACGCTAAAAATGTCCGCGTGGAATAAATTCAGCAGCGAACAACAATGATGCACTCAAATCTGCATTAGGACATACGAAAATTATACGTATGCTTCTTGAGTTACCGAAAGAATTTGGAATCATGTCGTAGCACATGAAACTTGATGCTTTTAGGATTTAAAAATTCTGGTCACAATACCAACAACAAGTGGAGTATCTTTCAATGGATACGAAAGTGCAACATAATGCCAATTCAATATGCGTGCTCGTGTTTCAGGCTCCATTAATACGCACATATTCAATGCACCCATGTACATTCCTAACAAATAAACCAATAAATCATATCGCATAAACACACGATCCGTTGATTGTACAATACAATACGCTGGAACTATGAAAATGTATCCGATTACGATACACATCAACGCTTCGTGAATTATTTTTTCAAGAAGAGCTTCTCGGCTAATTATCCAAATCGCATATAACACGTATAAAAATCCCATCGAAATCCACATCCATTGAACTATCATAGGTGCGTGGATAAACATGCTTAAAATTGGTTGACGTTGTTCCCATCCTATTGCATCCGGCGGACCAGCGGCAACAATTTCTTCATCACCAGCAACATCAGCCGCATGAATCCATTCATTTCTGCAAATTGGACACCGTTTTGATATCTTGAACCATTTTAACATACAATCCGGATGAAATGTGTGACCGCATCGTGTGGTTAAGTGTCCAGATGCAATTGAAATGGATTCAAAGCAAATGGGGCAATCCATGATTCGCTGTGCATGATTCGGGGGCGCGTGTCAATTTTTGAGAGAACGCATTAAACGTTTAATTGAGTCTTTCTTTTTCAAACGTTTTTGGCGTCTATCTTTTGTTACACGTCTAGTGACACGGGTGACACGGGTGCGCCGCACATTCGCGTGAATCACATCAATAAACGTGTGTGTGATTGGATCGCATTCAATTTTTGAACCACATTCAACAGTATAAATTAGTTCTTTACGATATACTTGATTGCCGAGTTCAACAGATAACCCAGGCGGAACCAGAACTTCAAATTCACTGTGAACGTGTCTTGACCTTATATTGTGACTAACAAACAAACATGGCACACCTGCATGTAAAGTCATTTGATACATTCCGCCATCTTTCGCAAAAGTGAGTGCAGCTACATAACTTAACGACGTTGACAAAAAGTCGTCGTTCACAAACCGTAAGCTTGAAATGTGTTCACTTTTAAATCCACGATAAACCACAATTGGTTTAGACAAACGGGGCGCAGCTGAAATAATGCGTATGAGATCGCGCTTGTATTGTTCAATTATATATCCATAATTCGCGGGTTTACCGAAAAAATCTAAATTTGCCAGAATGAATGATTCGGTTTCCAATGTTACAACACCGGAATTATCGTCATCAATCGTCGGTTTAAGAATTCGTTTGTCGGGCAACGCAATCAATCGCGCAAAATGTTCATAATGTTCAAACAAATACAACGAAAACACACCAAAAATCGAGCCATCAGAATCATCGAAATTCGTGGTGTTAAGTGTCAATGGACGCCCTCTTAAATAATTATTTAAAATCGTATCGCCTTTGTATGAATATGCTTTAAGACATAAAACATCGCGTGCGGAAAGTGTTTGTGTGTACTCGGATTGACGTTTTAACCATTGGATTACACCGGGTGTATGTAGCGGCATTAAAATTTTATCGCGATACGCACTTTGCAATGGAGTTTTATTTGGATACACTGTTGCATAAAATGGAAATTCTGTATTTGCAACATTTTCTGTATGCACGCGGATTGGAATTTCGGAGTCTAAAAGCGATGTTGATGCGTGCATTGACCGTAACCCACGGAAGCTTGTTGCATTCGATAGTTTTGGTAATGGTTCTGGCAAATCTTCATGCCGGACGTCGCGTGATGAAAAATTGTAATAAATTCCAGGTAAACGATGAAAAAGAATTTCCTGTGTTGTTTCTGTTTGAAATTTAAATGACGCTGCATCGAGTGTTTTTTCTGAAAGGATGGGAAAAACGGCACCTTTGAATGCCAGAGATATAGGCTGGGACTCGAGTAGGCTGTATGGATCGTCGAGATATGGATTAAGCATCATTGCACCGTGACCTGCGCGAATTGGCCATACGCCAGAGGGTCCGATTTTGTCATCTTCAACATTCAATAAGCGATATTTGAGAAAAGGATGCATGTCGCCTTCTTTGTAAATCATTATTGGGCTACCGACAATCGCTTCAATTTGTCTTTTAAATTTATCTGGGTTGCGGAAATCAATGTCTGAATGCTGAAGTGCATCGAACAAATGTCGGTTTGAAGATAGATTCGATGTGTTGCAAACGAGCATACATCCGCGAGGAACCTTCCGCATGGTGTCTGCAACCTCAACCGTTTGACCCAAAATTAAATATGGTTTCATCTCTATCTTTATGGTCTGTTTCGCAAAAGCAATGCTCTCAGCCAAAAATTGACGACCTTAAATGACCGACAAATAGCCGTGAATACCATGGATACACCCGAAACATCCGCAAACTTAGCCACAATTTTAGCCGAATTACCGCAAAGGTATGATGCAGCACCACAGATTGGTTCGACCGTTGCTCACGTTGACCATGGGTGGGTCGGAATTGTCACCGAAATTTCACGTTTTTACTTGACAATTTATGTTGAAACCGCAGGAGATTTGGAAGGTGTTGAGGTAAAATGCAATTCAAACTTCCTTAACGTTATATCCGCGCGTAATTCGTCGACGGTTCGGATCGGAGACGTTGTGCGCCATTGGTCTCAAAGCTATTGGATTGCAACAGTCAAGAACATTAACGTGAATTCCGTTGCAACCCTCCAGTGGCACACGGGTCCTTGGAGCCAAAATTCAATGTCTACCGTTTTTTTAATAAAGGCTGTAACTCGGGACGCCTATAGGCGGGAAGTACTGGGCGACTTGTATAGTTGACCACGGTTTTTTTACTCGAAATTTAAACTGTCCATCCGAAAAATTCATGTGTGAATTCATTCATGCTCCGAGTTCCCATGGATCCGTTGCAAGCACTGCAAATTGGACGTAAGTTTATAAGTGTCAAATCACCTCCTCTGCTTTCTGCGAGAACATGCCCGCAGTGAAAATTGCGATTTGAAATTTGTTCCACACGGCAACTCACGCATTTGGCTAATGCAATATCTGGACCAATGTATTTATTCCACACGAGTGTTTTAATGTGTTTGGGGATCTTTTTGCGACGTTCTGACAGAGGGGGGCTTTTCGTTGAACCTTCCGTTGGTCCTTTAGTCGCTTTTGTTTTTGGAGCTGTCTTTGCTTTTGGTTCTTCCGTTGAACCTTCCGTTGGTCCTTTAGTCGCTTTTGTTTTTGGAGCTGTCTTTGCTTTTGGTTCTTCCGTTGGTCCTTCCGTTGGATCTTTAGTCGCTTTTGTTTTTGGAGATGTCTTTGCTTTTGGTTTTTCCGTTGGCCCTTCCGTTGGATTTTTAGTCGCTTTTGTTTTTGGAGCTGTCTTTGTTTTTGGTCCTTCAGTTGCTGTCGAACCTTCAGTTGCTTTTGAACCTTCAGTTGCTTTTGGCCCTTCAGATGTCTGTGGTCCTTCTGTTGATTTTGGCCCTGCAGTCGTTTTTGGCCCTTCAGTCTCTTTTGGAGTTGGAACTTCAGGTGTCTTTGGAGCCTCTTGGTCTTGTGTATATTTCTTAAAAATTGCATACACTCGCGCAGTAGTGATGCCGTATTCATCACTTAGGATTTTAACTGCAACACCTGCACTACGCCTCACACACAGTGTTTGGATTTGCTCCGGAGAAAGACGTGTTTTTTTCGATGTTGTTGCGTCCTCTTCTGTTGGGGAATTCGTTGGGTCAGCAGGAGGAGCAGCAGGAGGAGCAGCAGGAGGAGCAGCAGGAGCAGCAGGAGGAGCAGCAGGAGCAGCAGGAGGAGCAGCAGGATTTGCCGTTGGATCAATAGGAATCGCCGTTGGATCAGCGGGAGGAGCAGCAGAATCCGTTGGAGCAGCGGGAGCAGCAGAATCCGTTGGAGCAGCGGGAGCAATAGGATTCGCCGTTGGAGCAGCGGGAGCAACAGGATTAGCCGTTGGAGCAGCGGGAGCAACAGGATTCGCCGTTGGAGCAGCGGGAGCAACAGGATTCGCCGTTGGAGCAGCGGGAGCAACAGGATTCGCCGTTGGATCAACATAATCCGTTGAAGCAGCGGGAGCAACAGAATCCGTTGGAGCAACGGGAGCAACAGGATTTGCCGTTGGATCAACAGAATCCGTTGAATCAGACAAAGGACGACCATGATACATGTAGCCGCCGGGTTCTTCTGTTGAAATCAATTCAGTTGGAGCCGCAGAAGCATACAGGGCAGTAACAGCGAGCCAATGCGACACCTCGGCGGACAAACGCGCATTATCCCAGAATGTAACACCTCGTCCGCGCCCAACATGACGAGACCACGATTTGATCTCTTGTGAGGACAAATCATGACCAACCAGTTTTGATATGCGGAAAATAAGGCTATTCCATGGAGTTCCTGAATCTGCCATTGTATGTCAAAATTGGTTTATTTATTGGGTCATCAATTTTTGGGAACGATAATGGGCGGCCCTACACAATTCAGGTCACGGGCTTTTGCTCGAAACCCCCGTCTAAACACATCGATCCATGTACACCAAAATCGATTTTTGAATTTGGGTTAAAACACAGTTTGGGATTTCTTTTACTGAAGAATGCAATGAACCCATGGATCCCGCTTGTTCGCCGCCAAATGTGTCCATTCTAATTTTTCTGCTGGAAGACTGATTAGGCGGCTGACAAGCGGGAACAATGCAATGAACCGTTTTCAAACAGTAATCGACAAAATACTTCAAGGTAGACGCCGGTTAAACATCCGGTGTTAGTAACTTTGCGCAACGATCGTATGGTGCGGAAATCACGGGACATCCCATTGATTGTGCCAAATTCACAAGATTATCCAGTTCAGACTTAATCCGATGAAAATGTGTCGCCATTTTTAACGCCAGTTTTGCGACATTTTCAGGAGTCTCGGGACAAACACCCTGCGGATGAGTACCTGCAGCACGCCCAAGAGAACGTGTCATGACGTCTGTAAGCACCGATATCAAATCACCATTCATTATACGAACAATAGTTGGCTTATTGTCTGCGGGTGCCTTATCAATAAGTGCCCTAACGGCTGCCATCCTTGCTTGTTCTGGGTCGGAACCATCAAAGAATGTTGTCTCAAAGATGTAATTGCCGGTCCTTGTAGCCGCCGAAATGCGATCGACAAATTCACTCTTACTTGCCTTTGCCCACTTGTCATCCGTATAACGGTATTTGTCCGCATGAACAAGAGACAAATCAGGGTGCACAGAATGAAGCCTGTCAGCCAAACGAGTCTTGCCACCTGCCGGAAATCCAACAATTATGTATGAAGTCATCTGAGGTGAAATGAGCAAATCCCGCACACGTCAATTTTGGGGGGTGTGAAAAAGTTGAAGCCCCCTTACGGTGTGTCACCGTTCGAATTGAAACAACCGACGATTCGGAAAGGATGGTTCCACTTCATAAACTCCGTAAGATCGCGAGAATGCATGCATCCGGAACTTTGCGAACAGCAGTTGTCGACAATGATGTAGCACTTGTTGAGCTATTAATTGAAAGCGGTGCGGATGTTAGCGAAATTGCACCCTTTCACTTTGCATGTGATAAGGGGCACACTGAAATTGTCCGTTTGCTTCTTGAATTAGACCGCGATATCACTGTCCCTGCCTCAGGGCTCAGTTCGTCGCTCAGATTATCCAAAATCAACAACATTGTTCGTGCATTAATTCCAACGGATCCGTTGGATCCGACGGACGTTAATTTCGGATTTTCAGATGCAGTCATTCTAACGGACAAATTCCCTCAAACACATAGGTTGCTAATAGATTTGGCGTCTCTCTATGCAAGTGAACACACCGCACTCCGAATGGCGAGCGAAAACGGGCATACGGAAATAGTTAGAATGCTTCTTTCAAATGTTTGGGGTTCCGTTGGCAGTGCGCTATCGTTAGCGGCAATTGGCGGGCATACTGAAATTGTCCGCATGCTCATGCCGCACGCAGGAATCGATGCATTAAATCGTGCACTTCGGTGGGCTACTGCAATGGGTTTTATTGACATTGCTGGTTTATTGCTAGAGTATGGTGCAGTTGATTTCAAATACACTCGTGTTGTTCGTTTGCGACAAAGGACTGGTGGATGGAGCATAAATTATTTTCGAAATTAGTTGGAACCCGTTTATCGGCCGTCGTCCAACGTATCCAGTCTATTTTTTCTGAAAAACTGAAACAAAACTATGTCCGTTGGGTTTTAGTGAAAACGGCGCTTGCGTTGTGTTTTGCGAACACCACCTGTTGAATTTGCTGTGGTGTTAAAACCTGTTGTTTGATTTGCAACGGTATCAAACGGAATTCCGGTTGATGTGGGCTGAGAATGAGTCGTTTGTTTGTTAAACGGTTTGAAGGATACTTTACCCGTTGACATTGGTACTTGGGACATTGTCAAAGGTCTTGGAGGTACAGATGTTTCAGCAATGCCAAAATACTGTTTCATAAAAACTTCCAGTTCACCGAGTCGCTGTAGGCAACGTGCGGTTGGGTCTGTTTGTGCAATTTTGTCTTTTAAAGACGTAATTATTGATTCGATTTTATTTGCATAGTGTGGATCCAACGAGGCTGCATGGGGTGCAGGTGTTGTTTTTACACTATGTGCTGTTGCAGTTATTGCATCTAAACCCATAAATAAATTGTCACGTGCGACGCGCAAAGAATGAAATAACTCGCGGATTGCTGCAATACTTTCAAATGCACGCAAGGGGTCAGAAATAGCAAATTCACGAAGATTCCGACAGCATTCTTTCTGTCCACCCCATTCTGCAAGAACATGAAAGCAAGCAACTGCCTTACGCCATGCATTTAAGCATGCGCTTTCTAAAAATTTTTCAGCTAAATCATGAACTTCATCAACCACGTGTTCAGACCCTCCCCATCTTGCACCGGGACGAGGAAGATAAAACGGCCGTAATTGTCCAAATACATCAAAATTAATAAAGTTTGGTCCATATCTCAATGAACACATTTGGTCATGCATAAACTGTAGCAAATCATTCACGCGCGCGATTATCGTTGTTTCCAACAATAGTCGTTCACTTGAACGTTGCCGGTCGTCTTCCATTTCTATTGGTGTCAACAGTTTTTTCAGACACTCGGGGCAAAAAATTGACTCCCGTTTCCCGAACTCCAAATGGTCCATGGGCCAAAATACGTCGCGCCAAAGTGAACGCGACCAAATACGCGACCAAATACAAAACAGACAACTACAGGAGGCCGCGTTTCACGGGCGAATTGAAACGATTCGCCCCGTAATTCGTTATCCCACGTTAAATTTCGATTTAGCACTTGAAACCGCATTTCGAAGAAATCATTTAGATGTTGTTCGTATGCTGATGGCTGAATTGCCATCGCTAAATCTGACCTTTAGCAACAATTTCATGCTAAACTCCGCATGTGCACACGGCGACGTCGATATCGTCCGTTTATTACTTGAACGTGGAATTTATCCCACAGATGATATTGCAATAAAGAACGCGTGCTGGAATGGGCACCTTGAAATTGTTCGTTTGCTCCTCGGCCCCAAACAACCTCGCGGAATTTTTCTGACTACATGTACAAACGGTCATGTGGAATGTGCCCGTTTGCTTATCGAACGTATGATGGCTGACGGTGGTCGTAGTCATGTGGATGAGCTAAGAGAAGCGTTTCAATTTGCGTGCGAATTCGGTATGACTCAAATCGCCCGTTTAATCCTCGACGTCGGACACCCAGATGTGCTCAGTGAATCTTCAATTCATGATGCGGCCCTTGCAGCGTGCAAACGCGGGCAAACGGATGTTGTAAACATGTTACTTGAACATTGTGGTGTTGACACCATTCAACGTGCGCTGTCGTTGGCAGTAGACCGTGGTCATGTGGAAATCGTTCGTGTATTGTTACGTGAACATTGTGTACAGGATTTTAGCACAATTAAAGGTGAACTTTGGGTAGCAATCCGTAATGGTCATGCGAGAGTCGTTGGTCAATTGCTCAAATTCTTGCCGCTGGACGTGGACGATGAATTGTTAGACACGTATCGGTCATTGGCAAAGGGTAAAGGTCATAGGATGATTTATGCGCAATTATTGGCGCACAGAGTCCCAACGCCTAAACCCGTTATCACACGGGCATTGCGTGACATTGCCGTTCAACTCCTGCATTATCAAGAGGGAATTCTGAAGTTGCCGTTACAATGTGATGACAGCTTTAGTGCATTTGCGACAATGTTTCAATCACAGATGCGCGAAAAATGTGAACGGGAATCTGTGAGAATCGATGGTCTTCTGGAGCAAAACAAGGAGGAGGAACCGGAAGATGTGATTGTTGCAATTGAAAAAGAAATCGCAGACCTTGAATTTATGACATTGCGACCTGAATTAAATTCACTCTTCGTCGCTGCGGAGAAAGGCTTTATCAACGCCTTCCGTTTGTTGATAAAAACGAATGCATTTGGGTTAAATCGTGCAATGCACTTTGCGATATTGGGTGGTCAAACGGAAATTGTGCGTGAATGTGCGCCTTTCATTCTGAACACGCATTTTATTGATGCATGTAGACTGGGACACATTGACATTGTTCGACTTCTTTTTTCAACCCCTTTAACAATCAATCACCTTGATCGTCTTGAGCCACATGAGCCGCATGTCGGCGATGTCAGAGATCATTCACTCATCAATGAAGCTATCGATGCTGCATGTATTGGTCAACACATTGAGGTTTTACAGTTCTTGTTCGAACACATTTCGTAAAACGCTAGACAATTCAGTCCACCGAAAGTGCAAACGGTTCTCAAAAATTATTGTAGTAGCGGTTCTTGGAACGTTTGAGTTTTCTAAAGCCAGATGTTTTTGGGGGAATAGTATGTTGCAAACGAAACTTTTTAACTGTTGATGAAGATGCTGTGATTAACAGCGCTCCACTTGCCTTTTTTCTCCAATGCATGCCGCAAATTTCGCAGAAATTCACCGTCTGTTCGAATCAAGGTCAGCGAACGATACTCGTCGTTGCTAGACGTGTGGCCCCATGTCCTGCAATATAGCATTCTTTGCACGACAATCGATTGTGAACATTGGATGGAATCGACATGCGTTCATCGTCGCACAGTAACCGCACAATCGCTTCATGTCCACAATGAACAGCATATCGGAGTGCTTTATGGCGATGTGAGTTCGGATTCACTGACGGATATGTCAACAGCATGCGCACCATTTCCGTTTTACCGTAGCGACTTGCAAGATACAACGCAATATTGATAAATCGTTCGTGAACCTCGAGTAATAACCGAAGACACTCGTTGGTACCATGAATTGCCGCTTGACGCAGCGTTTCCACCGGATAATCACGGAAATCCGTAAGCAATACACGAACAACATCTTCGTGTCCGTTCCTACATGCAAGTCGCAACGGGTTGCTCAAATCTTGCGACATGTCTTTGAGAACTTGAACACACTCCGTGAGTCCGTTGCGGGCTGCTTCTTCGATGGTTGTGGTTTTACGCGGTCTTTGCATTCGATTTTCGTCTGAAAATGTTGGGAGAAGAAGACGCGCGCATTCAGCTCTGCCATTTTGAACCGCAGTATAGAGTGCGTCGCCGACAACTGCTCTGCCATCTGCAAGCAATAGACGAACACATTCGGTGTGCCCGCGACATGCTGCCCCGCGAACTGCATCCTCTGCGCACGGAAAGGTGCGTTCCGTAAGTAACCATTCAAGCATTTTGGCTTGTCCCCAGCAAGATGCAGACGAAATTGCATGGGTTCTGTTAAATTCTGTTAAATCGGACTTGAGCGCTTGAAGAACGTCCAGATTTCCGGTTCTGAATGCTGCGCGAATTGCGTCTTGTAACCAGTTGTGGCAATTGTGTTTGGACATTCTTACAGCTGGAAGCAGCTCATTGAATGTTTTCATGTCGAAATTCTCGACACAGCGTGTAAATTGTGTAAAATCCATATTAAAGGTGATTTGCGGTAGGGTCCAAAGTAGAACAGCACATTTTTGAAAATGTTCCGCAAGTATAAAAATGCGAGAAATGGAGCATGCATACTGCTCCTGTTCATTCAACAAATTCACAATTTCACTTTGCCCCGCTCTAATCGCTAAAAACATGGGTAGCGAACAATACGGCAGAGCCGCAAACTCATCGTCAATCTCAATTGTTTCAAATCCCATGTCCTCATCAAGGTGTGGTGAATGAGTGAGAATTAAACGCACCAATTCAACATCCGTAGCGTTGATAGCATTACACAGAGTTCGCAAGGTCCATGGAGTGTCGGGTAAACTTGCGAGAAGTCGGAGCTGGATTAATTGAGGAGACTCCGTTTCCATTTCCAATCGCACATCCACCGTTTCAGCCTCCGTTACAGCCTCCGTTTCCAACCGCACAGCCTCCGTTACAGCCTCCGTTTCCAACCGCACAGCCTCCGTTACAGCCTCCGTTACAGCCTCCGTTTCCAACCGCACAGCCTCCGTTTCCAACCGCACAGCCTCCGTTACAGCCTCCGTTACAGCCTCCGTTTCCAACCGCACAGCCTCCGTTTCCAACGCAAATGTTAAAGATTGTGCTAAATGCACAGCAATATCGTGCATTTGTGGAAAAATTGCGGGTTTTTCGGAGATTTTCGCGAGTAATGCAGGAATTTCCTCAAGCTGTGCAAGAATTGACATACACAGAAGAACGAGACGTTTGACACCGTCATTTTTTTTCTCGTCTGAAAGGATTTAGCTACCCTTAAAATGATGCGAAAGTCCGTTGGAGCCATGGCCGAGCACCAGCGAGTGTTTTTGAAGAGCATTCGCGCGTTTTTCAAAGTATCAAAAACCGAACTTATTCGCGCTGCACATATCATTTGAACGTACACGGCAAAAGGATCAAGTACATGTGAAATGTGTAGCTACAATCAAAATGGATTTCAAACGGAACAAAGCCAGACAAAGCGAAAGCATTTGAACGCTTGTTTGATTGGCGTCCGTGGCATCTTTTTCGCAACAAACAGAAGTTACCTCGATTTCAGATACGCAACCATGGTCGCATATGCGGCCTTTCGTGCGCCAGCTATGGTCTCTGCATCAAACACATCAGTGGCGGCATCCTTTAGCGCATCTTCGAGAAGTGCCTCGACCAGTTTTCGAAGTCCGCCGTTCTTAAATGCTCCGTCCAACTCCGCCTCAGACACTTTGGATGCTACAGCTGCAGCACGTGCAGGCAGAATGAATGTGGCTGCAAATTCCGCACTTTTGGATGCAGCCGCCGTTGTCGCCGTTACTGACGTTGTCTTGCCAACAGCAATTTCCTCAAACCGCGGATTCTTGATTTTGGCCAGCTCGTGGTGTGGACCAACGAGTCGCACAACAAAGCCCTCGCCCTCATTCTTGTCGACCATGGGAAGTCCGTCGGGATTCCAATACATCAGAGCCCCGTCGGCGGCATGCGAACGAGCCCATGCAACTGTTTGTGCTACAGAACCCCTAAATGCCGCTGGCACCCACGGAAGATGAAAGTGCTTGCACATGCAGGATGCATCGTCGAAGGAATACCAGTGCTCAACATCACCCGTTGTCAGACACATGTCGAAAAATGCGATGCGAATTGTCGCATTGTACCAAATACCCCGTTGGACCGGCTTGCAATTGTGTGTTGGCACATCGGGATAGTGACCACCATACACTTCTCCATACACTCGCAGAACTGCATTGGGAGCCGCAAGACGCTTATACAGCTGCTTGAGCTGTGGCGTAATTTGCTGTGCCGCATCTGCCACCGTGTGACCGTAATGTGCGCCACCGGCTTCGACATATCCGTTGCGACGTCCAACGACAACCGCAATCTCCCCGTCTTCGGTCCAGACGGTGTATGAAATGTTGGAGCCATGCAGTTTAGGGACTGCAACCGCACAAGTTCCGTCTGGAGCGGCGGCCTTGAAGAGGTGTCCAGTACTGTTGAGAATTGATGGATAGGGGGCAAAGGTGGGAATGGAGCTCATCGTTGCAAGGAAAGGCTTGAAACGGGGTCGTCAATTTTACCCCCGCCGGTTTTTTGTGCGGTGTTCATAGAGAATGAACGCGGATCCTCGCTCAAACTTAAAAGCAAAAGCTGCAGGATTTTATGCAGCAATCGAGCGAATCAATGGTGCTGAAGCGGAGATGGAAAATTGGATTCATGAACACGATGATGTTCCCGTCTGGTTCCCGGGCGTCAGACGGTTGCTCGAGCACGCGCTGCGTTTGAAACCGAATTAGTGCGTTTGGAAACGGCGACAAACGCCGCAAACGCAGCAAACAGACCATCTGAGAATGATTTGCGCGCAACAGTTGAATACATTGAAACGTATTTAACGACGATGAAGCCTGGCGATTTGATTCGTGCGGTAGAAAATGGGAATGTATCCATGGTTCGTCTGATGTTGCAGGATCCTCGTGTAAATTTGCCAGTAGTTGACACCGGTTTAAACCCGTACGGACGCTTTAATGCTATTTATTTAGCTTTGCGTAGCGCGAGTACTTTGGGGCGACTTGAAATTGTGAAAATGTTGCTCAGGGACCCACGTGTGGGTGCAGCTGAAGTTGATGGTGCTTTTCTTCCAGCATGTAATAATGGACATGCTGATGTTGTGGAACTTTTGCTCGGAGATGCGCGTGTGGATCCAACGCTCCAAATGACAATGGGACCTATGTATCGAAACGCACCATTTAAAGCCGCATGTAGACATGGTCGTACTCGCGTGGTTAAATTATTGCTTCAGGATGGCCGTGTGGACCCAACGATTGAAGACAATGTTGGGTTAAAAGAAGCAAATGAAAGAGGCCATGTTGGTGTTGTACAACTGTTGCTCAGGGATCCTCGTGTACTTGCGTCTGTTGATCCGGAAGTTATAGGGAGAATACGTGAGGGACTCCATGGTGGCTCTCGTCGGCAAACACATCGTCGTCGAACACATCGTCGGCGAACACATCGTCGGCGAACACATCGTCGGCGAACACAAAGCCAAAAATCGAGGCGATAGTTCATAAAACACACACATAATTAAGATTTTGATAAGGAATGCAATGAATGAGCCGTTTCCAAACAGTTATTAACAAAATATTTAAGGTGCTGTGTGCAAAATATAGTAGTAACCTTAAATTTTTGATTCATTTTGGCAGTTGTAAGCACAATCTCCGTCCGGAGGAATTTCAGACCAGAAATCGCCGACAAATTCCTCCGGACGGAGGAACACTGCATTCCTTAGATTTTGAACCCCAATGATTCAAGCGCCTTAAAGGGGTTTAAAAATAGGCTGCAAAGGGACTCCATGGTCGTTAAAATCGGTGTTTAAAAGCCGCATAAAACAGACGTAAGAAAAAGAATTAAGATTTGAATGTGTATTGAAATCTTAATTCGTTTTCGTGCCGGGTGGAGAAAAACGTCAATCAACGTTATGCTTCAAGAATTAAATTTTACGACGGTGTTTAAGGTGTCGACGGTGTTGAAGGTGCTTGACTCTGAGTCGTCGTAGATCCACAACATGTGCTGCATGCAGCTGCGATCATTCCATTCATATAATCCGTTGCGGATGTAAATCGCCGCCTCGTCGATGTTTGAAGAATTGCTTTACCGACATTTATCGTTAACATTGTTTCCTCACTGCCACCCCTTTTTGGTTCCATTCTCTATGAACCATATAGAAAATGTTGCAACGTGCTGAATGGGTATTTATGAATCGAACATCCACAACATCTCTTGATGCATTTGCGGGTGCATTCGCGAGCACAGTTGCGGGTACACGTCAAATTCGAGTTGTTCTGGGTACCCCGGACTGGGCCCAGCTGTTTGATGATGAGCCATCGTTGTGTAAAGATAAAAATCCCACACAATCGATCACGCTTGCAGATGTGCGAGAATCCTACGAATCTGACGATTTTCCGTCAACAGCCGTGCTATTACGGAGTGGCTCACACTGTATCGGCTTTGCGTTGTTTCACGTGACACATTTTTCGCCATCGTTTGAACTCGTTGACGACTCCACGTACATGTATATTTCATATGTTTGCGGTTCAAAATATAGGGGCGTTGGTTCAGCAATCATTGAGCTCTTACGGGAATATCAGCGATTTGTTGGAGCTTCCATTTTATATTTGGACGCTATACCATGGGTGTTACCCTTTTATGAAAAATTAGGATTTGAGGCTATGGAGGATCAGCCGTTGGAAGGTCTTGTACGGTTACAGTCTAAACGTTAATTTTGACTTTTGCGGGTTTTTGAGTGTGTTTTTGCGTGTGTTTTTGCGTGTGTTTTGCGTGTGTTTTTGAGTGCGTTTTTGAGTTTTGCGGAAACGGCCACCGCGGCGTTTAGGAAACAATGCACGTATCGCAGGCGTTGAAGCGGAACTGTATGCCCTCCACAAATCCGCCGCACGCACACGAGGGTCCGCGAGCAATAGACGAACAATTTCAATATTTTTCCCGTCAAGAACACCCGCAGCCCAAGCAAGTGCGTGATTGTCGTTTGCCGCAGGATTCACACGGGGGTACCTGAGCATCATTTTAACAACCGCTACGCGATTATACAAACATGCCAAAAAAAATGCATTGCCGGGGTCTGTTCGTCCGTCCTCAAGTAGCAATTGGACCACATCCGTATGCCCGTGTTCACCTGCAATAGAAATTGCATAATTTGCGTTTGCCGCGGGGTTCACATGGGGCAACAGGAGCCGAACCACATCCGTGGACCCATTGCTGCATGCGCGAACAAACGCAGTATTGATGACATCTGCAGAACGTATGCGTGGAAGCAAAAATGCAACAACACCCGCTTGATTTGCAGCACTTGCAACAGTGAATGCGGCAGCGGAGTTGCCCGCGAAGCCCTGGAACAACAGACGGACCAACGGTAGATTTCCGGTTCCAGCTGCAGCCAGCAATGTTTCGTTTGTAAACTGAATGGTGTCTATATGTGTTAAAATTTCGACATCACGTATGTCTAAATCGGATACTTTCGGATAATTTCGCGCGTCATCCAACCTCACAAATTCAGTTTCGAGTTCAGCAATGACCGTAGCAATCGTGTGATGCGCATACTCCGGAAACCATTCGGGTACCGCGTGTGTTGCGATCAACGCGTCCACCATAATTTCCATACTCCTAATTTGTTCAATTGAAGCTGTTGCAGCTGTTGCAGCCATGTCTACCGGTGTAGTTTATTTGATCGCGGTTTTTGGGCAAAAACAACGAAAAAACGGAAACCTACCGCCGATTCAACGCAATGAGTGCCGCAACAGATGCAATAATTATTGGAAATGTGGCCGTATGCACTGCATTCATCGCAATTGCCATGCCGAAAAGACTACCGACCCCCCCAAAGAACACATTTGTCATGCATGAAACAATCGCTAATTCTTCTACGTACCTACACCGTAAGGGCATTAACATATTTGCAGCTACAATTGTTGTGATTGCCCCTACCACAGACCCAGCTTGAATTGTGTACAACGATGCTATATAATTACCCATTCTACCTTACGCACGAATTTTGAACGGGTGTCATTTTTGTAGGGGTTGACGAACTCCGTCTTCTTCAAATGAGCCACAGCGAGATCAAGAGCGCATGGAGCTTGACGGCTTTACTGTGCAAACATTCCGTCGGCTTCGTAAATGTATTCGTCGAATGAACAATTCACCAGCGAGAGTTTTTGAAGAGCATTTGCGGGTTTTTAAGAAAATTAGCAAAAATCTGCGTTCAAAACGGGGTTCTTCACACATTGAAATTCGTGGGAACTTACGGAGTTAGGAATGGATGCTACTCCACGAATATTGTGCACATTATCCTGTGTAAACAGGCATTTTATCACGAATTTAATGCACCTCTTTCCGTGAAAAAATCATCGTCTCATGCAATTTTAATCTATCTCATTGCCGTTTTTCTGCTATTGGGTGACCCATGTTCAACTTTTGAATTCTGGAATTAAACATGAGAACCCGCAAGTAGCAGTGCATTAATTTCGAAATGACCGCGTCCGCGAGCTTTTGCAGCGAACGCATTTTTCACATTTTGCGGAAGTGGAAGACGCAGCGCAGATAAAAGTTTGCGAACAATTTCAACATGTCCATTCTCACTCGCACCTTTTAGAGCCCGATAATCATCTGCTGCAGGGTCGCAACGGCCAATTAATTCATTGACAATGTCTGTTCGTCCGTAAATACACGCCATTTGAAATGCCGTTTGAAATGCCTCATTCCCCCTTTCTAAAAATCGCAGATGCTCTTCAAAACCCCCGCTGGCGCTCAGTTTTAAAATCATTCGAACAATTTCGATATGACCATACTGACATGCATACATGAATCCGTCTGAAACACGTTGCACTCCACGCTCAAGAAATAAACCTACAATATCTGCACATCCGTTTGCACATGCGGCTGTAAATGCGTCGTCGCAAACAACATCTCCCAGCAACAAACGAACAATTTCCGTATGACCCCTTTCACTTGCAATTCGAAGCGATGCACGAAGGGATTTACGAAGGGATTCGCGAAATTCGGCTAAAATCAAACGAACAATGTCTGTTTGCCCAAGTCTGCATGCATAGAGAAGAATATTGTTTGCATTTGCGGGTATTTTGCCTTCAATGATCAGCGAAATAAATGCCACATCATTGTGCTCAATTGCAAATGTAATATCGTTGGACGTGACAGACGTAATTGATGAAATTTTTCGCAAAATGATTAAAGATTGAGGGGGTTGACGAGTGTCTTGACGAGTGTCTTGACTATGAGGGTCCTCGAATTGTTCATCAAGGCGAACAAGTTCAATTTCTAATTCGCGCGTTGCAATGGCAGCGTGACGTTGCGCAAGATGTGCGAAGATACGTGTTGGATCCATGGATGCTAACAGGTGGTTCACTTCTTCGAGTTGAGCATAAAGAATTTGAGACATACGGTGTCAATCGGTCTTCATGTGTGTGCGTCAATTTTTTGGAACTCGCTAAGCTGCAATGCTAATTCTCGGCAATGTTTCAAGTATGACGTGTTTAATGATTTCCTGTTGGTCAGCGTTAGCGTCGTCAGCGTCGTCAGCGTCAGTCACTCGGTCAACAAGTTCGCCAAGACACTTTCCGGTGAATTCCGCAACAGCTTCATCCAGACAATCAAATTGATGCGAATACCTTCCGTATCCTCCCACAAATATGTGTGTATAAAGGGTTGCTGCACTGTCATAATCACCTCGAAGACAATACATATCGCATAGAAACATAAGAAATGACGTTAAATTTGACTGACGTTTGATGGCGAGAGCTGCGTTAATATCTGGGCACAAATTAATTAAATCTCGGACACTCAAATCGTCGCCATTTCGATGAGCAATAAATGCACCCCAGGAATCCCACGTCATAAAGTCTTCAGCTTCTGAGCACATGTTTACTGTTTCTTCGCTTATTGCGATGTGTCATTTTTTTTGCGCGTTACATTTGCAGGTCGTCGTCCGCCAATCGGTTCATTGTATTTTAATACCAGTGTCGCATGGGAAAGAATTCGGCTGTCAACCGCGTGTTGAATTCGCATGTCATGAAGAAGAACACGCAACACATCCATCTTATTATAAACTTCTGCAGCTCGAAGTGCAACACTACTTACTTTGGCAAAATCAATATGTTCATTTGCTAAAATCAAACGAACAATGTCAATTTGCCCAAACTGAATCGCACATCGTATTGCTTCCTCGCCATTTCCAAGTATACGAGGAATTTTAATCAGCAATTGTACAACGTCATAATGTCCATTTCGGCATGCATTTACGAATGGTTCATTTGCTCGTACTGTGGGGTCCACACGGTCATCTAACAATAACATGCGAATGATTTCCAATTGGCGGTTTTTGCATGCATTAATAATCGCTTGGTTTTTATTTGTACTTGGGGACCATCCGCAAGCAGCAAACGGACAATTTCAACATTTCCATTATCAATTGCATGCTTAATTGCTGCATTCTGTTTTGCTGCAGGATTCGCACGACCATCCGCAAGTAACACGCGAATTACGTCAACAAAGTTATTTTCACTTGCATTTCGTAAAGCAGCATTGTTTTTTGCAGTTGGATCAATACGCGGATCTTGCAACAATAAACGAACGAGCGATGTATTTCCGGTGGCCGCTGCAGTTAAAAACGTTTTTTCTGTAAACTGAATTGTGCCTATTTGTGTTAAAATTTCGACATCGTTAATCCGTGAATAGGATAATTCCGGGTAAAATGTATTTGTGGCCAGCTGATCCAGTCGAACAAGTTCTGTTTCAAATTCCGCATGCACAGTTTCAATCGTGCGACGCGCATAGTCAGGAAACCAATCCGGAATCTCAACCTCGCGAATTAACGAATCCACAACAACCTCCAAACCTCGAATTTGCTCGATTCCAGCAGTAACTTTCGCAACTTTATCAACATAATCTTCCATCCTCTAATTTGATGATTTATTTAAGGAATGTGTGAATACAATTACGCGCTTCGGACAGCATGTGAACGCGGGCAGTTGTTCGTTAACTTCTTGATTTGCCACATGAAAATGTGTGAATCCAGGAGCACTCAACAATTACGCGCTTTGGATTGCATGTCACAATTAGAAATGGTTCGGTTGATTTGCAGTTGGAAAGAGGTCCATCTGCTACCAACAATCGCGCGCAGGCGCACACGGGCAAACTGCAGTTGTTCGTTTGCTCCTTGATTTACCGCCGGAAAGAGGTCCGGCCGCAAACGATAATGAACTGCTTAAAACTGCATGCAACTACGGGCATACGGAAATTGTCCGTATACTCCTCAATTTGCCACCTGAGAGAGGGTCCGTGGTGTTAGATCGGTCTTTCAGCAGAAAAATTAGACCTGGAAACATTGGTTGCAGAACCATGGGGTTCAAGACATTGTTGCGATTGCAAACATAAATAATTCGTTTTATGGACAAATATAAGCCGTGATGACTACACTTTTTTGTCAATTTCCCACGTTCGCTCCCACTACTCACGGGTCTTAAAAATTGACATCTCTTCGTCAGAGCGGTCAGAGCGTCTATGTCACTCGATATTCTACGCACAATTGCACGAACAACGAATGACGCAACGACGTTAAAGTCTGCCATTCAATCTGGCAATGTAGAGCTGGTGTGGCTAATTTCTGAAACCGAAGGAATTATCAATAATAATTCGTTCGCGTATGCATGTCAACAAGAACAAACGAAAATTGTTCGTCTGCTCCTCGATTTGCCGTTGGAGAGAGGAGTAAATCCAGCAGTAAATGACAATGCAGCTCTCCGAAATGCATGCAATAACGAACAAACGGAAATTGTTCGCCTGCTCCTTGATTTGCCGTTGGACCGAGGTGTTGATCCGTCTGCGCGCGACAATGAAGCGCTTCGATATGCATGTTTTTACGGCCACACGGAAATTGTTCGGTTGCTCCTTGATTTGCCGTTGGAGAGGGGAGTAAATCCGGCGACAAATGATAACGAAGCGCTTAAAACTGCATGCAAACGCAATTACACTGAAATTGTTCGTTTACTCCTTGATTTGCCGTTGAAGAGGGGAGTACATCCAGCAGTTCATGATAACGAAGCGCTTATAACTGCATGCGACCGCAATTACACTGAAATTGTTCGTTTGCTCCTTGAGCAACCGCCAGAAAGAGATCCTGCTTTCAATCACAATCGAGCGCTTAACATTGCATGCAGATATGGGCACACGGAAATTGTTCGTTTGCTTCTTGATTTGCCTCTGGAACGTGGAGTTAATCCATCTGTGCGGGACAATGAACCGCTTCGAAATGCGTGTTGTAGAGGACACACGGAAATTGTCCGTTTGCTCCTTGAGCTACCGCCAGAAAGAGGTGTCGATCTAGCGGCTGAAGACAATGAAGCATTTCGGCATGCATGTGTAAACGGGCACACAAAAATTGTCCGTTTGCTCCTTGAGCTACCGCCAGAAAGAGGTGTCAATCCAGCGGCTGAAGACAATGAAGCTCTCCGAATCGCGTGCAACTACGGGCATACGGAAATTGTTCGTTTGCTCCTGGAATTGCAATTGGACCGTGGTGTGAAACCATCTGCGCATGACGATTACGCACTTCGACGTGCTAGTGCACATGGGCACACGAAAATTGTTCGTTTGCTCCTTGATTTGCCGTTGGAACGTGCGGTTGATCCAGCAGCACACGACAATGAAGCACTTCGATTTGCAAGTGAAAATGGGCATACGGAAATTGTTCGTTTGCTTCGTTTACAATGAACAATCAAAGCGGTTTTATAGTAGCGGTTAGGTCATTCAACATTGTTTTTGATATTTGTTAAGCTGCATGCGATGTTAGCATTAGTTTTTTTGTCAATTTCCCTCAACACGTCAAAGTCCCAAATTCGTTCTTCGCGGTTTTCAAAAATTGACGTCTCTTCGCCGCTGTCAGAGCGTCTATGTCACTCGACATTCTACGCACAATTGCACGAACAACGACGGTTGGAATGACGTTAAAGGCTGCCATTCAATCTGGCAATGTGGGGCTGGTATGGCTAATTTCTGAAACCGAAGGAATTGAGGATGGTTGGTTCGCGTATGCATGTAAACACGGACACACGGACATTGTTCGTCTGCTCCTTGATTTGCCGTTGGATCGTGGAATAAATCCAGCTGCAAATGATTGTGAAGCGCTTAAAACTGCATGCGCACGCGGCCATACGGAAATTGTCCGTATGCTCCTTGATTTGCCGCCTGAGAGAGGGGTGTATTCACACGCCAATCACGCGTTTGAAATTGCGTGCGCGTACGGATACACGGGCATTGTTCGTTCGATCCTTGATTTGCCACTGGATCGTGGTGTGGCTGCAAACATCATGTTTAAAGATGTTTGCAAATCCGGGCGCACGGAAATTGTTCGTTTGTTCCTGGATTTGCCACTGGATTATGGCGTGAATCCGGCGGAAAATAACAATTGGGCACTTCGATTTGCATGTTTTTATGGGCACACGAAAATTGCTCGTTTGCTCCTGGCGCTGCCGTTGGACCGTGGAGTACGTCCTGATGTAGACGACAATTACGCGATTCGGTTTGCAAGCAATTGCGGACACACGGACATTGTTCGTTTGCTCCTGGAACTGCCGTTGGACCGCGGAGTTGATCCAGCAGCACACGACAATGAAGCTCTCCGAATCGCGTGCAACAACGGGCATACGGAAATTGTTCGTTTGCTCCTGGAATTGCCATTGGACCGTTGTGTGAAACCATCTGCGCATGACGATTATGCACTTCTAATTGCAAGCGCACGCGGCCATACGGAAATTGTTCGTTTGCTCCTTGATTTGCCGTTGGAACGTGGGGTTGATCCAGCAGCACACGACAATGAAGCACGTCGATTTGCATGTGCAAATGGGCACAAGGAAATTGTTAGTCTATTCTGCCATTGGACCGCCTGCCAATAACAATGAAGCACACGGACACATTGATTTGACAAGATTCATGAATACTCATTTAAGAAAACGCTCTTTATGTGCCAATTTTTGAAACATTTCAGATTAAATCCGTTCATGGCCGCTTGCGATTGCAAAAATTGACGTCCCTTTAACGACCGAGCTTCGATGCGTCCATGTCACTCAATATTTTACGCACAATTGCACGAACAACGAATCTCGCAACAACGTTAAAAGCTGCCATTCAATCTGGCAATGTAGAGCTGGTGTGGCTAATTTCTGAAACCGACGGAATTGTCGATGATGATTCGCTGGTGTATGCATGTCAACACGGACAAACGGAGATTGTTCGTATGCTTCTCGAATTACCGCCAGAGAGAGGCGTGAATTTGGATGAAGCACTTCAAACCGCAAGTGAGCATGGGTACACGGAAATTGTCCGTATGCTCATTGAACTACCGTTGGAACGTGGGCCGGGTCAAAGTTTAGCATTCAGGTTTGCATGTCGTTGCGGACACACGGAAATTGTTCGTTTACTTCTTGAACTTCCCCGTGGAGTGGATCCAGCTGCACGTGACAACGAAGCACTTCGATGGGCATGTATTAGGGGGCACACGGAAATCGTGCGTATGCTCCTCGATTTGCCGTTAGACCGTGGAGTTGATCCAGCAGCAATGAATCATGAAGCACTTCGACGTGCGTATTACAATGGGCATACGAACATTGTACGTTTGTTGCTGGATTTGCCGTTGGACCGTGGAGTGGATCCAGCTGCACGTGACAACGATGCACTTCGGTTTGCAAGCAAATACGGGTACACGGAAATTGTTCGTTTGTTGCTGGATTTGCCGTTGGATCGCGGAATAAATCCTGCAGCAGAAGACAATGAAGCACTTCGATGTGCATGTGCAAATGGTCATACGAAAATTGTTCGTTTGCTCCTTGATGTGCCATTGGATCGCGGAATAAATCCTGCAGCAGAAGACAATGAAGCACTTCGATGTGCATGTGCAAATGGCCATACGAAAATTGTTCGTTTGCT
>Ga0164294_10000165_pt1 | contig 61782 bp, 72 predicted proteins | sample GEODES005metaG_FD_111479 | JGI IMG/M metagenome (GOLD analysis project Ga0164294, IMG submission 111479) | Oligotrophic lake water microbial communities from Sparkling Lake, Wisconsin, USA - GEODES005 metaG | ecosystem: Environmental > Aquatic > Freshwater > Lake | place: USA: Sparkling Lake... | reverse complement strand
GAGGTGGAGCGGCTGCGGCTGAGTGAAAAAGCACATCACGAGACTTGGGTCGCCATGCACGAAGAAGTTTTGAGGCTGCGAAGCAGGCTTGGGGTGAACGAATTTACACAACAAACCAAGGACACGCCGTGATAATTGAGCCCAAAGAACTACACCCCTCATCCCTAGCCTTCCTCGCCCTAGTCGAGCGGGTTAAGGAGATGCACCTAAAGAAGAGCCAAGACTATGGCTCAAGCGTAGACCCACTCGCTAACATCCGTGGTGGTGCTGAGTTTGTAGGCATATCACCTTGGCGTGCCTGCATGGTGCGGGTGTGCGACAAAATCCAAAGGCTCAGGACTTACTGCCAGACTGAGAAGCTGGTCTATGAGTCTGTCGAAGATACCTTGCTTGACCTAGCCTGCTACTGCCTCTTGTGCATCGTGCTTAAACAGGAGCAACGTGATGGACTTGCCACTGCCGCTGACATCGGACGACCTAGCCAGAATGGAACATCGGGCTAGGAAGTTTGGCCAAGGCAACAACTGGACTGGCACCAGCGGGACGTTGGCTGCCGACGTAATGCGGCTCCTCAAAGAAAGGGCTAGGCTACTCAGCCTAATTCAAGAGCATGAGTCAGGAAGACCAAGAGCTTGAGCTAATGCAGATGCTGGGCGGCTGGAAGAACCTTTGCAACATGATGATGCACGACGCAGTCAAACTTGTTGCCAACGGTAAAGTCAAGCATTACAATAACGGCAGCGGGCCAACGGAAGATGACCGCTTAGCATCTCAGCGATGGATCGAAGGTGGGGTTGGTGTTGTCACCTTTGAGGACTGCTGTGTCATGCTTGATCAAGACCCTGAGAGGGCTCGAAAGATGATCAATGAGTGGTGCGAAAAGCCCGCCTCAGCCCGCAAAGTGCGTCGAGTGCGGCAAGCCTGCTGACTACAAGGTAGACATCTATGGCGTTAAGACTGACACGCCAAGGTGCCGCAACTGCCACGAAGATGCTGTCCGCCGGAATGTCAGGGAAGACTTCCGACGTAGGTACGGCAAGTGATGACGCCAGAGCAGCAGGCCCTCGCTGAAGAAGCCTGCAAGATGGTGCCCATGTCGGTCAGGCTATTCTGGAAGCACTTCCCCTGCCTAAGGAACGTGGCTAAGAGTTGTGACCTAGAGAGCGCTGCGTACCTAGCCTGCTGCCGGGCGGCTATCACTTACGACCCCGCCAAGGCTGGCATGGCTGCTTACTTCTCTGTGGCTATCCGCCATGGCATGCAGCAGGAGGTTGAGCGGGAGGTCAGGAGTCGGTCGCACAGCATCGACCGCATCCCACTGGAGTGGGTGGAGAAACGCCAAGAGGCAGCAGAGCAGGAAGACATCAAAGCCTTCGCTGCCCTAGCTGCCCTTGACGACGAACTCAGGGAGTGGCTTGAGAAGATAGCCCTGTACCCACATCAGGGTGGCAGTGCCAGACAGTACGGCAAGGCCAAGGGAGTCTGCACTAAGACCGCAGGCAAGCGTATAGCCAAGGAGTTCAGGAAGCTGCGGCGGATCGTAGACGATCAGCCTTAGCCAATAGACCAACTGATCTTGATCTCCTCGCCGCCGTCGCGTCTGGTTGACAATTCATCTCCCCGCCCACCCTCAATGGCATCCTCTATGAGCGAGTACAGAACCTCCGTCTCGTCCTGATCGCCCCCTAGCTGAGCCGCACAATCACGGATTTCCCCGTCCACGATCTTGCCGTCACCCGCCCACACGCCATTGACGCTGATGCTGATCTTGTCCATCTGAAACTGCTCCTCTTGTGTTGAAACTCCTAAAACCTCAAGCCATAGCCGCCCTAGCCGCCTTAGCCGCCACGAACCTAGCTCTGGTGCCGCCCACCAGCGGCCAGCCCTGCTCCATCGAATCTCTTGCGTAGTAGACCCACTTCTTGTGGTAGCCGTTCCCGTTGGCCCTCTTCCTGCCTTCGGCCTTGATGGCAGCTAGCAAGCCTGTCATCGTCCTGCCAGAGTCATGCTCGGAGTGCAACCATTGGATAAGGTTCCGCTCCTCAAAGTCAACCACCCACTGACCATCAACGTACTTCCAGCCGGGCGGGCACTGATTGGTTTTAGGTTTTCCCTTAAGGGTCACCCGGCTCAGCGCCTCCTTGGTTCTCTGGCTGATCCACTCCCGCTCTAGCTCTGCCAGCAGGGTCATCAGGTAGGCCACGAACCGGCCCATGGGGGTGCCCGTGTCTAGCTTGATGTCCAGACTGTGCAGGTCAATCTTGCGAGCGTTGAGGGCTTCGATGGTCTTAGCCCCGTCGCTTACCGACCGAAACAGCCTGTCCATCTTAGTGACGAGGATTGCATCGCCATCACGGGCGTCCACCCACACCTTGAGCCCGCTGGGCCGCTCGTTGAACGGCACCTTACCGGATTTGCCCGGATCAGAGAAGATGCCAGCCCACACATAGCCCTGAGGCTTTAGCGTGGCCTCGTAGTATCGCAGCAGCACCTCGCTCTGGTACTCAAGGCTGTACTGCTGGGCATTGGTGCTTACCCGGATATAGCCAAACGCTTTAGGCATCGCTCCTCCTAGACGCATGGAAGGCTGTTGAGAATCTCACGCTCCACCAAATAGCACTCTAGAAACGCAGACGCATCGTATGGGCTGGCATTCTCAAGATAGTGCCTTGGGTTATCCAAGATGCTGGTGGTCTTTTCACTTACGCTGACAAACCACTCTCTGTTTGCCGCTGCATGCTGCGTGACCCCGATAGACAAATCAATAAAAAGACCGTTGCCATTAAATGCCATGCAGTAGCTGATCGTAGTTCTCATAGACGACATCTCAAACCCGCTGGCCAGCAGCCACGCCTTGAACCCGATTAGCTCTACCTGATTCTTCCTCTTGAGCTTAGGGTCAACCATGGTCACGCCCCCTTTCCCATGTTGATAACGATCTCGTATTCGCTGCCCATCTGGTGAGCCTTCGACACCAACTTCTCAACGCCATGCTTATCCAACTCAGTGCCTACCGCAGGCAGCAGCGTGTTGACGGTCTGGACAACCATATAGCTGTCCCTGATGGCGGGCACCTTGCTCAGCACTACCTTCTTCTTCATCGCCCTTCACCCCTACTTGAACATACCAATCACGGCATCGACCACGCTGGCCAACGCTCTGGCTAACTGACTGTCGCAACCTAGCTCTTGGCCTAGCCTGACCAATAGCAGCGACCGGACGATAGGGTCTTTCATAGATGGGCCTCCCTGCCCACTAACGAATCCTTCCTGTTTGATTAGCTCAAGACTCGGTGCCGTACAGTTCCCGCTCCTGCCGCAGTTCAAGGGCCACCTTAAGCTCATGCGCCTTCACAACAACCTGCCTCATAACGTCCGTCAGATCGTCTATCGTGGCCATCAGCGCAGGGGTGCCGATGCTGGGAACCACCGGCTCAGCGACTGCCTTAGTGGGCATCGACTTCTTCGCAGCCACAATCTCGGCCCTGCTGTCGAGATACTGCGTAACCTCTTCGGGCAAAACGTACAGCGGCCCCTTCTTGAAATCGCCCATAGTCCTGACCACCTTGTACGCCTGAATCACCCCCAGCTTTCTTGCGTAGCAGATAGAGTTGTATGCCGGTGAGTTGAGCTTGTGGAGGCTGTTCAGCCGCACAAACCCAGCAGGCACATCTTCATCACGGGTAACGATGATCGTCTTGTGCTTAGCCATTAGCGAATCCCTTCAATAAGAATGGTTATCAAACATGTTTAGGGTCATGGTGGGGCGTGCAACACAACGCACGCCCCACCCACAGCACACACACTAGGAGTTCAGCAGCGACTCCAGAAAGGCGGCATCCTCGTCAGGCTCACCGACAGCCACCTCACACTCCTCGACCGGCGTAGCAGCCTCCACGGCCCCGCTGGGGGCATTGGTGTTGGCAACCCAAGGCTCCTGATTCTGCTCCTGCTCCCGCTCGACCTGCCGTGCGATCCTCTCAAGGGGCTTGACCGGCTTGACCGGCTCGCCCAAGGCAGCCCGCAACGCCGCCGCCGTCCGCTCAGCCATCGACCCCTTGGTCTCTTTGGCCAATTCAGGCAACGTCAGGCCGCTTGCCTTCAGGTCTTCCTTCATGCCCCAGATGCGGATGTAGACGCTGTCCCGCTTGTGACCGATGGACTCTGCAAATTCAGTGAGGGTCATCTTCTCACGGGCGGCAGCCACATACAGTTCCGTGAACCTCTCGACCGGAATCCGATCAGCACTCTTCTTCTTAGCATTCATCCTTATCTTCCTTATTTAGTCTTGAAATACAGACGACGATTGTTAGTGAAAGACTCCGCAAACCCTATCCAATGAGACCAGCACATAAACTGAGCCACCAACTCTGAAAAGAAGGCGAAGTGTGCCTCATCCCAGAATGTAGCAGCATGATAGAAACCCACCACCACGGTTCGTAGCCAAAGCCACTTCGCATCGGGTGCATACAACGCCCGATTGTAGGTGCCCAGCCAGAACGCAATGAACCCTAGAGACGCTGCCAGATAGATGGCACTGTGTGGCACAACTCCTCTCCTGTTTGGTTAGGCCAATGGCAACTGTGACATTAGCTCATGTTCGATCACCCCTGCGACCGCATCGTCCGGGCAGTTCACCAGCTTGGCCTCATGGGCCTTGTTACCCACATAGGTGTAGTTCAGTACCCGGTTGTTCTCATTCTGCGACTGCGTCACCGACCACGTTGTTGGCCCATCCCCAACCGTGTAGTAGGCCACGGCCCAGTCACCCTTGGCCAGTATCTTGTTGCTGAATTCAACGTGAACATCAGCAGCCATCCCGAATCTCCTAGGGATCAGAGCCACCTTGCCCCTGCCACCCGCCAACTCCAGACACCGCCGGTAGACACCCGCCGCCAGACGCTGTTGGCTTGAGTCGATAGACTTAATCCACGCCGCAGGCATAACGCTAAAGGGAACAATGCCTAGCTCACGATGTGCCGACATAGCAATGCCGGGATAAGGCACCGCATTAAAGGCCACTGCACTCCTGTCGCTATCCCGCAACGCATAGATCGGATGCAAGTAGTCATCACCCCACGGCCCACCGCACTGGCTTGTGACGTAGCCAATCTTGCCTGCGTTGGACTTATGCAGGCCACGGGCAGCCCTCTCTGGAAAGGCGAACGTCAGGTGAATGCTGGACTGCTTCCCTTGCCCATCGGTCATGCTGGCTGTGTGCTTTCGGATAGCAAACCTGTCGGCGTTAGACCGGATGCTACGCTCCCGGTTCACGTTGAAAGGGATATGCCTCCAGTGCTGTTCCAGCAGCCTGCTCTTTGACAACTGAATCTCATGGACGGTGTACCGCTCTCCTTTGTGGACAAACGGTCTAAGAATCATGAAGTCACGCCCCGCCAGATCGGCCACGCCAATCCCGTACCGTGAGCCTGAGCGTTGGAGCCGATACTTCAGATCGCCCACCACCAGACCGCTGCCCAGCGTCTTCCCCCAGTCTTCCGGGTAGGCCATGCACCTATCCCGAATCAGTGTCGCCGCCCACTGGTAGGTGGGGCAGAACTTCTTCCCGCCCCCGCCCATGATCGGATGCTTGAAACTAGCCATTGAACCCTTCCTCCCCCCGGTCTGGAATCCGCACCATGGTGGCCCAGTCTGGCACCCTGCCGTCCTGTGTCGCAGCCACAATCAACTGCCCCCTGATCTTTTCCGCAGGCCACGGGGTATCGCAGTCAGTCACTAGCACCGTCACATCGGGGTGGTACTTCCTTTGGGCATAGTCGATAGGCACTCGCATATCCGTACCGCCCCCACCGACTAGCTCGAAATCCTTGTGTGCAGCCGTCAGCACCAGATCGCTGCTAACCCGTGCGTCACAAGTGATCACCCGCACGCTAGGCATCGCCCGCAGCCCCTGCTTGATTACCACGATTGCCTTAGCGAGACACTCCCTAGTCATGCTGCCGCTGGTATCCACGATCACTACTGCCTTAGGCATATAGGGCTTGCTACCCTTAAGCCGAACGTCCATACCAGCAGACCGGCGGGAGGGACGTTGGTAGGTGGCCTGAGGTGTGCCACGGTTAGCCGCAGCAGCATGACCGACCACCGACCGCAGACGATCCCACGGGTTGGTAGATGGATGGAGCTTTTCCTTTAGCACCCGCTTCAGGCCAGCAGGGATCGTGCCCCGACCGCCCACCCACCCGCTGTCCTCTAGCTCCTGTACCTTTTGCTCTATAGCCTCAAGCAGGTTGTCCTCCATGAACCCCTCCCAGTTGGAATCGGGCTCTTCCTCATAGTCACGGGGCAGACCATCCGCACCCGAACCGCCGCCGGTCAGCTTCACATCTTCTGGCTGGATTCCGCCCTTACCGGAAGACTCCTCTCCGTCTTGGCTGCCGCCATCGTCTGGCTTGCCAGCATCGTCGCCCTCCCCGCCGTCGTTATCGTCATTGCTCTCTCCGGTTTGCTTCTCGCCATCACCATCACCCTTGACCACCCGGTCTGTAGGCCGGTCACCACCATCGTCTTCCGACTGATCCTCCGGTGCATCCTCAGGCTCTGGCTTGTGGCCAAAGTCGTCGGCATGCACATCGTCACTAGGCTTAGGCTTGTTCTCTTGCTCCATGATCACGGAGTAGATAGCCTCGACCGTCATGTTGGGGACGATAGCCGGATACTTCGCTTGCATTAGGGGCAGGGTGATCCCGCCGACCGGCGAGTCGCCCTTGATTGCGACCATCATCTCCCACACCACCAGATCGACCGCCACGTTGTAGAGAAACTGCTCTCTAGCACTAGGCGAGGGGCCGATGATCTTCTCTGCCCGGTGGCAGTGTCGCAGGATGAGGTGCCACGATTCGTGCAGCACCACATAGGCACCCTGCTCCACCGTCAGCCCCTCACAGAAAGCCGGATCGTAGTACATCCGGCCATACTTATCGACCGCCATGGTTCCCAGCCCCGGACGTTCCACCGGGGTGAGGGAGTAGACATAGGGGGCGAGATACGGGGCATGATCATAAACCTTGATACGATACGCTGTGATAATGTCGGCCACGCTGGCCATAGCTTAGCTCCTTAGGTGTGTGTGATTACTTGCCCATGCCCTTGATGCGATTGCCAAATTCAGACATGGCAGCCAGTGCCTGCTTGCTCAGGGTAGTACCCTCAGGCCGGGCCGATGCCAGATGCCGCAGTTGGGTCAGTACCAGATCGGCGGTATCCTTCCCGACGTTCCGACAGAACAGATCGACCGCAGCATCCATCCGCTCCCCGGTGTAACGCTGCCGAATAGAGGTCACCACACTAGTGAGAAGTGTGACCGTCAGGTCTGCACGCTTAGGATCGTGCTTGAATGTCTTCCCACCGGACAGCACCTCCTCAGGATCGACCAGATCACGCTGACTGATGTATTGCATCAGCCCTCTCCCGGTAACGTCGCCCACGAAGGCACAAGCAATCTGCCGCTGGATGGCAGCCGGTGCGTTGACCGACTGAGCCGCTGCCAGTGCATCCCGGCACCAGTGAAAGCTGCGGGGTGTGCCGAAACTGATTACCTCATCACCCACCTTACTGGCGATCCGCTCGTTGGAATTCTTGTCGAGATAGCCCATGATGGCTGCCCCCATATCAGACTTGTGCCGTTTCCAGTCAGCAGGCAGGACGGGGATGAAAGACTTACCCCAATTGTCGTCTTCCGACAGCATGCCCTGCTTCCAAGCCTCGTAATCGTGAACCCACTTGAAGTGAGCAAACCGATTAGCCATGGACGGTTCCAGCGGTGTAGCGTTGGGTGCTAACTCCACGGGATTCCACGCAGTCACCATCCAGACATCGGGGTGGATCGTGACATCCCCCAACCGGCGACCGGACAGCATCGTGAGCATGCCCGCCCGCTTGTCGCCCTGCACCGTTGTGAGTTCTTCGATAAACACACAGCCGTTACCCTGCCGCATCTTGCTAGCCCACCGGGGAGGGGCCTGCATAAAGTGAGACTTATCTTCCGTTAGGAACGGGATGCCTGAGAAATCCTCAGCGGCGTGGATAGAGCCGACCAGAATCTCACACCACCGACCGACCGATAGGGCGAACGCTTCGATAGAGGCAGACTTCGATTCCCCCACACCACCGTAGAAGCTAGTGGGGTGGCCGGTCTGCATGACGATGAAACCGGCGACGTTTGGCGATGCCTTGGCGTAATCTCGACTGGTATAGACCATTATGGTTTCCCCTTCAGGAAAATGGTTGGTATGGTGAATCATCACGGGCGTATGGCAACACTGCCGAACCGCCCCACCCGCCCCGGCAGATTCCGGTAGCGGGATTGTCACAACTGACTAGGCACAGAACTCCATCGCAGCATGAGCGTTGACGGCATCGCTCACCCGTTTGCACGCATCCGATAGCTCAGGCATGGCCGTTCCCAGCAGAGCCTCATACCGGGCGATCTTGGCCTGCAACTCCTCGACACGTTTCAGCCGGGTAGCAACCCCGTTACTGCGTTGGCGCTTTTCACCTAAGGTGGCCAGACTCTCTTCGATCTCGACCAGCGCCACCCGCACCTCCTCCCGCAGCGATTCGATAACGCTCCTATAGGAAGACTCCGATGGTGCTAAGGGGAAGACGACCGTAGTAAACTTAGGGCCGGTCTCCTCCATCTCTAGCACGTTGAAGACCGGGGACAGCCGCTGTGCCGCTGCTGCGGGCACCCACCAAAATCCCCCCTTCCCCTTGACCGGCGTGCCACCCACCGCCTCAGCCAATTTGTTGAGAATGCCGGTGGCGACCGTAGTGGGCAGCCATTTGAGTTTGTCCCGGTAGGCTGCTGTCAGATCGTACTCTGCATTGCTAACCGCATAGCCCAAAGCCGGTAGCTCATCGCTATCCCACTTCGCTATATGCACCCGGTCATTCTCATCGGCAACCACGCTCATCACGAACGTGTACTGGTTTTCAGTGTCGCCCCGCAGAATCCGCCGCGCCTCGAACCCCACTACGTTTTCAGACAACGGGTGTGGTGTGATCGGCTCCCCCCGTTTGCGAATACCAGCAGAGGTGATGTAATCGGCCAGAGTCTCCTTCAAGGCAGCCCGTTTGCTAGGGGCCTCAGGCAGCAGATCGGCAAACCCCTCAGGCGAGAGAGCCGCAGTGAAAGAGTCGAGAGTCGCCTTGCTAGACTCCCAAAACAGCAGGCCAAAATCAGCACCCGAACCGTCGATAGACTTATCTACGTTGACCATTGTAAAACCCCTTGTGGTTGGAATTAGCGAACCGGATTATCCCCGAAAGCACACTGCCGAACGAACACAACTCCTATCTAAAATGCGGGCCCTAGGAGTCGAACCTAGGTGAGGAGCAGTCACCCCCCGCAGCACCATATTGCTGCACCCGCGACCAACCAACCACGGTATCGATACCAGCGGGGCATTTACGTTCCACCCCTATAACCCGCACCCGACAGGGGACGCACCCCTTGCTTCCGGTTTGGAACCGTCCACGCCGGTTTCCCGGTGGTAACGGCTACTGGTAAATTTTGCTGTTTGTACTATGAGACCGGGTAAAAATCGTGTCGAGCTAGCAGCCGTTTGGCGGCGTTTGCACGCGCCACCCACCCCGCTGGGTTTAGCGACCGACCAGCAGTAACCCAGTAGCGGTGACAATCGACCAGCACATCGACCAGCGTTGCGCCGGTATCGTTGGCAATCGTCTGGCATTCTTCAAGTAGCTCTTTTTCTAGGGCAGTCATCGTCTAGGCTCCTCAGCATTAATGGGATAGGACGGTTTAGATACGGGCGACGGCCATCAGCCGATAGCACAGGCGGTGTTGACCAGCGATTCGACAACCGCCTCAGGCAGAGCCACCCAGTGGTATTCACCGTTGCACACTTCGCCCCCGGCAACGTGCGGGCCGATAAGCCACTTCGCCGCCCGCAGATGGTTTTCCGTGGCATCGACCGAATAATCCCGACCAATCAGGAGAGGCTTGCAACCGGGGCGAACCGCCCTGATATGGCTGCCCCTGTGGTTGGTGGGGCCCTTGAATTTGGTAACGCACGTTACGCACGATGAGAATTCCGTAGTAGCTTTGGCCATGGTGAAACCCCTTAGACAGTTGTGGTTGGATACAGATCGAACAATCAGCAGAGTGTGGGGGTGGAATCGAACCACCCAACCCGGCCAACCCGGCCACACTGGTACACTGCCTAATCAGGCAGACTGAAACGCAGAATCAAAAGCCTCATCGAAGGCAGACAGCAGAGCGGCAAGCCGGTGGATAGGTGCGGCACTCTCATCGACCGACCCCGCCCCACAGAACCCCCGGTGATCGTCATCCCAACAGGGATCGCCCACACACAGTTCAATGTTGCCATGGCAGTTAGCCGTCCAACGGTCGAAGTTGGCTGGCCTAAGGTAGATGCGAAACTGAATCTCACCCTCACCGCCATCGTCCAGAACCGGGCTCAGATACCGCACCATGTCGGCAATATCCTGAGGCAGGAACCCGCCCTTGCGGCACCAGTTAGCCCACGAATCGTAATACTCTGCCGCCTCTTCATACTCCCCGTTGGCGATATGCAGGCAGAACATGCTGTAGGCTTTTTCAACGTCCATGATCGTGATCCCCTTGTGGTTGGTTGGAAACAAGACAGACAGGGGAGGAACCGGGAATCGAACCCGATAGTGTGGCCAACCCACTCCCCCCGATAGGTCACAGACTGGCATACTGCGTGCGGGGGTCAGGCACCATCATGCCATCCTCAAACGGCTGCTTCTCGAAACCCCCCTGACCATTCGGCACATAGGCAAACCACTCACCCGCAGTCTGGTACACACTCACCGGGGAGAACTGATTAATACGGGCCTTGGTGGTGGCAGTCCGCCACCCGCCAGAGTTCAACTTGACCATGCCATCCCTGAAGAGTGTGACCACCACAGTACCGTGCAGCTTGATAGCCAGAACCCCACCGGGCAGGATCATGCCAACGGTGTTGTTGGCCAGTTTGCGGGTGACGCGGAATGTCTTGCCATGAATGGCTTTGAGAACTGAATCGTAGTGCATTGCTTGGAACCCCTTGTGGTTGGTTGGTATCATTCCCTTACACTTCAACACTGCCAGATCGGGTATTGCGTTGTCCGTTATTCTGCGGTGTTGTGTGAAGGCTTGGTTTCCCTCACATAGGAACCCTGCCGAACGTGTTGTATTGTGGTGGGGGTTGGTTCGATTTTTTGCGTGCGGTCTGTATATAGATGGAAGGGGGGGTCATCGGCGGGGGAAAATGGCGGATTCGGCAGAGTTATTATGGTAGGGGACATCGTTACTGGGGCCATGCTGAACGTCGTGGCCCCAAGTCTCATTCCGGGCGTCCGCCATCTCCGGGGGAAATCACGCTTCTTGCCTCATGGATCAGCGCGAAAGTCTTAAGGCCCCTCCCCCCCACGCGAGCGAGCAACTCTATTACGTTCCCCTCTTGGAACTTTTCTTAGTCTCAAAACCTTACATCGCAGTCCCACAACCGACCTTATCACCCCCCATGAAACACCTTGGCGGTCTCCACTCTGCTCCCCCCACAGACGGCAGCCTCACACCGTGGGCCGAGCAGATGCTTGCGGCTTACCTCTCTGATCCTTTTTGGGTAACACGGCAGGCCCCGTGGGAACATAAAGAAGGGAGCCAAGGAGACTCCCGTGCCACCACTTCCCCGCAGAATGATGTCAGCCCCCGGCGGGAAGTCGCTGGAGTCGGCAGGCAGGCTTCGCAATCTCGACAGGCTAGTCTCGGATTTACCCCCGGCTGACGCTCCCGCAGTCAGGTCGCCGGAAGACGAGCGGGTCTACTCTGTCATGGAGGGCATCAAGCAGTCGCTCCAGTCTGAGCCCACACCAGAGGGCCACACCCGCCTGTACCGCTACGGCGAAGTGCCCAAAGACTTCGTCCCCCCCAAGACCGTGAAGATGTGGGGCGAGGAGGTTCCATACGAGGAGTTCCAGAGGCAGCGTGCAGCCACCATTGGCGACCGAGACATGACGCCCCCAGAGGCAGCGGGTCGGTGGTTTACGGACGATCCAGACCAACTAGACCTGTACATCAGAGACAGCAAGCACCCCAAGGCGGCTTACCACACTGACGTACCGACTGACTCGCTTGGCTCATACAACGTGGCCCAGACACCGTTCAGCAGAAGCTCTGCCAACCCTGAGCGGGAGTTCATCCTGCCAGCCGAGATGGCTAATGGGGCACGCCGTTTCATAGGTGGGTCGCCCCAGCCAAGCCCGTAGACCCCAACATCTGGTAGGGAATTACCGTGCCACCACTCAACAAGTTCATCCTTACCCCAAGCGGCAGGTCGGTAGAGTCAGCCAACAGGCTTCGTTCGCTTTCAGCAGCGGGCAGCCCACCGCCCCTTGAGATTCTGGAGATGGAGAACCTCGCCCCCGTGCCCAACGTGGAGCAGGTGCAGCTTCAGCGGTTTGAGTCCAACCGGGAGCCCTCGCTGCTACGCCAACAGCTAGCTTCCCACAAGCCTCAGGTGATGAGCGACGTAGACAAGGGCTTGGAGCAGGGTGCCCACCAGTGGTACTGGAACGAGCCGGTCAGGCAGCAGTTCATCAAGGAGCTTGGTGAGCAGGAGGGGGATATGCGGTTCAACGAGCTTATGAAGTTCGTCGCCGCCACCTCCTCCGCTGCCCCGGTGGACAACAACATCCGCAAGGCTAGCTACTACCGAAGCCAGCACCTCAACGGCAAGCTGCCCTATGACCTAGAGGGCCACCCGGATGCTGTGAAGTTCCAGCAGGCCACGCCTCCACCGGAAGGCTACGGGTCAATCGCACAGGCTAATGACCTTCACTGGGTCTTGAAGTACCTGCGGGGTCAGGAGCATGACGACCTTCTGCGTTCGGGTCAGGCTCACAAGATTCCCAGCTTTGGCGAGAACCTCCGGGGCAACCTGATGCCGTGGACGGGCGACCGGCATGAGGCGTACACGTTCGGCGTTCAGCCCCGGCGAAGTCGGAAGGGCGAGTGGGAAAAGCAGCCACTGCCCCCGTCCGCATACCCACACGCCGAGAGGCTGTCGCAGAAGTGGGCCAGAGAGTACGGCCTGATGCCTGCTGAGTTCCAAGCGGCCCGGTGGATGGGCGGCGGGCCTAGGACGGGCGTGGAGAGCAGCGACCCCAGCTTTGCCCACACGCTTGAGACTGTGGTGCGTAAGCGGGCGAAGGAGCTTGGACTGCCCGAGCATATCGTCCTCAGGAACTTCATCAGGAACGGCACGCCTCTGGCGGTCGGCGACGCGGCCATGGCGGCGGCAGGACAGGGCGAAGACCAATGAAGTTCACAGAGACCAAGGCTAACGTAGACCTTAAGTACCTACCTAAGGTGGCAGCACTAAGGTGGCAGACTACCAAGCGTGGCTATCTGTGTTGCTACGAGCATGACGCCCGGCTCGGCAAGGTGGTCAACAAGTTCTCGCTCCACGCCTTCGTATGGGGACTGGAGTATGGGACTAAGACCATCCCGCCGCAGATCGACCACATCGACGGCGACAAGCTCAACAACCGCATCTCCAACCTGCGGGCAGCCAGCCCAGTGCTGAACTCCCACAACAAGAAGAGCAAGCGGGAGACACCGGGGGTAGCCAAGCGAGGCGATGTCTACACCAGCATCATCAACTACCGGGGCAAGAAGAAATACCTAGGGTCTTTCGCCACCCCAGAGGAAGCCACCGCCAAGTACATGCAGGTGAAGGAAGCCATCATCAAGCATGAGGCTGAGCTTGGAATCTCCGGGGGCGAGCCCCTTGACCTAACGCCCTTCAAGACCAAGGAGACAGTACCCAATGGCTGAGCTTACCCACGCCATCAAGCAGGCCCTCGACGCTGATCTGGCCCGCATGGGCGGTCTGGACGTTGACACCATGAAGCTGGCCCAAGAGATAGCCAACGGCGACTTCAGCAACGCTGGTGGGGTCTTGAAGCGAATGCAGATGGGTCACCCGGAGTTCACCCCGGAAGACGACCGGCAGCGAGCGTTTCAGCAGGACATGCTGGACGGCGAGAACGGCGAGGGGGCCTATGAGGGCATGGCGTGGCGTCCCCATCAGGTGGAGGCCCTAGGTCGGCAGCCTGAGCCCAGAGAACTCTCCCCCGGCGGCAAGCAGCTTCACGGCATGAACAGCCGGATCGACTTCCTCGACAAGCTACGCAAGGCACATGAGGGTCACGTTCCGGGGTTCTTTGAAGACCCATGGGGGGCTATCAAAAGCCGCATCTCCACCAAGGAGAAACTTATTGCCGATGCCCTTAGCGACTACCAGAACTCCCAGACCCAGACCCACGGTCACTCTGGCTGGCTAGGGGCGTTGACCAACCCGGAGTATTTTCTGGGCAACGGCATCACGCAGACCATGCAGCCTTTCTCCGAGGCCGCATCCGCCCACGCCTCTGACCCCAAGAGCAACTGGAACCACCCCGACTGGATCGGCAACCCCGACTCGCTCGACCCAAACGACCGGCCAACATGGGAGAACCTCCCGGCCCGACTCCTGCAACTCCCCGCCCTTCTGGCAACGTCCGCCCCGGAGTATTTCACCAAGCACCTTCCCGCCGCCGCAGATCAGGCAGACGCAGCCCGAATCTTCAACAAGGTCAACCCGCAACTCAACCTGCCCAAGGAGATGAGCGGTCTGGACGCAGACAAGCAGGTTCACGAAGGCCGTTCGCTGTACGCCAAGCTGTCTGGCCTAGACGCCGACGATGAGTACCGGATGAGGAACAGAGAGTTCCCGTCTATGGCTGTCAGTCAGCTTATGTCCATGGGCAACGGGCTGATCGATCCCACAATGCTCGCGTTCCCCCTAGCGACAGCAGCAAAGAGCGCAGCCACAGGGGCCAAGGTAACAGCAAGGGGCGTTCTTAAGGGTCTGGCCAGCCACGCAGGCGAAGAGGCCACCGAGGAGATGTTCCAGAGCCCCGCCCTTCAAGTCCCGATGCTTGCCCACCAAGACGCCGTGGACGACGCCTCCGAGGCGGCAGGGTACGGCAGAGGACGGGGCAACATGAACTGGAACCCTCTGGCCAGCGGCGACGACCGGACAGACCTGCATGTCCAAGACCCAAAGACCGGCGAGTGGCGTCCAGAGCGGCACGACGAGTTTGACGCCAGAGTGGGCAAGCTCCACGCAGACCGGGCCGCTGCGCCTAATCAGGTCAGGGCCGCAGTGGCACAGCACGGCTACCAGCCAGACGGCTGGGGAAGCACGATCTACCGGGCATGGGACGGTATCAAGTCGGCACTAACCGGAAACTAGTAGCACCCACACTTGCCCCTCAGTAAAAACGTGATCACACTTTAATGTGGGTACAGTACACAAGGAGGTAAGCCATGGCCGACGACTTTGACCTGACAGGCGATTCACCGGAACAGGACTACTCGCCAGCACCGGATGTTGACAACTCACCAGAGCCGTCCACGCCAGAGCCGGTTGAGCCCTCGGTCTGGGACGGGTTTAAGAGCCTCCCTGACTTCCAAGGTAAAGACGACCGGGCCATTGCCAGCAGCCTGTATCAGGCCATGCAGCGGGAGAAAGCGGCAACCCGCCAGCTTCAGCAGTATCAGGGCGTTATGCCCATCGCCCAAGAGTATCTGGCCAACAAGCAAGAGTTCGAGAAGTGGCGTTCCGCCCAGAGCCAGCAAGTCCAGCAGGCCCAGCAGTTGGCTCGCTCCCAGCAGCCGCAGCAGAAAGAAAGCTGGTGGAACCCGCCCAAGGTGCGAGATGGTTACAAGCGGTATCTGACCAAGGACGAGAACGGGCGTGAGATTATATCCCCCGACGCCCCGATGGACGCCCGGCACGAACTGCTGGAGTACACCCAGTATCAGGCAGACTTTGCCAAGAAGTTCCTTCAGAACCCCACCGAGGCTCTGGGCCCGATGGTGCAGGAACTGGCCGCAAAACAGGCCGAAGAGATTGTCCAGAAGCGGTTTGAGCGGCAGCAGGAAGACTCCTTCATTGACAACATTGAGAAGGAATACTCCGACTTGCTGATGGATGAGAATAATCAGGTTACACCAACCGGCATTCTCATACATAAATACATTGACGAGGCGAAGAGTCGTGGCATCAACGGAGCGGAACCCCGTTGGGAATATGCCTTGGCGATGACGGAGCGAGACCGTCTGGCCCAGCATTTCGACATGCTCCAAGCTCAGTCACAGCAGCAGGTTGGGAATCAAGCTCAGGCTTACACCCAGCAGGCACCGCAACAGGCGTACCAGCCAGCCCCGGTGCAGCAGGTGCAAGAGCAAGCCGCCCCCGACTTGGCCCGCCAGAACATGGAGTGGCAGAGGCGTGAAGCCTCCCGCAACCCCAGTCGCTCGGCAGGTGCTGGCCAGACCGACCCGCGTGCCCCACGGCAGAAACAATCTTTCGAGCAAATGCTGAGAGCTAACGCCTCAGCCTCAGGTCTTTCCTAAAGAGGTAACCAATGGCCAATTCGACCGACTGGGCGCGTGTTATCGGGACTACGATCCTCAACTACCTCCGAGAGGAAGAGTTGACCACGTTCCGCAAGTTCAAGGTGTTTGCAGCCCTTGAGGCAAGCGGCAACGTAGTGATGAATCAGGGAGGCTTGGGACTTAACTGGCAGGTTAGGTATCGCAATCAGCCCGTTCAGGGGAACAACGGTGAGACCCCTCGCGTGTTCGCTCGGCAGAACCTCTGGGTTGATGCCAACCTGCCCTACCGTGGCTATCAGGTGACGGACAGCATCTACAAGCGTGAAATGCTTGAGAACCGTGGTCAGGCCGCTCTGATCAACGTGGCAGGCAAGATGGCCACGCGGCTTCAGGAAAGCATGGAGCAGCACCTTGCCAAGGAGGTGTGGGTTGACGGCAACCTTCCGCAGAACGAGCTTCGCTTCCACGGCGTCGAGAGCTTCATGGGCTACGACGGCACGGTAAACATCACTGACGGCAGCAAGCGAACCGCCAACGCCGCCGACATGTTTGCGTGGCCCTCGGACACCTACGCCGGAATCAACACTGGCCTCGGGGCTGTGGCTGGCTCTCAGCTTAGCGGTGTATGGCCAAACGGTATGGCCGACCCTGAGTATGACTTCTACTCTCCGGTCATTGTGAACTACACCTCCACGGCGTTTAAGGCTGCCACTGGTCTCACGACCAACACTTGGCAGGACAACTGCGTGGTGGCCACCCGCGAGGGCATCCATCAGGCCAAGCGTAACGACACGAAGGAAAGCCAGATCGACATGGTTCTCCTCGACCGCCAGATGTTCATCGACTACCTGAATAAGCTGGACTCTAAGGAACGGGCTATCGTCTCCAAGACCACTGGCCTCCGCAGCTACGGCTTTAGCGATGTGTTTGAGCAGGACGGTGTCGAAATCTCGACTGAATACTCTGTGCCTGCTGGCTGTGGTTACGGTCTGTGCATCGGCAACATGGAACTGCGTTGCATGGAAGGCAGCCTGCTGACCAGCGAAGGGCCGTTCTACAACGAAGACCTTGCCAGCTATCGCTACGTTGTTAGCGTCTTGGCTAACCTCCGTTTCAAGTCTCCCCGTAACTTCTTCAAGCTGGCGGCTGTCGCCTGATCCTAAGGTCAAAAGGACTAAGTACACATGAGCATTCATAACTCCGATCCGTGGTTTGGGCGAGGCACTACCCTTGGCGTTAGCGATGTGAATCAGGGAACCAACGTCACCGGCACCATCAAGGTGTTCAACGACGTTGACCCTCGCAGCAACGTCAGCGGTCGGAACCTCAGCTACGTCACGGTGATGTGCAAGGCAGTGCGAAACACCAGCGGCGCAGCCTTGCTGCCGGGGACGATTGTGAAGATGGCCTCTAGCGACATCCTCAACTCGTCTGACGGTGCTGCCTCGGCGGCTCCGGGCCTGCTGGGTGTGGTTGATGAGTATCTGCCGTCTACTGGCGTGGCGGCTAACGATGTGTTCTGGATGGTGATCTCGGGGCCGACGACGATCAACACCGCCGCAACCCTTAGCGCTGGTGCTGCAATCTCGGTCGGCTCGTCCACCACGGCGGGCAAGGCTGTCGCGGCCTCGGCCACCGACAAGTCCGACATCATCGGCTACGCCATCTCGGCTGCCGCAAGCAACAAGGTACGAACCTTGGTCGGCATCAAGAGTGCCCATTCCGCGTCCTAGGTTGGCTCGACATCGCAGGGGCCTAGGAGGGAAGGACTCCTCTTAGGCCCCTTGTGTTACAGGAGGTTCTATGCCGGTGACTTCTGAGGGGCCAGTCGCGGCTGCATCCACCCAAGACCATGTGGTGGGTAAGCTGGCTGCCTTTATCTCTCGGGCAGTGCAGGAGTCCAGTGACGGGCTGACGGTCGCTGAGTTTGGCGACCTTCTTATCAGCCTGCTTCGCCTGACAATCGCTCAGGTCGATGCCTTCACGCTCCCCGGCTCCGACAAGAAGGCCCTCGTCCTTCAGGCCGCTGGCGATCTGTTTGACGCCGTGGCCGACAAGCTGATCCCGCTGCCAGCCATCCCGCTGTGGTGGATCGTGCGTCCCGCCGTTCGCTCCCTTGTGCTGGCGCTTGCCAGCGGTGCTATCGAAAGTCTCCTACCGCTAGTGAGGGCATCGTGATCCTATTTCTTATCGGTGTTGCTGTGGTTGCCTTCCTGCTGTGGCCTGCCGCCTCCAAGGAGGAGGTCAAGAAGGTTGAGTTCCCATCTCAGCCTGTAGCCGAGGTGAAGCCAAGGGAAGTCACCTACCAGCAGTCCATGCTTGCTCTGGCCAGCGTGCGAGAGTTTCTTGCGTCTACCCATGCCCTCGACGAGCCCACCACCAAGGCTCTTGAGGTAGTCACGCAGTCCCTGTTTGCAGGCAGCACCCCCAAGAAGCCCGGAGTCTGACATGACGCCCCGCCAGCAGATCGCAGCCCTGATTGCCGTGGCAGTGCTGGCCTACTACGCCGCCACGCTTCAGCAGCATGTGCCCACCCCGGCACCCATCCCAGACGACGCCTTTGTGCTTAAGGGCAAGTTCGTTGGCCCGACCGCCAGCAGCGATGCCGCCAACGTAGCCTCCCTCACAGACGAGCTTGCGTTCTGGATTGAGTTCGACGGCATGCAGCCAGAGCCTCGTCTGAAGACCGGCGTGGCTTTTGATGAGCTTCGCGTGGCGGCTCGGGAAGGCCGGATGCGAGGCGAGTCTATCGGCGCTCGGCAGCCCAAGGTCAAGAACGCAATCGACGAGTTTATGACCAAGACCACAGGCACCTACGGTGGCCCCATTGGCCCGGCTGACCGCAGCAACTGGGTGTCGTCTCTCCGCACTATCTCCAAGGCAGCCTCTGACGCAGCGAGGTGATGATGAAGAACGAGAACCCGCTGCACTGGCGTTGGATTGCTGCCGGGGTAATTACCTCGGTGCTGGCGTTCTATGCCATCCAAGCCCTTGAGAAGGCGAGCGCTGTTGTCGCCAACGGAGACTTTGGATACCGCCCCAACCCGGACGGCACCAAGAAGTTTCTGACAGAACTCCCTCAGCCGTTCTTCAAGGACGCCGGGGCAGAGACTGTCGCTAAGGCCGAAGGCAAAGACACGTTCCTATACCGCTCGGCTTACAAGGCTCACCAAGCCGTATACAACAAGCCTTGGGTAGTGGGCAGGCAGGGCATTGGCGACTGTGTCAGTTGGGGCTGGGCTCACGGTGTATGGATAGCCCTGTGCGTGGACTGGGAGACTGGCCGCTTAGCTAACCCTCCTCCCATGATTGCTACTGAAGCAATTTACGGAGGCTCTAGGGTAGAGGCCAGAAATCTTCCGGGCGGCGGAAACTCTCCTGTCGGAGGGTGGAGCGACGGCAGCTATGGAGGTGCGGCAGCCAAGTTTGTTAGGGACTGGGGCGTTGTCTTCAGAGAGAAGCACCCCGGCTACGACCTCAGCTTCTACTCTGCCGAGCGTGCAAAGCAGTGGGGTGCCTACGGCTGCGGCGGGCAGAACGACGGCGGCTACCTTGACAAGATCGCCAAGGAACACCCGGCCACCCACGTTGCCCTAGTCAAGACATTCGACGAGGCGGCGGCAGCTATTGAGTCGGGCTTCCCCGTCCCGGTAGCCAGCGATGTTGGCTTTAGTTCCTCCAGAGACTCCAACGGCTACGCCAGCGCATCGGGCAACTGGGCCCATGAGATGTGCTTTATCGCGGTTAGGTACAAGGCCAACGGCTCTCCTGACGATGCCCTCTTGTGTCTCAACTCTTGGGGCCCCTCATGGATCGCAGGTGGTAAGTTCCCTAGCGACCAGCCTGACGGTTCGTTCTGGGTAAGGCGGGCTACTGTCGAGCGTATGCTCCAGCAACAGGACAGCTTTTGCGTTGGCTCAGTAACTGGGTTTGGGTGGAGAGACCTTCATCACGGGGACTGGCTTCAGCCTGCACCTCAAGCCTTTCGTTCTATTCAACCGGCGAAGTTGATTGCCGGAACCTTCTCGGTGGCACCCTGAAAAAGAAGACTATCCTCGGCATTCTCGTTGCTCTGGTGTTGGGGTTCTGGGCGGTCACATCACCCTCGTCCCCGGTGGCTCCCTACTCACCGCTTGCGCCACACGCTCCCAACCGGCCAGTGCTGAAGTTCCTGTCCCGCATCGCCAAGCTAGGGCTGTGGGTGATGATGGTGGCTGGCGAAGAGCCGCCCAAGCAAGACGAGCAATACGCTCGGCAGATGGTGGATCACAATGGGGTTCCAGTCATTGACCATGGAAGGGGTTGGTAAATGGTTGACATCAAGAAGCTCGTCGGAGCAATCCTGTGCATCCTGATCGCAGCTTCGGCCTTTGTGGCTGTCGCTGGCATCTGGGGTGGACTGGACGGAGATGACGTAGTGCAGTGCATCCTCACGTTTGGGGTTGTCGCAGCCGCGTCCGGTGCCTTAGGAGCCGCCACTCAGGCGTACTTCAAATGAACCTCTGGGCCTACATCACCGCCGTACTTACCGCCCTGTCTGCCGATCACTCGCAGATTGAGCAGGAAGCACCTCGCGCTGCTGCCGCTGTTCAGGCTGCCTACGCCACGTTTGCACCTGAGCCCGCGCCGGCCAAGAAGAATGACCCGCCCTGCCCCACTGGAAAATGCCCAAAGAAATGAGCGAACTACTCAGACGACTGGAGCAGATTCTGTCGGGTGGCGACACGCAGTTGCCCGCAGAGGTCATCGATCAGCTTGGCGAGTTTCTTCAAGGCCAGTCCATGGGCGGCATGCAAGACGAGCAGGCTGACATGACCGGGCTAGACCGAATGGGCATGATGCAGTCTGGCACCCGGCCCAACCCCATGATCAACAGCCTGCAACTGGACAGGTGAGACATGGACGATGTTATTGTTCCGGGCGACGGCGAGGACACGACATACCGTGTCTGCGAGATTTGCCAGCAGGCTTTAGTTCTCTCGCCCAAGAACTTCAAGAGAACTCCGGGGACGCAGCACACCTACCAGCGTATCTGCATCCCATGCAACAAGCTGGCTAGGCAACGCAAGAAGCTGGCCAAGATCGAGTCCGGTGCCTTGGACTCCTTCATGGAGCGGGCGGCTAACGGCGGGGCCACTGTGCCTCACACGGCTGAGTTGCTGGAGTCGATCCTGACCATGTTTGGCGGGACGAACGGCTTTGCCTCAATGATGTTGAAACAGTTCTTTGACGCCCCTCCCGGCAGCCGGATGAGGACATCCATCATGGAGATGATCCTCAGGCTGGCCACGAAGAACACTGAGCAGGGGGGAGCCAAGAAGCCGGTCACCCTGATGAGCGACGAGGAGCTTGAGGAGGCCATCAACGACAGGCTCCAGCAGGCGGTAATGACCTTCAATGGCGAGAGGCTAATCAATGTCAGCACCCAACCCCTTGTCGAGTCAGACCCCAACTACAGGCGACATCACACAGTTCCAACTGGAGGAATTGAAGACGTTGCAGGCCGAATCGGCGTCTCGGAGGATAGAGTCGCTGAAGCTCTACAGAGCCTCGCATTACCAGCAGGAGTTTCACGATTGCCGGGCTAGCGAGATTCTTGTTCTTGGCGGCAACCGATCAGGCAAGAGCCTTGCTGCGTTCATTGAGGATGCTTGGGCAGCAACAGGCTCTCACCCATCGGAAGGAAAGTATCCAAAAGAAAACGGGAAGCTAGGGATCATCGGCCAGAACTGGCGGCACATCGGCCTAGTGGTTTACCCGTATCTGTTTAAGGCCGGGGCGTTCAAGATCATCCGCGACCTGACCACCGGCCAGTGGCGGGCTCTTGACCCAGTGCTGGACAAAGACCGTGCCGAAGAAGCCAAGCCTGCACCGCCACTCATCCCACCCCGGATGATCAAGCATCAAAGCTGGGTGCTGAAGTCGAGCGGCTACATCCAGACCTGCGAACTGACCAACGGCTGGGAGATATTCTTCTTCTCCAGCGAGGGAGACCCGCCGCAGGGATTCCAACTCGACATTTGCCACATAGACGAAGACCTAAACAATGAGGCATGGGTGCCTGAGATGCAGGCTAGGCTTGCAGATCGCAAAGGCAGGTTCATCTGGTCGGCTATGCCTCACAGTAAGAACGAGGCGCTAATCGGATTGAATGAGCGAGCAGAGAGCGCCGCCAGCACAGGCCGAGACACAATCAAGAAGTTCACGTTTAGGTTTCTGGACAACGCCTTCATCGACCAAGCCGAGAAGGCCAAGATGATTGAACGCTGGGCGGCTATCGGGGACGACGTTCTAAGGCAGCGTGCCGAGGGCGAGTTCACCACAGACTCGATTCTGGTCTACCCGAACTTCAACATCTCCGTCCACGGCATCACCCGCGACCAGCTTCCAGAAGGCGTGATCCCACCAGAGTGGACACGCTACGCCGTCATCGACCCCGGACATGCCGTCACCGCCGTGCTGTTTGCCGTGGTGCCGCCAGAGAACGACAAGGTCATCTTGTTTGATGAGTTGTATCTGCGTAACTGCAACGCCGTGATCTTCGGGGATGAGTTCGCCCGGAAAGTGCAGGGCCAGAACTGGTATGCGTTCTTGATCGATAGCCACGGTGCCCGGCTGACAGACATCGGCTCTGGAAAGACGCCCCAAGACCAGTACACCGAACGCTTAGTCGAACTGGGCGTTCGCAGTAAGACCACCGGGTCGAGCTTCCTTCCGGGCTCTGACGACATTCAAGCCGGTCTGCACTCGGTCAGGACGGCCCTGCACATCCGTCAAGACGGCACGCCACGGCTTAGAGTCCTGCGAGGCAGCCTCCCAAACTTAGAGCGGGAGCTAAAGCGCTATCGCAAGAAAACAGTCAACGTAGCTGGCACAACTATCGTCACTGACGAGCCAAACAAACGGGGAGACTTCCACCTCGTAGATTGCCTGCGTTACCTATTTGCCTACAACCCCAAGTTCCATGAGATGGAAAAGGTTGTGGAGCATCCTTGGTGGTTTGACTGGAAGAAAAAGCGAGACAAGGAGAGGGGGCAGGAGGGCGTGGTCTATCTAGCCCCAAGCTCTTACACCTCAGAGTTCTACGTTTGATTGCCACTTAGTAAGCGGGTCTGTACAACTGTACATACCCCCCGGAGGAATATCAATGTCTTACGAAATGCCCGTCGTTGCAATTGGCGACCAAGTTCTCTTCTATGACAACCCGCAGTCACCCCAAGACCCGTGCATGGGCTGGATTCACACCCGCCCCGGCAAGGAGTCGGTGAGCATCCTCATCTACGCCCCCAACACTGGCTTTGTTGAGAAGCAAAGCGTGCGACACCGTCTTGACCCGTTCTGGCAGACAAGCGAGACGGCTCAGGCTTGGTCGAAGTGGGGCTGCTGGGAGCTTCACCCCAACGCGGTTGCCCTGCAAGACCTCAAGGCCACGCTGACTCGCGTCAAGATTGATCAAGCCAAGAAAGACAAATAAGCCATGGCAGTCGAAGAAGACTTGGGCGGAATGGAAGATGACTCCATGTTCGGGGCTGGCGGCACAGACCAACTGGCCGAGCCGCCCGATCAGGAGTTGTCTCAGCGCAAGATGGAAGACGCGCTTCGGGCTATCTCCACAGGATGGCTGGGGAAGCTCAAGCAGGCTGGCAAGCACAAGCGGCCATTCTCTGAAGACGCCAAAGAGGCCATGAACTTCTTTGATGGCCATGACAACTGGTTCTGGAAAAACCGCAACGGCAACGAGACCGGAGCCTACAGCCGCATCGGCAGCCCCAGCTTCAGAATGACCATCAACAAGGTCTTTGAGGCGGTCAAGCTGTTTGGCTCAGTCATCTACGCCCGCAACCCGGTGCGGACGGTGACCCCCAAGAAGTACCCGGTGATCCCGCCTCAGGCGTTCGGCATCGATCCTTCGCAGCCGCCTGAGGTTGACCCCATGACCGGGCAGCCCATGCCAAGCCCGATGATCCAGCAGTTCATCCAGATGTCGGAGCAGGTCGGGATGATGGAGCAGCAGAGAGGCACCATCAGCGAGATGATGGAGGCTTACCTCAACTACACACCCGTCGAGATGAACCTGAAGGAACACACTCGCCGGGTAGTGGACGAGGCAATCATCAAGGGCATGGGGTGCTGGTGGACTGAGCTAGTCGAGCTTGGCGGCGACGACGGTGGCCAGCCGGTCGGCATCATCGGTTCTTTTGCCGACTCGGTGGACAACCTGCTGATCGACCCTGACGCCGACGAACAAGAAGACCTGAGGTGGATTGCCCGACGTTGCGTCCACCCAATTGACGAGGTTGCCAAGAAATACAATCATAAGAAGGAAGACCTGAAGGGCCATCTTGAGTCCTACATGTCGCGGGATCAGACCGAAGACCGCGACTACAACATGAAAAAGAGAAACGGCAAGACCAACGACCTTATTGTTTACTGGAAGATTTACAGCAAGACGGGGTTTGGCCACACGCTCAAGGGCTCGCCCAAAGAGTTCGCTGGCATGTTCGACGGTCTGGGCCAGAACTGCTATGTGGTCGTGGCCGATGGGGTTGACTACCCGCTGAACTGCCCCAAGGACGTAGCCCTAGAAGAGCCCGACGAGTCAGGCATGCCCGCCAGCCTGCTGACCCGCACCCGCTGGCCCATCCCGTTCTACGCAGACCTGAACGGCTGGCCATGCACTTGGCTCCAGTTCCACCGCAAGCCGGGCTATAGCTGGCCGATTAGCCACATCAAGCCCGGTATCGCAGAGCTTAGGTTCCTGAACTGGGCCATGAGCTTCTTGGCAACCCGCGTGATGATTAGCTCCAAGACCATGATCGGGGTCAGCAAGGCGGCTACCGAGGACATCAAAGAGCAAATCCTCAAGCAGGAAGAAGGCGGCTTCTCTCTGGTGGAGGTGTCCGAGACCATCGGCAAGTCAGTCAACGACCTCATCTCTGTCTTCCAGCTTCCTCAGGTCACCCCCGAGGTCTGGCAGATTCTTGAGGCTGTCAGCAACATGTTTGACAAGCGTGTTGGCCTGACCGAGTTGGTCTACGGCATGACTCGCAACCAGTTTAGGTCGGCGGCTGAGGCTCAGGTTAAGTCCGAGCAGATTAGCGTTCGCCCTGACGATATGGCCAACTGCCTTGAAGATGCCATGTCTCTGCTGTCTCGGCGGGAAGCCTTAGCGGCTAGGTGGCTGCTTACTTCCAACGACGTAGCTCAGGTGTTAGGCCCGCTGGGGGCGCAGGTCTGGGAGCAGCAGGTTAGCCAGACTGACCTCAACACGCTCTGCCGTGAGTATGACTACCGCATCGAAGCTGGCTCGGCACGCAAGCCAAACAAGTCTGGCCGCGTCGAGCAGATGCAGATGGCAATGCAGAACCTTGGCCCTGTGCTTCAGGGCGTGGCTGCCCAAGGGAACGTCAACCCGTTCAATGCCTTGCTGACCGAGTGGTGCAAGAGTCTTGACATTGAGCCCAAGCCGTTTCTTCTTCCAGAACCACAGCCACCTGCCCCTCCAGCAGATGCCGCCGCCCCTGCTCCTCCCTCGGGCGAGACGGAACCTTCCGCTGCTGGAGGGCAGGCTGGCCCCCCTCAGGAGCCTCCGCAATGAGCAGCGGTGACAGACTTCGTCGCCTAGACAAGGCGTGGACTCGCAAGGCAGGGCAAGACCCAGATGGCGGACTGAACGCTAAGGGACGAGCCGCCTACAACCGCTCTCACGGCGCAAACCTCAAGCCCCCGCAGCCAGAGGGCGGCTCCAGACGAGACTCGTTCTGTGCCCGCATGAAGGGGATGAAGCAAAAGCTGACCAGCAAAAAGACCGCCAACGACCCAGACAGCCGCATCAACAAGTCGCTGCGTGCTTGGAAGTGCTGACCACTTAGGAGTTCACCAGTGATTGTCCACATGCCAGACGAGATTGAGTGTGCCCCCAAGGAAATCCAAGAGCATTACTGCCGGATGATCCGCGACGGCCAATCTGAATGCTGGGCCCTGATGTGTGCTTTGCAGCAGCCCCCCGGAACCAAGGGGACAGACAGGGCTCTGATGCAGGGTCGATACAACGGCAACTGGATTGACGAGCTACCCGCTAAGCAAGCCAAGTGGCTAACCAAAGAAGCTAAGGCGGCAGGCATAAGCATCAACGGTAAGTTCTACATGAGCGGGCTGGCTGATAAGCGTGGCCACCTTGACCCGGACGCTTGGATCGACAGCGTTGACGACATCAAGCAGGTGGCGGCTAAACGCAACCTTGAGGTCACCGGCATCGTCAACGTCAAGGCCCGGCAGGAAGAGGTGAAGCGAGTTGACCTCAACCCCAAGATCGCTCGGGAGCTAGCCAAGAAGGAAATGTCGTCACACTCTGGGCTGTCCTACAAAGATGCGTTGGAGCGGGTGAAGGAAAAGCACACCCCCGGCTGGAAGAAGAATGCACACAAGCCCAAGAAAGTGACATAAACAAGGCAGGAGACTATTGTGAATCCCCCGCCATGGGCTACCCCCGAACCACCGCCGCCTCCCTTTCCGACGCCCCCGGCCAACAAGCCGTGCGTTAAGCCTCCGTACCCGAAGGTCTATTTCCGGTCAGGCACGCTGGCAGACTGGCTGAAGGAAAACCCCGTTCTTAGGCCGGGCGAGCCTGCCTACACCATCGGTGGAGTGCCGGGAGCTAACGTCAAGATTGGCGACGGCTTCAGCCCATGGTCTCAGCTTCCATACGTCTCCGCTCAGGGCGACAGCGGCCCCAAGGGAGACACTGGGCAGCCCGGCATTCAGGGCATCCAAGGCGCAACCGGCCCGCAAGGTCTGCCCGGAGTTGCTGGGGCTAAGGGCGACACGGGCTCGGCAGGAAGCGCTGGAGCCACCGGCCCGGCTGGAGCACAAGGGCCTCAGGGCATCAAGGGCGACACGGGACTTACCGGCCCCGCTGGAGCGAAAGGCGACACAGGTGCAACTGGCCCCCAAGGGCTAAAGGGCGACACCGGCCTGACTGGCCCCGCTGGAGCTAAGGGGGACACTGGCGACTCAGGAGCAACCGGCCCGCAAGGCCCTCAGGGAATACAAGGGGCTACCGGCAGCACAGGCCCGCAAGGCCCCCAAGGTATCCAAGGTGTAAAGGGCGACACGGGGGAGACTGGTGCAACGGCAAACAATATCATCGGCGCGTTGCAAGCCTACGATCCTGCCAACGGTTTCTATTACATCGAAACCATGCCGAGAATCGCCTCGTTTTCCGGCAACTCGCAGGGAAACGGTGGTATCAATTTCGTATATTTTACGCCGATCAAGACTGTGACTGTTAGCTCAATCACATTTATAGGCACGACTGCTTCTTCCGGTCTGACTCTGTGCCGTTTCGGGCTTTATACGTTTGACGGCACCACTGTCACTCTTGTGGCGTCAACCACCAGTGAAACAAGCAGCACGATATTTTCTACAGCTAACACGGCCTACAAGCGATCTTTTACGAGCGGAGCGACTTACACTTTGCAGGCAGGCAGCCGGTACGCAGTGGCCTGTTTGCAGGTTGGCACGACTCCAGCATCGCTTTTGGCGTGCTCTGTTGGCGTTGCCATCGCCGCTACGACGCTGCCAAGACTGATGAGCTTTGTATCTAGCGGCCAGACAGATTTGCCATCATCGCGTAACGTCAGCGGCGACGGAACAAGCCAAGCCATCAACTACGCGAGGCTAGTGTGAAAACAGAATATGTTGGCGTTATCGATGGCGCGAGAACGTGGAATGTTATCGACGACGAGGGCCGAATTGTCGGAACAAACCAAGCGCCCCCTGTCGTTGCCCCAGATTCAGTCACTGCCGCCCAAATTCGGAAGTGGCTGGTGCGTCACGGCATAACTCTCGCGCAGGTTGACTCTGCCATCGCAGCCCTACCAGACAGCGTCAGAGAAGAGACGCAAATCGAATGGGAGTATGAGCCGGTGATCTTTCGTAGCAGCAGCATGCTCGCCCAGATGGCTGCTGGATTTGGGATGGACAGTGCGGCAATTGACCAAGCATTTATCGAAGCAGCAAGTCTCTAAGGAAGAACGCAATGTCGTGCAACACACCGTCAGGCCCGGTCAAGGTCGCCTTCCGGTCGGACACCCCGGAAAACTGGCGGGCAGCTAACCCTGTCCTGCTTGCGGGTGAGCCTGCCTATGAGCTTGGAACCGGCAAGGTCAAGATCGGTGACGGCAGAACCAACTACAACGACCTGCGCTACCAGCTTGAGCAAGGGCCTCAGGGGCAGACCGGCCCGGCTGGTGCGGCAGCCTCTGCTGGCCCGGCAGGCCCCAAGGGAGACCAAGGCCCAGCAGGCCCGACCGGAGCCACGGGCTCGGCTGGAGGGTTTGCCTCTGTAGTTATCACCACTACCAGCGCAACCACCCCCTCGGCAACCATTACAGGCACCGCACCCAACCAAGTTCTCAACCTCAGCATTCCCAAGGGAGACAAGGGAGACGCAGGCTCAGCCGCATCGCTAGCCATCGGGACTGTCTCGTCTGGTGCTGCTCCTCTAGCAACCATCACAGGCACTGCCCCCAACCAAGTTCTGAACCTTACGCTTCAGCAGGGGCCTCAGGGCCCGCAAGGCATTCAAGGCATTCAGGGCATCCAAGGTGTGAAGGGCGACACTGGAGCAACTGGGGCTACCGGCCCGCAGGGGACTGCCGCCGGTATTACCATCAAGGGCGTTGCCTCTGCTTGGCCACCCTCTTCCAGCCCTACGGCGTTTGATGCTTGGATTCTGCCTGCCACCTTGCCCACCGGCACGCCTTATGGCTACGCCCCTAGAGACATAGCGTGGTACTCTGGAACTGCATGGTTTAGCCTTGGCACAGTGCAGGGCCCTAAGGGCGATACTGGAGCCACTGGAGCCACTGGTGCCACTGGTTCGCAGGGAGTTCCGGGCGCGACCGGCCCGGCAAACTCTCTGGCTGTCACCGCCACCTCGGGCACCGCTGCCGCCGCCACCATCACTGGCACGGCCCCTAACCAGACGCTCAACCTTGTTTTGCCCACCGGCCAGCAGGGGCCTCAAGGCATTCAGGGGCCCGCAGGCCAAACCGGAGCCACCGGCCCAGCCTGCGACCTGACCGTGGGGACAGTGACTCAGCTAGCCCCCGGAGTAGCCCCAACCGCCAGCACTGCCGGGACAGCCCCCAACAAGACACTGAACTTGGGCCTCCCGTCTTGCGCTCCATGCACGATCCAGAAGGGCAACGTAACCACCGGGGCCACGGCAGACTTCAACGTCCGCACAGTGAACGGCATCAGCTATCTGGACATCCAGCTTCCGTTTGCGACCGCAGCCAACTCTACGTCCTTCACAACCAACCCCACTACCCAAACCGTGTCTTCCGGGGCATCGTTCACGCTTAGGGTTGTGGCTGTGTCTACCGAAGCAACCCTTGTCTATAGCTGGCAGTACAGCGACGACTCTGGTGCCAACTGGGTGACCATCGCAGGAGCCGGAACCAACAGCCTCACCAGCAGCCTGACGGTGTCGCAGACTGGACGCAGGTACAGGGCCGTAGCCACCACCCCGCTGCTTGGCCCGACGTACTCGGCTGTGGCAACGATCAGCGTCAGCAATGCCACTGTGTCGTCGCTTTACAACTGGACTATCTACGATCCGACTCGCGGTGCAGCCAAGAACTGCTTGGCCGTCAACTACACCTCCGGGCTATTCGTGCGGTTCCCCATCGACTCAGCCACTGCCCTTAGCTCCGCAGACGGCAAGGTGTGGGCGTCGTCCCCGCTTGCCGGGTACTCCCTGCCAATCACGAACGACACAAAGCAGAACGCTGTCGCGTCGTCTATTCCGCCGGGGCCGATTGCCCTTGTCTCGACCAGCCGGTCTGGGCCCAACACAACCGGCTCGCTTGGAACTGGCGGAATGTACCTCATCGCTAGGTATCAGGGTGCTGGGGCGGCTTCTGTACGCACCTTCTTCTCGACTGACGGTGCCGCATGGCCGTCTGGGCAAGCCTACGGGTTTCCTTCAGACAACACCGCCAGCCCTCTGCCAGACCCGTTCCTGTCTGCCGCCAACGACTCTTCGATCTACGCCATCGGAACTCGGATGACTCAGTTCAAGGGCTGGAACGACACGGCTGCCTTCTACGTTCAGGACGGTGCGCCAACTCAGGCTCCGGGCACTGCGTCTTACAGCCCCGCCAGAGCGGGCACATCGTTGCTCTCTAGGTTCTCGCCAACCGCCATGATCGCCGGGCCAAGCGGAGCAACCAACGCTATCAACGTGCTTGGGCTGAGCTATCCAGAGGGCGGCACAACCAGCGGGGTTGGGGTGCGTTCCACCGACAACGGAGGCACTTGGAACTGGGTTAGCCTCCCGGCAGAGTGCCAGAGCTTTAAGTTCAACGCCATCTGTGCTGGCAAGGCTGGCGCAGCAATGACGCTGGTGGCTGTCGGCAATGGGCCTCGGGCCATGCGTTCAACCGACAACGGTGCCACTTGGTCAAGCGTCTTGCTTCCCTCCTCAGGCAACTGGACGGCTGTCGGCTTTAGCGGCGGTGCGTGGGGAAGCCAGACAGGCGGTGCGTTCGTAGCTGTCTGCGAATACTCCCAGACGGGTGCCTACTCTATCGACGACGGGCTGACATGGAGCCCCTTCCAGATGCCGGGCGTAGACGACTGGAACAACATCGCGTTCTGCGATAACAAGGGCGTCGTTACCTCAACTACCCGAACTTACCAGTGCCAGTTTGGTGTGTCCAACCGAGTGCCCACCGTCGTCGCTCCGGTAGTTCATGCTACCTCCTTCACGCAGAACCCCGCCAGCCAGACTGTGGCTGACGGCACGCTGCTGTCTCTGTCGGCGCTCGCGTCCTCAACAGAAGCAACCATCAACTATTCTTGGCAGTACAGCGACAACGCCGGAAGCACTTGGACTACCATTCCGGGCGCTACGCTAACCTCATACAGCGTCACGGTGGCCGTGGCAAACAATGGGCGTCAGTACAGGTGCGTTGCCACAACTCCCGTACTTGGTGCCACGCCGTCTTCTGTAGCAACGATCACGGTAGCTGTGACCTCTAACGTGCCAACTCTGTTCGACTTTAAGATTGCAGACCCAGATGGTGGAGCAGCAAACAATCAGTGCCTGTCTGCGGACTATCGCATGGGCCACTGGTACATCGCAAACACCCAGACAATCGAAAGCCAGCCAACCGTGGCTTGGGCAAGCGCGGGCGGCGACAGGTGGTATAAGTCTCGCATCCCCGGAAGAGTTCTGGGAACCACAGAGGTTGGGGCGACCATCCCGAACGGGCCAACCGGAATCTGCTACACGGGACGCCGCCGAAGCACCGACGAGTCGTCGCCTTTCAAGACTCTCGGCGCGACCTTTTTGGTCGGCAAGTACGCAACATGGACAGGCCCCGCACAGCAGTACGCCTACAGCCTCCTTGGGAAAAACACGGACGGCTCAATCACTTCCAAGGAGTATGCCGCTGCCCCGTCCCCAGAGACGAAGCTGGTGTTTTCAAGCGACACCGCTTTCTACACAGCCAGCAAGATGGTTCCTGTTGCTCAGGGAGGCACTGGCAGAGCTAGGGTTTTTGCTGCTTACTTCTCTGGAACTGACCTGTCTACAGGGGCCGTCACAGCAAGCTCCGCAGGGTTGGGCGACGGCTACACCGAACTGGAGCCACTGCCCTCTGGCTTCTCGCCAACCTGCGCTATCACAAAGCCAGTAGACAGGACAGACGGCAGCATCCGCTACGACACCATTGTCATGTTTGGTCTGTCTTATCCAGAGAACGGCCCTAAGGTAGCTGCCTGCGTTCGCTCGACAACCGGGGGCGTGGGAGCCAACGCTTGGCAGTGGGTGACGGTGCCCAACGAGGGTGCTGCAATTGAGTACCTTTCGATGGGCGGCGGAAGTATCACAAGCGGACAACGGACAATCGTTGCGGTCGGAAACGGCTTGTATGCACTTAGGTCAACAGACTATGGAGCAAGCTGGACAGCAAGGCAGTTGCCGGGGGCGGGCAAGTGGCAGTCGGTAGCGTTCACCGGGGGCAAATGGGGTTACGCTTCAACAGCGTCTCCAGAACTTAGCAAGTTCTTGGCTGTGTGCGAGTCCTCCATGACCGGGGCGTGCAGCAGTGACGGCGGACTGACATGGCAATCATTCCTGCTGCCAGCCAACGACACTTGGAACAACGTGGTGTGCATGGGGTCTTATGCCGTCCTAACGTCTTTGACCAAAACCTACTCTGGATTCCTGAAGGACTCTGGCTTCACTGGAATCACAGACCCAATCAACAGCACCACCTTTGTGACTCAGCCGCAAAGCCAGTCAATTGTCAACGGCGGCGGAATTACTCTTCAGGCTGTGGCGACATCTACGGAAACGCCTATCGTCTACTCTTGGCAGTACAGCGACGACGCCGGTGCTACTTGGACTACCATCAGCGGAGCCACCAGCACCACCTACAGTTCTACGCTGTCCACGGCCCAGAACGGGCGGCGGTTCAGGGCGGCGGCAACAACCACAGTCTTGGGTGCCGTCTACTCGTCAACGGCTATCATCACCGTAACTGGAACGGCGATTGCTTCGCTGTACAGCCTGACATGCGTTGATCAGACAAGAGGCGCAGCCAAGAACTGCTTGATCGCAAACTACTCGGCGGGAAGCTCTTATCGTTTTGCTCGCGCGATCCCGCAGTCAGCATCTATTCTCACATCCGGCAACGGTACTGACTGGACGGCAACAACTGCACTTCCGGGGCGAGGAGTGACGGCCACCGTCGCCAATGCGTCTGCTGTGCCAGTCGGGCCAATCAGCCTTGCCGTGCGTAGCTGGCAGTCAACCGGCGGTGTTGGGCTGGGCGGCGGGGCTGGCGCTTATCTGGCTGGCAGATACTCCAGCCTCAATGGCACCAAGGTAGCCTCTGAGTTCTACTTCTCTTCAGACGGGGCCACATACTCTGGGCCGTTGGCTGGCGGGCAGGTTGACCCAGTGCTGGCATTTGGCAACCACAGTCGCTACTACGTTGTCTCTACACGCAACGGATCGCTGCTTGGCTCTAACCAGTCAGCAACTGTTTCGGTAGCCACGGACAACCCAACATCTAGCACCTCTGGCGGCGTGACAACGCTAAACGGCAACTTCACAGCCGTGACATCACTCGCCTCCGGGTTCTCGCCCACCTGCGGAATTGCCGGGGCAGTGGACAGCATTGGAGGCACCAGCCCGGAGTGGGACTTGTCTAACTGGTACTGGATTTTCGGGGTGATGAACCCAGAGAACGGGGGCACTCCTTCGTCTAGGGTGATTTATTCCAATGAGGGCGGCACACGGTGGAGTACAGGAACTCTCCCGGCGGACTGTTCCACCATGAAGGTGAACGCCATATCTGCTGGCACAAGCGTAGCGAACGGGTCGGCCCCGATTCTTGTGGCGGTCGGTGACGGCCAGCGGGCACTGAGAAGCATCAACAACGGCGTGACTTGGACAAGCGTCCCACTCCCCGCGTCTGCCGCTAACAGCAAGTGGACTGCGGTTGGGTTTAGCGGCGGGCCTTGGGGCATCTTCACCGGCGGCGTCTGGGTTGCCCTGCAAGATGGCTCAAGCAACCTGATCTCCACCGGAGCCTACAGCACCGACAACGGAGCGACTTGGACTGCCTTCCTGCTGCCCGGAGCCGACGACTACACCGGGATCGCGTTTGCTAGCAACACCGTGGTCATCACCTCGTCTACCCGAACTTGGAAGGGCACGTTTACCTGACATGTACACAGCACACGACGTAATCTCCTACATGATGAACTCTGTGGGGGGCGGTGCCCAAGACCAAGAGCATCGCGTCCTCAGAGAGAGCCTGTTCCAAGCGTACCGCGACTTGGTGTGTGTCCGAGACTGGAAGTATCACTTCACAAGTCAGGACGTTGCCCTTGCCACCGACAATGCCGTGACAGTTCATCTGCTGCCTTGGGGCGTCACTAGTGTTGACTCTGTCTTCCTGCCCATGTTCAACCTGACGGTGGAGTTTCTCGACCAGACTGACTTCACTCGCATGGTTGCCGCCAGCCAGCTTTACCGCAACGTGATTAGAATGGCTTGGACGATTCTGCCATCCAAGGTCTATCCAGATCATTTTGAGCTAAGAATCTGGAACGGGTTCAGGTACAACTCCAACGTCACGCTCAGCTACCGCCGCAGGCCAAAAGACCTCAGGCTTACAGGCTGGGAGCCAACCAGCCGGGTCGGTGCGTTGGAGTGGGCCAAGGACAACTCAGTTGTCGGCACCGGCACGAAGTTCAACAACCACATGCAGAACGCCATCTTAAGGGTGTCGTCCGACCCCGCCAAGCACCCCGAGCCGCTGTCGGGCATGAACGCCTACTCTGACGAGGGCCTGATCTATCAGGTGGTCGATCAGAACAAGCTGTACGCTTGGTCGCCAGCCAGCAAGATGCAGTACCCTACCGGCACCAAGTTTGTCATCACCGACTATCTGGACATCTCACCTCAGATGTACTCTGCCCTCTTGTCTGGCACCGAGGTCTGGCTGGCTAGGCTCACGGGCAAGAACGTCGAAGGTGCCATGGGAGTGTATGGGCGAGACCTGCGAATCGCCTTTGAAAACGACTGCATGACCCCGCTGTCTGGGCGGCGAGACTCTTCCTACGGCTACCGTGGCTTCTGGTATCTGTTCCCCGGCAAGGACGGCGGCAGCGGAGGCGGTGGAGGCGGCGACTGCGGCTGTGAAGATGAGTCCATGAACATGGACGGCGGGACGCCTGCGGAGGACTGCGGGGTCATTAGCGGCGGCAACGCCTACACTCCCTGAGGTATCCAATGCGTCTATCCAAGTGGTCGGGGCTAATCACCACAGCAAGCCCATACGCTATCCCTCCGGGTGCAGCCACAGAGCAGGTCAACATCTGCTCTCTCACTCCCGGCCAGCTAACCGTCCGGGGCGGGATGAAAAAGCTGGCTGACTGCGCCAAGAGGTATCTTGAGCTATGGGGCTACTCCATTGGCAGCGGTCAGACAGAGACCGCGTTAGCCATGGATGCGACTGGTAACGTCGTGGAAATCGGTGGCATTGGCACCACAGCAATCACGCAGGCCATCAAGTCGGCAGGGGCGTTTGACCCCGCCTATCCAGTGTCGTTCGCCCAAGGCAGGAAGGGCGAGGTCTTCATTGTCCAAGGTCGCGGCAAGCCGGTGATGGTGCGGGACACCAACGGCAACGTCAGAACCGCTGGCCTAGCTGCACCTGCCCTAGCCCCCGCAGTGGGCGTCTACAACTCGCCGCCAAACTACTACGTCAGCAGAGTTGACATCATTGACGCCGGGAATGGCTACCACCTCCCCCCAACGGTTCAGATCGCTGCCCCCACCACATCGACTCTCGTCACAACCAAGACCCAGCTAAACAGCAGTCTCTACAGACAGACCACAAGCACAGTCTACACGCCAATCCCCGGAGCCAGAGCGGCAACGGCGGTAGCCCGAATTGCCGGTGCAGCCGTCTCAGAGATTAGCGTGACCGACGGAGGCACTGGGTACATCACAACCCCCATCGTCAAGCTAGTGGATCAGCCAGAGCAAGGCATCACTGGCACGGGAGCGGAGTGTTCACTTGCCCTGATGTCTGGGTGTGCCGGTGGCGACTACAAGACTGGCGTTGTCTACTGGCAGCCCTACCGGCCAACCAATGCCGCAATGGTCTGCATAGCCCGCCTGCCACGATGGAACAGGGGCGTGCTGGTCAACGCCGACACCGGCAGCGGAACCGGAAGAGGCGCTGTCCTCTACCTAGAGCTTACCCAGTTTGGCCTCTGGTACTTTCTTTCGTGGCAGAACGCGGGCATCAACTCATGCCCTGCCCCACTGCAAGAGGCCAGCGACCCCAGCTACGACCAGATCATCCAGTCAGTGCAGGTATACAACTTTGGCTCTGGCTACACCCCCGGCGACCAAGTAATTGCCAGCGTAGCCGCCTCAACGCGGTGGCCAGACGGCTGCGACAACGCAAACATCTTCAATACAAGGGCATGTCCGCTTCAGTTTATCGGCACTGTATACGGAGCGCCAGACTGCCCCGACAATCTCACCTGCAAAGAGGCCAGCCCTGCGGTCTTGAGGAAGGTCAACCCGACCATCGTGAACGGAGGCTCTGGATACCTGACGCCGCCAACCTTCATAACCGACGACGGCGAGGAGATCACCACCGAGATTGATTGGAACGGCAGGGTGACGGCGTTGCACATGGAGCATCCCAACAACACATACCTCTGGGCACCAGAGCTTGTCTCTAGCACGGGAGACGTTGGAACTGCGACCGCCGTGGCTGTAATGCGAGGTACGTTCCGAGGCACATACCAGTGCTACTACCGTTATGTTAATGACTCTGTGCCAACGTCCGAGGGCGGGCCAATCTTCTCAAGCATGTCGCCAGTGTTTGAGGCTGACTGCGGAGACCATGCCTCCAAGTTGGTGTGGGCACTGGAGGGCGCTCGTCCATCTGGAGCTACGTCCGTTGAACTGTGGCGAAGCACATCAGATCAGGCCACCACGTTGTTTCGCGTGGCCAAAATCTCCGTCGCAGCCACACCTGCCGCCGACTGCTTTGGCAGCCTGACCGACGAGATGTCCGACTGGGACTTGACCGACCCCAAGCGAACGGGCTTTCTTGCAATGCCAATCTTGCTTAGCGACGGCTCGCTAAACGCGAACAGGTTTGGAGTGCCGCCGACAGACTTTGCCGTGGGGGTGGTGTTCCAAGACCGGGCGTTTCTAGGCGTAGACACATCTGGGGCTAAGCCCAACACGATCATGTACTCCGAGGTAGACGAGCCAGAGTCGATCCCTGAGCTAAACGAGCTAGTCTTGCAGACTAACCTGCGAGACACCGACTACATCACGGCCATCATCCCATACGCGGGGGCGTTGGTGGTCGGGCAGTCGCGGCACTGCCACCGCCTGACGTACATCCAGAACCCCCAGACAGACGCCTCCGTCACTCTGCTGGCCTACCGGGGCGTGCTCAATCAGCGGTGCTGGGACATCTACGGCGGCTCATGCTACATGCTCGACGACCTTGGGCTCTACAGCCTTGACCCGCAGGGTAACGCCGAACCGCTGTCTGTGGCCTTAGACAACATGTTCAGGGAAAACACTGACCCTAGCATCCCCACGATAGACTTTAGCAAGCGGCAGTGGTTCTTTGTCAGGGCCGACCGTAATCAAAAGGTTATCCGCTGTCACGTTGCTTTCAAGGGCGACGAGGGTAAATATCCAACACGCCAGCTTGTCTACTCCACCGAACTCAAGACGTTTTGGGTTGAGAAGTACCCGACCACCTTTACTGCCGCCACCGAGCTTCGGTCAGCCACCGGCCAGATCGTGATGATCAACGGAGGCGAGGCGGGCCTGTACCAGTTGGCGGTCGGCCTAACAGACGACGGTGCCCCGGTAGACTACAGCTTCAAGTCAGGCAACCTCAAGTATGTGACTGACGCACAGCGTGGCGGTGACGCACAGCAAGCAAGAACGGTCAGTGCAGTGTTTCAGCCGACACGGCTAACAAGTCTGCTATACTTAAGCGCATACTACAACGGCAGCAAGACCCCTAGGGGCAACGCGGTCAGGCGTGACCGTGGTGTTGGTTTTGTGCATTCTGACACTATCCCTGCGGCATACGTTGACCTTAAGCAAGAGACCGAGGACGAGTACGGGTCTCACGGCATAGCCTCGGCCCTGTTTGCCGGAAAGACAATCAACGCCTTCTACGGACATGACATCTGCGTGGCGGTTCAGCTTTGGGGTCAGCAGACGGATGCGGGTGCAGTCGTGATCCACACACTCGACATCGAAGGCGTAGAGGAAAATGGCTAACCAGAACCCGTATAACACAGGCATAGCCCAGCAGCTACACCAAGCTGGCGTGCCGCCAGCGCAGTCTGACGCTATAGGCAGGTGGCTCGCCAAGGCAATTGGGGCGTCTGGCACAGAGAGCAGGACTATCACCTCCGACCAAGCCAACAACTCAGACTTTCAAAACAAGTACGGAGGCAAAGGTCAAGATGGCCTGATGGGCAGGCTCGGCAAAGACGGAGTATCTGGCAACTGGGGGCAGAATGGCCTTAATGGCGAGGGACAGGACGGCACAGACGGAGAGGCAGGTCAGTCGCCTACAACAGAAGAAGTTGCGCAGATGATTCAAGACATCCTCTGCCAACTCGGCCTGTGCGTGGAGGGCGGCGGCGGAACCGGCGGCGGTGGCGGCTCACTATGCAGCACAATCACGCAATGCTCAGCGTTCAAAGACTTGCTCAAAAGGCTCAGAGAACTGGAGTTTCAGGCACAGCAGGGGCTGAGATGCAAGAACGGGCGAGACCCGTGCAGCGTCGTAGATCAGTTCACTAAGTGCCTCCAGTGGATGACGGGCGGCAAGGGGTGCTTTGATCCGGCAGTCAAGAACCTGCCCACCACAATCGTCAAGCTCAACGACAGAGTGAAGGCCCTAGAGGCCCAGCTTGCCAACACCGTGGACTGCGACTAAACCATGCCGCTCGTTAAACACAAAGGTGCTTTCGCTAGGGTTGGCGGCAAGCTAATCAACGCCCTTAAGGGAGTTTGCTGCGACTGCATTCCCAAGTGCCTAGCTGGCAAGTGCGGGCCTAGGGTTGGCTCTTGCTGCGTGCCGGGCCTTGGGTGCCTGCCATCTGACCCAGTTGGATGCGCCGCCCAGAACGGCATCTACTACGCGAACTACTCATGTGAAGTAGGTGCCTGCTGCATTCAGGGTGCGTGCGTGAGCCTGAACATGTGTGAGTGCCTAGCCCGAGGCGGCAGGTTTCAGGGCAGCAGCGTTGACTGTCTGTTCGACAGCCCGTGCGACACGGTGTGTGGCTGCACTACGGAAGACCTGTCAGCAGACCTTGCCACCGCTGGAGTCAAGGCCAAAGACAACAGCGTTCCAGAGAGCGTGACGGTCAGGATCAACAACATAGCCACCCCTAGCGAAGGAGGCTTTTCTGCTGGCGAGGGCGCTTTGCTTCCCCTGCTCATCGCCAAGATAGCCGGGCTGGGAGGGATGGACGTTACGCTCGACCGAAAGGCCATCGGGAGAAACGCAAACGGCACCGCTGCCACCGCAGACTACTGGGTAGACGTACCCGGCGACGTTGGGCACATAAGGTTCTCTGTCTCTCTGGCCTGCAATCCTTGCGTGTTTGGGCAGTCATGCGTGAGCGTAGTGTCCAGCGCAGACTTCCAGTGGACGCTCAGCCCAACACGTTACATCAGCGCCGTGGCGTTCCAGTGGACGAACACTGGAGACACGTTTAATCTCCCGGCACCAACGCTGTCGCTGGACTGCAACTCACCGGGCTCAGGGGTCTACGGTGCTGGAGCGGCAGATCAAGACGGCAGCGCGCAGGTGGCGGCATGCTGTGCTGCTGGCGGTGGCGTGTACCCATTTTACTACTGGGGTGCAACCATAACGGTGACCAAACAATGAACAGATGCGACTTCGTCCTGAAGGAAGAGGGGCTGTACCGCTGCAAGAACTGCCAGCGTCTGGTCAGAAGCAGCGACGGCAACATCTACGCCGAGTGTGCGACCGGCCCGCAAGCACCCATTCCTGAGCCTCCACCAGAGCCGCCCCGGCAGGGTGTCGGCACAGAACTCACGGCCATTCTGGCCTCCGCAGGAATAGTCCACACGCCCGGCTGTGCCTGCGGCGACCGGGCGCTCTACATGGACAGGATGGGCACTGAGTGGTGCAAGGCTAACACCGCAGAGATAGTTGGCTGGCTAAAGGAAGAGGCTAAGAACAGAGGTCTACCTGCACCGGAGTTTGTCCTGACCCGTCTGGTCGGAATGGCAATCAGAAGGGCCGAGAAAAAAAGTGCCGCCTAAGCAGCCTGCCCTACATAAACAGGGTACAGGAGCTTTTGGATGGCTAACAACATTGGCGACGTTTTCAGCTACGACGACCTTTTGCCGGGCGGCAGGCGGCAGAACACGCTACCGCAAATGAAGGTAGGGGAGTGGCCCGCTCAGGCTCCCGCCCCGCCAAAGCCGCCCACCTTCCCTCAGGCCGCTCCAACCCAGCCGCAGGCCAAGCCGCCAACTCAGCCCCTCCAGCAGAAGCAGGCTCCCGCCCAGCCCGAGGCCCCCAAGGCTCCCGCTCAGCCTGAGGCCCCGCAGTCCCCTGCCGACGCCCACTTTGGGGCACAGCAGTCAATGATCGGGGACATCAACAACGCCATGTCCAAGGAGATGGACAGCCGTGTTGAGCAGCAGCGGGAGGCTCGACAGCAGGAGCATGAGCGTTGGATGGCCTCTATGGACTCCATGAAGGGCTCCGCTCCGCAGCAGGCACCCGCTAAGCCAGACCACACCGAGTTCAACAACACGTTGATGCGAATGGCTGGCCTAGGGGGGCGGACAGTTGTCTCTGACAACAACGGCCTGCGGGTTAGCAACGGCCCGTTCGGCCATATCGCCAACGCACTGAGGGGCTAATGACTCCAAAACCAATGGCTATGCCGATGGCGAGCGGGCCTAAGTTCCAAGGTAACGGCACACCTACAGCCACATCATCCCTGAAGGCCAACGGGCAGGGAGTTAACACAGCCAGCTTGCTGGCTGGGCTGCGGCACGATAGCGGAGTAAAGGCTAACACCGGCACTGCCACTGGAGACCGTGCGGCGGCGGACTTTGCCAAGAGCCAGCTAGCGGCCAACGAGGCCAGCGTCAACCGTGGCTCAGCCCAGCAGAACTCTGAGTTTCAGGCCAAGCAGCAACAGGCCAAAGAGCAACTCACTCAGCAGGCAAGAAACAACCAACTCAAGAGATTCCAGCAGTCGTCCAGCCAGTTCACAGACCAAGCCAACTTGGCTAACGAACTCAAGAGCTTTTACACGAACCAGCAGAACAACTGGCAGACAAGCCTTATCGGCATGTTGAGGAACTAAATGATTGGCGCTGACTCACGACTGACGCCGGGCGGATCAGCCAGCAGGAAGAATCCAGTCTCTGCGTTAGCTGGCATGTCGCCACCTATGAAGATTCAAGACAGCGTTACAGAGTCGGCAGCCAACAACGCGACGGCACAGGGTATCCAGAAAGGCACAGTAAGGGCAGGACATGGGATCAATTACCAGCAGGGGCTATCCGTCAACGCTAGTGATCGGGCGAAAGCAGCCATGCAAGCCGCCTCCGGTGCGGCGGAAGGCGCCCAAAACGCAGCCAACATCCGGGGCGAAGACCAACTCAGGAACTCCGGGCTAGACAGCCAGTGGTCGCAGATGAAGGAGGGCCGGATGAACGACAACTACGGCCAGATGACATCTGCCAACGGCATTAACTTCGCCCGCAACTTTGGGCAACAGCAAAACAGACAGTCACAGATGATGGCCCGACAGCAGGCCATGCAACAACTCAGACTCTCCCTCATGTCTAAATTGTCCTAAGGAACTAACAATGGCACACGACGTTGCCCAGTACGCCGGTATTGAGCTTGACGACCTCACCCCCAAGCAACTTCGCAAGATGCTCAGTTGCATGATGCGGGACAAGCTGCCCCACGGCAAGAAGTCAGGCAAGGAGCAGGACGAAGATAAAGAGAAGTCTGAGGACGAGAACGACTCTCTTGTTGACCTGCACCGAGAGAAGAAGGGCGACAGCAAGCCCCCCAAGGTGCAGAAGGACGACTTCCCCCCGGAGCTAGACCCGGACGCCGATGAAGAGGCCGACGAGGACAAGCCCGACGACGAGAGCAAGGAACTGCGTCAAGCCAAGAAGTCCACAACCAAGCCGCCGAGGGGTGTTGACTGATGGGACTGACCAGCAGGAGAGTTGTAGAAGCCTCTAAGTCAGCACAGTCCGCTAGGCGGCTGCGGGACTTGGACGGCAGGTCTGCGCCCAATGCTGGCGACGATGGCCCGGCAGACTTAGACCTCACGCCTAAACTTGGGCGAAAAAGAAGAGACCCCGTCGATGTGGTGCTGGAGCTTATTGCACCCAAGACCGAAAAGGGGGCGTCCCGTGTCTCTGAGTCCCGTAAGTCTGCCGACACAGAACATATCGGCAGGGTGATTGAGGGGCTGGCGTCTGGCACAGAGGCCGACCAGAAAATTCTTCGGGATGCTTGGGCCAAGATGGACGAGAGCCAGAAGGACGACATCGTCCGGGTTCTCCACTACGAGTTCCGCGCACCACGCCAAGCCTCTTCTGCAAGGGCCAAGGGGGACGCTGCGGTTCCATCAACTCTAAACCCACGGGGTCAGGAGATTGAGCGTTTCCTGTTTGACGGCGGCGACGGGATCACTCCTGTCAAAGGCGCAGAGCCGGGCATCAACTATCACGAAAGGCTTCTTGAGACAGCAGACACCGCGCCGGTCAGGCGCGTGAACGGCGACGTTAACACCCGAGAAGGCGCTCAAATCAACGAGGGGCTTGAGCAGTCTCGCGGCACCACGGGCGTTGGGCTTAAGTTTGACATTGTGCGCGACCCAGTGACTGGCAGGCGTTCTGCTATCCCGTTTGACAGCAACAAGCATGCCCGCTTGGGGGGCGAGGACGCTGCTGCTATCAAGAAAGCAGAAGAGGGCAAGGAAAAAGTAGGGGGCGTAGACAGCAAGGGGTCTGGCAAGTCGGAGCGAGCAGAGGGCAAGGCATTTACAGAGTGGTTCCACCGTCATCTGGGCCCACGGTCAGCGGACTCCGATGTGGCGTCGGCAATGGATGAGGCTGACTCTGTCACCATGCACGACGGGGTGACGGCAGACAAATTCAACTATGCACTGAGCAAGCTGGTCAAAGGCCAAGAGCTAACCACCGCCGCCAAGAACGGACAGATTCACCCGTCTGAACTGTTTCGCACCCCGGCAGACATGGCCAACGCCATCATCCGGCTGCTAGATGGCGGCATCACTGCCAACTCGCTTAACGATTTTCCAATGGCCGTTGATGAGGCGATGTCCAAGGTTATCCCAGAATGGGGAAACATGGACGATGCAGCAAGGCAGAAGGCTGTCCTTGCGTTGCCTCAGGCCAAGCGTGTGGCTGCAAGCCGTCAGGCGCTGACATTAGCCAACAAGGCTAGGCACGATCAGGTTGTGGACAAGCTGGCCAGCGACATCGCAAACCATAAGCCGTATCAGCGGGAGGGCTGGACACACACCCCGATGGCAGCGGAGCCATCCCGCAGGACTGGCGACCTTGAGTCCATGACTTCCGAGTCGCGGCTGCCTCCATCTAACACTGCCGAACCGGATGTTGCTACCGAGGAAATTATGTCAAAGATTCCAACGCCCCCTCGCAAGCCACGGGCACCCAAGGCACCGCCCACTCCAGCCACTCCGGCAGCGCCTAGCGTAGCGGATAGCCCTGCCGGGTTAACGCCAGAGGTTAGCGGGGGCTCTAAGCCTAGGCAGCGGTACTACTTCAAGGGCATTGACGAATTCAGCCCCAAGAGGCAGGAGGTTGCTGGCTTCGTGGAGGCCGACTCTCCCGAACAAGCCGCCAAGCTGGCCGAGGCCAAGGGCGTCAGCGGCGTCACTGTTCGCCCGCTAGACGCAGAAACCCCGACCGTAGAGGCCAAGCCAACCACGCCACAGCAACGGGCAGAGGCCGCTGCGGCGCGGGCCATTGAGGGCGAGAAGGTTCCTAAGCAGAAAGAACTCTTTGGACAAGGCGATGAGCCGCCGCCCGGAACACCTCCTGCCGCACCCCCCGGAACCGACATCATCCCGAGCGGCCCCAGCCCTCAGATGGACACCGGAGACCCCACCTTCCGGCGAGACCCCAACGCCGTTGACGAGCCTAGCACCCGAGGCAGCACCAGACAGCTAGTGCCCGCCGGTAGGCTTGAGGTGCCAGAGACAGGCTCCAGAGCGTTGATTGTCCCTGATTCTGTGCCAAAGAACGTCACCGACAGCCTCGACAACGCAGGAACCGAACTGATCGATCCATCGGGTTCGGCAATAGAGCCTCTTGTTGGGGAGCTTGTTCCTGCTCCACCTAGGCTTCCACCTCAGCCTAGGGGCCTGACCGTTCCAGACGACGGATACATCGACGGCGAGTCAGGCCCGGCAAGCACCGACCTTGTGCCCGATGGCCCCGGAATGGGTGTGGACGGCCCGAACTTCCGCCATCCCACAGGGCTGTCTATCCCCGAACGTGATCTTGCAATTCCCCCGAACCACCAAAGCACGGCACGCCCGATTGACCCAAGCGACCCAGTCGAGCCCGAGATTATCGACGGTGAGTCTGAGCCCGCCTCACGAATGTCCCGGCTTGGCCCAAGAGGTGTTGTCCCTAGCGGAACGCCCTCTGGGGTGGACGGGCCCAACTTCCGGCCAGACCCCAACGCACCAAAGAGATTCCAAGGCAACGTGCGTCCGAAAACACCGGGCACACCGGACGCAACTCCAGACCCAGCAGACCCGAAGGCCAATCAGCCCAAAAGCTGGCTCCGCAGGGCGCTCCCATACGCTGCGGGTGGAATTGGTCTCGCTTGGCTGTTGAACGAAGGCAGCAGGCAGAACGCCCGAGACAACCAAGAACGCATCGGCGGTGGCGCTGGCGGCGGGCTTGGGATGGACGGCGGGATGGGCGATGGCAATTCACTTCAGCAGCCCATGACACCGGCAGAGCCTGAGGTCTTGGATGCGGCAGGGCGTCTGCGATTACTGAGAAAACTAGAGCAGCAAGGCATCAACCCACACACCCAGACCTCTATTAACTGGACACACTAATGCCACCAGAAACCAAGCCAGCACCACCGCAGAATCGCCCCGGCAACAAGGTCAAGGCCCGGCTTAAGGCTGTCACAGACTTTGAGACCCGGATGGCAAACGAGCCACACACTGACGTAATTGATCGGTTTGCATATCAGCACAACCAAAACACCGCCCCCAACCTGACTCCCCCTCCGGTGCCAGTGCAGCCCCCTATCGCTGCGCAGCCGCCACAGCAGATTCCTGCCAAGCAGACACCTCCCAAGATGAACCGCCCCGGCAGGGCATCGCCTCAGGCAGAAGCTGTTGATCGGGCTGCGGAAGAGATGCAGAACCAGCCCCGCACAGGTGCCATTGATCGGGGCGTTGCTTCCGATCAAGCAGCCGAGGCAGCCGCCGCCAAAGAGAGAGACCGTCAGGTTAGGTCGCAGCTTCAGCCACGCAAGATTCAGGCACCCAAGACCCCACCAACACTAGCCCGCAACGCTGACGGAACTCCTCTGGGGCCACGCAAGATTCAGGCACCTAAGACGCCGGGCCAGAACCCACCTCCTCCCGAGCCCACTGCGTTTGGCGAGAACGCCATGCGTGAAGCTGGAATCGACTCTGCCTTTAACGGCGGCAACACAAGCTATGACCGGGTAGCAGCTAACGCACAGACGGCTGACGAGACTGCCATGGCTGGATTGGCCTCTGGCGGCAAGCAGCCTGTGCCCACCCCAAAGTCCGCTCAGGCCAAGGCAGAGGAAATTGCCAAGCAGGCGGTGGAGGAAGAGCCCTTCAACAAGCCAGAGCCGCGCAAGTTTGGTGAGCCGACTATGTCTGGCGAAAGAATGCTCAACGCAGGAGACACCCCCGGAGACGGCCTGACATACGAAGGCTTAGCGAGTTACGGCAATGAATTAGATAGAGACGAGATTATCAGGGCTGGAGAAGCCGATCAAGCCTATGACGGAAAGACGGGAAACGTCGCATCGGGAAATGCTCGCGCAGCACAGCGCAAAAAAGAAATCGCAGCCGCTGCCGCCAAGGCCGCACCAAAGCCTACCGAAGACAACGGCGACAGCATCAGCTACAACGAAATCGCTGGCAAGGTAAGGGAGGAGCCGCTCGACAGCCAGCTTCGTGCCCGCAGGATTCAGCGGGTGAAGAATGAGTTTGGCAACCCTGTCAACTACTCCTCAGGTTTGGGGGGCACCGCCGCACCCGCCGAGGTAGCTAAGAGCGAGGCAACCCAGAACCAAGAGAAGGCAGAGGGCATCGCAGCACAAGCCGCAGAGCAGGCTGGCGTCACCAAGCCCAAAGCCAACAGTGTCAGCAGCGGGTACAGCGATAACACTCCAGACCACCTCAAGAGAAAGCACTTTCTGGACAGTGCGGCCCGGCGGTTCCACAAAGAACTTGCTGACGGCAGGCTTACCATGGCTCAAATCTCTGAGTCCTATGATCAGGGCGTGTCGCAGCATGGCGGGCGAAATTTCGTGGAGTCCCACAAGTCAGGCTCGCCTGAGTCGATGCGAACCGGCCATCTTGCCGGGGCCACTGCGGCGAATCAGATTCTCGACCACCACCGCCGGATGGACGAGGCTCAGCGGACGCACAACGTCACCGTTGCAGCCTCCCAGCGGCACCGGGCACAGCAGATGGGCCTGCCGAGAGGGGCGATTGTGGCACAGGACGCCATCACGGCTGCCGGTAACGACCACACCAAGCGGCAGAACGCTCTGCTTGCGGCTCACAACGCCATGCCGGGCAGAGGGTTTGACCAGATGGCCCAGACCGAGGCCGAGCAGCACGCCCAGCAGGCTATCGTCCAGCACCAGATGGAGACGCAGCGGGCTATTGCAGCCCATCAGGCACAGACTCAGCAGCAGATGATAGAGAACGCCAAGCCCAACGCCGCAAGAGACATGGGGCAGGCGATGAACGCCCCGGCAGGTGCATCGCGGATCGCTGGCGTGCGTCAACGCATCGCACAGCTAAACCCACAGGGCAGCCCGCAGTCAGTTCACCTGCAAATGCAGGATGCGTTCAGGCCGATTGTCACACAAGCACTTCAGGGTAACACCGCTCAGTCACTCCAGTCGCTAAGCCAAGACCAGATGGCTGAGATCAAGTCGATGTCCATGGATCACAACGGCAAGCCAATGGACTATGACTCTTGGAGAAGCATGTTTGGAATGCCCGACTCTCAGGACGCTCAGGATAAGTACACGATCATCACCGGCCAGCAGCCTTGGACTGGCATGATGAACGCTGGGCTAGGTGCCGTGGCTGGTGTCGGCTCCATGCTCTGGAACAACACGTTTGGTCGCCCCAAGCCGCCCGCCCCACCGCCGCAGCAGCCAGCACCAACACCCGCCGGGGCCTAAATGAGCGAATACCTCAACCCATACCTACAGCCTCCAGTCAAGAAGCGAAAGTCGCCCATTGGCTATGTTGATCCGTATGTTGGCACAGACGACGAGGCCGAGGCTGGGGCAGAGATGCCCCTGTGGCAGCGGAACGAGTTGCTGAACAAGGTCGCAAGCACATCCAGCACGGCAGCGCAGGGATTGCTTGGTGCCCTTAGCGTTCCGGGTAGCCTTCTGAACGACGTTCTGGCCGACAAGAAGCTGGGCTCTGGAAGCACCGGGGGCGACGTACTCGACAGGCTGCACCTTCGCCCTGACGAGGAGACATTGGGTGGGTGGGCTAGGCCGGTGGCTGACTTCGCGTTTGAGGCCGCAACCGATCCGCTCAATCTGGCTACGTTCGGTGGCGGTGCGGTGGGCAAGGCGGCGGCGGCTGCCAAGGCAGCCAACATCTTTGACGATGTCAGCCGCGTGGCCAGCAGGGCGGCTATCCCCAAGCTCAAGGCGGCACAGGCTGCTGGAGAGGCGTTGCCCAAGTTTGCCGACGACGCCTTGGAGTCCTTCTCCAGAAACTTCACGGGATCGGGTGCCAACAGCAGGAAGTCGATTGACGACCTCACCGACGACGACCTGTTCGCTCGCCCCTTAGTTGGACGTAGAGAAGCAGCTAAGACCACCTCCCTTGAGCAGTTGGTTCAGTCTCAGGCCGACCCGGCCAAGGCCATAGAGGACATCGACAACTACCTCAAGATCAACCACGGCACAGACTACAACGCAGTCAAGACCAACATGCTGGGCCATGACATTGGCCTTAGGATGCCGACTAGCGATGTGTCTTTCTTCACGGCCAACCTTCCGGGCGGCGAGGCAGTATCCAAGGCACTTGACCGGGCTGGTCAGTCTATTCGGTGGTCTGGCCCCGGACGCCATGCCCACGCTGCCTTCTCCAACCAAGTGCTGGGGACGACAGACGAGGGCGACCAGATTCTGGCCAAGCAACTCTCCAAGGCTGACCGCGAGGCCATGGAGCGGGCCCGGCGGAAGACCCGAGACATGACCGCAGACCTCCCCGAAGAAGCCTACATGGGGGAGATTGACTTTGCCGGAACCAAAATTAACGGCTCTCAGGCTGTCCGCAATGTCATCGAAGGCACCGCCAACGCAGCCGAGCGGAACTTTGTCAGCAGCAACCCACGGCTCCAGCAGTTCGTTGACAGGTGGGGCGTGGAGGCCAAGGACTACCTGAAGCGAAGCCGCACCGCTGGCATCGGGTCTTCGTCCTTGGTTGACGAGTTTGGGATCAGTTACTTTCCCCGCTCAGTGGACGACCTTAGCTTCGACAAGACTGGCGGGCATGTCAAGGTTACTGGCGGGAAAACTTACTCTGTGATGACGGGCGACCAGCTTAAGCGTGCTGACGCAATGAAAGTCCCCGGCGGCACCAAGACCCTCCAAGAACTGAGCTTGGACGACATGGTGGCTGGGCCCAACCGGCGAGCCATGAACGACGGCGAGGCTGCGGACTACATCAAGCAACGGATGGACGCTCAGATCACCGCCTTCAACCGGCAGCGAGCGGCGGACGCTATCGCAGAGAACCAGAGGCGTGCGGCGGCTGGGCAGCACCAGCTTGAGATGCCTCGCCCGGTTGAGATGTACAACCAGAAGAAGGCAGAGAAGCTAGCCAGAACGCTCAATCAGATTAAGCCCGAGGCTATCTCCAGCAAGTATCCGATTTTTGGCCAGCACTTCACCGAAGACCTGAGCCGGTACGTCGCTGGCAGAGAGAAGGCCATAGGTCGGTCGAAGGTTCTCTATGACACCCTTGGCTCTACCGCCCAGCACACCCTGACGCCCGACTATGAGTCCTACCTGCAAGGCGGATTCCATGGGCCGTTTGCACCCGGCAGCAAGGGCCAGCCCCTGAGGGAGTACACCGGGGCGGTGGGCCTGAACTCTGCGTTTCGCCAGCTTGGGCTTAAGTCCACGCCGGTCTATGACAACCTTGTGGCGGCGGCTAAGAACGGCAAGAAGGGCATGGTGCCCACCTCCATCTCTGGCTACGAGGGTGCCAAGGATCAGATTCTCCAGCGTCTTCAAGGCAGGTTCCCCGAGGTTGATCTGGCCGAGCTAAAGAACGTGGCCATCGACCGGCAGCTAATGAACCGCCTTAACCGGATTGCCGACTTCTACCATGAGCCAGAAGTCCACAGCAAGGCACTGCAATTCCTCGACAACGTGACCAAGATGTGGAAGGGCAGCATCTTGGCTTGGCCTGCCCGGTTCACCCGCGACTGGCTGTCAGGGATGTTCAGCAACATCGTGGAGGTGGGTCAGGTTGGCACATTGCAGATGGGCTATGCGTCAACCAAACGTCTTTTGCAGGGTCAGTATCAGGAACTGGACGGCTTTGTTAGCCAGATGCCCCTCTACTCCAAGCTGCCCACCCTAGACGCCCGGCGTGACGCCTACCTCAACGACCTCGCAGCAACCGGACTCCAGACTGGCCGACGCATCACAGACGTTGGGCAAGAGACAGCATCGCGGGCTAGCGGTCTTGGCTTGCGTGGCGAGCTTAACCCCGGCTCTCAGCCTGTCACCACGCTTGGCTATCAGGTTGGCGATCTGATGACAGGCAGGAAGCCACTTGGCCGGGAGGCTGCGGCCTACTCCGAGCTTGGCAACACGGCTAACTGGCAGACCACGGGGCGGAAGGCCATGACCCCCCTTGAGTCGCTGAAGGACGGTGACGTTACCCACCCGATCTTGAGGTGGTCGAGCAAGCTTGGCGACACGACCGACAGCATCAACAGGATCGCTGGCTACAACGCCCTGCTCCTTCAGGGCATCAGCCCCAGAGAGGCAGCCGCCCGGATCATGCGGGCCCAAGTGGACTACTCCTCTCTCACTAAGGTTGAGCGTGGGTTCTTTAGGCGGCTCATTCCGTTCTGGTCTTACAACAGCCGCATAGGCAAGTACGTTGTCGAGCAGGTATGGAACAACCCCGGAGGTCGGTACAGCCAGTTGGGTCTGCGTCTCCCTCAGAAGCTGTCCGAAGGCTCCTCTGACCCCAACGCCCCCTACGTCCCCGACTCAATCAAGCGGTCTTACGGCATAGGGCTGGAGACCATGCGTGGCCTGCCGGTTGTAGGGCGTGCCATAGACACCATCGCCCCCCGCAAGGAAGGCGTTAGCTCATGGCTTAGCGACGTAGACATCCCCGGCATTGACCTCATCAATACCATCGGCCTTAAGACCGACCTTAACGGCAACCCTAAGCTGCTTGATACAGCCTACTCAACCGTGCAGAACGCATCTGGTCAGCTACTGCACCCATGGCTTAAGGCTGGCCTTGAGGGCATGACCGGAAAGGACTTTTTCACGGGCCGGGAAAAGCGGATGTCGGAGAACGCCCTCCAAGCCATCGGACGGCGGGCCGGTCTGTTCAGCGAGTACAGCACTGCGGATCAGGCGATGATGTACGCAGACCCCCTGCTTCAGCAAGTCCCGTTTCTGCCACGGGTGACACAGCTTGTCAGGCGGGCGTTGGACACCGACAAGATTCCAGACACGCGGGCACGACTCGGGCAGATGGTTTTTAACGGGTTCACAGGAACCAAGATTCAGAACATCTCCGACGAGATCGCCCGGTTCGACGCTATGAGGCAGATCGAAGGCAGCCTGTCAGACAACCCTCTTCTTAGGACGTTTGAGCAGAAGTACATTCCTAAGGAAGCCATGGAGTACGCCGACCCTGAGAGCCTGACGCTATACCAGTTGCAGCGTCAACTCAATAAGGAGAATCGTCAGGTTCGGAAGGCTAAGCTGGAACCACAGCAGGTCGCCTACAACCCGATGAACTACTAGGGCTGGGTGACAAACTGAGTTTGTCGCTCGTCAGGGTACATAGGGTACGAAGGGTACGTCCTGCGGGGGTGGTCTATGGGTTCCGCGATGTCTTGGAGCTAGACGACCCTTACTCTGCCGAACCCAGTAACGCCGGTGGCCGGGGTTGCACCTCTGCTAGAAGAGACATATCCAGATAGTGGCGGCAAACTGTAGGACTTAGGTGACCTAGGAACTTACTTGCCGAACCGGGGTGCGTTCGTTCGACGGCGGTGGCACCTGAACGCCTAAGCCATTTTGTCGATCCGCATAAGCCCGCTTCTGCCACCAGCCTCTTGGAATTCAGGAAGATGTGCTTCCGGCTGATGGCCCACCGGAAAATGGTCTGGCCGTCTCCAGCCGCCGCCAGCTCTGCCATGGCGTGAGCGGCTGGCTGAGACAAGATTTTTCCGATGGGCTGTCCTGTTTTGTGCTGGATTAAATTCAGGCGGCTTCCCTTTAATTGGGCGACCCGCAATGAAAACAAATCACCGAACCTGACGCCAGTCTCGTACCCACCCAATATCCACGCTCTCCAGAATATTCGCTGCGGACACCCGCTGCCACGAAAATTGAGCGAGGTTTTTTCTGCGAACGCAAGTAGCTGCAAAAGCTCGGGTTGCGACCACGCAATTACCGGAGGCAGAGGGGCCTTGACTTTTTTTATCTCTCCGCTAGATTCACTGGCCAGACGTTTTTTGGCGGCGAATTTCCAGAGCGTCATTCCCATTCGGCAGTAATTGCTACGGGTGATGGGCGATCTGGAAATTGAACCCAGCCACCGATTAAATCTCACGGAGTCTATGGTCGATGGATCGACACCCGCCTCTTCTAAAGAGCGGGCCACACGCCGCAATGCACGGGCGTAGTCCACGGAAAGATCGTGGAGCAAGCAATAGCTTTCTGCAATGTCTGTCATGGTGCAAAGGGAATATGCCCCACCACCAGTGGCAGTCAAATTGAGGGATTCGTTTTTTTCTACCGTCAGGAAACCAAGGGATTTTTTCATATGGATACGTCACGCGGCTTCATAAGCCGGGGGCCGTCGGTTCAAGTCCGACCGCTGCTAGTTTCAGAAAATGAGCCAATAGAGTCCTATCACGCTGACAGGAACTGGCTAGGCTCTACAGACCTAAAGACCTTCCAGAAATCGCCCGCCCTGTTTAGGGCGTCGATGCTGGGTCTGATTCCCCCGCGCTCCTCAGACTCTCTTGATCTGGGGCGGCTCTGGCATCGCCTCCTCGAAATCGGCCCGTCGCTGTTTGGCGACAGATCGGTTCAGGTGCCAGACGAATTTTTGACTGCGGCTGGATCGCTGTCAACTGCCAAGGCCGCGAAGGAGTGGCGGCAGGCTCAGGTCGCTGAAGCCATCGTCCTCACCCCAAGCGTGGCTGAGACGATTGGCAGGATGCTCGACGGGTTCCAGAGCAACAGCGCCTCATGGGACATCTATGAGGGCATCACCCGCCGGGAGGTCAGCATCCGGTGGGAGCGTGAGGGCGTTGATGCACGGGGCACTGTTGGCGAAAGCCGCATTGGTCTGAAGTGCAGGCCCGACGCACTTGACGACGGCTGGCGGTTGATCGACTTCAAGACCACCCGTGACGCCGACATCTTGGGCCGTTTTCAGTATGCCGTCAGGGACTACGGCTATGGACTTAGCGCTGCACTCTACGAAGAGGGTTGCGAGAAGGCCGAGCTTGCCAACGGGCCAATGGTCTTTGTGGTGACCTCTACTGTGTCGCCCTACGAGACGCAGGTTCTGACCCTGCCAGAGACCTACCTCAAAGAGTGCCGGGCCAAGCTGGATTCGTTGCTAAGCGAACTGGCTATCCGCGACTTCCATGGCATGTGGACGCCCCGTGGCTACGGCGAAATCCACGAACTGGCAATGCGTTCTTTTTCCTCCACCCGTCCTGAATCAGTTGAGTAAGGAGACTCCCTAATGATGGTTGAACATGGACTGTTCGGTGTGTCGTCAAGCCCAGAGACCAAGCAACTGGTGGCGGCACTGTGCAAGGCTCAGGCTGAGTACAAGGCTATCCCTAAGACTGGAAACAATGCCTTCAAGGGATACCGCTACTCAACCTTCAGGGACATCTGCGAGACCCTGCTTCCTGCATTGCTGAAGCATGGGTTTCCGATGCCTACCTTCCAAGTGGGCATGGTGAAGGAGGTTGGCAACTGCATGCTGGGCACCCTTCGCCACAGCAGCGGTGAGTGGGTTAGCTCCATCATGCCCCTTAGAGACCAGCTTGATAAGGCTGGAGAGCGGGTCGAGGACAACCAGTCACTGGAGGCTGCCAACACCTACGCCAAGAAGATGCTCTTCCTTGGTCTGGCAGGTGGGTGGTCAATGGGCGACGAGCCCCATGAGGAGGGCGACAAGAAGGACGAGAAGTCTCCAGCCATCACGGCAGTGGAGAAGCGTCTGACTGAGGTCAAGGCTGGGGCCACCCTGTTTGAGAGGGCAAAGGCCAAGCTGGAGACCATTATCAAGATCGACTCTGAGGTCTTGAAGCTGATGACTCAGGCAATGTCTCTCAAGATAAGCGGCGAGATGACCGCTGCTGAGTTTGCTGAGTTGGAAAAGATGGCACCCAACTGGAGGGTCAAGGCCAAGCAGAAGGAGGTGGCCCAATGAGCGACCTCCTCAAGGATGTGCTGCGTGTTATCGAGTCCAAGGGTAGTGCCACAGACAACGAGATCGCTGAGACGTTGGGCATCAACCTCAGGACAGCTAACGACAGGAGGCTGGCTCTCCAGCGGCTGGGGCTTATCTCGTACTGCGGCATGCAGACTACTAGCGGCAAGACTAAGCGGATGATGTGGGAACTCACTAACACGGAGGTGGTGGCATGAGATTTATTGACTGGCTGGGAGCGATGATGATGCTAGGGGGTGGACTACAGGAGCAGTCTGACCTGCCCAACTTGCAGGAGGAAAACGACACGCTGAGAAAAGAGATCGCTCATCTGTACCTCAGCCAAGCAGCGGAAGTTGACTTTCTCAAGAGCAGGGCATCTATCGCAGAACAGATTGCCAAACTTGCCAAGGCTGACTGCGCTGACTGCCATGCCAAGGTTGACGCGGCAATGGTTCACTTACTCAAGATCAAGTTTGGGGAGGACGGCCATGTTAACAACTGACCAAATCGACAGACTAAGCGGGCTTGCTGCCCAACAGACTCAGGAAGACCCGGCGTGGGTGATTAACGAGCTAGTGCCGTTTCTGCTGGTGGAACTGCGGCTGACGGTGGACGCACTAAATATCCAAGGAGATGCCTTTGTTACAGAGGTTGCGACGATTGACCAAGCAGGAGAAGGCGGAAGCTGTGAGGCTGTACACGGAGGAACTTGCAACACCTTGGACTATCCAGAGCAAGATGCCACACCTAAGCGTGAGGCAGATCAGGAACGCACTCTCCGGGGTGATACCGTCACGCAAGAGAGCAGACCCAAACGCGGACGAGGTCGTCCAAGAGGCAGCAAAAATAAGAAGCGAGTGGCCAGAGTACAGGTGGCGAGAGAGTTGGGCGGGGAAGCCGTATCTGGACAGAGAAGAGTACCTAAGGGCGATACGCCTGCTGGCCGGTTGACATGGGCCCAGAGGGTGCGGGCACTGTTTGGAGGTGACGCATGAGTCTCACTGACATGCAGGGCTGGCGGTTTGGTCGGCTGACCATAGTCAAGCGACGGGGGAGCGATGGGTTCCGGCGGGCAGCGTGGCTATGCACCTGCGACTGCGGCAACTCAAAGGTCATCCCCGGATGTGATCTACGTCAAGGCAAGATTAAGTCCTGCGGGTGCCTGTCCCGCAACAACAGCAGGCTGCGTCTAACTAGGTACAACTTCACCCGCAAGAACAAGGATGTTCAGAATGCAGAAGAGACCACGCTGCGAGGCCCTGCCGCTGTTCGATCACCGGCTGCGAGACTACCAAAAAGAAGCGCAGCGTCTGCTTAGGGACGACTGGCGTTCTGGACTGAAGAAGCTATTGATTGAGCTTCCCACCGGCACGGGCAAGACCCGGACGTTCGTCCTGCTTCCAAGGGCTGGGGCTAGGACGCTGGTGATCGTGCCATGGATTGAGCTTGTCCATCAGACCGTCAAGACCATCAAGGCCCTGCGTAACTGTGAGGCCGACGTAGAGCAGGCTGACCTGACGGCGGTGGCTGAGTCTGAGTTTGTCGTCGCCTGCTGGGCTAGCCTGTTACGCAACAACAGGTATGAGAAGTTTATAGGCAAGGTTGATCTTGTTGTGGTGGACGAGGCTCACTTCGGGTTTACCGAGCAGGGCCGCGACATCCTACAGAAGCTGGTTGACGGTGGGGCTAGGGTTATGGGGGTTACCGCCACGGCTTATCGCTCTGACCGAAGGAGCCTGCTTGGGTTCTACGAAAAGCTGAGCTACTGCTACTCACTTAGGCAGGCCATCGACGACGGCTACCTGTGTCCGCCTAGGGTGAAGGTTCACTATGTGAAGTCAATCAACCTGTCAGCGGCAGCCAAAAAAGGTGCCAACGACTTCAACCCAGAGGAGCTTGACCGGATTCTCAGGGCGGAAGAGGTGCTGCACGACATCGCAGGGCTGATTGTTAAGCAGCACATCCCCGGTGCCCCGGCCATTGTGTTTGCCCACTCAGTCAAGCAGGCCGAGGCGTTGCGTACCCTGCTGCTCGACCGGCACAAGCTGAGTTGCTCCCTAGTCCACAGCTACCAACCCAAGGACGAGTATCAGGCTGAGCTTGCCGCCTTTATGAAGGGCTACCGCGAGGTAATCGTCAACGTCGGCATCTTGACCACGGGCTGGGATCACCCACCGCTGCGGGAAATCTTCTTGGCCAAGCCAACCAAGGCTTTGTCGAAGTACACCCAGATGATCGGTCGTGGGACGCGGGCGCTGACTGGGGTTCTCGACGGTCTGGAGACTGTGGCCGAACGCAAGGCTGCAATCAAGGCATCGGCTAAGCCTGAGTTCATTATTCACGACATTACCGATAGCTCTAGGTGTCACCAGTTATGCACGGCCATGGATGTGCTGTGCGAACAGACCAAAGACCTTAAGGTCAAGCCGCCCATAGACAAAGATGGGGCTACCCCGGAGGAGATCGACATCGCGGTGCAGGCTGAGCTTGAGGCAGAACGCCACGCTGCCAGACTGGAGCGGGAGGCAGAGCGTAAGCGACGGGAGGGTCTGGTGGTGGGGATTGAGTTTGGGTCAGAAGACCGCGACCCCTTCGCCCGGCCAGACAGAGACAGTGCCAAACGTCGCCAGTGGCGTATGCCCTTTGGCAAGTACAAGGGCCAGCCGGTAATGAGCGAGTCTGTGCCGCTGGACTATCTGGAGTGGATGGCACGGCAGGGCAAGCTAACTCCTATGTGGTCTGACGTAATCAACCACGCAGTTAACGCCCGCAGACTAAAGAGGGAGCTTGCCTGATGGACATACTGACGCCAGCAGGACAGCTAACCATGATAGATGAGAAGAAGATGGCAGACATGTGGTCTGAGTCTACTGGGTATGTGTACTCGCCAACCCCCAAGAACACCCCATGCGCGATAGACGCCCTGCTGTTTGACCCGCTAAACGTGCTGGTCGGCGTTGCAGAAGCAAAGTGCAGATATGACCTGACGGTCGAGAGCTTTCGCAAGCAGTTTAGGAATGAGTGGCTAGTGACAATGGACAAGCTGATCAAGGCAGCCGACATAGCCTCGTCTCTATGCGTTCCCCTTTATGGCTTTCTTTATCTATGCGATGAGCCTGCTCTTATGACCGTGCGTCTTACTTACTCGACCGGCCAGTTTGCCGTCCCATTTCGATGCTGCAACACAGAGACGCAGGCCACCTGCAATGGCGGTCGGATAACGCGGGCCAACGCTTACATCAAGATGGATGCGGCGCGACTCTACCGTCACAACTCCTAGCTTGCCCCTCGCTGGCGGGCTTTTATAATCATCTTCAAGCAGGTCTGGTGGTCGCACTGACCGATGGCCTCCGGCATTCTAGTACCCGCCTCGCCCTTATTAAGGCCGGGCCGCGAAGCATTGACGGAAGGATCGGAGCAGCCGGTGACCCGGAAGGAACGGAGAGATAGCCACTGGTCGATCAACCAGTCCACTAGTCTCCGGTCGCAAACCAATGCGTCCGAACTAAAAGGGATCAACCAGACCCTGCTTTTGACGACACCTCAGCGCGACCCGGTTAACAGGGGCCGGGCAACACGCTGAGCTACGGGGTTGTGGCAGATAGACCCCACACAGGCTTTGTTGCCAAAGACTTTCTGCCCAGCGGTGGGTAAGACCAGACGCCATAACCCGGAGCGAACCGGCGAGGCTGAGGGAGTAACGACACCGCTTGCCAAGCTCTACAAACTTGGCTTTCAAAAAACGGGATTTTCCGTTTTTACCTGATGGATATTCCAGTGCCAGAGCAGAAGACTTCCCATTAGAGAGAGGACGTTGACCATGAAAGTTCGCCAACAACTTGACAGCATCGAGGTTGAGGTCGAAGGGAGGGATACTAAAGAGTGCTTTACCTCCCTTGCGCACGCAGTTGAAATTTTTTCCAAGACTAAGTGTGGAGCTTGTGAGTCAACTAAGTGCTACCCTAGGATTCGCACGGTAGGCACTGACGTTTACCATGAGATGTTCTGCCCAGACTGTGGTGCATCGCTTGCCTTCGGAACTAAGAAGAGCGACGGCACTCTGTTCCCTAAGAAGAAAGACAAGCAGGGGCAGTGGCTTGAACACAATGGTTGGGTCAAGTGGACTAAGCAGGCAGCAGAAGCGGAGCCCTTTTAGTTGAGCAAAGAGTCTGACTTGCGACTGATGGCCTGCTACGCCCAGCTTTGTGAGCGGTGTGCGGTCTGCTGGCATCCCAAGTGGAAGATCACGGGAGTCAAGCGGTGCGAACTGCATCACATCGTTGGGCGTAGGGGCCGGTCGCCGCACAACCATCGCAACCTGCTGATGGTATGCAGCGAATGTCATTACGGTTACCACTCCGGGGGCCAGAGAAGCCTGACCCTCGGACAGATATTGCAGGCAAAGCTGGAGGAGGACGACGACCTTGACCTTCCATTCCTAGCCTCCCTCTGTGGGAAGAAAGGTTTGCGAGAAGACCCGCAGCCTCTCCCTCAGTGGGCAATAGATGAGCGAGCCCGCAATGCCAGACAAGTCAAGTCAGCCTGAGTGGGCTGAGCCTGTAGAGCTAGACGATACGCCAGCCGGTGGCGGCATACCCGACGACGACGGATTCGTTTACCTGCAAAGGAGTGCAGCACCATGTCCAAGCCCAAAGAAAAGCACCTGCTCTCAGAAGCTATCTGCAAAGACGCAGAAGCCAAGAACACAAGCCCGTTCCCGTACAACCTCCCAAAGGAAATCAGGGAAGAGGTTGAGCTAGTCAGGGACGCATGGCGGGAGTCCACGGTAGGCTCAACGCTGGCTGGTTTGTCTCGCTCCATCATCGCGCACATCAAGCCGCTGGGCTATGACGCCAAGGTAAGGAGCGTGTCCCGATGGCTAAACGCCTAGCTCACCAGATCGCCCTAGACGCTGCGACCAAAGCCGGTAAGCCACAAGATGGAGCCCCGGCAGAGCGGCTGACAGAGAACAGCGACGGCACCAAGGAGTGCCTCAAGGTTAGCTCAACAGTCAAGACCGTAGAAGACTTGCTGCGGCACATCGGCGCTGACATGTCTGTCTATGAGGTCGAGAAATCGGAGGGCACCAAGTGGGAGGTGGCTACCAAAGACCACTCCACTGGAGAGGTTACGGTTACCCCGCTCTACCGTGTGTGGGTGCGGCTGAAGCCGAGAGTCGGCACGAACACCTTGGCAGCAGTGCAGGCGATGATTGATGCTGCCCGCCTGCCTTCTCTCTCACTGAAGCCTTCTTCTCCTGCTCAAAGGAAAATCAGTGGCACGCAGGTTTTGGTTGTGGCCGACTGTCACTTCGGGAAGTACGGGTGGAGTGGCACCACCGGGGCAGACTACGACCTAGACATCGCCCAACGCAGCGTGTCAGCAGCAGCCGCCAAGCTGTTGGACGAAGGTGACGCCCGACGCCCGGCCCGCAGGTGCATAGCCTTCTTGGGTGATCTGTTCCATTACGATAACCCTCAGGGCACCACGACCGGGATGACCCAGATGGAACGGGACGGCAGGCTTCAGAAGATGTTGCAGGTTGGATGCGACACCTTGCTAGGAATCGTCTCTCGTTCGGTGTTGACCTGCCCGACAGATGTGGTGGTAGTCAACGGCAACCACGACGAGACGCTGACATGGACATTCCACCGCCTGCTGATCGAAAAGTTCCGGGGAGTTAAGGGCGTAACGATTTGCCCCGAGTACACCTCCCGGCAGTACAAGACCTACGGGAAAAACCTGCTAGGATTTGCGCACGGTAACAGGGCCAAGCGGAAATTACCGCAGCTTATGGCGCTTGAAGTTTCCGGGGCGTGGGGTATAACATCGTACCGGGAGTACCACACCGGGCACTTCCACTCTCAGCACGCAGAGTGGCAGAGGCCGATAGAGACAATCGACGGAGTGATTGTTAGGACTGCACCGGCACTGTGCCCGGCGGACGACTACCATGTGGTCAACGGATACGTTGGTTCCCCCCTTGCTATGGAGAGCTTTTTCTATAGGGACAGCGGCGGGCTGGACTGCATCCTCCTCGCAGGTGCGGAGGCCCCCAATGGCAAAGCGAAAGCCTAAGGCTAAGTCATATCCCTGTATCGGCGGGCCAATTGACGGAGATGAGATTCCAGCAGAAGACCTGAAGCAAAACACCCAGTTCGGGGCACTCACAAGCATCGGCATAGTGCATGTGTATGACCTGAAGGACGGCAAGCTGGTTTACAACCGCAAATATTACTACATGGTGGATGATGGGGAAGATAAACAGCCGGGCAAAGGGCGCAAGCGGTGAGCGAGAGCTAGCCCTCAAGCTAAAGGAGTTGTTCGGATGGGAAGCAAGGAGGACGCAACAGTTCTGCGGGGATGCGGGGGACTCGGATGTGGTTGTGAACCACCTCCCTTCTCTGTTCGTGGAAGTCAAGAGAGTGCAGAAACTAAACATCCCTGCCGCAATGGCAAAGGCTGTAGAGCAGTGCAAGGGACAGCACCCAGTGATGTTCCACCGCCAAAACAACCAGCCGTGGCTAGCGACAATCCAAATGGATCAGTTGATGGTGATAGCGAAGTACCTAGTGGAAAACCAGCCCCGTTGAAGTGGTGCGTTACCATTCCGCCGGGCCGGGGTCAGGAGGACAGGACATGAAAGTAAAGAAAGCATCTAAGGCTAAGGCAGAACCCAAGGCTAAGGAGCCAGAGCATGCCGGTTCGGTGTGCCTCACTCTGCCGCCCGGTGTGGCCGTGCAGGTGATTAGCGGCCTTCGGTCTGGCATTGTCCACATGCTAGAGAAGGTCTCAGAGAACTGGTACGGCCCAGCCGAACGTCGGAATGTCATCGTGGGAGTAGAGGTTCTGGAGGAGTTGGCAGACCAGATGCAGGAAGCTGTCAACCTCACTCAGCCCGACGACGACGACTGCGTTGACGACGACGAGTATTGATATTCCTTCAGTCACTGCTGGGGAACCCGGTGGTGGCTGTCGTATGCGGCGCTAGCTGCGGGGAGGTGGGGGCTTTCCCATTGGAGAGTCCCGGTCGAATGAGACCGACACCCCCCGCAGCCGCTGCACCACCATCCAGAAAGAGGAAAACACATGCTTGACGCAAAAGAAAAAGACGAGATGCGTGCCGCACTCCGCAGGCTAGTTGACCGGGCAGAACAATTCATTGGGCTGTTTCTTCAAGAGCAGTTTGAGAAGCTAGACGCTGCATGGGAGGCAGTGCCAGTGAAACCAGCAACACCAGACGTTGGGGAGGGGTGGCGGGAAATTCGCACAGGAGAGCACGCAGAGCACCTTGCTAAGGGCGACTGGGTGCAGGATTCCAACGGCTGTTGGGAGCCAATTCACGGGTTCATGATCGGCGGCTTTGGCAGCCCATCACACCGCTACATCCGCCGACTCGCGACGCCAGAATTGGCAGAGGCACCGCAGCCAGACGTTGGCGAGGGGTGGAGGCTGTTGCGGGTGGGCGATGTGGTGCAAATTGGCGACGAATTCCTCAATGAGACGGGGTGGCATGTCACAACAATTGAAGGCGGGCGGCAAATTGGGCCGAAGAATTTTCCCTACCGCCGCCGCGTGACGCCTGAGGCAGAGGCACCGCTGGGCGCATTCCTTGACGAGGAGAACAACCAGCTACGGGCTGAGAACTCCACGCTACGCAGCGGCGTCGAACTGCTGGGCGCTGAAGCCAGCACGCTCCGCAACGAGGTGGAG
>Ga0164294_10000164_pt1 | contig 61849 bp, 56 predicted proteins | sample GEODES005metaG_FD_111479 | JGI IMG/M metagenome (GOLD analysis project Ga0164294, IMG submission 111479) | Oligotrophic lake water microbial communities from Sparkling Lake, Wisconsin, USA - GEODES005 metaG | ecosystem: Environmental > Aquatic > Freshwater > Lake | place: USA: Sparkling Lake... | reverse complement strand
CTTGCAGATCCCATAACCCAGCCCGACAGCCGGACTCGCTCGACGAGGGCCATGTGCGGAACGGTGAGTGAAGCCAAGCCGACAAACAGCAACTGAATGATAGCCGCGTTGATGGGCATGCCACCGAGGAAGTGCCAGGCCGTAGCCGATGCCACCACAACGCCAAGCATAGGCAACAACGTAGCCATGAGGATGAGTCCTGGCGAGGTGTGGTCCGAGTAGTCAATCGTCCGCAAAATGTGGCGGGCGCTGTGCATGGCGCAGAAAAATACGGTGAACGAAATCAGCGGAGGGGCAAGCACCGCCAACACCGCGACCGCACCCATTTCCAAGGCAGTGAGCCAATCTTTTGGCAGACGCTGGATCGCGGCCAGCGCGAGGCCGATCAACCAGGGCCAAGCGAGCAGACTTAATAACGGTGTGACAAGCGTCGCAGCATCGTTGCCGACGAGCAGCGCGAAAAGCCGCGTAATCTCCCCGGCATGGAGCAATGTCGGTAAAACGATGATTGCACCGCCGTAAAGCGCACGCGCCAACCATGGCGTGCCGGCCGCGGGGTCTCCGGAAAAATGCAGCATCGAGATAAGCAGGAAGCCGATGAGAAAACCGGAAGGCGCGATCATAAAAAATCCCACGATGGATGCGCCAAGAAGAACGTAGATCATAACAAACCGCAACCAGCCTCCAGGCGTCTGAATGCCGTAAAGCTGCCGCGCGAAAATCGTGTCAAGCGCGCCGTGGGGAACCCCTAGCAAGACGATGAGCGTCGCGACGACGATCAGTTCGATCTGCGTATCGAAACGCGCAGCAGCAACGGCCAAGACGGCCAGCACGATTGCCCCGATACTGAAGGCAAGGCCTTGAATTCGCTGCGCATTCATCCAATCGGATCTCCTTCCCGTAAGCTTGGTTGAGGCCACAGCACTTGGGGAATTTCCCGCAGAAACAGCCATGGCGGCAGCGCCAAAATGATGGCGGCGTAATCGGCCACCACCGCTTGATCGCTCATGAAACGGATGATCCGGCGTGGATCTTCGAGTGCGAATAGCGCCAAGAAAAGCTCAGGAGCCCGCTCCGGGTGGGCGCGAAGGACGCGGAGAAAGAGCGCATCCATCGCGCGGGTGATCCAAGGATCGGACGAATGTGACAGCGGCGGCTGGCCTGCAATCAATTCGGCAGCACAGGCGTTCGCCCAGCGCTGGATGCGTTGAAAGGCAAAGCCCGAGGCAGCGCGGGCCCCTCCCGCCGCCACGCCGACCCGGACGTGGGAAACATCCGTACCGCGATCAAAAGCGGCCTGACCCATTGGCAACACCCCATGCTCAGAGCGCAGCACCGCATGACTCGATTCACCGACCTGTCGCCGGATGAAGGCGGCGAGTTCCTCTGTTAGATCTTCGGGTCCGAGCGGGTCGGGCGCTAGAACCGTGACTTCCACCAGCGCACGGCGCGGCGATAAAGGCAGCAGGTAAAGAAAGGTGATCCTGCCATTTTCACTTGGCGAAAAATCCATCAGCCGAGCCACACCGGGATCGAAGCGGTCCTCCTCACACTCAATCTCATGGCCGCTAAAAGACTGCCACAAGACCGCAGCGCCCCGTTGCGGCACCCGCTGGGGTCGCGTGTCGATGAGCCGCTTCGCCCAGTGCGAGCCGCAGCGCGTCTCGACCCGCCACAAACTACCTTCTTTGCGTGGCTCGCCGATGACTGGCTCATTCATCGCGACGGTGACGTGAGCCGTTTCTGCCAGTTTCTCTGTGGCATGCGCGTAAAAATGCTCCGCCGGAATCATTGCGTAAGGGATGGTGTGGCAATCGACGCTGATCCGGTGTTCGCCGTGCGCGAGCGTGACCCTTGGCCAGCGATGCTGCACGAGTTCGCGCAAGTGTGCTGAACCATCGTCCCAAAAGCACCAGGTCCGATCATTGGAATAGTGCGGCCGACTTTCGAGGATGACGGTGCTCGGACAATTTTCCCCGTCAGCGGCGAGTCTCAGCGCGAGACTCAGTCCCGCGCAGCCAGCCCCAAGGATGAGGATGTCGGACTCAGTTTGCATGGCTGGTTTCGATCCCGGGCAAACCGCGCAAGGCACCATGCAGGCTGGCATCGTGCCAAGAGGGAAATTTCCAAAACGCGCTCCGCAACGGCGTACTCAGCAGCGCTTGGGCGGTGAGCGCCGCTTTCTCGCGATCAGTCACCATAACTCGGCCATTCCAGAATGCGTGGTCGGCGGTGCGAAGCCGCGTGCCGATCGCCCGATAGACGCGGGCTGCTACGAGGATGCCAAAACGCGCACGGACCGGCAAATACGACAGCCCGCTTTCCCCGCTCGCGTAATACCGATCCGCTAGGCTCAGCAGCGTCGCCACGCATTCGCGAAGCTTCGGCCGCAGCATTTCCGAGGGAAAGATCAACTCACTCGGCAACAGCTCGCCGATCATGGATGCTGGCAAATAGCGACGGCCTGCAGCAGCATCTTCCGCGATGTCACGGGAGATATTGGTGAGCTGCATGGCGATGCCAAGATCGACCGCATAAGCATGAGCCACTGGAGAGCTTACATCCAACACTCCACACATCATCACGCCCACCGTCCCGGCCACACGGTAACAGTAGCGACAAAGTTCTGCCTCATCCGTAACCCGTACCATATCGAGATCGGAGCGAACTCCAGCAATCAGTTCCTGTGCGATCTCGGGAGAAATGTGGCATTCCTTCATCAAGCGGATTCCATCGCGAATCACAGGATCGGCAGATATGCCCGTGACGATCGAAACGCTGGCCGCATCCAGTTTCTCCCGCGCGTCCGCCGCAGACGTGCTTTCGTCAGCGAGATCATCGAGGTGACGACAGAATCCGTAGAGGCGAGTCGCTCTCTCGGCATGGGTTTTTCCGAGAAGCCGCCGAGCCCAGTGAAAGCTGCGACCTTTCGCGTTGAGTGCCGCATTGGCAGCGGCGAGAGCTTCGGGTGCATCGATTGGCGGCTTCATTTTGCCATCGCAGCGGGGATGAGTGCGTCCACGACTTTCGCCGAGCACAGCACACCGGGCATACCAGCTCCCGGATGGGTTCCCGCTCCCGTGAGATAGAGGTTTTTAATCCCCTCTGCCCGATTGTGAAAGCGGAACCAAGCAGACTGCCGGAACAAGGGTGCCACGGAAAATCCCGCGCCGTGGACGCTCAGGTAATCGCTGCGAAAGTCTTCCGGCGTCTTGTAAAAATCAGCGGTGATGCTCTCGGTGAGACCCGGCAAAATCGTGCGATCCAGCGCGGCGACGATGCGATCACGCAGTCGCGGACCCTCGATTTTCCAATTCACTTTTGCCTGCAAATTCGGCACCGGACAAAGGACGTAGAAGCTGTCGCAACCGGGCGGCGCAAAGCTTGGATCGGTGGCAGTGGGACGATGCAGATAAAGGGAAAAATCGTCAGCCAAGACCTGGCGATAGAAGATATCTTCCAGAAGTTCGCGGTAGCGAGGACCCATCCAGATGGTGTGGTGCGCCACCTCGGGATAGGTCCGCGTTGTTCCAAAGTAGAGGACAAACAGCCCCATCGAATAATGCGCTCCGGCGAGCTTTAGGCGGGTCGAGGCGGCTTGGTCGGAGGGCTGGATCATGTGCCGATAGAGATGCGCCGCATCGGCATTGGAAACGATGACATCTGCGGTCCGCACGCTACCGTCGGCCAGCATGACACCCTTTGCGACGCCGCCTTGCACATTGATCTTCTCAACGGTCACGCCCAGCTCGATTTTGATGCCTTGCCGCTCCATCAGTTCGCCGAGCGCGCGCGTGATCGCGCCGGTGCCGCCCATCGCGAAATGCACGCCATACTCCCTCTCGAGATAGTGAATCAAGGCGTAGATGCTGGTCGTGTCGAAGGGATTGCCTCCGACAAGGAGTGGCTGGATCGAGAACGCTTGCCGGAGCTTAGGATTGGAAAGATGCCGTGACACCATGCTCCAGACAGTTTCATAATTGCGCAGCCCTATTAGCTTTGGGATCTGGCGCACCATCGTCATGAAGCGATGAAATGGCTGAGCGGAAAGTTCCGTGAAGCCGACCTCGAAGATGCGCTTGGATTGCGCTAGCAGGGCAAGGTAACCCGCACAATCCTGCGGGTCGATCCGAGCGATCTCAGCAAGCGTTTCCTCCAGCGTGCCGCCGTAGTCAAAGTGGCTGCCATCATCATAGTGAAAGCGATACCACGGCTTGAGTGGGACGAGCTTCACATGATCTGAAAACCGCTCGCCAAAGAGTTCAAATAGCTCCTCAAACAAAAAAGGCGCAGTGATAACGGTCGGTCCGGCGTCATGACGGAAACCGTCGCGTTCAAAGACCTGGGCACGGCCCCCCAGAGTTGCGCAGCGATCCACTAGCGTGACTTGATAGCCCTTTGCGTGGAGCCGAAGTGCTGCTGCGATTCCCCCCAAACCTGCTCCAATAATGATTGCCTGCATGAAATTGTTTCCTCAAACCTAAAGCCGCTGGCATAACGCCAAGGCTAGACATCGAAGAAATGCGCCGGCTCCGTTCGGGAGACGATCCGCCAATGCGATAGCCGTGCGAAGGTGCCGCAGGCCGATCTCGCGAGCGATCGCCTCGGCGTTCAATCCATGGCCCGCAGCCCTTAAAATCAAGAGCGCATTGACCGCACACAGCCCGTTATTGCCTGCGGCATCACTTTCAACATCTTCGATGTCGTCCATAATTTGATAGCCAATGCCAAAAGCCTCCGCTGCGAGCATTGCCTCGCCCATCGACTCCTTTTTTCCGGAAGCCGTAAAGGCCAGCTCCAGGGGCAGGCTTAGCAATGCGCCAGATTTCCCAACAGCGATTCTCTCATAGACCGCCATGTCAGTAAGCTGTTGCCCCTTTGCAGAAAACTCCGCGCATTGCCCGCGGACTACCAACGCTGTGCGCGCGTGCACGAGCGCGATTAGTTCCGGTAAAAGCCGAGTATCACTTATCGCTGCAAGCGCACCATAAGCAGCAGACAGGAGTAGATCCCCTGCGCAAATTGCCACTTCGTCGCCATAGGCCACCCACACTGTCGGTTTGCCTCGCCGGAGGTTTTCGCGATCTTGCAAGTCGTCATGCACAAGCGATGCGTTGTGCAAAAGCTCGGCAGTTGCAGCGAGTGCAATGGAGTCTTGCGGTGAAAGGCCGAACGCGACGCATGCTTCGAGAGCAAGGCGCGCACGCACCCGTAGACCGCCTGCGGCCAAATGTCCGACGGCGGCCCGGGCGGAATCCGACAACATATCTCCTCCATCAGGCTCCCCGCGAGTGACCAATCCACGCATCACCCCCTCCACTTTATCGAGTAAATCGTCCGCCACTGCCGACGACAAACCAGAAGATGTTAGGGGCTGAGCGTTCATGAATGAGAAACAATGGAATGCCCTACACCGTCAGGTGCCGGCACAGAATGAACTATGTTTCGTCAAGGTTAGGGAGTTGTAGCAACCAGCATCCAACTCCCGTCCTTGCGAACTCGATCAAGCTTTGGAAGAATTTAGGACTTTATCGCTTTCGCTCGTCGCAGCGGTCCAAATGATCACTCCGAAGGCGATCTTGTTCACCACGTCCGCAAGGTTGTAAACCACATTCAAAAGTACCATGCTTTTCTCGGGACTCGCTCCGGTGAGATAGCCGAGGAAATATCCGATCGGATAGATCGCCCAACCAATCACAACGATCCAACGCATGAGGGTGAAAGCAGACTGAACCGCTGGAGGTGACGATTTCGCATTGATCTTTCCAGCCTCACCGAGGAAGATTTCCCATAGGATAAACGCCCAGCCAGCCATTCCGATGATGAATGCGAACAAGGCGTTCATGTAACCGGCCTCGCCGACGTAACCACCAACAAGCATCACGATTGTCCCAATCATCAAGCGCCAGAATACTCCTCCAGGAACTTTGGTGATTGCTGAGAGAATCAGATAAAATTCGACCATCAGGAGAGGAACCGTGATCAACCAGTCAATGTAGCGGAAAACGGTTGGTGTGTTGCCTGTGGCCACCCACACATCGCGCATGTAGAAGTAGTGCGTGGCAGCTACCATCGTCACCAAGCCTGACACCGTGAGGGAAGTCTTCCACTTCGGGGTGACTCGCTGTGTCTCCAAAAAGAAGAATGCAGTCGCCGCCACGAGGGCCATCGAAATAATCCAGAAGGAGATTCCGACAATATCGTCAGATTTGAGATCACCACCACCTCCAGGACTAGCTGCAAATGTGTTGCTGGTGAATACTAGGCCAAGCAGGGCAAGCCCGGATGCTTTGGAGATTAGGGATTTGGGAGTCAGGTTCATAGGCTGATGTTTTTGTTGTGTTTGGTTGTGCTAATATTATGACGCTGAGGATTTTATTTTGGTTGAACGTCTAAAACATCTTAATTCAAGCATTCTAGCAAGCTAGAAGTTAAAAAAAGTGGTTGTTGATCAGACAAAGCAGATATTTTCACTCCCGCCGGGTTAGCTGAAGGAGAAATTACTACTTATGGGACTGATAACGAGCGTGGAAGCCAACTGGGCTTCTTTTTGATCATTCAAATATTTCTGTGTGACGTGGAGTGGAGCAATGCCAGTGGATAACGGCAGTAGGTGCATGGTTGGGAGAAGCACCGCTAGCGTCGTCCAGACTTCTGGCAGTGTCGTACGGTCATCGAGGCCGAGTGCCATGTCTGTTCAATGCACGCAGCGGTGCCACAGAGATAGGAGTGGCGTCTTGAGCCAAGGAGTTTAGTCGCTGAAGCAACTTGTTACGCCTGGGCTGGGTTGCCTGTGGCAAGATGATGGGGCGTGCTGTGGAGAGCAGTCTGGCACGGTGCACCATTATTGAGTGGAAGCTCTTGGGCATTTATGAGAAGAGCTTCCGCAAGGAGCCGGAATACATTGCTGTTACGATCCATCTGCGAGGAGCGCGAGTGCACGAAGTGGTGCAGGCGACACGTCAAAGTTGAGTTCGAGATACTCCGGTAGAGGTTTGTCTGATTTGTTCTGCCACGTTGGCGACACACGAGGCCGACAGACTGGAGTCCTTCTGTGCGTTCTGGATCTTCACCGATCAAGGAGCATCATTGAATCTTTTGAGAGTGCGGAGGAAACGGTTCGATATGTGCTAAACTTATTTGCGGAGACGTGAGGAAACTAAGGGCATCAATGATTTCTCGGCAGATCCAAAGGAATCCGTGATGGAACCCACGTTTCTGCCTTTCCTAGGTCTTCAGGTAGAAGTGTTGACGATACACTGCCCAGTGCGAGGCTCAGAACTTGGAAGATGCGGCTGTGCGCTCTTATCTGCATCAGATGACCGCGCAGGCTCGAGTTACCAGGAAGACCGCACTCACGGAGGTGTTGCGACACGAGAATATTGTTCTTGAGGCTAATGAAACCCAGTGTGGTGATTGGCGACAACGCTAGGTACGTTTGAAAATGCGCAGCAATTGCTGAGCGCGCGTCGGGTTCGTGGAGTAGGCGTCTGCGGTGAGCGGAGTGTTCATGAACTCTGAATATCCGGCGACACTCGCAATCTCGGGAGAGTCGAGATCGGAAAATCCCATCGACCAGTCTGGAAACTCACGGTGTGTCGCGGGTCCTTCCAAAAGCAGATTGACTTGGGTGTGTCGTGGGTCGCGGTCGATTTTTGACGACAATTTTTTTACCGCTTCCTCTTCCCCTTCAAGCACTTGCATAAACTTGCCGTCTTTGTAGAGCAGCATTCCCGTGAGATCCATTCTTTCATTATTGGTCCTCCACTCCTGCAAGAAGCCTTTGAGCTCTGCGCCATTATACCGTTTTGCAGCGATGCTAACGTAAACTAAAAAATACATGGCGATGTAACGAAGGTGGGCATTGAAGAAATTTGGTCATAGGGCCGGTATCCAAAGGGTTTAACTACCCGAAAGACGCAGTCATTGGGGGGAGCGCTGTAGTCGGTCTAGTTGGGGCAATAAAACTAAGGTTTCTCTTTTCCGTCCCATTCGAGACCCTCGTTGGGAGCAGGGTCAGCGGTCCATGAACCAAAATCTGCGCCTGATTTGATCCACTTCGCGAAAAGCTCCTGATCTGCTTTGGTCCACTGCGGTGCTTTGTCTTTCGGTGGGAAATGCATGTCATCATCGATCGGAAGCAGAGTAACCTGCAACATCCGCGACTTATCAGCATCTCCGGGGACTAGGACTAACTTTTCGTCTTCACCCTTCGCGGCTAGTATGCCCTCTTTGGTTGAAAAAATGATCCCTGCTTTTGGTTTCTTGGTCCGGGTTTGACCGTCTTTGGTCTCATCATAGGCGGGCCGATGGCAGGTCACGCAGCTTGTTTTGATGAGGGGATAAATTTGCTTTTCAAAATCAACCTTGTCTTCAGCCAACAGTGGAGACGAAGAAAGCGTTAGGAGGATAGCACGGTAGAGGATTTTTTTCATGGTTGGAATAGATAACGTTCACCGATCAAGTTTGGCCTAAACGGCTGCGAATGGGCGGATTTACACCTTTGAACATTGGGGTGCAAAGAATTTCTGTCGCGGGATACATACGGGGTGTCAGTTGCGAAGCCCACACGACCATTTGAAGGCCCGATACCAACCTTCTGACCTGATTCATTCTCTCATATTACCCTTGGATAGGTTCGTGAGGTATAGGTTTTGACAAACTCAGGGAATTCCGAGCCGCCAAAAGGTGATCGTTGGGGGCTGTTTTCCTCCCATTGGATGCAATAAGGCGCCAATGTCCGAACCAAAATGTGAGAAAATGGGACTGTGGAAAGGTGATGAACGCAACGCCCAAAAATGTGATTGTTCTGGAAATTCTGCGCCTATCGTGTCTCTGGGATAGATCTGGGTTTCTATGCATCCAGCCCGATAGCTTTTCACCACAGAGGCACGATGAACACAGAGGGCTGATAAGATTCCTCTTCTGGAAACTCTGTGCCCATCGTGTCTCTGTGGTAAATCTGGATTTCTACTCACCCAGCCCGATATGCTTTCCAGTCGGAGGTTTGTGCTGGCTGCAACAGTAAAAAAACGATGGGGTGATATGATTCGTGAATTGGGGTCCCCTATAGCCGTCCTGTTTCACTGCAACCACTGCCCTTGGCCGCTTATCTCACAGGCACTGTAGGCAGCACCTTCTTCGTCAGCGCTCCGCAGGCCGAGGCCGCCGTCACCTCCGTCACCTTCGGTTTCGGCTCCGTATTTAAGTGTTAATTCTAACCTGCGCGGTTCTGCCTCTACGAATCCGAGCTTTGGACTTCTTCCATACGAAGCCAGATACTACGACATTTATTACGGAAGAGTTTATCTGGGTAATACATATTTTACAAATGGCGGCAGGTCTGGAGTTATCAAATTTTTGGCCAACGGCACTGTTGTTGGCGGCGGGGCCAATGGCATTATGGGAAACGGTTTCTTTTTCGCTTTAGATCCATCCCGGCCATCCCAGGCGCAACACTCCTCTGACCAGCTCAACAAGCTTATCGGCTTTGTGACCGATGAGGTCCACTTTGGCTGGGCCAATGTGAGTTGGGATGCGACAGCAAAAGCGCTGACGTTTCATTCCGCTTACGTCGAGTCCGTGCAAGGTAACACCATCACCGTGGGTGACATCGGTGCCGTGCCTGAGCCAAGCCGGGCGCTGCTGGCATTGGCTGGTCTAGGCGCTGCCACCCTGCGCCGCCGCCGCAAGCAGGCCGTCTAATCGCTGCTTAGCCAAATGGCTCAAGAATCACTCTAGTGCAGGCAGTATTGCCCGCACTTTTGTTTTGGTGCTCAGCGAGGAATGTTGAATCACCTACGGACTGGCAATCGACTGGGTGTTTAGAGATGCTGTTCTTGCTCACGGAATTTGGATGGCGTGAGCTGGGTCATTTTTTTGAAGTCTTTGCTGAAGAAAAATTGGTCGCTGTAGCCGACTTGTCTGGCGACTTCTTTGATGGCATCATCACTTTCGATGAGCCGGTGTTTGGCTTGATTGATACGCTCTCGTCGCAGCCAATCGATGGGACTTGTTCCGATGGCCGTTTTAAACTGGCGGCTGAAGTGACTCTCACTCATGCCGGCGACTTGCGCCAACTCGGTGACGCGAATGGGCGTGTGGTAATAAAGGCGCATTTTTTCCAGGGCCTTCTGCACGGGCATGGGCAGCTCTGGCTGGATCGTCTCTGAATCTGAAAGGCGGGCGTGAAAAATGAGGGCAATGATGGCTGTCACTGCGGCATTGATCAGGGCGGCATCGCTTGGTCGATTGCCGATCATGTGCTGAAGGATAAGCTCAAACTCTTGCTTGGCTTTTTCTGGGTCGATGTTCTGGATGACTGGCTGAGACTTCATTTCAAGCAGATTGGCCACTTTTTCCAAAGGTCTGCCTTCGACTCGTATCCAGTAGAGCTCCCAGGGCTGTTTTGAGTCTGATCCGTAGGCGTGCGGGTGGTGGCAATTGACCCAGAGGAGGTCGTTGGCAGATACTTCATGGCGTTTGCCATTCACTTGGATCCAGCCTTGGCCAGCCGTGCAAAAGATGAGTTCATGGCCTGGATACGTTTCTCGTTGAATCCGGTGTTCTATGCCAGCCTTGAGTTGCCCACCACGGACGACGGAATAAAACAAGTCTCGCTGCCACTCGGCAGGTGTGGCATATAGATTCTGGATGAAGACGGTTTCCTTGGCTGGATTTGTCATGATGGGATATGACATAAGGTGAAAATTTGTCGATGCCTATTCCTTTTTTTGCCGCTTTGCAGATGCTAACAGATGTGACTGAATTTTGTCATTCTGCTTTCATCTGAGTCTCTGCCGCTTAAAGGCGATGGACGTACTTTATGCCGCGACTTTTACTTTTCGATATTGATGGAACTTTGCTCGACACAGGCGGCTCTGGTGGTGCCTCTTTGCTGGATGCTGCTGAGGAAATGTTTGGGGTTTCTCGGCATGAATTACCGCCGTTGGATTTAGCCGGTGCGACCGATGGCGGGGTGCTGCGGCGTTTGTTTAGTCAGGTCGGGCATGACTTTGTGCCTGAGGCGTTGCAGGCTTATCTGACCTGTTACCTAGGTCATCTGAATCGCCGGCTTCAGCATGAAAGTTTTGCTGGGAAGACTTTGCCGGGCGTTGGCGCTCTGCTTACTGCGCTGCATGAAAGAGGTGGCGCTGACATTGGCTTGCTCACAGGCAATGTGCGGCGTGGCGCGGAGTTGAAGCTGGCGCGTTTTGATCTGAGTTCGTGGTTTGTGGATGGGGCCTTTGGTGATGATGCTGAGGATCGGAATTTGCTCGGGCCGGTGGCAATGCAACGGATGTCTCAAGCCACAGGTCGCCGCTATGCCGTGGAGGATGTCATCGTCATTGGTGATACGCCGAAAGATATTGCCTGTGCCCATGCCATCGGTGCGCGTTGCCTAGCGGTCGGAACGGGTCATTTTCAGGCGGATGCGCTGAGGATTCATCAGCCCTGGCAGTGTTTTGATCATTTGTTAGAGACGGATCGGGTCTGTGAGCTATTGCTAAAAGCATGACGCTAGTTTCTTCCAATACCTCCTTTGCCATGAGGCTTTCTTTGGTCACTGGCTTTGTGATGCTGGTGCTGAAGATGGGAGCCTATCTGTTGACCGGTTCCGCAGCGATCCTTGGAGATGCCGCCGAGTCCGTGGTGCATGTGGCAGCGGTTATTTTTGCCACCTATAGTCTTTGGTTGGCGAGTCAGCCTGCAGATGAGGATCACCGCTATGGCCACAGTAAAATTTCCTTTTTCTCGGCGGGTGTGGAGGGTGGGTTGATCGTCTTAGCAGCCGTTTTCATCATTTATGAATCGGTGCGCCGCTGGATTGGTGGGGCTGAGGTGGCAAACCTCAGTTCAGGTGTCTGGATCACTGTGCTAACCATTGTGATCAATGGCGTGCTTGGCTGGTATCTTGTGCGAACGGGTCGTGGCGGAAACTCACTGATCCTCGTTTCTAACGGAAAGCATGTGCTGACGGATTGCTGGACTAGTCTGGGAGCCTTGGTCGGTTTGGCCCTCATGCATTTGACGGGCCAGACTTGGTGGGATCCGGTCTGTGGATTGCTCATGGCGGGTAATATCCTTGTCTCTGGTTATGACTTGCTGCGGCAGAGTGTGATCGGTCTGATGGATCACGCAGATCCTGCGGTGACGAGGATTTTGGATCAGACGTTAGCCCGGGAAACCGCCAAACATGGCGTGACTTTTCACGCTTTGCGTCACCGTAATGCGGGTCACGTTCACTATGTGGATGTGCATTTCCTTTTCCCAGATGACATCTCTCTGCGGGAGGCTCATCGCACGGCAACAGAGATTGAAAGTGCGGTGCAGCATAGCGTCGATCATCAGGTGCTGATCACCACGCATCTGGAGTGCGTGGGGGATCATGATGAACTCCATCCAGATGACCGATTGCCATGAGACGATTGGATGCTGCAGTTCTCCAGGAAGCTTGTGCAGAAGAAGCACTACCTTGGCGTGTTCAGGTGCTCGATGAGGTTGGGTCCACCAGTGATGCCGTGCGAGATGCGGCCTTGGCAGGTGCAGCCCCGGGCTTGGTTCTGTTTGCAGAATCTCAGACCGCTGGGCGTGGGCGGAGGGACAACCGCTGGTCCTCTTCGAAAGGCAAAGATTTCATGTTTTCCCTCTTGCTGAGACCCGAGGCTCCTGCTGGGTTATGGCCAAGACTGACCACTCTGGCTGCGCTGGCCTTAGGTCGTGCGGTAGAAATTGAGTTGCCTCTGAAGCCTCAGATCAAGTGGCCCAATGATCTGTTCCTCAATGACCGCAAGATCTGCGGTCTGCTGGCTGAGGCGGTTACGGTGAAAGGAGAGCTCGCTCTGGTTCTTGGGGTTGGAATGAACGTCAATAATCGTGTGTTTCCCCCTGAATTGGCCGGTTTGGCGACATCGCTGTTGCAAGAGCTCCATGCACCATCCGTCAGCGAGTTGGATCGTCAATCCTTGGCACTGACGATTCTGAAACAGCTCCACACGCAGTTTCAACGCATAGATCACGGCTTTCACGAGGTCATTGCCGAGGTGCGTGCCCGCAGTTGGCTGCTAGGCCGCCAGATCCGTGCCACGGTTGACGGACGAGAGGTCTTCGGTCGTGCGTTGGATCTGAATGCTGAGGGGCATCTTGTCATCGTCTTGCCAGACGGTTCCCTGACGACGATCAGTAGCGCTGAAGGGGTGCGCCAAGTCATTTGATTCCAGATCTTTTGGAAGATAAGTGCTTCGTGAAAGAAAGGCTGTGCGTTCCTTTGATCTGCGCCAGGCTCTCTTCAACGACCAACCCTTAATCCTTATGGCTGAAACTCCCTCTTCTCGTGTCCTTCCGATCGCTTCGTATGCTCCTGAATTTGAGCTTCCAGATGCTCATGGGGGGAGGTTCACCCTGGATGATGTCCGTGGGCCACGCGGGCTTCTAGTGATGTTTGTTTGCAATCATTGTCCTTTTGTCGTGCATCTGGCAGCGGCTCTCAGTGCTTTTGCTAAAGAAGTCGATGGGCTGGGAATCGGCGTCGTGGCCATCAACTCCAACGATAGTCAAAACTACCCCGCAGATGCCCCTGACAAAATGATCGAGTTCGCGGACAAGCATGATTGGCAGTTCCCTTATCTCGTGAATGAAGATCAATCGGTGGCCAAAGCCTACGTTGCCGCCTGCACGCCTGATTTTTATCTGTTCGATGGCGAACTTAAGCTCGCTTACTGCGGTCAGTTTGATGCCTCGCGTCCGCGTAACAGCGAGCCTGTAACGGGTGCGGACATGCGAACAGCTGTGACTCGGATGCTGGCCAATGAAGAGCCACTGACAGATCAGCGGCCCAGCACTGGCTGCGGCATCAAATGGAAGGTCTAAAATCGACCGCTTGATTAGGTTTTTAGCCCTTCACCAGATTCAGGTAAGCCTTGGCATTGGCATAGCAGATGTTTTTCACCATGCTGCCGACGAGGGCGTCATCGTTTGGTAATAAGCCTGCCTCGACATCCTTGCCGATGAGGTTGCAAAGGGTGCGGCGGAAGTATTCGTGGCGTGGGAAACTCATGAAGCTCCGGCTGTCGGTGAGCATGCCGATGAATCGGCTGAGCAGTCCTAGATTGCTGAGCGCATTGATCTGCCACTCCATGCCTTCTTTTTGATCCACAAACCACCAGCCTGATCCAAACTGCACTTTACCGGGGGTCGTGCCATCGGCAAAGTTGCCTGCCATCGTACCAAAAACATAGTTGTCTGCTGGGTTGACGTTGTAGAGAATCGTTTTGGGCAGAGCGTTTTCGTTGTCCAGAGCGTCAAGGAAGCGGGAGAGGTTTTCTGCTTGGGAATAGTCCCCAATGCTGTCACAGCCTACATCTGCACCGATTTCACGGGCGAGTCGGGTGTTGTTGTTTCTGACCGCACCGAGGTGCAACTGCATGGTCCAGCCTTTCTTGGCATTGAGCCGACCTACATGCATCATCACTTGAGTGGCCAAGGTTCCGATGTCCTCCTGGTAAATCTTCCGCACATTGGAGCCGCGATAGCGGTCAAAGACGCGCTGAGTGGATTTGGCGCTATCAAAATGAGAGAAAGCATGAATTAAACCATGGTCGCTCAGGCGGCAGCCAATGCTGTGGAAAAAGTCGTGGCGTTTTTCGAGGGCGGCCAGCAGCTGGTCAAAGCTGTTGATGTCCATGTTGGTGGCGGCACCGAGTTTATCACACCAGGCATTCCAGGCGATTGAGTCAGAGATCGCGAAGGCTTTGTCAGGACGGAAGGTCGGATAAACGCCAATTTCAAAACCATCGGCGGCACATTTCTGATGCGAGGAAAGGTTGTCCACGGGATCATCGGTTGTGCAAAGGGCGCGCACCTGTTGAGTTCGCAGAATATTGCGCACGCTCATTTCTGGCTTGGCTAGCGCGGCTTCCGTTTGCTCCCAGATTTCTGGGCCAGTCTTTTCATTCAGCAACGTATCGATCCCAAAATAGCGCTTCAGTTCAATGTGGGTCCAATGATAAAGTGGGTTACGCAGTGTCTGTGGGACGGTTGCTGCCCAGGCTAGGAATTTGTCGCGGGGAGAGGCATCGCCGGTAATCAGGCGCTCTGGGATGCCATTGCAGCGCATAGCACGCCACTTGTAGTGATCGCCTTCTAACCAAATTTCATGAATGTTTTTAAACTGACGGTCTTCGGCGATATCCTTGGGCGGAAGATGATTATGGTAGTCGATGATCGGTTCGTCTTTAGCAAAGGTGTGATACAGCCTTTGCGCGGAAGCGGAAGAGAGAAGAAAATCGTTGTGAATGAAGGACATGATTGAAGTGGGGGATGATTATCTGAGGGCTAATGAAGGTTTACAATCGCAGAATGAACAGTAATTTTGCTCAGCATGTCATTACATGGAGCAGAAAAAGTTCAGACTATTGGCAACGGAAACTTCGTCTTAGCTAGCCTGTTAAGTGTTTTTCTTTGTTCATGTTCGACGGTCCGTTTTTACAGTCAAGCTGTTGCTGGCCAAGCCGAGATGATCAGCAAGGCTCGCCCTGTTGTTCAGGTGATGCAGTCGCCCTCGACTCAACCGTTGCTCAAACAAAAACTCAGCACTGTGACAGACTTTTTGTCTTTTGCTGAATCGGAGATGCATCTGTCAGTTGGAGGCAATTACAAACGATATGCTGATCTTGGTCGCAGTCATCTGGTATGGGTTGTTTTTGCCGCCCCCGAATTCAGCATCACACCCAAGCAATGGAGCTATCCCTTGCTGGGTAACCTCGCTTACCGAGGCTATTTCAAGCAGTCCTTGGCCCAGCAGGAGGCCGACAAACTCAAGGCGCGAGGTTATGATGTCCACGTCGCCGGGGTCGATGCTTACTCCACTCTCGGCTATTTGCGTGATCCCCTGTTAAATACTTTCATAGGTCGAGACGATGCTGATCTAGCCGAGTTGCTCTGTCATGAGCTCACTCACCAGCGTCTTTATTTCCAAGGCGACACGGATTTTAATGAGGCCTTTGCCACGGCAGTCGGCCAGGAAGGCGCGCGCCGCTGGCTGCGTGCACGGGGTCGCCTGAAAGAATGGGCCCAACACGAGCAAAACTTGCGTGCAGAGCGCGCCTTCATCGCTTTGGCCTTGGCGACGCGTGAGGCTCTCAAAAAAGCCTATGCTGTCCCAGACCAAACACGCGAAGTGCGGTTGCTGCAAAAGAATGCCCTTTTGCAGCGATTCAAAACAAGCGCTATCGCTTTGGATCAGAGCCACCAAGGCAGTCTGAAGATTGAACTCTGGTTTGAAAAGCCGGTCAACAATGCCCGATTGGCGACCCTATCGACCTATTTTGAATTGTTACCCGGCTTTGAATTCATGCTCCGCCGTGCAGGCGGCAATCTAGAGACCTTCTTTCTCGAAGTCGAATCCATGCGCAAGCTGACCCGAGAAGAGCGGAAGAGGCGTATTTTTTCCTGTTCTAGGCTATGAAGAAAGTTCTGCCATTTTTCATCCTGTTGAGCCTAGCCGTCGCGGCTGGCTGGCGCTGGCAGAGCTATCGGGCGCAGATCGGTTGTGCCGTCGCTTGGCAACAGGCGCAGTTTCGCAACCCTGAGATGGATCGGAAGGCCGTGATGAAAGTGCTTGATCATCAGCAGCGGCTGACGGAGGCAATGCCAGCGACCTTTAGGCCAGATCTCGATCTCGCGGTGAAAGCCGAATTTGAAATCTGGCATAAGCAGTTTGAAAAAGGCGCAACGGATCGTCAGACGCGTCTCAGCTGGCAGGGGCAGACGGAGGCCTCGCTGAAGCAATCCATCCGAGACGATTTGAGGTCACAGGCTTGGCTGGAAAAGCAGCTTGAAGAGCTGGCGCCGCCGATCACCGAGGCCCAAGCTTTGGTCTGGTTTACTGAGCATGCCGAGCAGTTGCGCCTACCGACAAAGTTCCATGTCGCTCACATCTTTCTCTCGCGCCATGAACCAACGCGTCCCAACCGTTCCGCAGAAATCCAGGCTCTTCATGGACAGCTCACCACTTGCAAGGCGAGCTTCGCGGAGTTAGCCTCCAGGCACTCCGAAGATAGCCGCTCAAAAGATCGGGGGGGCGATCTCGGCTGGCTCAGCGCGACCCGAATGCCCGCAGATCTAATCCAGGCCGTGAACGCTCAAAAGGTGGGAGAAACAAGTCTGCCAATCGAAACCAAGCTTGGTTGGCATCTTTTGCGAGTCTCTGCCCGCCAAGCACCACGACTGCCTCATTTTGCCGAAGTGCGGGAAGAAATCATCGCCATGCTCGATCAGCAGCAGCGAGAGATTGCCTTGGGCCATGTTAACTAACAAAGAACCGCAGAGCCAGTCTCCTTTCTTTCGGATACGCCTTGGCGTCACCGTCTTTTAGATTTACGCTCATTAATCTTAGCCTCTGAGTCGTCAGGTGAAAGAAAATCTAGGGTCTACCTTGCTTTGTTAAGTTTCCTCGGAAGCTACTCTTTGGTGATAAGGCATTCCGTTGATTCGCGTTTGAGTATCCTGTACTTTTTATGAAACCTATTCTTTTTGCCTTCGCTGCTCTTTCTCTTGCTGCCTTCACGACGCTTTCTGCGGCTGACAAAAAATTGATCGTGATGATTGCGGGGAAGCCCTCTCATGGGCCAGGGCAGCATGAGCACAATGCTGGAATTCAGCTGTTGAAAAAATGCCTGGAGCAGGGTGCTGCAGAGCAGGTGCAAGTTCTGCATCATCTGAACGGAGAGTGGCCAAGCCAGGAAGAGCTTACAAAGGCGGATAGCGTGGTGATTTACTCGGATGGCGGCGGCGGGCATCCTGCCTTGCAAAGCGAGAGGCTCGTGCAGCTAGATAAGGAAATGAAGCGCGGCTGCGGTTTCCTGACACTGCATTATGCTGTGGAGCCGACGATTGAAAAAGGAAATAAAGAGTTCATCGACTGGATGGGCGGTGCGTTTGAGATCAATTGGAGTGTGAATCCGCACTGGGATGCCAGCTTTAAAGAATTTCCCACACACCCGATTAGTAGCGGGGTGAAGCCGTTTGCGACCAACGATGAATGGTATTTCTACATGCGCTTTCGCCAAGGAATGCAGGGCGTGACCCCCATCTTGAGTGATGTGGCTCCTGATTCGACGATGAGTCGTCCGGACGGCCATCACAGCGGCAATCCTACGGTGCGTGAATCCGTCAAAAACAAAGAGAAACAGCATGTGGCATGGGCCTCAGAGCGTGTAGGAGGAGGTCGCGGTTTCGGTTTTACAGGCGGACATTACCACAAAGGCTGGTCGAACAACGATCAACGTAAATTGGTGCTGAATGCCGTTCTCTGGACCGCACATGCAGATGTGCCTGCCAAGGGCGTCGAGTCCACGGTGACTGAGGCGGATATGATAGCTAATCTGGATCTAAAACCAGGACAAGGCTTGCCCGAGAAGGTAAAGATGAAGAAAAAGTAAGCAATGCCCTTGGCGTTTTTTGCAATCAACTTCAATGAACTCGTAGTTCTTTCTGCAACGATATTGTCAGATCGATTGACTTGGCGGATTGGTCGACTGAATCCAAGGGTTGATTTTGATCGTATCACTGTCATCTACAAGCGCTTTTTTTTCATTTATCGTGACTCATCCAGCTTTTAAACCATCCGTCGGTTCGACTCTTTTCTTTGCCATTCATTTGGCGGCTGTGGCTGCCTTCTTTGTTAAACCTGATTGGACCTGCATTCTCCTTTGCGCGGGGTTGTTTGTGGTTCGTAAATTCGGCATCACGGGTGGCTATCATCGGTATTTTTCCCATCGCTCCTTTAAAACTTCCCGCTGGTTCCAGTTTGTTCTGGCTTTTCTAGGAGGCATGTCGGCCCAAAAAGGGGCCCTTTGGTGGGCAGCGCATCATCGTCATCATCATCAGCATTCTGATCAGGAGGAAGATGTGCATTCGGTGAAGCAACAGGGTTTTTATTGGGCGCACATTGGCTGGATTCTTTCGCCTGACTATTACGCCTATGATGAGAAGAAGGTGAAGGACTTGACCAAATTCCCAGAGTTGGTCTTCATTGATCGTTATCATTTTATTCCTCCGGCAGTGACGGGCTTGGCGTGTTATTTGATCGCTGGGTTGCCCGGCTTCCTCTGGGGATTTTGCTTGAGTACGGTGATTCTGTATCATACGACTTTTGCTATCAATAGCTTCTGTCATTTACTCGGTAGCGCACGCTACGAAACAGGTGAGTCGAGCAAAAATAGCTTTATTCTAGCGATCCTGACTCTCGGTGAAGGATGGCACAACAATCACCATTACTATCCGCACTGCGCCCGCCAAGGCTTCTTCTGGTGGGAAATCGATCCAACTTATTATGTGCTGCGCCTTTTGAAGTTCGTGGGCATCGTCCATGAAATCCGTGAGCCTAGTCAAAAGGTTATTGATGGCAAAGAAGCAACTGCGGCGCTTGGGTGAATGTCGCGGTGCGACTGCTCCAGCAATTGGCGGCGGATCGTTTAAAGTTAAACCACCTTCAACTCTTTGAAGGGCTGATGCTAACTCACTACATTCACAGGTTTTCCAGCAAGGAAAGCATTGAGATTCGCGGCGGTGAGGTCGATGAGACGCCGACGAGCCTCATGACTGGCCCAGCCGATGTGGGGTGTGATGAGGCAGTTTTTAGCGCCAATCAGAGGATTGCCGTTTTTCGGCGGCTCTATGGAAAGGACGTCCAGCCCAGCCCCGGCAATGCGGTCTTCATTGAGAGCGCGGGTTAGGGCGGATTCGTCGATGAGCGGTCCGCGGCCTGTATTGATCAAGAAGGCGCTAGGCTTCATCAGGGCTAGTGTGCGGTCGCCAACGATGTGCTTGGTGGTGTCTGTTAGCGGGCAGTGCAGGGAGATGGCGTCACTTTGGGCAAAGATTTCATCAATACTGGCAGCAGCCACGCCTTCAGGGGGAGCCGACTTCCACTCCCGCTTGCTGGCCAGCACCTTCATGCCGAAGGCCACGGCGATCCGCGCCACGGCGCTGCCGATGTCGCCGTAACCGATGATGCCGAGAGTCCGTCCACTGAGTTCGATGATGGGGTGATCCCAGTAGCAAAAATCAGGGCCGGCTTCCCAGCGACCTGAGTTTACCGTTTGAGCATGGTGCCCCACATGATTGGTTAGCTCTAAGAGTAGGGCAAAGACAAGTTGCGCCACGGCAGGTGAACTGTAGCCGGGAACATTGGTGACGGTAATGCCAAGCTCTTTTGCGACAGCGACATCGACCACGTTATAGCCGGTGGCGGTGACGCCGATGTATTTGAGCTTTGGCAGAGCTAAAATGATCTCACGATTCAGGGCGGCCTTATTGGTGATGATGACCTCGGCTTCTGCGCAGCGGGCCACCGTTTCCGCCAGAGGTGTCCGTTGGTAGATCTCACAGGGGGCAATGGCTTCAAGCGGGGCCCAGGAGACGTCTCCTGGATTGGCGGTATGGGCGTCGAGTAGGATGATTTTCATATAGGGCTTAACCACGGCTCCTCTCGAGAAGATTCATCATCAAATAAGACAGAATGATGGCGGTTTCTTCACCTTCAGATACGGGTGTGATTTGATCGAGTTGAAATTTTCCTTCAAAAAAGGCGGATTGCTTGGTCAAGCGCATGATAGGTGTGCCGTCGGAACGGGCAGCCAAAAAGCGTGGATGAAAGAAAAAGCCGGTGCACAGGCCAATGATTGGGATTTCTCCGAGGATGGAATCAAAGAGCTTAGCCATCGGGTTTTCCTCCCGCATGGAAAAAGCGGGGCTGGATGAGCCGGGGCTGAAGATGTCATAGTGGGCGCTCCAGATGCTACGCATACCTCGGCGACCGACGGCTCCGATTTCATGGCCTGCGGCATCGCGGAAGGTGTAGCGTGCTGACCAGTCGATGATTCGGTCGGCGCTGATTGTACAGATTAAATTTCGCTGCGTGTCGTCACCAAAAACTTCTACTTTTTCCTTCAGTCGAAAGAGTTTCTGTTTCACATAACAGACAGATTTGCCAGCGGCGTCTTGGATGTAGATCTGCGGGGAAAGTGCTAAGAGTTTAAATCGAAATGACAATGGAAAATTCATGACGCACCAATGAAGAACATTTTCTGAACGATGACACACAAATTTTTAGCCATACGGCGTTAAGCCATTGTCTAACGCTCTCACCATGTCTGCCGTCTTTAATTGGAAACAGTGCTTTGACCAGCTTTCACCGAAACTGGTTCTCTATGCACGCCAGTTGACGTCAAGCGCGTCGGATGCGGATGACGTCGTTCAGATGGCCTTTGTGAGATGGTGGAGACGCTTTCCAGAAGGAGACACAGAAAATGTGCCGCTGCTGTATGCTGCGGTGCGCACCATCGCTCTAGATCTGCGGCGCAGTGACACTCGTCGCACGAAGCGTGAACTTGTCTCGGAAATCACGCTGAAATCTGAAGATGCACCGATCTTTGATCCTTTGCCCGAGACGAAAGAGATCGCAGCTATCGTTATGGATGCCTTATCCAAACTGCCTGAAGAACAGAGGGAAGTCGTGACGCTAAAGCTGTGGGGTGGGCTCACCTTTCAAGAGATCGCTACAGCCATGGGGATCTCGATCAATACCGTCTCTGGGCGCTATCGCTATGCACTCAATGCGTTGCAAAAACAGCTAACTCCAATGAAGAACGAACTCGTCCAAGAGACTCACGCAAAGCCCAATAATCTATTGAATTTTAATCATCTTCAGGAGGCTTGGTCATGAACGACCACGACATCGAATCTTTACTGCAATCCCTTTCTCCAGCTAAGCCAAGCAACGCACTGACGAAAAGTGTGGATCACGAGCTTGAACAGGATTTGAGCTGGGTAGGCACAGCGAAGCGGGCTCCGAATTTAAACTGGTTTGCGCCAGTGATGTGGACCTCGCTGGGGGCTGCCGCTGCAGTGATGGTGATGGGAGCCATGCCTGTCAGCTTGGTGAATACAGGCAGCCCTGCATTGTCACGGGTGCCTTCAGTGATGCCTGTGAGCACCATCAGAGAAGTGATGGAAGCTCAGAATGAGGGCATTCAATACAACGATGTTTCAAGACTGCCTGAGCAGCATGTTCGACTTGTATCCATGGAGCGACACGCCTGGATTGATCCACGAGATGGTGCCCAAATCACCGTAGAGGTGCCACGAGAGGACAGCGTGGTTTTGCCAGTTTCTTTTCAATAACGACCATCACTAAAACCATGAAAATCCAAACCACGACACTTCTGCTCATGAGCGGACTGATAGCACTGCTGAATGTGCCTGCCTCTGCTCAAGATAAACCCATACCAGGCGTCGCACCTGAAGAGGTGAAGCGACCAGAGACACCGAAGCCGCCTGAGCGTTCACGTAGTCAGCGCTCACCAGAGCAAAAGCCCACGGCTTATCTTGGCGTCTTGACTGCACAGGTGAGCCGTGAACTGCGCACCCAACTCGGGCTGGTAGATGGTTTTGGTCTGCAAGTGGAGGAGGTCATGCCTGACTCACCTGCCCAAGAAGCAGGACTCAAAGAGCATGATGTATTGGTATCTTTTGAAGATCAAAAGCTAGTGAATATGGAGCAGCTGCAAGCTCTGGTCCGCTCTCAAAAGAAAGATGATGCCGTGTCTCTTAGCATCATTTCTGGTGGTCAAACCAAGCAGATCATCCTCAAGATCGGCGAACGCATGATGGCCATGAATCCAGAGCGCCAGCGTGGTGCTATGCCTGGTTTTTCAGGTATGCGTGGTGGCGAATGGGGAAATACAGAACATTGGCGTGATTCAGCCGAAGACTTCCATCAGCGCACCCGTGAGTATCAAGAGCGTGTTCAAGATTGGAACCGTGAGGGAAACCGAGGCCCCATGCCACAGCCTCCCATGTTTGAATCACGCAATCGCAAAGACGGGGACAGCCGTGAAGAGGGCCGTGGACTGCGTGATGGAGAAGTCCCTCGCTCAGGACCTCCCGATGGTGGCCACAAAAGTGGTGAACAGCGTTTTGAATCTCGTGAATCGCATGAAAATGCCAATGTCACTCGCAGTGACGACACTGGCATCTACAGCCTACGTCGGAATGATGGGAAGCAGGTCTTCACCGTGAAGCCCAAAGAGGGAGAAGAAAAAAGCTGGCCCGTGAATAATGATCAGGAGCGGGCTATGGTGCCTGAACCGTATGCGAGCAAGCTGCGCGAGATAGATCAAATCCGCCGTAGTATGCGCGACGATCAAGATCCTAGTCGTAACGGTGATCGTCGGCCAGAGGCTAAGCGCCCTGAAGGTTTATAGTTGCTTCCACTTTCCGCCTGCCAGAGGCATGAGATGCACGAATCTCATGCCTCTTTGCTTGTGATCACATGTAGCTTGCTTCAAAGAAGCGGACATGAGTTTTAATGACCCCAGTTTTCTCTTTTCGAATCGTCCAACGGATCGCGAGCGGGAGACTGAGCGCCAAGCATGGGAATTGGAGCGTGAGTTTGTGCGTCGCTGCTACAAACGTGCGACTTGGTTGGTTGTCCTGACCATGGTCTTTGTCGCTGTGCCTACAGGTTTTGAGAAATGGCATTGGCATGTCGTGGGTGGAGCCGCCTGCATTGTCACGCTTCTGGGCGTCCGCATGCTTTGGAAGCGGGCCTTTGCCAATGGCCTCATTTGCCTCGTTTTTGCCTGGGGCATTTTACCCGCCTGGATTTACATGGCTCCGACGGTGCTGAGAATTACGAAGGAGCAATATCAGATCATCGCGAAAGAATGGAAGCGCGTCTTGTAGTTTGAGAAATTAGAACCTCCAGTTTACGAGGCTGAATCGCGTTTTACTTTGCAGGCTATGTTTCTCCAAACCCTGCTCGTTGCGGTCCTGTCTTTTTCTGCTTACGCAGCAAGCCTTCCTGAGGGCGGCAAAGACATGCTGCCGGCTGATTGGCCAAATTCCACTAAAGCGCCAAACAAAAAGCTGATTTGCAAAAGCGAACAGGCAGATTTTGGTGATCATGGCAGAGGCTGGCGCGTCGAAGTTTTTGATGACAAAGCAAGTCTGTATCAAGTGCAACTGAGCACCCTGCTGACGGGTGCTGTGAAAAAGGGCGACCGAGTATTGACCGTGTTTGAGGCACGCTGTTTGAAAGGCTCTTCTTCTGACGACAAGGGACATGCGCAGGTGGTCGTCGAGTTCAAGAACCCGCCTGACTATGTGAAGCTGGGACAGGATGCCGTGGACATTCATGCTGAATGGCAGACTTTTTATGTGCCTTTTCCAGCCAATGCGGACTCCATGGCAGGAATGACTCATGCCAGTCTCATGCTAGGCGGGAAAAAGCAGACGCTAGAAATCTCCAACATGCGTCTCTTGAACTATGGATCAACCTTTGATCTGACCAAGCTGCCGCGCCCCGTGATTCATTATCCAGGTCGCGAAGCCGAGGCACCATGGCGGAAGGAAGCACTAGCCCGTATCGAGAAAATCCGCACCACGGACATCACGGTCGAAGTGGTCGATGCTGATGGTAAACCGCAATCCCAAGCGAAGGTTAGCCTAGCTTTGAAGCGTCACAGTTTCGGATTCGGCACGGCGGTGAAGGCCAAATATCTCATGGGCACGGATGAAACGGCGGCCAAATATCGTGCAATGATTGACGAGAATTTCAGTGCCATCGTTTTGGAGAATGACCTGAAGCCCTTTGCTTGGAAGAATGGTGCCTTGAATAAGGGCAAAGAGTATCGTCAGGAGTGGACGGTGGGTGCTCTAGCCTGGGCCAAAGAACGCGGCATGAAAACGCGCGGGCACTACCTCTGTTGGGGGCCGTGGGACGACTGGTCCGAGAAGCTAAAGGATCAACCCGCCGCCATCCGTGAAAAGATCATGTCACACCTAGATGAGATCATTCATGGGGCCGCAGGTCTGGCCGATGAATGGGATGCCGTGAATCATCCCGTAGGCTGGGAAAACCCGCGACGCACAGTGGATCAGGTCATCAGCCCAGAACTCTATGCGGATGTCTTCAAAGCCGCACGTGCTCGCACGGGCGTGCCGCTTTGGATCAATGAGGATCAAGTTTTCCGAGAAGGCCGCCAGCAGGATGAATTTTATGAGTGTATCAAAGGCCTGATCGCTCAGGGTGTCCGCCCTGACGGTATTGGTAATCAAGCTCATTTTCACAGTAGTCATCTGCCTGGCGGCCCAGAGATGCTGCGGATCAGTGACCGCTTCGCTGCACTCGTGCCGAATCTTGAACTCACAGAGTTTGATGTGATCACCAACGGTGATGAAGAACTCCAGGCTGACTGGCTGCGCGACACCCTCATCATGGCTTACAGTCACCCTGCCTACAGTGCGATGATGCTTTGGGTCTTCTGGGAAGGCGCTGGCTGGAAGCCTGAAACAGCTCTTTGGCGGACGGATTGGTCTGAAAAACCCAATGCCAAAGTCTGGCGTGAACTTGTTTGCAAGCTCTGGCGCACCCAGGCTAGTGGCGAGACGGATGCTGGCGGTATCTTCAGTGCTCACGGTCACCGTGGCCTCTACGAAGTTACAATTGAAATCTCAGGTAAGAAGACGGTTATGCCTTTCAACACTGAACATGGTGCAGGTATGATTCGTGTGGTCCTGCCTTGAGCTTCGACGCTTGAAATTGGGTTTTCCATACTGGTATCAGCTTTTGCTTTAATCATAGTTAATACTAGTGATTTAAGATGCTGGTCTTATGTGAGTTGACGATTTTTGATTAGATGTTAAATCGATCATAATTACGTTAATTCATATATGATTCCATCGGTTGATCAGCTTGTTTCTCCGGCAGACTTTGTTGGATTTGATCCTCGTTTAGCGCTCAGAAACGATGAGAGGAATTCACCCTATTGCAGTCAGCCTGGATCTAGTTACTTCATAACCTATTGTCTGAATGACTCGCTTCCCAATCGCGTGATCGATCAGTATTTACGAGAGCAAGAAGCTTGGCGAGTCCGCATTCACTATGAGCGTGCGCAGTTGGGCGATCTAGCTGAAGATACGGAAAAGGAATACGAAGCGTTCCAGCTTAACGCCTATCGCTCCTTTGAGGCCATCCTTGATGAGGGACATGGTTCCTGCGTTTTTAAAGATCCTATTCAGCGCCAAGTCGTGGCGGAGGCTCTCTTACAGTTGCACGGAGATCGTTATCTTGCCCATGGCTTTGTTGTCATGCCCAATCATATTCACTTATTGGTGAAGCCTTTGGATGGACAGAGTCCCGAAAATCTACTGATTTTATGGATGAGAGCCGTCGCTCAGAGGATGGGTCAAGATGTAAAGGCCAAAGGTGGACTCTGGCACGTCGATACTTGGATATGCATGATTCGGAATGAAGAGCATTGGTTAAGAGCCATGCGCTACACTCTAAAAAATCCCGAACGTGCGAAACTGCTTCATGGCCAAAGCACGTTCTGGTGGGATTCTGATCTTTTTGACCTAACAAGACCGCTCCTTCCTGAGGATTCCTTCGAAGAGCCCTGGTGAAGCTCGGTGCGGTGTCTGCAGGACCTTGATAGTCTTCTCATTTTTCGACGAGGTGATTGCGCAGAAACTTAGCCATGATGGCTGTCCGTTCGTGATCGTAGAATTCAGGACCTCCATGTTTGCTTTCAGGCATCAGGAGGTACTCAACGGGCAGTCTTAAATCTTCGTAAGCTTTCTCAAACTCCTGCGACTGTGCTGCAGGCATCTGTGGATCGGCGTCGCCATGAATGAGTAGTAAGGCGGGATCGTTTTGATCGAGCTGTGCTACCGGACTGGCAAGTTTGGCGAGTTCGGGTTTTTGATCTGGCTGACCGCCTAATAGCAATTCCAAAGCTGGAACGCGCATTTGCAGGCCAAAGTCAGTGCTTTGTGAGAGGATCGTCTGAAGATTCGAAGCACCATATAGACTGATGATGCACTGCACAGCACTGCTGTGATCCAAATCTTTGCCAACGTTGCCTTCCAGTTCCTCATGGCCATTCGTCACACCCACTAGTGCCGCCAGATGACCACCTGCAGACGAACCGACGATTGCGAGTTTCTTAGCGTTGAGATGATACAGTTCAGACTTGGCTCGCAGGAAGCGAATCGCAGCCTTGATATCATGAATCTGTGCTGGAAATGCTGCTTGGGTGGAGAGTCGATAATCCACGCTGGCAATGGCAAAGCCATGATTCAATAGCTTCAGAATTGGCAGATCCGTCTTTGATCCCGACCGCCAAGCGCCACCGTGAATGTAGATTAGCAGTGGTGGATTGACCACTTTAGGCAGATAAAGATCCAGTGTCAGCACTTGATCTCCCACACGTGCGAACTCGATGTCTGTTTGCGTTTTGGCGAAGGCGCAGCAAGTGCACAGACAGAAGATAAAGAAGAGCGTTTTCATGACTCGATCCTTGTATTTTCCACTGGTGCTTTTAGCGCGCCCGGCTTTTGAAAATGCTCCGGCTTTGTCTCTGGGAGTGGGAAGTAGATCAGCCCACTTATCGAGGGCTCGTCTTCGCAATGAACGATCACATGACCTTGGAGGATGACGGCTGGGATCATGCTAAAATCTTGTGCACCACTTTGCAGGGTTCCACACCGGTAAGTTTGAAGTCCAGTCCAGCGCTGCGGAAGGTTAGATGTTCATGATCAATGCCTAGACAGTGCAGGATAGTGGCTTGTAGATCGGCGACATGGACTTCGTCTTTGATGATGTTAAAGCCCATGTCGTCTGTAGCACCGACGGTGACGCCACCTTTGATGCCACCACCAGCCATCCACATGCTGAATGCCTGTGGATGATGGTCGCGTCCCATGCTGCGTCCTAGAGAAACACTGGCCTCCACCATCGGCGTGCGACCAAATTCCCCACCCCAGACGACGAGTGTTTCATCGAGCAGGCCACGCTGTTTGAGATCTTTGATCAGTGCAGCACTGGCTTGATCTGTCATGCCACAATTCTTGGTGACATTGCCTGCCACATCACTGTGCGCATCCCAGCCTTCGTTGTAGATATTGATGAAGCGCACCCCGCGTTCGACCATGCGTCGAGCCAGCAGGCAGGCGCGGGCAAAGGATGGCACTTTGGGATCACAGCCATACATTTCCAGTGTCGTTTTATCTTCGCTGCTGAGGTCCATCAACTCTGGCGCAGAGCTTTGCAGGCGGTAGGCCATCTCGTAGTTCGCGATGCGTGTCGCCGTCTCGCTGTCGCCATCCAGCTTGAGCCTGCGGTGATTCATCGCATTGATGAGGTCAATGGTATCGCGCTGTGTCCCAGCCTCGATCCCCTGCGGCGTACTCACATTCAAAATGGGATCGCCCGTGTTACGGAAGCGTGTGCCGGAGTAGATGCTCGGTAGAAAACCACTACCCCAGCAGGCTGCTCCACCACTGATGCCGCCACCAGTGCTCATGACGACAAAGGACGGCAGATCTCTTGATTCTGAACCAAGGCCATAAGTGATCCATGAGCCCATGCTTGGGCGGCCAGGCTGCGAGAAGCCGGTGTTCATGAAAATCTGTGCCGGCGCATGATTGAACTGCGTCGTGCGGCAGGATTTGATGATGGCGATATCATCCACCACGGTGGCTAGATGAGGCAGCTTCTCGGATAGTTCCAAACCGCTCTGCCCATGCTTAGCAAACGCAAAGCGTGGTCCCAAAACGGCTGCATCCGGTCGGATAAAAGCGTATCGTTGACCACCAATGATCGAAGGTGGGATCGGCTTACCCTCAAACTTGGTCAGCAGGGGCTTGTGATCGAACAACTCTAACTGCGAGGGGGCACCTGCCATGAAGAGATGGATGACCGCTTTTGCTTTTGGAGAAGCCTGCGGAACTGCTGCCACATTTGGGCTTTTACCCGATCCATAGGCTGAGTCAGCCAGCAATGACGCCAGTGCAATTTTGCCCGTTCCGATACCACAATCCTGGAAAAAATGTCGGCGGGTGATGTTGGGGGGATTCATGATCATACAAAAACTAGGAGAGGAACACCCGAAAGGGTTCTTTCTTTTCCAAAGTTAGCTAAAATTTGCCAAAGTCAGGCAGCACTATGGCTAGACTGCAATCGGTGCTTTGATCGCTGGATGTGGATCGTAACCTTCAAGCGTGAAGTCCTCATACTTGAAAGCAAAAAGGTCTTTGACGTCGGGATTCAGATTCATCACTGGCAGGGCGCGTGGCTCACGGGAAAGTTGCAGTTTGGCCTGATCGAGATGATTTTTATAGAGGTGTAAATCCCCAAAGGTATGCACAAAGTCACCGGGCTGAAGGCCACAGACTTGCGCAACCATCAGCGTGAAAAGCGCGTAGCTGGCAATATTAAAGGGAACGCCGAGGAAGAGGTCGGCACTGCGCTGGTAGAGCTGGCAACTGAGTTTGCCATCCGCGACAAAAAATTGAAACAGGCAGTGGCAGGGCGGCAGCGCCATCTGATCAATGAACGGCACATTCCAAGCGCTGACGATGTGTCGGCGGCTGTAAGGATTGATGCGGATGCCATCAATCAGTTTGACGATCTGATCGACCGGCTCAGCTCCTGGCGCACCCTGCCAGCGCCGCCATTGGGCACCATAGACGGGACCGAGCTCTCCCGTCTCATCGGCCCACTCGTCCCAAATGGTGACTTTGTTTTCCTGAAGATAACGGATGTTTGTATCGCCACTGATGAACCACAATAGTTCATGAATGATGCTGCGCAGGTGCAGTTTCTTCGTGGTGACAATGGGGAACCCCGCGCTCAGATCATAACGGCTCTGTTCGCCAAAAACCGAGAACGCGCCTGTGCCGGTCCTGTCCTCACGGTAGCTGCCATGGGTAAGAACTTTTTGAAGAAGACGGTGATATTCTTGCATCAGGAAGCTGGAGTTTGAATGGTGGGCGAGAGTCTTTATGAGTTAGCTCTGCATTCAGGACGCATCAGTTATGACTTTCCTCTAGCTTACGCCGCATAGGGCACAGGCGTCCCTGTGCTATTAGCGAGAACCTTGAAGCGTTTGATGATATCGGCGGTGAGTTTACCGGGCTTGCCATCGCCAATGAGGCGGCGGTCATATTGAACGGCAGGGATCACCTCGGCGGCTGTGCCTGTGAGGAAGCATTCGTCAGCCGTGTAGATTTCATGACGAGTCATGGTGATCTCATGAATCTGAAGGCCCATTTCATGCATGACTTCAATGACAGCCATGCGGGTGATGCCATTGAGTGCACCACTGGCGATGGTCGGGGTGTAGACCTGGCCGCCTTTGATGACAAACACATTGTCACCTGTGCATTCGGCCACATAACCTTGCTCATTGAGCATGATGCCTTCTTCACAACCAGCTTGAATGCACTCGATTTTGGCCATGATATTATTCAGGTAATTGAGACTTTTCACCTGTGGGCTGAGTGCTGCTGGAGTTGGGCGGCGTGTGGCGCAGGTGATGAGATTCAGGCCAGTTTCATACTTCTCATCGGAATAAAGGCTGATGCCGCTGGCGATGATGATGATGCCTGCTTTCGGGCATTGGTAAGGATTTAGCCCCAGGGGACCGACTCCGCGAGTGATGAGTAGGCGGATGTAGCCGTCGCGCAGGTTATTGGCAGCCACAGTTTCCACGGTGGCTTTCTCCATCTCCTCAAGGCTGATCGGAATGGTCAGGCAGATGGAGCGGGCGCTTTCATAAAGGCGAATCAGATGCTCCGTCAGACGAAAGACGCGACCATTGTAAATACGGATGCCTTCAAAGCAGCCATCTCCATAAAGGAGGCCGTGGTCAAAAACAGAAATTTTAGCCTCGGATTCGGGGACGATTTTACCGTCGAGATAAATGAGCAAATTGGATGCGGCCATAAGGGAGTAAGCGTGGAGAGTGGCAGGGCTGGACGAGTTTGCAAAAACAAACATCGCGGAAACCATTGAGGCTTCCGCGATGCTGAAAAGGATAGGATTCCTGAATTAAGCGGAAACTTCGCTAAGCTTTGGTGCAGTGCGGCGGACGCGCTCGCTGCCGTAGCGTTGGGCAAATTTGTCCACGCGGCCAGCGGTATCGATGAAGCGCTGTTCACCGGTGAAGAAAGGATGGCAAGCGGCGCAAATACCGATGCGGAGATTTTGAACCGTGGACTTCGTGGCGTAAACTGTGCCGCAAGTGCAGGTGATGGTAGTTTCGTAAACCGTTGGGTGGCCTTGATCTTTCATGGAATGTAGAAGGGATCACGTTGGTTCAGCGAGGGACAAGAGTGTCCTTTCGCCGGAGCGTGAGGGTTGAGATAATGCCACATTAGACTGTCGGGTCAAAGAGTATTTCTTTTTGCAAGAAGGGTCACGCTTGGTTTGCGTTTCAATCTTCGTCTTCGTTTTGGCGGTTGCCGAGGGTCGATTTTTTAACCGAAGAGGTATTCCGGTGAACCCAGACGCTCTGGATCATCCCCATAAGAAAGAGCGTGACGATCATAAAGGTGCCCCCGTAACTGATGAACGGCATCGGAAGCCCGATCACGGGCAGAATGCACAAATTCATGCCTGCATTCTGAAAAGTATGCGCAAAAAGCATCGTAACGACGCCGACAACCAGAAGTCTTCCAACTTGGTCGCGTGAATAAAACGCAATAAAAATACCCTGAACCAGAAGGAGGGCGATGCTGGAAAGAAGCAGGAGCGCTCCGCGGAACCCAAACTCCTCACAAATGACGCTAAAAATGTAATCACTGAAAGCTTCTGCTTCCGGATAGAACATGCGGTGAATGGAACGTTGATCTTGAACTTTTTCAGATAGGGGTCCCTTTCCTTCAAAACCAGCAGAGGCAACCGCTGTTTGAACAAAGTTTGGCACCCATCCGTGTCCACGTGTATCCACTTTTTCAGGTTGGTTGGTCAACAAATACCAAGTTTGATCAATCCGTGCTTGTTGATAGGGTTTCAGGATAAAAAAGTACAGGATGGGAATGACGCAAAGCGCACTCAATATCATGGTGATGATGTAGCGAAAAGGGATGCTGCCTACGAGCATCATGGATAAAAAAACGGGGGCCCAAACTAGACCGGAGCCCAGGTCTTCCTTGATGACTAAAGCAGCAGGAATGCTCGCCAGTAGGCCACCAATTAAAATCCGCAGCCAGGGGCGTCGGAAGACTGGAGCCATGCGTGGAAGTTCACCAAACACGACGGCTAGCATAACGATGCCAGCCATGATGGCGAACTGAGAGGGCTGCATGGATAGTCCGCCAATGTTTACCCAGTTTTTGTTGCCATTGATTTCAATGCCAAAGAGTTTGAGATAAACTAGTCCACCAATGCCAGCCAAGTACATGGGCCAGCATGCCCATCTGACCCATTTGTAATCAATAAGCGCGGTGACAAAAAGAAAAGGAATGCCTAGACCGATCCAGGTGATTTGTTGTCTCCATTTTAAGGCTAGATCTGTCGACTCGCGGAAAGACGATGCATTAAAGATAGCGTAAACGCCAAACGTGAGTAGCCCCGCCATCGTGACGATGAGGATCCAGTTGATGCCGAGAAATTTTTTGAAAAGGGGTGTCATGAGACAAGTTGGGTCTAACCAAGAACGGGGATGGATGCGAGGAGCTTCCGAGTGTAATCATGCTGAGGGCGCTCACACACGTCATCCGCAGGGCCGCTTTCGACGACAACGCCACGGTTCATGACGATGATGCTATCGCTCATGTGCCGAACGACCGCTAGGTCATGGGCAATGAAAAGGTAAGTTAGTCCAAATTCATCCTGCAGGTCCTTGAGTAAATTCAGGATAGAAGCTTGGACGCTGACATCCAGCGCGCTGACGGGCTCATCACAGATGAGGAACGAGGGCCTGACTGCAAGCGCGCGTGCGATGCCGATACGCTGGCGCTGACCACCGCTGAATTCATGCGGGTAACGATTCAGGGCGTCTTCAGGCAGCCCGACACGCTGCAGTAGTCCAGCAGAGACGTCCTGCCGCTGGCGGTGAGATTGATTTTTAAAATGTATGATCTGCGGTTCAGCTAAAATGGACTCGATCGTCATGCGCGGATTCAGCGAGCCGATGGGATCCTGAAAGATCATCTGCATTTCCCGGCGCAGGGGTCGGAAAGTCGACTCGGGCATGGCAAGGATGTCCTGATCACGGTAATAGACATGACCACCTGTGGGTGCTTGGAGTTTGAGTAAAGTGCGTGAGATTGTGGACTTCCCACTGCCACTCTCGCCCACAAGGCCGAGCGTTTTTCCCTCGTTTATCTCAAAGCTGACGTCATCCACGGCTTTGACAACATCACGCTTTCCCCAACCCGATCGGATGGGGAAGTGGACTTGGAGATTTTCGACGCGAAGCAATGCCATGGATGTCCAAATTACGCTAGTCCTGCGCTCTGTCACGCTGTGGCTTCAGCATCTTTTCAGTTTTGTCGTCCTGAGTGCTGGCGCAGTGATCGGATTGGGATAGCTTTCGGGCCCTTCCATGACGTCCTCTTCTCCTCAAACTCCCGATCGTTGGTCCCTCGATTCTTGGTTCACGGCCTTTGCGGCACCTGATTACATGGCTTTTAAAACCAAGTTAGCCGCTGATGTAGAGTCGCTTTTAGCTCGGGCAAAGGGATTGAGACATGGTTTGCAGGAGATCGTAACCTTCATCGCGGATCTAGAGGTTTTAGCCAAGCAGTTTGGGCATCTGTCGGCTTATTTGGGCTGTCTTTCTGCCGATGATGCCAATGATGAGGCCGTGAAAAGTGATGAGGCCTGGATCTCGACGCTGGAGGCTGATGTCCTTAAATTACGCGCCAGTTTGCAGGCGGCCTTAGTGGCGCTAAGCGATGCTGATTTTGCCCAAGTTCTAGCAGCAGCCCCACTGGCGGGCGCTGAGTATGCCGTGCAGCGGATGCGTGAGGAAGGACATCAGCAGATGTCTTCGGATTTGGAATCACTTGCCGCCGATTTGAACGTCAATGGGCTTCATGCTTGGGGTCGCCTTTATGACACGCTTTCAGGGAAGATGGTTTTTGACATGACTTTCCCTGATGGCCACACTGAGTCTGTGCCTATGGCGCGGCGCCGTGCACTGATGTCTGATCCCGATCGCCGACTTCGTGAGGCCTCCTTTCATGCGGGCCAGAAACCTTGGTTTGACCATGCCGACACGCTGGCGGCAGGTCTTAATGGCATCGCTGGCACGCGTCTTAACTTGTACAGTCGTCGTGGTATCTCGCATTTTCTGGATACGCCCCTTTTTGATGGTGGTATGAGTCGCGCCTCTCTGGATGCCATGATGTCGGCCATTCAAACGCACATCGAACTCCCTCGCCGCGCTCTGCGTGTGGCCGCCAAATTGCAGGGCACTGCAGCGCTTCACTTCTTTGATCTAGAGGCCCCGCAGATCCCTGCGATCGATCAAAAGCCCCTGTCCTGGGACGATGCCTGCGCCACGGTGGATCGTGCTTTTAGCACGGCTTACCCCAAGCTGGGCAGTTACTTTCGTGAGATGTTGGCCAAGCGCTGGATCGAAGCGCAACCTAGGGCAGGGAAGCGGCCGGGAGCCTTTTGCACTGGCTCGCCAATGCTTCGCGAAGAGCGCGTTTACATGACCTGGCATGGTACCGTTCATGACATGGTGACTTTGGCTCATGAGGCAGGCCACGCCTGGCACTCCTGTGTGCTTCGTCCTGCTCGCTCCATGGCCTCAAGTTATCCAATGACCTTGGCGGAAACGGCTTCCAATTTCGGTGAAATGATCCTGTTGGACGGCCTTCTGAGCGATCCTGCTCTTTCTGCTCCGATGAAGGCCTACTTGCTCGATCAAGAAATGCTGCGTGCCCATGCTTATCTCATTAATATTCCCATGAGATACGAGTTTGAAAAATCCTTCTATTCAGAACGCGCCGCAGGTGAGGTCTCGGTCTCTAGGCTCCGCGAACTCATGACTGAAGCTCAGATCAAATGGTATGGCGATACGCTTCTTTCTGATGGAGCTGATCCCATGTTCTGGGCCTCCAAGATGCACTTCTTCATCACTGGCGTATCCTTCTATAACTTTCCTTATGTCTTTGGCTACCTGCTGAGTCAGGCTCTCTTTGCCCGGTTTAAAGAAGAAGGCCCTGCCTTTCTGCCCAAATACGAGGCCTTCTTGGCTGCCACCGGCAGTGCCAGTTGTGAGCAAGTTGCTCGTCAAACGCTTGGTGCTGATCTTGCCTCCACCGACTTTTGGGCTACTGCTCTTCGAGCCATAGAGCCTAATCTACAGGCGTATGAAAGGCTGTGATGAGCTTCATTAAAAAGACTACCCGATAGATCGTATGCGGGGCAGACTTGGGCTGTGTCGAGGTCTGGATAGGTGCGGCTGATGCATAGTTGTTTGTGCGGTCATTGCCTGCCCAGTCATTAGAGAAACCCATCTAATCTGCACGCCTGACGCGTTTCTCAGGCTAACCACCAACAAAAGCTTCCACTTGGAATGGGCAATACTTCGGCTCCTCCTCGGAGTTGCATCTCGCCATGATCTAGGCTGCCCTTCCCGCCGAATTGTTGTAATAGCAAATGGTGCAGTGATAGTGGCGTTAGCTCAGGTGTATGGCAGGACAGCAGAACGCCTAAAGGTTCTGGGGACATTAATTTGCCGATGAGGGCTAGTAGAGGAGGGAGATCGTTTTCGATCTTGAAGATTTCACCTTTGGCTCCGCGTCCATAGCTGGGAGGATCAAGGATGATCAGATCATACTGTCGTTCTCGGCGGTGTTCACGCTCCAGAAACTTGGTCACGTCATCGACGATCCAACGGATGGGTTTGTCATCTAGCTGGTTGAGTGTGGCGTTTTTCCGTGCCCAATCGACCATGCCTTTGGAGGCATCAACGTGGCAGACGTCGGCCCCGCCAAGAGCCGCAGCAAGGGTGCTGCCGCCTGAGTAAGCAAAGAGATTGAGAACTCGTGCTGCGCGCCCAAAGCGCTTCGCATATCCGCTGCAGACCTCGCGGATGCGTCTCCATTGGTCACGCTGTTCGGGGAATATGCCCAGGTGGCCGAAGTCGGTGGAGCTGAGATGGAAGCGGGTGTCGTCGACATCCATTTCCCAAGTTTCAGGCAAACGATCGCGCCCACGCCACTGATTGCCACCTTCACGAAAGAAGGTGGCCGTGGCGCGCTGCCAATCCTGCGGCGGTAGGGTCTGCTTCCAGACGGCTTGGGCGCAGGGGCGCGAGAGAGTGACTTGTCCGAAGCGCTCCAATTTTTGAAACGCTCCACTGTCGAGGAGTTCGTAGCCGGAGTGCATCGAATCAAAAATCAGGGGCTTTAAAACCCATGGGTTGTGAACTTAAGCAGCTTCGATCTCAGCATTCGATTTCTTCTTCTCGCGCTGACGCTGAGCGGAGTCGAGAGTGCGTTTGCGGAGACGGAGATTTTTCGGAGTACACTCGACGAGCTCATCTGGGGCGATGTACTCGATGGCGCGCTCGAGGCTGAATTTCATCGGCGGGGTCAGCTGAATGCCTTTGTCGCCACCTGCTGCACGGAAATTGGTGAGGTTCTTGGCACGTGTGGGGTTGACGGGCAGGTCGTCGGTGCGTGGGTTTTCACCGATGATCATGCCATCATAGACGAGATCACCAGCAGTGACGAAAAGTTTACCACGGACCTGGATGGTATCCAGTGAGTAAGATGTGGCTTCACCACCTTCGGTGCTGACCAACGTTCCAGTGTTACGCGTTTGCATGTGCCCAGCGTGCGGGGCGTATTCGCGGAAAAGATGGCTGTGAATGCCGTGACCACTGGTCAAATTCATGAGCTCAAACTCAAAACCAATGAGACCACGAGTCGGGATGTAAGCCTGAACGGTACTGCGTCCGTTATGGGCGTTCATGTCTTCGATGCGGCCTTTGCGCTCGGAGATGCACTTCATGACTGGGCCGAGATAATCATCTGGCACGTCGAGATAGAGTGTTTCAAAAGGCTCACAAGTCACGTCATCGATGCGCTTGGTGATGACCATCGGGCGGGAGACGAGAACTTCGAAACCTTCACGACGCATCTGCTCGACGAGCACGGCAATCTGCATGGCTCCACGAGCACTGACGTCAAAGATACCGGCGGTGTCGGTGTCTTTGAAGGAGAGGGTGACGTTCATCTTCTGCTCGCGGTCCAAGCGGTCGCGGATCTTGCGGGAAGTGACGTGAGTGCCTTCACGACCGGCCAGAGGGCCGTCATTGACAGCGAACTGCATAACGATGGTCGGTGGGTCAATGGCGACGAAGGGCAGGGCTGGGGCGTCTGCTGCGCCTGCGACGGTTTGACCGATGTCCACGTCTTCAAAGCCGGAAATACCGACAATGTCGCCAGCGCCACCTTCGACGGAGTCACTGGTGGTCAGAGTTGTGTATTGGAAGACTTTGGTGACCTTAACCTGCTTTGGTTTCTCATCAGGAGTCTTGCCCAGGAGGAAAACGCGGTCGCCGAGCTTAACTGTGCCGCGTGAGACTTTGCCGATGGCAACACGACCGACGAAATTGTCCCAGTCGATGTTGGAAACGAGCATCTCGAAGCTGCCTTCGAGTTCAGCTTTTGGCGCTGGGATGTGTTTGACGATCTGTTCGAGCAGGTAAGTCATTTCTTTGTGCTCGCCATCGGCCTTGTCACTGACCCAAAGGGCGCGGGCACTGCCATAGATGAATGGGGCATTGAACTGCTCTTCGGTGGCTTCCAGCTCCATGAGGAGTTCCAACACTTTATCATGAACCTTGGCTGGCTCGATGTGTGGACGGTCCATCTTGTTGATGAAAACGATCGGCTTAATGCCCTGCTGCATGGCCTTTTTCAAAACGAAGCGAGTCTGTGCCTGTGGGCCATCATAGGCATCCACGACGAGCATGACGCCATCCACCATCTTCATCACGCGCTCCACTTCACCGCCGAAGTCAGCATGTCCTGGAGTATCCACGATGTTGATGATGTTTTCACCCCAATGCACGGAGGTGTTTTTGGCCTTGATGGTGATGCCCTTTTCTCTCTCCAAATCCATGCTGTCCATCGCACGCTCCGCGATGGCTTGGTTTTCGCGGAAGTTACCGCTGGCGCGCAGCAGGGAGTCCACGAGGGTCGTTTTGCCGTGGTCAACGTGAGCGATGATGGCGATATTCCGGATCTTTGAAGGAGGGGTCATTAGTACAAGTAGGGGGAAGGGAGCGCCGAGGCTAGCAGGTTATCCCTCTTTGGCAAACGGGCGTTTTGACTCAGGGCCTAACCACTCGCGTCTGCCTAGGTTGCGGGAAGTTTAAAAGGTTTGTAAATTGCTGATAATGAATATATTTTGTCAAATATTAGGTTTACTGCTTTACTCTACAATCAAATGGCCACCGCATAACATTAATCGATGGGCCTGATCCAATCGCTGGCAGGCTGCCACAAACTCGTCGGGAGTCACGGTGTTAAATTCAAACATGTCGTAATGACAAGGCACCACAAGCTTGGCGGAGCAGGCTTTCGCTAATGCTGCGGATTCAGCGCCACTGAGATTCCCAGCCACACGGCGTTTCGGGTCATTGCCATTGATGGGTAATAACATTAGGTCGCAGTCCCGTGGTAGGCTATCGACCAAGCCTTCATGCCAGAGGGTATCACCGCTGTGATAGATGACAAATTTGCCACGGCGGATGATGAATCCAATGCAGTGACAATGTCCCGCCGCATCTCGTTGGATCAGATCATGGGCAGCCGTCACGCCTGTTATCTGCCAGCCATCGACTTCGATCTGTTCGCCTGCGTCTAGACCCAGATATTCAAGAGTGACTTGATTCAGGCGTTGTTTTGCCTCGGGGATGATTGGGTGTGGCAGCACCAGCTTGAGTCCTGAATTGACCTTGGCAAGCGGGATCAATGTGGCTGCATCTAAATGATCTGTATGCAGATGGCTGGCGGTGACGATGCTGACATTAGTGAGTGCGTTTGGTTTCAAACAGCATTCAGTCATCCGGACATGAGGCTTATTCGTCTGGGCATATTTCAGCGTCAGTGAATCAGAAAGATACGGATCGAGAAGCAGACACGATCCTTCATGCTTCAATAGAAATCCACTCTGCCCAAGCCAACAGACATGAAGTCGTGAATCCTCATCAGGAACATTTTGGATTTCTTGGAGCAGCTCGTCGTCTTGCTTGATGGGGGCAATCATGACTCTTGCATTCACTCAAATGGCATCGGGTCGCAAGATCATCCTTAACCATGGCTGGTGATTCGTCCTTCGGAGTGATGTCACGAAGAATGCAAGGTTGAGATAGCGTCACTGGCGGCTTCACCGCAGCAGGCGACGTCGGCGGCTTGATCCCTCTTCGTCAGGTGGCGGCTGTGCGTTTGGCCTGAATCTGGACACTACGCCTCATGGGACCGAAGGTGTTATTGAGGGTGACTTCATGCTGCCAAGTGCCTTCGGTCGCAGGCAGGGTGGGATAGGGCTTTGTTTTTTCCGCCCTTGAGATTGAGTTTTGTTGATATTTTGGATAAGTTGAGTATTTCTAAGCATTTAATCCCGAATCCCTCTACAACGCATGGCACAGGCAGCAACAGCAGCACGTCCGGCACGCTCGCGTGACCAGCAGAAAGAAAGTCCCTGGAATGATCCCATTGGCATTGGGATGCTGGTTCTCGCGGCGATGTATTTGCTGGCGCTGATTTCTTATGATCCTCGGGATCTGCCTGCATGGTCACATTTTAGCACGGCTCAGGAAAGCTCTGGGGTGCGGCATAATTTTATTGGCGTGGTAGGCGCTATCGGAGCGGGTTACACACTTGCTTTGGCGGGTTGGGCTATCTATTTGCTGCCTTTTAGTCTGACTTGGTTTGGGGTGTGCAAGCTTTCTTCTAATATCAAAATCAGTGGTCGCTCTTGGCTGGGAGTGGTGCTCATGATCATCAGTGCGTCGGCTATTTTAGAGGTGCAGGGCATTTTGAATTCGCGGGATGACATCACCCCGCTGGGTGGTGGTGGTGGATTGGGTTATCTTATAGGCGGCAGTCTTTTTTCTAACCTGCTTGGGGTCTTTGGTTCGACCGTGATATTAGGAGGGATTTATGCGGTGGGTTTTTTCCTGGCCAGTGGGTTGCATCCAGTGCAGGTGATCGACGAGATCCGACATGAGATCCGTCTGATGATTGAGCGTGCTCGCATCCGCAAGGAAATGGAGGCAGAAATGGCCGAGGCCGAGGCCAATGGAATTAGCTCGGCAGCCCAGGCTCCAGCACGCAAAAAACGTGCGGCTAAAGATGAAGTGCGTGCAGATGGCAGGCCTGCCGGAGCATTAGTGACGCCTGAGTTGGGTCTGACTTTTGAGCCCAATAAGCCGAAGATCATTGATTCCTCAGCACCGCGAGTGCATTCGGATGAGGATAAAGATAAGCCGAAGCTGTCGGATGTTTGGGAAAAGAAACGCGCTCAAAAGATTGAGCAGGCACCTCATGGTTCCCTCGGTGGTCTGACGGTCCGTTTCAAAGATTACAAGTTGCCAGCCCTGGATCTTCTGCACTGGGCGGATGATACGGAACGGTTGCCGACGGATAAAGGCGAGCTACTAGCCATTCAGGATACGATCATTAAATCCTTAGCCAGTTTTGGCGTGAAGGTTGAGGCGGGTGACATCACGCGTGGTCCAGCCATCACTCGCTATGAAGTGCGGCCTGTGGATGGTTTGCGTGTGGCTCGAATCGCGGCTTTGGATGACGACATCGCCCGAGCTACTTGTGCGGAGCGCATCAATATTTTGGCTCCAATCCCAGGGAAGGACACCGTAGGGATTGAGCTGGCCAACCGCGAAAAGACGGCGGTGCGTATTCGCGAACTGTTAGAGGACGACATCTTCGCCAATGGCAAGGCGAGAATTCCGATTGCCTTGGGTAAGGATGTCTATGGCAAGACGATCATAGGCGATCTTGCGGGCATGCCGCATTTGCTTGTGGCTGGGGCGACCGGGTCGGGGAAATCGGTTTGTATCAATGGCATTATCACCAGCTTGTTGTGCCGTTTTGCGCCGGATGAGCTGCGCTTCATTATGATCGATCCAAAAGTGGTGGAAATGCAGGCTTATGCCGAGCTGCCGCATCTTGCTTTGCCTGTGGTGACAGATCCAAAAAAGGCACTGATGGCACTGCGCTGGGTCGTCAAAGAGATGGAAAATCGTTACCAAATGTTTGCTCATGAGGGTTGCCGCAATTTTGAAGTCTTCAATAATCGTAATCGCAAGCGAGCTGCGGATAATGAAGCTCGCAGAGCGGCAGCAGCTGCGGTGGCGGCTCAAGAGGAGCCGACGATTGTGCTTAGTTCTGGGGCCAAGCCAGCGCCGATCAGTGTCGGAACGGATTACGTTCGCGTGTCAGCGGCGTTCGCCAAAGCGGCTGCGGCTGCGGATAATCTGGTGGATGGAACCACGCCGCCATGGGCGGAGTTGGAGCCTGACACCGAGGCTGAAGTTCTGCCCGTGGAAAACCTCGAAGATGACAGCGGTATCTGGCATGGCGATTCCCAGCCGCCTCCACGCCGCAGTCAGCAATTGGAGATTCCAGACACGTTGCCATACATAGTGGTCATCATTGATGAGTTGGCTGACCTGATGCAAACGGCACCAGCTGACATTGAGGGCTCGATCGCTCGTATCACTCAAATGGCGCGTGCGGCTGGCATTCATCTCATTGTAGCCACTCAGACACCGCGTGCCGATGTCATCACAGGTGTGATTAAGGCAAATATTCCGACTCGTATTGCCTTCCAGGTTTCCTCGGCGCTGGATAGCCGAGTGATTCTGGATAAAAAAGGGGCCGAGAATCTCGTCGGTAAAGGAGACATGCTCTATGTTCCACCAGGTGGGGCTCAGCAGATCCGAAGTCAGGGAGCTCTGGTTACGGATGAGGAACTGCATGATCTTGTGGCGCATTGTGTTTCTCAGGGGAAACCGATCTTTGATGTCCGCGTCGATGATGAAGGCAACGACTTCATGGGCGATGGTGAAGATGGCGGAAGCGGCATCAATTCTGAGGAAGAGGAAACATTGGAAAAATGTCTGGAAGTTATGCGCCAGGAAAAGAAGGCCTCGACCAGTCTCTTTCAGCGTCGGCTAAGGCTCGGTTATGGTCGCGCTGCCCGCATGATGGATATCCTTGAGGATCGCGGGATCATCGGCCCTGGAGATGGAGCCAAGCCGCGAGAGATTTTGGTTTCGATGGACATGATTTAAATCATTCTCATGGCAACCCTTTAAAGGTTGCTCAGAAAACGATCTCCTGGTTTGCTCGCTGATATCAATGACCAGATCAACTTCCTGAGTGGCAATGATCAATTGCTAGCGCAGATGCTTTGGCGGGGAGAGGTCATGATGCACTAGATGGTCATCGGCAAGCCAGCGTCTGAATGTGAGTCTTTGGTATTGATCGAAATTCGACGTTTGTATGGGCGTGCTATCAATTGGGATGACATTCAGATTCTGGCCAAGTGCCGTATTCATGCGATACCACTTTGACGAATGACCAAAGATGTCACGAAGCCGCTGAAGAGCTTGGCTGTGCGCCTTGGTTGAAGGTTCAGAAGACTAGCATTCTATTGATAGAACTTGCCCATCGGGCGCGTTTCATCTTCCCCCCAACTAGCTGAGACGATCTAAATCCTTATTTGGAATATCTTGGCTCTCTTTATCCCACGCGTTACTCCATGCCGTTTTACCGTCAAATCTACTCTGTCTTGGCCTTAGCCATGCTGAGTTTGGCGCTGCTGACGGGTTGCACGCAAAAGTTTTACAAGGGATGGGCTGATAAACAGGTTTTTGGTATTATTGGAAGCAAGAAACAGATTGTCACTGGTGCCGACGATGAAACTTTGCTCAGTATCACGCCACCGCTGCCTGCTCAGTTGAATAAGCTCATGGTGCAGTCGGAAGGCTCAGACTTTCTGGGTAAGCGAGCCTTCATCGAAAAAGGTGCGCGAGTTCTGACTCTGGCTGATGCTTTGGATTTTGCGGTGCATCGGAACCGGGCTTATTTGACCCGAAAAGAAGTCGTTTATCTCCAAGCTTTAGCTTTGACCCGAACGCGTCAGCAGTATGGCCCGATTGCTGATGGTGGTGGTAGTTCAGTTTTCACGGAAACGCAGACCAAGAGTGGAGTGAATGACTTTGTGAGAAAATCTACGCTAATTAGCAAAGGCGATGTCGGACTGAGATACCTCATGAAAACGGGGGCCGTATTAGCCCTTGATCTTACTTCTGATTTCACACGAACCTTGACTGGAAATGTCAGAAGCTTGAGTGATTCCAAAGCTGCCGCGACATTGGCACAGCCGCTATTACGTGGGGCAGGTGTCTTGGCTGCGGTTGAGCCTTTGCGCCAGGATGAAAGGAATGTGCTTTATGCTATACGTGAATTCACTCAATACAGGAAGAATTTCACGGTCGATGTAACCCGTCAATACATGCGGACTTTGCAGGCACGTGAGCAGGCGAGAAATCGGTACACGGCTTATTTGGCTGGCCAGAATAACATTTTGCGGGATCGCGCTCTGGCTGCGGCCAATATGAGGTCTCAATCTCAGCTCATGCAGCTTGAACAGGGGACATTGACCTATGAACGTTCTTGGCTCACGGCAATTAGAAGTTATGAGGATGCTCTCGATGATCTGAAGGTAGTTCTTGGTCTGCCGGTGCCAGAGCGCCTCATATTAGATTCGGGGGAATTGACAAAAATCGATGTCTCGAATCCCAAGGGCAGCATGGATGAGATGGTCGATACGGCTTTGATCACAAGGTTGGATATTTACAATGTTCGGGATCGTCTCGCTGACTCGGGGCGCAGAGTTAAGATTGCACATCAAAACACGTTGCCTACCGTGAATGCGCTGATGAATTATCAAGTAGGCACACCAAATGGCAATGAGGGATTGGAGCTCAATTCTCGTCAGCGCAAGGTTTCTGGGGGATTGGATGTGGATCTGAATTTGAATACCTTGCCCGAGCGGAATGATCTCAGAGCAGCACTCATTAATGAGCAGGCGATACGTCGTGGACTTGATTTGGCCGAAGAGGAGTTACGCCAGACCATTCGCAGTGATTGGCGCGGGCTTCAGTTGGCGCAGAGTCAGTATACCCTAGCTCTACAAGGCCTCACGCTAGCTCAGAAGCGATTGGAAATTGAACAAGCCCTGATGTCAGAAGGGCAGGGCACGGCACGCGATTTTGTGGAATCGTCGGACCGTTTGATCACTGCCAGAGATCAGGCCATCTCTACGATCATCGACCTGAATCTGGCCCGACTCCAGCTGTGGTCCGACATGGGAGTTTTATTCATTCAGAAAGATGGGGCTTGGGTAGACGTATTAAAACGCGAAAAGGTACTGGGAGACGCACCATGAAGAAAGCGAACTGGAAAACTTGGATCATCATCGGAAGCTTGGCGCTTAGCGCCGTGGCTTGGATGACCCTGTCCGGCGACGATGAAAAGAATCAAGAAGTGCCTACTTTCACCGCCCAGCTTGGTCCCTTGCAGGTGGACGTTCTCCAGGGTGGTGAAATCCGCGCTTTGCAGAATTATGAGGTTAAATCTGAGATCGAAGTCCCGACCAAGATTATCAGTATCATTCCCGAAGGCTACCTTATTAGTGAGGACGATATCAAAGATGGTAAAGTGCTCGTTGAGCTAGATAGTTCCGAATTGAAAGCTCGAATTCAAGATCACGAGATCGATTTTCAAACCACTGTAGCGACTTATATCGATGCTGATGAAGGACGTGAAATTCAACGCAGCGAGAATCAAAGTTTAGTCCGAGACATGAAGGAAGCTGGGGTTTTTGCTCTGATGGACTTTGAGAAATATCTCGGTCGCAATCTCACAGCGAAAATTTTGGCGGACGCCAATCTGCCAGCCAATGGAGAAGCGTTGGATAAATTCGCCGCCGTCTTGGATACACAGTCTAATACGCCGACCGATACTTCGGCCCTAGCAAAAGCGAAGTCCACTCAGGACAAATCTCCCGTTCTTGGTGTTGTCAAAAAACGTTTCGGTGTGAGTTCTGAGCGCATTGATTTCTCTCCTTTTCTTGAAGGTCAGGCCAGCGGTGATGGCGAGGCTCAGCAAAAGCTTCGGCAGCTCGAAGATGAGCTACTGCTAAGGAAATCGGAGCTCTCTGTCGCTAAGCAGAAAGTCGAATCTTCAGAGCGTTTGTCTTCCAAAAGTTTCATCACTAAAACCCAGTTAGAACTGGACCAAGTAGCTTATGAAAAAGTCACCCTCGCACTGAAAACAGCTGAAACAGAACTTGGACTCTTTACCAAATATGAGTTTTCCAAGCAATGTGCTGTGTTGCTTTCAGCCTATCGCGAAAGCCTAACGAAACTCGAGCGAACCGTGCGTGCCAACCGCTCTAAGATGGCGCAGGCAGAGACACGCTTTCAGACCTCGAAGCGCCGTTACGAAATGCAGTTGGCTAAGACGGAGGAATTGGAGCGTCAGCTCAAAGCCTGCACGATTAAGGCAGCCAAGCAGGGCCTTGTGGCCTATGGAGATCTGGATGCGGGTTCTTCCTATAATTACACCAACAGTATCGAAGAAGGTGCCAGCGTCCGCCTCCGCCAGACCATCCTAACTATACCCGACATGGCGCAGATGGGTGTGATGGTGAAGATTCATGAATCACAGGTGAAAAAAGTGAAAGTCGGCCAGACTGTTCTCATTCGTGTGGATGCAGAGCCGGGCAAAGTGTTAGAAGGCCGTGTTGCCGAATTGGCCCTTCTCCCTGACTCCAGCAGTAGCCGCTACACTCCTAACTTGAAGGTGTATCCAGCTAATATTCACATTATAGGTAATCAACCTTGGCTTAAGCCTGGGATGAACGCCAAGGCAGAAATCATTGTCGATCAATTGGCTGAAGTCCTTTATGTGCCAGTTCAGTCCATTGAGGTCGAAGCAGACCAGCATTTCTGTTACATTCGCAGCAATGGTAAGCTAGAGAGACGCTTAATCAAAACGGGTGTCTTCAATGACGAATTCATTGAAGTTCGTGATGGCTTGCAGTCTGGAGAAAGCGTAGCGCTTTCTTTGCCTAAGCGTGCCAACACAGAAGAATCTAGGCCTGACGTTCCGTCTGTCTTTCCAAGCGATGGAGAGAAGCCCAAGGCCAAGGAGAAATCCAAAGCTGTGGCTGCCGCGGCCAAGCCCAGCTCGGCCTCCTAAGTCTTTAGGCTTTTGTTTTTGCCTCTGATGTCTGAGCCCATCATCAGTCTTCGCGACATTCGTAAATCTTACCAGATGGGTGATGTCGTCAGCCAAGTGCTTCAAGGCGTCAGCTTTGATATTCACCCAGGAGAATATGTCTGCATTATGGGACCCTCAGGATGTGGGAAATCCACCTTATTAAATGTGCTTGGTTGTCTGGATCAGCCGACCACCGGTGATTACTTTCTTGGTGGGCAAAATGTGGCTACTTTAAATGACGACAACTTGTCAGCGGCACGGAATCGTAATCTTGGATTCATCTTCCAGAGCTACAATTTGATTCAGCAGCTCACCGTTTTAGAAAACATTGCTATCCCGATGTATTATGGCGGAGCGGACGACGCTAAAATGCGTGCAGTTGCTGAAAGCCTAGCCAATCAGGTTGGTCTCGGTCATCGTCTGCATCATAAGCCGACGGAGCTATCGGGTGGTCAACAGCAGCGCGTTGCCATTGCCCGTGCGCTTTCCAATAGCCCACTGGTCATCTTGGCCGATGAAGCCACAGGAAATCTGGATAGCAAGTCGGGCCAAGAGATCCTGAGTCTTTTTGATGACCTGAATGCTCAAGGTAAAACCCTCGTCTTCGTGACTCATGACGAGCGCATGATTGAGCGCGCGACTCGTGTCATCCGACTTAAAGACGGACTCGTAGAGTTGGATGAGAAGGGCAATAAAAAGCTCGGCTAGGCACAATTTGAGCTCATTGACGTATTATGCCGATAATGAAATCGGTTCGCCTTAGCGGCGTATTTGGCAAATGGCGCAATGACACAAACGAGAGCTTAGCGAACAAAAAAACGCCGACGGTAAGCGTCGGCGTTTAAGGTTTTTGTGCCTATAATTAAGCGACGGATTCTTCGACGATTTTCGGAGCGCTTTCGGCGGCGAATTTAAGCCGCTTGTTTTCGGCGTCGAAGGAAACTTTGACGAGATCACCTTCGCGAACGTCGCCACGGAGTAAGTGCTCGGCGAGGGGGTCTTCGATGTTCTTTTCTACGGCGCGGCGCATTGGGCGTGCTCCATAAGCTGGGTCGTAACCTTCCTTCATGAGGAACTCAACGGCGCTGGTATCCAAGCTGATGTGGATATTGCGTTTTTTGAGGCGGGTGACGACTTTGTTGACTTCGAGATCGACGATCTGGGTGAGTTCGGCTTTCTCCAACATGCGGAAGACGACGAGGTCATCGAGGCGGTTGAGGAACTCGGGCTTAAAGTATTTTTTGGCAGCTTCGGTGATCTTTTCTTTGATCGCACCATTGTCGGCCTGATTCTGACCCATGGCGGCAAAGCCTAAACTAGTTTGGCGTTTGATCACTTCGGCTCCAGCATTGGAGGTGAGGATGATGATAGTGTTTCGGAAGTCGATCTTACGTCCGAAGTTGTCGGTGACAGTGCCTTCTTCAAGAATCTGAAGCAGGAGGTGCATCACGTCTGGATGGGCTTTTTCGACTTCGTCAAAAAGCACGACGCTGTAAGGGCGGCGACGCACGGCTTCGGAGAGTTGACCTCCCTCCTCATAACCGACATAGCCGGGAGGCGCTCCGATGAGGCGGCTGGCGGTATGCTTTTCCATATACTCACTCATGTCGATCTGAATGAGCGCTTCCGGGGTGCCAAACATGAATTCGGCTAGGTTTTTGGCCAGGAAGGTTTTGCCAACGCCGGTAGGGCCAAGGAAAAGGAAGGAACCGATCGGGCGGCGCGGATCTTTAAGGTCAGCACGGCTGCGGCGAAGGGCTTTGCTAATGGCGATGACGGCTTCGTCTTGGCCAATGACTTTGCCTTTGAGCTCGGCTTCCATTTTGAGGAGCTTTTGAGCTTCGGCGGTCTCCATGCGCTGGAGTGGCACACCCGTCCATTTGGAAACGACACTCATGATGTCTTCGTCGGTGACATCGACGATGCGCTCTTGGTTGTTGCTGCGCCATGTTTCCAAGATGTCGTCGTAACGTTTCTTGGTGTTCTTTTCGCTGTCGCGAAGACGAGCGGCTTTCTCGAAGTCTTGATCTTTGATGGAGACTTCTTTTTCCACACGGATAGCCTCGATTTCTGCGTCGATCTCTTTGAGCTCAGGCGGGCGGGTCATGGCGCCGATGCGGGCCTTGGAGCCGGCTTCGTCCATGATGTCGATGGCTTTGTCGGGAAGGAAGCGAGCGGTGAGGTAGCGAGAGCTGAGGGTGACGGCGCTGCTGATGGCATCGTCGCTGTACTTGGCTTTGTGGTGCATCTCGTATTTGCTTTTCAAGCCCATGAGGATCTTGATAGCGTCATCGACCGATGGCTCTTCGACTTTCACCTGTTGGAAGCGGCGTTCGAGGGCGCTGTCTTTTTCGATGTATTTGCGGAACTCATTGAGTGTGGTGGCTCCGATGACTTGCAGTTCGCCACGACTGAGGGCGGGCTTAATGATATTGCTGGCATCCATGGTGCCTTCGGCTGAGCCTGCGCCGACGATGGTGTGCATTTCATCAATAAAGAGAATGATGTTTTTGCTGCGACGGATCTCGTCCATGACGGCTTTGATACGCTCTTCAAATTGGCCACGATATTTGGTGCCTGCGACCATGAGAGCGAGGTCAAGGGTGATGACTTTCTTGTCTCGGAGGATTTCAGGAACATTGCCGTTGATGATTTCCTGAGCAAGGCCTTCGACGATGGCCGTTTTACCGACACCAGCTTCCCCGATGAGGACGGGATTATTCTTGGTGCGTCGGCAGAGGATCTGGATGACGCGGGCGATTTCTTCGGTGCGTCCGATGACAGGGTCCATCTCACCTTTTTGGGCCATTTCCGTGAGGTCACGGCCGAAGGCACGCAGGGCAGGAGTCTTTTCGTTCTTTTTCTTCTTTTTGGAATCGTCATCTCCACCGCCATTAGAGGCAACTGGCTCTGCGTCTTCGTCGTCCTCTTCTTCGCTGGCGCTGAAATTAGGATCGAGTTCCTTGAGGATCTCGTTGCGGGCTTTGTCGAGATTGATATCGAGATTGCGCAGAACCTGTGCTGCCACGCCTTCCCCTTCACGGAGCAGGCCCAAAAGAATATGCTCTGTGCCGACGTAGCTGTGGTTGAGGGCTTTGGCTTCCTTGCTGGCTAGGGCTAGTACCTTTTTCACACGGGGTGTGTAGGGGATATTGCCCACCATTTTGGTTTCTGGACCCGAACCGACTTGCTGTTCGACCTGCAGGCGCACGGTTTCTAAATCGAGACCAAGTTTTCCGAGGACATTGACGGCGACGCCTTGTCCGAGCTTGATAAGCCCTAGAAGGATGTGCTCTGTTCCAACGTAGTTATGGTTGAAGCGGTCGGCTTCTTTGCGAGCCAGAGCGAGGACCTGTTGGGCGCGGGGTGTGAAATTATTCATCGGTTAAATCAGAGGTTGGTGCCTCTGGTGGGGGTTGGTTGTTGGAAACGTTAGAAGGTCCGGCGAGGGAATGCAACCTCGTGCGGGTGATTTCCGCACGGCGCAGGTCTCTTTCTTCGGGATTGAGATCTTTCCCAGCGCGGAGTTGGAGGTGAGCGGGTTGGATTTCTAAAAGTAGCATGTCTAGCAGGCTGCGATCACAATTGGATATCAGATCGAGATCGGCACCCAGTCGTAACAAGGAAAGCAAGTTCAGTGCCTCTTTTGATGCGAGAATGTGGGCGTGGCGTAAAATTGCATAAGCGCGGCCGACTTGGTCCTGCAGCATGTTGGGATTATCCTCGACCAGCTTTTGCCGGGCGTTATTCTCGGAGTTGATGACGCGCTCAATGACTTTTTCGATTTGCGAGATGATCTCGCTCTCTTTTTCACCAAGGGTGTGTTGGTTTGAAATCTGAAAGAGATTTCCAAGAGCTTCTGTACCTTCGCCATAAAGACCACGAACGGCGAGACCGATTTTTCCCACGGCTTTGATCACGGGATTGATCTGATCGGTGAGTGCCAGTGCTGGGAGATGCAGCATGACGGAAGCTCTCATGCCTGTGCCAAGATTAGTTGGGCAGGCAGTGAGATAGCCAAGTTTCTCGTCATAGGCATAGGGCAGGTTCCCTTCCAGTTCGGTATCGACTTTATCCACCAGTTGCCAAGCGCTGCGCAGATTGAGGCCTGGACGGATGCCTTGGATACGGAAGTGATCCTCTTCATTGATCATGATGGAGAGATTCTGCTTCCGATCTACGGCAACTGCGCAGCCTATGGCGCGGGCTGCATGCTCACGACTAACGAGGTGACGCTCGACCATGACTTGTTTGCGGGTCTTACTCAGCTTAGCATAGTCTTCACTGTAGCCATCCTTCATTTCGGGTAGGGAATCCACACATGGGCGTGCCAGCTGGAGCAATTCCAAGCGCTGATGCTCCTGACTGTAACCAGGGAAGGGAAAGCCACGCAGATTCCGTGCTAATCTAACTCTCGAGGTCATGACGATCTCTGAGTGCGGTCCGCTTCCCTGCATCCAGTCAGCAGGGTGGTTGATGAGGGTTTTAAAAAGCATCACGGTTGGTCAGACGGTATCTGGCGTTGGATTCAAGATACGATCGATCTCATTCTTTAGACGTGCAGCGTCTTCATAACGTTCATCACGCACAGCATTTGCCAGTTCTTCACGGAGATGATTGATGTTTCCCTGCACATGGCGGCTTTTAGCGATCTTGCTTGGCGTCTTACCGACATGGCGTGTGCCTTTGTGCATGGCTTTGAGCAGGCCATCCAAGCCATCACGGAAAGCCGTGTAGCATTCAGGGCAGCCCATGCGTCCGATTTTTTTAAGTTGAGCAGCCGTAAAGCCACAGGCTTCGCAAACGCCTTCAGTGACTTCATTGCTAGGGGTGGGTTGATTTAAAAAAGCCTCGGCCAGCCCAAAGCCCATCTCATCGGTCACGCCCTTGGCTTGTGAGCAGGAGTCACAGAGGTTCACCGTGGTCATCTGACCGTTGATGATTTGGGTCAGAAACACAGTGGCTTCAGTTTCGCATACGTCACATTTCATGGGAGGGCATCTGGCAGCGTGTGTCTGCTAGTCATTCATACGTCTGACACACGCATGAGGTACGGTTAGGGCAGGGAAATGGTGCCGTCAATCGCGCTAGCAATTTAGGCGAGCAAATTACCTTGGGTCGCTTTCATCTTTACCGCTTTCTGGTTTCGCCTTGAGCGGGCGGCTTGAACTACTGCCAGGTAGAGCGCTAAAAAAGAAATATCTTGGAGAGCTGAGTAAGTCCCCCAGTTCGCGGGTAGCAGCTCGGCTGAGGTAGCCCTCCAATCGTTCATGTGCGGAGCTACGGTGATTTAGATGCTTTTCTAAAAAGCGGCGCAGTCTGGCATTGGCATTAAACTCCACGGCCAGTGTTCCTGCGTTCAGAAGAAGAAAAATCACGCACATAGCACCAAATCCAATGAGCGCAAAGCGCGGCGGGAATTTCATGAAGAACATCATCAGTGCTGCCACCAAAGCCGCAAAGATGGGGCCATATCGCGTCATTTTAATCACAGACTGCCGCCAGCGTAGATCACCGAGCATCTCACCTGTCTGGGTGGCGTGGGCTGCCTCGTGCAGGGCTAGTGTCCAGGACGCCATACTAGTGCCCCTAGCTACTTCACGACTGAGAAATAAGCGACGCCGTGTCGGGTCAAAGTAGTTCGTCACGGTGGCATCATGCTCTACAATTTCCACATCGCGGATTTCCTCAAAGGCCAGAAAGAGCTTCGCAATCTCTGCGCCTGAATGAGCCGTGGCGGCGGGTTCTTTCGAGGCATGAGCTAGCATGGCATCAAAACGACCAGACGCCCAGCGACAGATGCCGACGCAGAGGGTAAGGATTAAAATAGGAATGACGAGCATGCACCACACTGGCGCAGACTTTCACCAGCAGCAAGGAACTGGCTAAGACGTTGAGAATAATTCGAAGAAGCATTTGATTTCACATTCCTGATTGACGCCTGCTCTCAGGCATCCAACATCGGCGATCATGCCAAAAGCTAGCCTCACCAAAGAAGACGTTAAATCCATGCTCCTGCTCGCCTGCGAGCGCATCATCGCTGCCGAACCCCAGCTTTCTGAAGCCGACCGTAATCTCGGTGATGGTGACCACGGCCTTGGCATGGAACGTGGCATGAATGCGGCCAAAGAGGGCCTCATGGCTGGTGAGGTCGAAAGCATCGAAAAAGCCTTCGTCATCGTCGGCACGAAAATGATGAGCAGCATGGGCGGTGCCTCGGGCGCTATTTTCGGCACCTTTTTCCGCAATGGCGGAAAAGCGCTTTCGGGTGTGGAAAACTTTGACTCTGCCGCCTTGGCCACTTTTCTTCAAGCTGGTGTGGATGGCGTGAAACAGCGCGGTGGTGCCGCCGTCGGTGACAAGACCGTGGTGGATGCCATGCAGCCTGCTGCTGAGATGGCTGCCACTGTCATGGAGCAATCGTTGCCTGAAGCTGCTGCTGCTGTGAATGCCGCCGCGCTTGCAGGCTTGGAGGCCAGCAAAGCCATGGTAGCCAAATTTGGTCGTGCTAAAACACTGGGTGAGGCCTGTATTGGGTTCCCAGATGCCGGGGCCATGTCTGTCACGCTAATCATTGGTGCTTTTGCAGACTACATCGCAGCCTGAACTGCGTTTTGAAAAATAGTTCAAAATAGGATTGTCGAAAATTCGCCGGCCTGTTAAAAAAACCTCCAGTGTTCCTCCTCCCCAGATTAATTAGCTGTTTAAGCTTGTGCCTTTTCAGCGCATGCTTGTCTGCGCAGGAAGTCTTTTTGCCACTTCCTGTCGAGGGGATGGCCATGATTGAGCGGGAGACGATCGTCTCGGAATCACGTCTGTTTAAGCCAACGAAGTCCATCAAGCCACCGACCGTCGCGAGTTCATTGACGGCTGCTGTGCCGAAGCCTCAGATTAGCACACCAACAGTGGCGCGTCTACGCCGTCTAATTTTGATGCCGAGTGGTTTGACACCTGAGGCCATGCGTGAGCAGATCGTTGCCAGTGGGCAAAGCCGTCAGCCTGTGACCATTGTTGGCATGCATTCCACGGCTCCTATTTTGGCAAAGCTGGCTAATTTTTTCGGCAGTGACGTCAATGAAGACACCCAGAAGAAGGTTGTCGAAGCCGTTCGCGAAAACCTTGGCGACTCTAAGACTTCGTCTGCGCCACGTCGTGTCGAAGTGGTTACTTGGCTGCCTGCCGAAGGCGTGATGGCCGTGGCGGTTTATCCTGAGAGCTGAAAAAGGCGGACTCCGAAGAGCCCGCCTCTTTTAAAACCTTGTTCGAACTTAAAGCTCTTTGATCTTGATGTTCTTAAACCAGACTTTGTCGGTGTGATCAGTCAGCATGATGTGGCCTTTTCCTGGGGCAAAGCCGGCTTTGTTTTTAAATTTACTAGCGGCGATTATGGATTTCCATTCTTCGGTCTTGGTGTCGGCTTCACAAACCAGCGCGCCATTGAGCCAATGCTGGATTTTACCTTCCAAGACGACGATGCGGCTAGTATTCCATTCACCCACGGGTTTGAGGGGTTTGTCTGCGGCAGGCTGCTTGATATCGTAAATGGAAGCAGTGGTGTGGCTGCCGCCTTTGAGTCCGTCAGGGTGCTTGTGATCGTCGATCATTTGGTACTCGATGCCGAGCCACTCTTTGCCGCCGACCTTGGTGGACCAATACTTCACGCCATTATTGCCGCCTTCTTCGACCTTCCAGTCCCATTCTAGCTCAAATTGGCTGTATTCTTTGTCTGAAAGTAACATGCCGCCTGGTGTGCCATTAAGATGCAGTGCACCTTGATCAAAGCCCCAACCTGCGCCGGGAGCCTTGCCATCGGGTGCATGCCAGCCTGTTAGGGTCTTGCCATCAAAAAGTGAAACGAAGTCGCCAGCATAGGTGCTGACGGTGGATAGTATGAGTGCAGTGAGGAGAGGTTTCATGAGATTGTATGGAGTTTTAAAAAACGAGATGGATTAGCGCTGGAAGACGCCTGGAGTCAGCATGGCGGTCTTTTTGGGTTTAGGCAGGGGTTTGATGTCTAGATTTTTGCCGAGATCCTCTTCGCTGGTTGTCGATTCGACACCGCCTGCCGGGACTTCGACTTTGCTGACCCAGAGCAGGGCATTGAGGATGGTCTTGCGGAAGTCAGCGTTGCCCCAGTTTTTATGAAAGTGGCCACCAGTGAAACCAAAGCCGCGTCCATTGTCAGCGCGTTCGACCGCCCACATGGTCGACTCCTGCGCGCCTTTTTCTGCTTGGATGTGGGGATACGGGCCTTTGGGGGCAACGTAGGGGCCATCACGGGTCGCATCTGGTGGCGTGGCGACGAGGATGGGCACAAACTTCATTCCCGCATCTTCTGCGGCAACAATGCCATCTTTAAAGCCAGGGCGGAAGCGCATGTTGATGTACCATTCGTCGGAAATTTGGAAGGGTTTCACACCACGAGTGATTGGGTGCTTGGGGAAGCTTTGGAAGGCAGGCTCCCAGATTGGATTGCAGGAGAAGGCATTCTCATAGTGACCGCCTAACCACTCTTTAAACTCAGCGCCTCCATTATCGGCGACGACTTCGACGCCGTAATGCATGACCCCAAAACCGGCGCCTTTAGCGATCAGTCCACGCAAAGTCTCTAGATGTGTTTCTTGAACGGCTGGATGGCCTTTTCCGCCGTCTGCGTAGATCACGACGGCATCTGCATCGGCAAAGGTGGCTTCATCTTTGACCCAGCCCATTTCATGGCGGTCCACGATGAGATTCGGCACCGTAGCAAGGCATTTTTCAAGCAACATGCTGCCGGCCTTGAACTCATGCATCCCTGGTGGATGGGACGGTTTTCCGGAAATGAAGACTAATTTGTGTTTTCCATCTGGCGTGATGGCCTGGGAGCTGATGGCTAAAAGGAAGGTAGCGGCGAAAATAAAACGCATAAGATTCTTAGAATGACGCTTTGCTCCTATGGCTGGCAAGTACAACCTAGAGTATATCTGCTATTGAGATTGTTTTGCTGTGTTTGAGTCCACAAAAAAGCCGCACTCTTTTGAAGTGCGGCTTAAAATGAGTTAATAGGATTATTCCTCGCTCGTTTCTTCAGAGCTATCAGCACCAGCTTCGCCGGCGGTAACAGTAATCTTGAGGAAGCAGCTGACCTCGCCATGGAGCTTTACAGGAACTTCGAAAGTGCCTGAGGCTTTGATTGGCTTATCGAGCTGAATCTGGTGACGATCCAATTCCACTTTGGCAACGCTTTCCAGCACAGCTTTAGCGATGTCGATCGTGGTAATGGAACCAAAGGCTTTGCCGCCTTGTCCAGTTTGAAGAGTCATCTTGAGCTTCAGCTTCTTCAGCTTAGCAGCGATTTTCTCAGCTTCTTGTACCTCGGCGGCTTCGCGTGTGGCGCGGATGGCTTTGAGATGATTGAGGTGACGGAGGTTGCCTGCTGTTGCATCGTAAGCCTTGCCCTGTGGGACTAGGAAATTGCGTGCGTAGCCGCGCTTAACTTGCACGACATCAGCCTCGGCACCGAGACCTTTGATTTGTTCTTTGAGGATAACTTGGACGTTTGCCATATACAGGGGGCTTTCTGGGGAAAGGGGGGCGAAAGTACACGCATACCTGACAGTGTCAAATGATGCGATGAATTCCTTTTCGTTTCGGTGCTACTTTTTGCAGGCGTCTGGCGCCTGCCGATAGGTCTAAATAAGCTGATTTACTGGGTGAAAGAGTTGAAATAGAGACTCAAACGGATTCGTCTCCGAGGCGCTTATCTCCAATGAGATATCCTTGAACATAATCGCGAACGGCGTCTTCCAGCGTGAAAAGTGGCTGCTTGTACCCGCTTTTGATGAGTTTGGAGACATCTGCACACGTGTAATACTGATACTTTGACTTTAAGTGTTCTGGCATTTCGACAAATTCGATGTTTGGAGCTCTGCCCAGCGCTGCGAAGATGGCCTGAACTAGCTGCACCCAAGTATGTGCCTGGCCTGAGCCGAGGTTGTAAAGACCGCTGGCCAGTGGTTCAGAGGCTAGATGCAGGGTCATGCGAATGGCGTCCTTCACGTAGAGGAAGTCACGCATCTGCTCGCCGTCCTTGAAGTCTGGGCGGTTGGATTTAAAGAGCTGTACTTTGTCGGTCTGCAGGATCTGCCCATAGGCTTTATGAACGACGCTGCGCATGTCAGCTTTATGATCTTCATTCGGGCCATAGACATTGAAATACTTCATGCCAACAATTCGACGCAACATCCCCGTGCGCTGCGCGTGAAGGTCGAAAAGGTGTTTCGAGTAACCATACATGTTCAGCGGGCGCAGGCGATGCAGATCCATCATTTGATCGTCCATGCCTAGAGCTCCATCCCCATACGTGGCCGCCGATGAGGCATAGACAAAGCGGGTACTTTTGGCCAAGGACCACTCGGCAAGGATTTTGGTGAACTCATAATTATTCCGCATGAGGTAGTCGGCATCTTTCTCCGTGGTGGCAGAGCAGGCACCCAGATGGAAGATGACATCAAATTTCCCCAAGGTTTCAGGAGCGGTGCGGACCTTGGTTTCCAGATCAATGCCGTCAATGTAATCGTGGAAGCGTAGCGGGACGAGGTTCTTCCATTTTTCATCGGTGCAGAGGCGATCACTAACGAGGATGTTTTCACATCCACGACGATTGAGTTCCCAAATGAGGGCGCTGCCGATGAATCCGGCTCCGCCTGTGACGAGGATGCGACTTTCTGATGACTTGAGCATCAGAGGCGTTAGCGAGGGGCCAGACGCTTTGCAAATTTAAACCGCAGATCGTCTATCAAAGATCACCATCACCAAATCAAATGACCTCACGCCAGACTGCGGGGTGCATGAAGGCAGTCATCGTGCTGCCTTTATCACCAGCAGCACCTGCCAGGGTATCCATGATCAGGTTATCTGGGCAGCTAAGAGCAGGATAGAGCCACTGCTCCCCGCCGATGTGGAGGCGTGGAATGAGTGCTGAACCTAAGTGCTCCACTTCCCAGCTGATTAGCATGGGTTCTTCGTCTGTGAATCGCGTTTGAAATGTATCAGGTTCCTCCACCATACCGATAAGGCCTGAATCATTCAGCAGATCCCAAATTTCACCTGTGACGAGGTCCAGCCGAATCGCAAATCCGTGTGTTTGGAAGCGTCCATTGACCTGCGGGCGATGCTGGGAAATAAGACCGAAAATAATCTGACTCGGGCACTCTGAAGGGATGATATCTAGCTGAAAGCCCAAACGCAGTGGATGCGGGGGAACGCGAATCGATCCGAAACTGACAAGGTCGAAGCTGGCAAAGGCCATCTCTGGGGTCACAAAAGTCAGGGGAGAGTGCATGGATTAGAGAAGGGTTTTCTGATAAATAAATAAATCACAACGGATGTATTGTATCAATGATTATTATGGTTTTTAATTAATCTGGTTGGTTTTTTGCAAGGCGTTAAGTGGGCGGCCCTTGAGTAACCAATCAATGACTGGACCATCAGCAGGGGCTAGACCATCATGGAATAATTCGCTTTCTGTAAGCCATCTAAAAGCCTGATGCTCTCGAGTCTCGGGCATGGGGCTGTCTGCAGTCAATTCGCAAATGAAAGAATGCAGCAAGATTTCTCCCCACTGATAGCTCCAAGGTATGGCAGGTCCTGGTTGGATGATTTGAAGTCGGCAGCCTAGTTCCTCTAAGATCTCTCGATGAAGTGCTTGCTCAGGCGTTTCTGCTTCTTCGACTTTACCACCTGGAAACTCCCAACAACCTGCAAGGCGCTTTCCCTGAGGTCTCTGGGCCAAGAGAAATCGGCCCTCTTTTAGAATAACAGCACAAACAACATGAATGGGCGGAAACGTTTGACTCATGAACTCATCAAAGCATCTGCACGCGATCAATGCCAATCAATCATTCGGAAGCTTGGGTAGTTCACCGATATAGTCAGCCTCAGTCCGATGCAGTTCTTCTAATGCAGAGCTCCGCAGTCTATCCAAGGTTTGGCGTTGTTTGGTGTCTTGGGCGAGGTTGGTGAGTTCCTCCGGATCTGCATGTAGGTCGTAGAGCTCTTCGGGAACGCCAGGCTGAAGGTAGCGTATGTATTTGTATCGGCCGTCATTGAGAGCTGCATACCACGGTACATGATGGTGAACGGCTTCTCTGGGGTCGCTTTTCATGACGCGTGAGACATCACGGCCATAATGATCTCCAGTTGCCTCAAAGAAGCATGGAAACGGCCATTCAGCGTGCTCGGGGTTCTTTAAAAGTGGAGTCAAATTACGGCCGTGCAGGCGCCACGGAACTTTCACCCCAGAGACTGCGCTGATCGTGGCAACGAGATCTGTAGCGTTCACTGGCCGTTGGCAAATTTTACCTTCAGGCAGGGTGCCGGGCTGCGCAATGATTAGGGGACTGCGATAGTTTGCGTCATAGGGAGCTAGCTTGGTTCGGAAGCCATGCTCTCCCATGGCAAAGCCCTGATCCGCCGTGAAGATCACCAGCGTGTTTTCCAGTTGGCCACTGTCCTTGAGTGCTTGCATTACTTTGGCGACGCCTTCATCTAAGGCTGCAACACAGTCATTCACTTGATGAATGTAGTCTGCGTATCTCAGGGATTTTTGATTAGACACATCTCCAAAGGATTCTCCACTTTTGATGGCAACGATTTGTCCCTGGGCATCCTTTTTCCAGGACTGTGTGTCATTCAGGTAATCAGGCTTTCCTGGGCGTGGTCCCAAGATGTCAGCAGGAACTGCGACGGGATCCTTTTTATGTCGTCCTAGATGTCGATCTGCTGGTGTGGTTGGGCCGTGAATAGCGCCATAGCAAAGCCAAAGATACCAAGGCTTATCTGCGGGGCGATTCTTCCCTGCAATGTAGTCACAGGCCCACTCGGTGTAGTTGTCGGTGGAGTATCCAGAGATTCTTTTTTCGACTCCATTAAAGGCCAAAATTTGATCCCCATAATAGGCCCCCGCATTTTCAGGGTGTTTGGGCCGATTCCAGACAATCTGGTAATCCCAATCTCTGCCAAACCCACTGTCCGTGCCGGTGTGCCATTTACCGATATGAGCAGTATGATAGCCTCCAGCTCTTAGCAGAGCTGGGAAGAAGGGACATTTCTCGGGATCATACTCGCTCGCCGGATATTTGCCTTCCATGCGCATGGACTGGATGCCATGGGGATGCCGTCCGGTCAGTAATGAAGCTCGCGCAGGCATGCACCAAGCTCCCATGTAAGCATGACTAAACCGGACTCCCGTTTTCGCCAAAGCATCAATCGCTGGCGTATGGACACCCGCCAAGGCCTCTGGATAAGAGGAAAGCGTCTTGTAAGACTGATCATCACTCAGAATGAAAAGAATGTTCTGCGGACCTGCCGCTATGAGCGAATGCGTAAGAACCCCGAAAAACAGAAAAAAAGCAGCGCGAAGCATAGTGCCCCATTAACGCTAAAAGCTTCTTCAGCTATCAAGACTTGATCACATATCTGGATTGATTCGATTCCCCGATGGATCTACCACTTTCACTGTGACAAAAAAGAGCAGATTTTTTGCCCGTTTCTGTTTCACTTTACTTTGGAAAAATTTACCCACAAACGGCAAATCGCCAACGATGGGAATTTTGTCATCAATCATAATGGATTGATCTGACATCAGGCCGCCTAAGACGACCGTTTGGCCATCGTAAACTTTGACCCCCGTAACGATTTTTTTGCTCGTGAAAATGGGTTGGGTGATGATGTTCGGAGTTAACTCATCTTTGGAAGTTCCTGACACTTGATAGATCGGGCTGCCATAATTTACAAAGCCGAGAAATTCAGTCAAATCGGGAGTGACTAGTAGATCAATGGTTTTCCCATCTTCGGAAATTTGAGGCTCCACGTCCAAGATCATACCCACACGACGCGTCTCGAAAGCCGTCGGCGTGGTGGGTGTGACGGGAATTGCCGGGGCCCCAACGGTAACCGATGAAACAAGGACACCGCCAACGAAGGTTTGAACTAAAGTTCCGCCACCAACATTGGTCGGAATCTGCGGTGGATCGTACTCTGTGGGATAAATAAATTCACGAACCAGTTCAATGGAGGCTTTTTGCCCACTTTTCGTGATGACGGAAGGTTTGGAAACCAAATCAATGCCTGTTTTTTGATCTAACGCCCGCCAGACTACCTGAAATTGAGGGTCTGTTAAAACGCCGGTTAAAGTTAAAGCACCGGGAGATCTTTTGGAAGTGGGGGTGACGGAACCATAGAGAACATCTTCGATGGCGGTGTTGCCTAGATTACCTGAACTGCGCAGACCTGATGACCCAACGCCGATATTTGCAGCAAGAGCAGAGTTTTCAGGAAACTCATTCACGCGGAAGTTAGAACTTTGTGCGTTGCCGACAGTCCCGCCTGCAAAGGTCATTTTGGTGCCGAAGCTGTCTAGTAGCCAATCAAAACCAAATTCTTCCAACTTGGTGTTGTTGACCTCTACAATTTTGACTTCGACGACGGCCATTTTTGGAGCCGTGTTCAAAGTCTGCTCCACGAGGCCATCGATCAATTCGATGTTCTTAGCCGTATTTCGAACGGTGAGCATGTTCGCGACAGGATTGTAGCTTGCACCTGCACCTTCGGGGAAAATGACGCCACGGCTTTCCAGATATTCTTTGGCGCCAAGGCGTCGAACGAGTGCGCCCGCCGTCGCGGTTCCTGGCGCTTGCGCTGAAAATGGGTCTGCTGCGGCGGCTGCCGGGGCTGTGGTAGGTGCTGATGTAATAAAATCAGGCGGCACTCGGTAGCTTTTAGAAATGATGGTCTGATTGGTGTCTGTTAGAGGCACAATACGAACGGCATACTCCTCGACACGATAATTGACACCAGCCACCTGAGTGACATAGCGTAGAACCTCTTCAATTGGCACATTGACCAAGTTGAGAGTAATCGGGCGCAACGAATCATCACCAGAGACACCGTTCACAAAATCCACGCCCTTTTTGGTAGGATCAAGATCACGTGCGCGCACCTTCAGGTATTCTAGAACCTCTTCTAATGTTGCTGAGGTGAAGTCGACACGCTCAATTCGTAAGTCTCTGAGTTTCGCAGTGATGCTGCCCCGGCCAGTTTTTTGACCGGCATCAGCTTGTTGAGCGCGCTCAGCACCGAAGAGTGCGCTGATATCTTCCGATTTAAGTCGGGGTTTATCTTCCCAGAGTTCGTTGACGCCATTCAGCATCTTTGCGCGCGTGTGATCTTTGGCGGCTTCAAAGTAGCGCGCCCGATCTGCTTCCACACGCTCCATACCACGGCGTGCTGCCGAATTGGTCGTGTCGATTCTCAAGACCTCTTCATAGGATCTCAAAGCCTTGTCATACATTCCAGTCTCATGCTGAGAGGCTGCCATTGTCAGTAAGCGCTGCACTTCTGATACATCTTTAATATGTTGGGGTGTCAGGGCTGGTGGATAGCGGTCTGGGTCTTCCATCCGATCACGGAGATCAGCAATTTCGCGCCGACCTTTAGCTACAGCAGGACTGTCCAAAGCATCTAGAATCTTTTTTGCCTCAGGATAACTGCCAATGGCCATCAATTCACTGGCGCGTCGCAATCCAGAATGCAAATACCCCTCACGGGCGACCTCTCTCACCTCTTGGGCAAGGGGTAGGTCAGGAACATTTTGATAAATTTCTTGGTAAAGCGCATAGGCAGATTCTGCGTTCCCTGCCTCATAAAAAGCACCTGCCTCTGAAAGGCG
>Ga0164294_10000163_pt1 | contig 61964 bp, 61 predicted proteins | sample GEODES005metaG_FD_111479 | JGI IMG/M metagenome (GOLD analysis project Ga0164294, IMG submission 111479) | Oligotrophic lake water microbial communities from Sparkling Lake, Wisconsin, USA - GEODES005 metaG | ecosystem: Environmental > Aquatic > Freshwater > Lake | place: USA: Sparkling Lake... | reverse complement strand
GCCATGTCTGAAAGATCGCCGTATGTTCCTGCTTCGAAGAACAGTGGCTTTCCATCTTTCCATAGTGATTGGTGAACGTGCATACCTGAACCGTTATCTCCGAAGAGTGGCTTTGGCATAAATGTTGCAGTCTTTCCACCTTGCCATGCGGTGTTACGAATGACGTACTTGAACTTCATTACATCATCGCCTGCACTCAGGATGTCGGTGAAACGGTAGTTAATCTCCATCTGACCTGCGGTACCAACTTCGTGGTGTGAGCGCTCAACAAGTAGTCCAACCTTGCCAAGTTGCATCACCATTTCATCGCGAAGATCTGCGAACTGATCCGTTGGTGAAACCGGGAAGTAGCCGCCCTTTACGCGGGTTCGGTATCCACGGTTAGGGGTTCCATCAGCATCGTATTCAACGCCAGTGTTCCAAGCGCCTTCATATGACTCGATCTCGTGAACAGCTGAGTTAATCGTTGTCTTGAAACGTACGCTATCGAAAACATAGAACTCTGCTTCTGGTGCAAAAAATGCTGTGTCTGCAATTCCAAGTGAGCGCATGTAATCAACGGCGCGAGCAACAACACCACGAGGATCACGGCTATACGGTGTGTTATCTACAGGATTGTGGACTGAAAAGATAATGATGAGGGTTTTTTCTTTACGGTAAGGATCGATATATGCAGATCCTGGAACCGGAAGTAACTTCATATCTGATTCGTTAATAGTTTGGAATCCGCGGATTGAAGAACCATCAAACATGAGGCCTTCAGTAAAGACAGCCTCATCAAATGATTCAACGGGTACGTTGAAGTGATGCTGAATTCCGGGCAAATCAGTAAAGCGAACATCAACGAGCTTGACATCCTCTTTTTTAATGTAAGCAAAAATTTCTGCTGCGTTCTTAAACATGCTTCTCCCAATTTCACATGTGATGCGCTAAATCTCTCATCATTGAGCCTTGCGCGCTTCGAGTAGTTGAACCCTAGGTCCATTCGGTGTCAAAGGCATAACCCGGTTGTTAAATCCATGTTACGTCTGAAGCCTCCTGGGGTTAGGCTTGTCCAATGAGCATTGGATTTGTTCGGGTGACCCTGGGGCGCCGCATGGCGGCCTTGATGGTCGACTGGCTTGCCTGTTACTTCATCGTGGCGGCAACATCGGGCGGATTGGGAGCTATGGCACCTAATCGCTCACTGATTGTTTTAGCCTTGTTCTTTGCCGAGATACTGATCTTGTCTGCGCTACAAGGTGCAACCTTGGGTCACAAAATCTTTGGCATGAGAATCATACGTTTTAGTGATGGGGGATCACCTACCCCACTTCAAGCCCTCATCCGTTCGGCGTTACTCATAACCGTAATCTTTGCGATCACCTTTGATGACAACGACAGAGGGATGCACGAGCGATTGAGTGGAACTGTTTTAACTAGAGGTTAGCGAATTTTTGGAGCACGTGTTGGCATTGGTCCCTTTGGAATTGGCATGGACATACCACCAACTGCTTTAAGTCGAGCACGAACCTCTCGCATTTGATGCGCGGTTAACTTCTTTGGTAGGCGGCGCATATGACGTTGCAGTTTACGAATCGGGATTCGTCCTTCTTCATTGCCCACAAGAATTTCTATAATTGGAACCCCTGGTGCAAAGCGTTCTGCTTTCTTCTTTTCATCAGCCAACATCTGTCGAACAGAGTTTGAACCTTCACCAGTCAGAACAATTCCGGCGCGACCAACGCTGCGATGAACCATATCTTGATTTTTTGTAACTGCTACAGCAGGCGTGGTTGTCCAACCTTTACGAATAGCCATGAGAACACTGGCACCAGCACCGATTTGTCCTTCAATTGCAGCGTAAGCGGCGGTACCGGCTTGGCGTGTGAAAAATAGAAGCGATGCGAGTAACGCCACTGGAAAGAAAATAAAGCCAAAGTAGAAAGGATGATCAACAGTTGCGCCAATGGCGATTCCGATCGCCCATGTCACAGAAAAGATTCCTATGAGCGCCACGGTGATCCAAGGCTTTACCTGCTGTGTGACCTTGTAGGCATCACGAAAGGTTTGAAAGCGAGGGGTCTTAATCTTTTTTTCTTTATCCTTTTTCTTGAACATGTTGGTTAGTTTAGTGGCGCAGGCGCTGTTCCACCAAGACGAACTGGTGCCCAGCGTTGGCCCACGTGGCTATCAGGGTAGTTTTCTTGGACCACGCGCAGCATTTGGATCATCACCTCACGCAAGTGCGCCTCTGCAACTTCAATATTTGTTTCGACGGAGTAAGTAATCGGTTCCCCGAAGGTAACTGACACGGGGACTTTTGCCCTCTTAAAACTTGGCTTAACACCCTTGGTATAGATGCGTTGACCACCCCACACGATTGTCGGAATCACAGGAACACCTGCTTCTTTGGCTAAGCGAACAGCGCCAGATTTCAAACCTTTAATCTCAAAACTTGTAGAAATGGTTCCTTCAGGAAACACCCCAATTATTTCACCAGATTTAATTGCAGTAAGAGCTACTGCAAATGATGGTGCTCCGTTACTGCGATCGACATTGATGTGGTGCATACCGCGCATTAATGGCCCCGCAATTTTATTGTCGAAGATCTCTTTCTTTGCCATAAAACGCACGTATCTCTTCACTGGCAAGGCAGCGGTTCCCGCAAAAGCGAAATCTAAATAACTTGTGTGATTGATCGCCAAGATAGCCCCACCCGTGCGGGGAACATTCTCATCACCGTGAAAATCAAACTGTAAGCCGAGGTACTTCCAAACTCCTTTAATAAGTGCAATGACTGGGGGATAAACAAACTCAGCCACGAGCAACCTTTTTATCCATGGCCTGCTTATATAAGCGTCCAGCACGGTAGGAGGAACGAACAAGTGGTCCACTCATAACACCAAGGAAGCCAATTTGTTCAGCTTCTTGAGCTAACTCGACAAACTCGTGTGGTTTAACCCAACGCTCTACAGGATGATGTTTATTGGTGGGGCGCAAATACTGAGTAATTGTGATCAGGTCACACCCTGCGCTGTGTAGATCAACCAACGCCTGTGAAACCTCTTCTCGGGTTTCACCTAGCCCCAAAATCAAGTTTGATTTCGTAATCAAACCAAAATCCTGTGCCATGCGAATCACGCGCAATGATTTTTCATAAGTAAATGCGGGTCGAATCTGCTTAAAAATACGTGGGACCGTTTCGAGGTTGTGTGCAAAGACCTCTGGTCGGGTTTCAAAGATTGGGTTGAGCAGATCGGGATTGGCATTGAAATCTGGCGCAAGCATCTCAACACCAGTACCAGGGTTTAGCTCATGGACTTTGCGGATTGTTTCTGCATATAGCCACGACCCTTCATCCTCAAGATCATCTCGTGTAACACCAGTAATAGTTGCATAGCGAAGTCCCATTGATTGAACTGACATCGCAACCTTGTATGGTTCTGCGCGATCAATTGGAAGTGGTTTTCCTGTATCAATGTTGCAGAAATCGCAACGACGTGTACAACGATCACCACCAATCAAAAATGTTGCTTCCTTGTCTTCCCAACACTCGAAGATGTTTGGGCAGGCCGCCTCTTGGCACACAGTGTGTAGTCCTTCAGATTTAACAAGTGCGTGCAGACGTGTGTACTCAGGACCCATATTGGCGCGGGTCTTGATCCATTCAGGCTTGCGCTCGATAGGTGTCTCGGCATTGCGAGCTTCAATACGAAGGAGTTTGCGCCCTTCGGGTGCCATTGTCATGCACTCACCTTTTTCAACGAATCAATAATACGTCGCTCGACAATTGCTTCGACCTCTTGAATCGAAATCTCTCGGTCAAGTTCAATCCGTAGAGATGTAACACCGGCATCAGCGATTCCGCACGGAACGATTTGTGTAAAGGCTGCCAAATCGGGATTAACATTTAATGCAAAGCCGTGCATAGTTACACCCTTTGCCACACGAATACCAATTGCTGCAATCTTTCGATCACCCATAGCATCATGAACCCAAACACCAGAGCGCCCATCAATTCGAACCGCATCCAAACCTAAATCTGCACATACGAGAATTAGTGCTGCTTCCAACTCTCGAACAAAGCCAACCAGATCGGTGGGGTTGTGTAGTTTCACAATTGGGTAACCGACTAATTGTCCTGGACCATGCCATGTGATCCGGCCGCCACGATCAACATCGATAACGGGGGTGCCATCTGCTGGTCGCTCGGAAACATCGGTGCGACGACCGGCGGTATATACCGAAGGGTGCTCTAGCATGATCAAAGAATTGGGACGCGAACCTGAGGCAACTTCTTCGTGAATTGTTCGCTGTAGATCCCAAGCCGTTTGATACTCAACTAATCCATGGCGCAAAAGCTCGATACTTGCTGCGGATCTAGTTTCAAGTACTGGCACATGCACAGCCTAAAGGTAGGCTTGCCTTCTTACCAATTCACGGTCGAAAGGTCTCATTCAGTGTCTTCTGCAACCATAAAAAGGAACCGCCGCCCACTTGCCTATGCACTACTGATTATTTTCTTGTGGTTTGGGGCAAGTGGCGTTTTTGGACCACTTTTTGGCAAGCTCACAACTGTCCAAGAAAATGACAACTCGGCATTTCTACCTGACAGCGCGGAGTCGACCCAAGCGGGAAAGATCATTGAGAAGTTTAATCAAGATCAAAATCAGAGTATTCCGACCTTAGTTCTTTATGTTGGAGAAGTAGATCAAACCAAAATTGCAGCTCTCAACGCACATCTTGCACAACTTGGTTCAGAAAAGATCATTGGCACAGATGTTCCGATCTCTACTTTCTTAAATGAGAACGAGCAGATATTTGCTTTTCCTTCCGAAGATGGCAAAGCACTTCTTGTAAACCTGCCATTTAAATCCAATATCGCAACCGACTTATTACCAAACAACAAGCCTGCATTACCTGAAGTGATAGAAACTCTCAGAGAGGACTCATCAGAGTTTGCAAAGAGTGTTGGACTAACCTCAAATGTCACCGGTATTGGTGCGCTTCTAGGAGATTTATTTGGAGCTTTTGAGGGAATTGACTCCTCACTACTTCTTACAACATTGGGCGTAGTTGCACTGATCTTGATTGTTGTGTACCGATCTCCAATCCTTTGGATTTTGCCATTGTTTTCGGCGGTTATTGCGCTATCAACTGCTGGTGGTCTTGTGTATCTTCTTACCAAAAACAACGTCATCGATCTCAACGGACAGTCCCAAGGAATTCTCTCTGTCTTGGTGCTAGGTGCAGCAACCGATTATGCACTTCTATTAATCTCTCGCTACCGCGAAGAGTTGCATCATCATGATCATCCTGCAGAGGCGATGAAGGCTGCATTAAAGGGTGTCTTTGAACCAATTGTGGCATCTGGTGCGACGGTGATTTCAGCGTTGCTTGTGTTGTTGCTCAGCGATCTTTCTGGAAACCGCGGATTAGGTCCTGTAGGAGCAATCGGTATTGCAGCAGCTGTTGTAACGATTCTTACCTTGCTGCCTGCACTGTTGATCGCATTCGGTCGTTGGGTTTTCTGGCCGCGTATTCCTAGAAATGATGATGTTAACTCTCAACTAACAGGCACGTGGGCCAAGATTGGTTCAGCAGTTGAGAAGCGTCCTCGCAAACTCTGGATTCTTACCGCGATTCTTCTTTCGATTTTGGCCGGGTTTTCAACAACTCTTAATGCACGAGGGCTGTCGACAGCCGATGCATTCACCCAGCGCCCGGATTCAGTTGTTGGCCTGGAGCGATTGGGCGAGCACTTCCCTGGAGGATCAGGACAACCAACTGAAGTTGTTATCCCAGAGGGGCTAATCGATTCAGTTTCATCGGCGTTGATTGCAGTTGAAGGCGTTTCATCAGTTGAGCCGATGCGAATGAGCGCCGCTATCCCTGGTCAGCCACTGTCTGAAATAAAAGTAGTTGATGGCATGGTTGTCTTAAATGCCACCTTGGCTCTTAATCCAGATTCTGTAGAAGCACGTGAAATCATTCCCGTTATTCGAGAAGCGGTTCACGCACTTGATTCTACAATTCTTGTTGGTGGCAGTACGGCTGTTGCATTTGATACCGACGTTTCGGCAAATCATGACAACCGAACAATTATTCCAATTGTCCTAGTGCTCATCACCATCATTCTTGGGCTACTTCTGCGCAGTATTGTCTCTGCGGCTCTACTGTTGGGAACAGTAGTTTTGTCATTCTTTGCAACTCTTGGTGCTTGCCAACTTGTGTTTGAACATATTTTCGGATTTAAGGGCGCAGACACCTCATTCCCATTATTTGCCTTCATTTTCTTGGTGGCCTTGGGCATTGATTACAACATCTTCTTGATGACTCGTGTGCGAGAGGAAAGTGCAAAAATCGGAACACGTGCGGGTGTCATTAAGGGATTGACTGTTACCGGTGGCGTAATCACCTCAGCAGGAATAGTTTTAGCCGCAACTTTTGGAGTACTTGGAGTACTGCCATTGGTGTTCTTGGCTGAGCTAGGTTTTGCAGTCGCCTTTGGTGTTCTGCTTGATACTTTGATTGTTCGCACAATTTTAGTACCGGCTCTGGTCCACGACATCGGCGGAAAAGTCTGGTGGCCCTCTAAGTTACAAAACAGTTAGCATGAGTTTGCGTGCACACTGAGGTACTAGTTGTTGGAGCAGGGTTAGCAGGCTTAAGTGCTGCGATATATCTTGAATCCGAGGGTGTTGATGTAAGAATCATTGAGTCATCTGATCGTCCAGGTGGTCGAATGGCAAGTGATGTTATTGACGGCTTTATCTGTGATCGTGGATTTCAACTGATAAACGCTCGGTATCCAGCGCTGCAAGAGCTTGATGTAATAAAGGAGATTGATTTTATTCCTGCCCCTCGGGTGATCGAGGTAGCTATCGATGATCAACGACATGTATTAGGTGATCCACGACAGGTGCCATGGACAGCTCTAAATCGGGCGACCGGCACATGGGGTGAAAAGGCAGCTCTACTAAAATTTCTTCTCACTCCTGTAATGAGTGAACAATCGATCGGCCAGGCGTTGCGCAGCACAGGTTCTTGCTATGAAAAGGTGTTGCGCCCATTCTTGCAAGGAGTCTTTCTGACCGATCCCGACACTGTTGATGCTCGATATGGGGTTTCGATTATTAAGAGCTTTGTTAATGGTCAACCAGGAGTTCCTCGAGGTGGAGTTGGGCAACTTCCACACGCATTAGTCAAGCGCGTTAGCAATGTTCTCTACAACACCAGAGTTGACCGAATAGATAAAACCGCAGTACACACCAACAATGGAACCTTCACGGCGGACAAGATTTTGATTGCAACCGATGCAACAACTGCCACACAATTACTTGGCCTAGTTGAGCTCCCTCGAATGGCTGGATGTATTACTTGGTATCACTCAGTTTCCCAGAACCCTTCTGGTACTGGCCGACTACTTGTTGATGGTCAAAGGCGCGGTCCGATTATCAATTCAGTGGTCATGTCTGACATTTCATCTGCTTACGCACCAAGAAGTGAGAACCTTGTTTCCACAACAACTGATTTAAATGTCACTGAATCAGATGTGCGTCGACACTTATCCATACTGTGGGGGAGTAGCACCCATGACTGGCAGCTGATTGCAAAGTATGAAATCCCTGCTGCACTGCCAATTCACAATGTTGGACGGGCGTTGTCACAAAGTATAAAAATTAGCGATCATCACTATGTTGCCGGGGATCACCGCACGGTTCCATCACAGCAAGGTGCTCTATTTTCAGGTCGCCTTGCAGCTCAATTAATCCTCGACTAGCTGAGCCAATGCTTCAGTGATGTGTGGGTAATCCCACGCGAAACCTGCTTCTTGCAGCACATGGGGCATCACACGTTTTGAGCCAAGAATCTCTGATGAAAATCCACCGACTGCGATTTTTAAAGCAAGTGCTGGGGCTGGAAATACAGCTGGACGATGCATAGCGCGCGCAAGTGCTGAAGTGAACTCTTGATTGGTAACAGGATGAGGCGCGGTGACATTGACCGGGCCGGAGATAGGGTTTTCTAAGGCAAATACGATTGCACGGATTTGATCGTGCAAAGTAATCCATGACCACCACTGCTTGCCGTTGCCCATTTTTCCGCCAAGACCTAAACGAAATAGAGGAAGCATCTTTCCTAATGCGCCACCTGTTGGGTCTAATACCAATCCTGTTCGAATCTTTACAGTGCGTACTTCACCGGCAAGATCTGCAGCAGCTTCCCATTCGCGACACACCGCAGCTAGAAAGTCATCTCCGGCGCGATCGGTTTCGACAACCGCTCGGTTCCCACTTTCGCCATACCAACCAATAGCTGAGGCAGAAATAAATACCTGTGGTTTTAGCTCCGCCACAGCGTTTGCAATTGCAGTAGTTCCAAGCAATCTGGAATTTAGAATTTCGCTCTTATACTTTTTGTTCCATCGCTTATCACCGACTCCAACACCAGCCAAGTGAATGATTGCATCAACACCGCGGAGTGGTTCAAGATCAACAAAACCAGTTTGTGGATCCCACTGAACCTCATCTGCTGCAACTGGAGCACGACGGACAAGTCGTTGGACGGTATGGCCTTCGCTCTTTAGATGGCCAACAAGTGCGGTGCCAATTAGTCCTGAAGCGCCAGTTATCGCGATGCGTTGTGGTGTGCGCATAAGTGAGTTAGAGCCCTAGATCTGATTCGAAAGCGCCACCTTCGAGGCGTTCTTTGAGAGTAACTAGGAATCGCGCTGCATCTGCGCCATCAACAACACGATGATCGTATGAAAGCCCTAGATAAACCATTGAGCGAATAGCAATTGTCTCTCCGCCATCCTCGCCGCGAACCACCATCGGACGCTTAACAACTGCACCTAAGCCAAGAATTGCAACCTGTGGTTGATTAATAATTGGAGTATCAAAAAGTGCACCACGGCTTCCAGTGTTAGTCAGCGTGAAAGTGCCGCCACCTAATTCATCGGGAGTTACCTTGTTATCACGGGTGCGAGCTGCAAGATCGGCAATCTTGCGAGCAATTCCGCCCATGTTGAGGTCACCAGCGTTAGCAATAACTGGAACTAACAGTCCACGTTCTGTGTCAACGGCAACACCTAGGTGCTCTGCGCCGTGATAAGTGATCTGATCACCTTCAACAGAGGAGTTCAATACCGGGTGTTGCTTCAACGCTTCACAGACTGCAACTGCAAAGAATGGCAAGAATGAAAGCTTGACACCTTCACGTGCTTCAAAGCTCTCCTTAGATCGATCACGAAGACGTGCAATCTTTGTAACATCAACTTCAATAATAGTTGTTAACTGCGCACTGACCTGCAATGACTCAACCATGCGTGCTGCGATAACTTTGCGAAGTCTAGACATGGTAACTGTTGTTCCACGAAGTGGTGAGACTGCAACTACTGGAGCCTTGGCTGTTGCAGGTGAGGATGCAGCAGGTGCTGGCGCAGTAAATGCAGCAGGTGCTGCAGGGCGAGCAAGTGCTTCAACATCTTCACGACGAATTCTTCCGCCGATTCCGGTGCCGGTAACTTGCGAAAGGTTAACGCCAAGTTCTGTTGCAAGTTTGCGAACTAGGGGAGTCACATATGCATCTGCAGGTTGTGACACTGGCGCAGCTGCAACCGGTGCAGGCGCTGCAACAACTGGCGCGGGGGCCGGTGTTACTGGCGCTGCGACAACTGGCGCTGGTGTAGAAACTGCTCCATTAGCAGCTCCGATTAATCCAAGGCGCGCACCAACTGGAACGGTTGTATCAACTGCAACATCTATTGCAAGAAGAGTTCCGGCAACCGGTGAAGGAATCTCGGTGTCAACCTTGTCAGTTGAAACCTCAAGAAGTGCTTCATCGACTGCAACTGAGTCACCAATATTTTTTAGCCAACGTGTGACTGTGCCTTCAGAAACACTCTCACCGAGGGCAGGCATTGTGATTACTGTGCCTGCACCAGTTGGCGCAGGGGTAACTGGTGCTACAGCAACTGGTGTTGGCGCAGGGGTTTGAACAACTGGAGCAACAACGGGCGCAGCAACAACAGGTGCAGGCGCTGCGGCACCATCAGCAATGATCGCAAGCTCTGCTCCCACTGGCACAGTCTGATCAACTTGGACAATAATCTTTTGGAGTGTTCCAGCGACGGGTGAAGGGATCTCTGTATCAACCTTGTCCGTTGAAACCTCTAGAAGTGGTTCATCAATGTTTACATGATCACCTTCGGCTTTTAACCAACGCGTGACTGTGCCTTCGCTAACGCTTTCGCCAAGTGCTGGCATCGTTACTGAAAATGTCATTGTTGTTTCTCCTTGGTTATCCGTGTGCGTGAAGCGGTTTGCCTGCAAGTGCCATATGAGCTTCGCCCATTGCCTCTGACAGTGTTGGGTGTGCATGGATCAAAGGAGCCACATCACTTGCACGCGCCTCCCAGTTATAAATTAATTCTGCTTCAGCTAATAATTCGCCAACTCGTGCACCAACCATGTGTATTCCTAGGATTGGTCCATTCTTTTGAGCAATAAGTTTGATAGATCCGGCTGTGTTGAGGATCTGCGCTTTACCATTACCGGCCAAATCATAGGAAAGCTCAACAACATCATGGCCACGCTTTTTCGCCTCAGCTGTTGTCAATCCAACGGATGCCACTTCAGGATCTGAGTAGGTAACACGCGGTATTCCATCATAATTAATAGCACGAGGATTCAATCCTGCAATCTCTTCAGCAACCAAAATACCTTCTGCAAAGCCAACGTGAGCCAGCTGCAAGGTTGGGATTAAGTCTCCAACAGCCCAGATTCCTGGGACGTTGGTGCGGCACTTGTCATCAACTAGTACATATCCACGGTCCATCGCAATGCCTTGCTCTTCATAACCCAGGTTTGCTGAAACTGGTCCACGTCCAACTGCAACCAAAAGGATCTCGGCTGTAAATGTCTTTCCATCCTCTAATGTGACCGTCACGCCATCTTTGCTCTTCACAGCAGACTGGAATCTCACACCTAATTCAAAGTTAATCCCACGCTTGCGGAATGCGCGCTCTAACTGTTTTGAGGATGATTCATCTTCAAGTGCGATCAACCGTGGCAATCCTTCGATGATTGTTACATCAGAACCAAATGACTTCCACACAGAGGCGAACTCGCAACCAATAACCCCGCCTCCTAAAACAATGACGCTCTTTGGAACGTAGTTCAACTTCGTTCCGTGATCTGAGGTAATAATCTTTTCACCATCAATTTCAAGTCCAGGCAAAGTTTTTGCATAGGATCCTGTCGCAAGAACTACATTCTTACCGGTATAGCGGGTTCCGTTTACTTCAACAGTATCTTGTGCCACTAATTTTCCGTGACCTTCAATGAAGGTAACGCCACGGGACTTAACTAAACCTGACAAACCTTTATACAACTTATTGATGACGCCATCCTTATATGAGTTAACACCATCCATATCGATGCCATCAAAGGTTGACTTCACACCAAAATGTGAACCATCTCGAGCTCCATCTGCAATCTCTGCTGCATGAAGTAGCGCCTTGGTGGGTATGCACCCACGGTGTAAACAGGTACCGCCGACTTTGTCTGCTTCGATCAGTGCTACTGAAAGGCCTAACTGCGAGCCGCGTAAGGCTGCTGCATACCCCCCGCTGCCACCACCAAGGATGACAAGATCAAATTGAGACACTCACGGCTCCCTTCATGAGCCCATGCGGGCTATGTGCTTATCTTGCCTCAAAGAGGGTCAAACCTCCCAATGCAGATGTGCGGATTTAGGCGTGCTCTGCCAATGTCACAAGTGAGTGCAAAGAAATGCCTGTTCCACCAACTGGGGTATAGCCGTGAGGCTGTGCCTCGTTATAGGCAGGTCCTGCGATATCTAGGTGCAGCCATGGAAGTTCTGGGTTAATGAAATCTTTCAAGAAAAGACCCGCCACCAACATCCCACCCATTCGATCTCCGATGTTTGCAAGATCTGCAACCGGTGAATCCAGTGATGCTCGGAGCTCTTCGGGTAGGGGCATAGGCCAGAACTGTTCACCGCTGCGTGCGGCAACCTTTAAAAATAGATCACTGAACTCTTGATTGTTTGTCATCACCGCGCTGGTGCGTGTTCCAAGTGCTACAACTTGAGCTCCGGTCAAAGTCGCAACATCGATGATGCCATCTAATGCATTCTTTGAGCTTTGTGCCTTCATTAATGCATCGGCGAGAACAAGACGACCCTCGGCATCGGGGTTGAGAACTTCAACAGTTTTTCCGCCAAAGATTGTGATGATGTCACTTGGACGGGTTGCTGTATCACTGGGCATGTTTTCTGCCAATGGCGCCCATGACTCAATTGCAACATCTAACTTCAACTCTGCAATTGCAACAACAGCTGCGCTAACAGCTGCCGCGCCACTCATATCTGATTTCATCGCCTCCATACCAGCAGCGGGTTTAAGTGCAAGACCTCCTGTGTCAAAGGTAATTCCTTTTCCAACGAAGGCGTAACGCTTTGCTGGCTTACCTTTGGGGGTGTATGAGATATGAAGCAAACGTGGGGGATTAGCTGAACCCTGACCAACTCCGATGATGCCACCAAAGCCCTGAGCTTTTAGCTCTTTTTCATCCCATACCTGAATCTTTAAACCAGATTTCGCGCCGCCAGCAGCTTTAACAACGGCAGCTAACTTTTTTGTAAATGAATCAGGTGTTAAGTGGCTTGGGGGTGTATTAATGAGGTCACGGACCAGATAGGTGTATTTAGCAATGATCGCTGCGCGAGAGATAGATGCCTTTGCCTCAGCAGATGATGCTAATTTGCTATGCACAGTGATGGTTTTTAAAGGTGCTTTGTGATCATCTTTTGTGGAGCCACGAAACTCGGTAAATGAGTAGGCACCAAGTGCTGCGCCTTCAGCAACTGCTGCAACATCTGCCACGCTCTTTGCGGGTAATGAAAATGTTGCTGAAGAACTTCCTGCTAATCCGCGAGAGGCACTGCCGGCTGCTCGGCGCAAGGTTTCATGGGTATAGCTTGCTGACTTTTTTCCAAGGCCCGTGAAGACCAGCAAGCGGACATTCGAGCCGGGAAGCTTTACAACTTCGTCAGCCTTGCCGCTGGCACCCATATCGACTAACTGCGAAAGCATGGTCTTGGTATCAATGGCCATGTCGCCGGATTCAATAGCGATCCCACCCTTGGTATTGGTTGATGCCAAACCTAGAACCAATATCTCATCTTTAACAACGCCATCAGAAATCTTAAGTGTGCTCATAAGGGGAAGCGTAATAGATGTATTGGTAGGTTTGTGCAATGAAGACTTCACCTCTCAATCAAAAACATCTAGACCTCAACGCCAAGATGGCCGATTTTGGGGGTTGGATGATGCCCATTGAGTATCCAGGGGCGGGCGTATTAGCTGAGCACGCTGCCGTACGTGAGCGTGTGGGAATCTTTGATGTCTCACATTTGGGTAAAGCCTCAGTCATAGGAGTTGGAGCCCTAGCATTTTTGAATCAGTGCCTGACAAATGATCTGACAAAGATTGCAGATGGCTCTGCTCAATACACCTTGCTGTGCACTCCAGATGGTGGCGTTGTTGATGACCTTATTGCTTATCGAAATAGCCACACTGATTTCTTTCTAGTTCCAAACGCCTCCAACACAACTGATGTTGTCTCGATCTTACAAAAGCAAGCACCTGTAGGAGTTACAGTCACAAACCTGCACAATGATTATGCGGTATTAGCGGTGCAAGGTCCATTAGCTCCCGCACTCCTAGAGGCACTTGGAGTAACTACAGATATCGATTACATGGCCTTTACACATGTGAACATCGCTGGTGTCGATGTGATTGTGTGTCGCACCGGTTACACAGGAGAACTCGGCTATGAGTTACTTCCAAAAACACAGGATGCAGTTCTTGTTTGGGATGCACTGGTGGCAGCGATTGCGCCCCTGGGTGGATTGATCTGTGGACTTGGCGCACGCGACACACTGCGCACTGAGATGGGATATCCATTGCATGGGCATGAGTTATCCCTTTCCATTTCTCCAGTTGAAGCAAGTGCGTCATGGGCGGTTGGCTGGAAGAAGGAGTCCTTTATTGGGTCAAATATCTTGCTAGAGCAAAAAAATGGAGCAGCACAACGCAAAAGCGTGGCAATCAAATCACTTGACCGTGGAATACCACGTGCTGGAATGAGTGTGAAAAACACTAAGGGTCAAGTAGTTGGTGAAGTTACTAGCGGGACATTCTCGCCAACGCTAAAGCACGGAATAGCTTTGGCTCTGTTATCAAAGGAAGTTGCCGTGGGAGATCAATTAATTGTTGATGTGAGAGGCCGTGATTCGCAGTGTGAAGTTGTGACACTGCCTTTTGTTACTTCACACGTTCGCTAAAGATAACCGGAGTTGAGAAAGCCGCTCTGGTATGAGTACGCCGTAGCGCCGATAGGACTGAAGGCCCAGTAAAAGCGATTAAGGCACAGGTGAAAATGGCCCGTGGGATGTCCCAGGCCATCGCGCTAGCAAAGTGAAATGTGATGAAGCGGCCCATGTTTTCAGATAATGAACCGCCCGGGATGTAGGAGAGTTGGGTATTACTACCGAGCGCCCATGGCCAAAACTGTAGATCCATCAGAATTCCAAAAACCCCTGCTGCCAGTGCGCCAAACACTAAGAGCATCACTATTTCCTGCCTTCCGCCTACTCTCTTTGGTAATAGTCCTGCAGCCATCCCGATCCATCCAGCTGCAAACATCTGGTAACCAAGCCAAGGTCCTATCCCACCCGTGAGTAGTGCTGACGCAAACATTGAAATAATGCCTAAGAGAAATCCGAATGATGCTCCAAATACTCGCGCACTTAAGATCAGAACAAACCACATTGGTTCAATTCCAACGGCGCCTGCCCCAAGTGGTCTTAGCGCAGAGATAAGAGCTGCTACAACACCCAACAATGCAACAGACTTTGCATCTAACCCGGCTGAAGAAACTTCAAATATGACTAAGGCAATTGCCGCAAGTATTGCAATCCAAAAGAAGAGCTGTGTTCGTGGCAGATCTTGACCTGAATAGAAAAATGGCCAGATAAAACCTGCGATGCTAAACAACGATGCGATCGCAAGAACTAATCTGCTCCTAGAGGTGAATTGAACAATTCCTTGAGTCAGCATCATTGATGGGCCTTAATGGCTGAAACTACATCTGAAACTTTAAGCCAAGGTTGTGGTGACATCACCTTAGATACTTGTGGGGCAAAAGCCGGAGATGAGAGAAGCACATCAAGTGTGGATCCGTCAGCAACAATGTCTCCATCGGCCAAGAACAAGACTTGGGTGGCTAATTCAGCTACTAACTCCACATCATGAGTAGCAAGTACTACACATTTATTGGTTGCTCGCGCAAACTCGATCAGAATTGTTGTTAGCTCTTTCTTTGCTTGATAATCAAGTCCACGAGTTGGTTCATCAAGGATTAGGACAGCAGGATTTGATGACAGCACAATACTTAAGGCAAGTCCCAACCTTTGGCCTTCAGATAAATCACGTGGGTGAGTTGTTGGAGATACTCCAGGAACAAGCTGGTGCAATATGTGAGCGGTAGTGCCGCTAGATATCTGGTTATCTTTATCAGCCTGCTCGCACTCACTCTGTACGCTTTGTCCATACAACAGATCACTGGGCTCTTGGGGAATGAAACCAATAGAGGTTCTGCGCTCTTTGCCTTTGAGGTTTTGCGGATTGGATCCAGAGACAGCAACAGAGCCAGAACTTAACTCTGCAATGCCTGCAAGAGATCTAAGAAATGAACTCTTACCGGCACCATTTCGTCCCATGATGGCGACAATTTCATTGCTATACATTGTTGTACTCACAGAGTTCAGAGCATGCTTGCCGCTATATGTCACCGAAAGTTCTTGTACTGTAATGATTGGATCACCAGGTGGGGGTGTGGGGACATTACTTGAAACATAATCTTTCTCACGGATCTCTGTAGTCATCCGTCGCATTTCTCGAACAGAGGTACCTATCTCCTTTAAGCCAAGTGCCCGCGCCAGATGAACGATTGGCGGTGCGATGGAGGAGTGCATCAAGATCTCTTCTGGCGTGCCAACGTGTGCCACACCAACTCCATTGATGTGAACAATGCGGTCTGCGAATTGAATAACTCGCTCTAATTTATGTTCAGCGATAACAACTGTAAGACTCAAGTCATGAACTAGGCGGTGCAAGATGGATAAAACTTCTTCGGCTGCAATTGGGTCTAAAGCACTAGTGGGCTCGTCAAGTACTAAAACTTTTGGGTGCGCAACTAAAGCTGAACCGATAGCCACTCGTTGTTGTTCTCCGCCGCTCAGCGTGGCAATAGCACGATCACGCAACGCTGAAAGACTCAATAGATCTAAGACTTCCTCAACACGTTTGCGCATAACATCCTGTGACAGATTCAAAGTTTCCATCCCGAAGGCAAGCTCTTCTTCAACAGTATCTGCCACGAAACCATTGGCAGGATTTTGACCAACAATTCCAATCAGATGTGCCATGCCTCCGGGCTTTACTAATTGAGTTGAATGTCCATCAACACTGACATCACCAGCCAAAATTCCACCTGTGTGATGAGGAACCAATCCGTTGATAAGTCGAAGCAGGGATGATTTACCTGATCCTGTTGGACCAATGACCAGAACCATCTCGCCTTCGGCTATTTCAAGATTCAAGTTCTCAAGAACTGTGGTTGTTGAATTTGGGTAGATGAGAGAAACATTTGAAAACTTGATCATGATAAACCGAGAACTATCAGAGCGGTAAATACGACCGCCGAGTCAACAGCGCGCCATTTAATGGGACGGTATCTGGAACGTTTTTTGCTAACACCATACCCACGGCTATCCATGGCAGCTGCCAAATCCAATGATCGGGCAAGAGACTCTTCGAGTAAAGGAATAGCAAGCCGCCTCCAAGCTGCAAAGCCTCGTAAAGTTTGTCCGCGCATTCTTTGTGCCTGGCGAATTCGAGTGACTGAACTGACAAGTTGTGGAAGAACTGAGGTTGCAATAACTATTGAAATACCGAACTCATAAATATAGACAGGTAGTACTCGCAATAATCGGTGCGGACTTGTCAGTGAGGCAGCTGCTCCAAAGATAACGATGATTGCACAGATTAAAATACCTTCAGTCAGCGCTGATGTTAAACGCTCTGCCGTTACATTCCCACCGATTCGGATTCCTGGCATCCAACTAGGTAGCGGGAGTATCGGGATGGCAAAAAGAGTAGTTCCAGGAATTGGTACACCGATCAAGACTCCGATAATTGTTCTTACGAGCAGTATCCAAGCCGATAGTTTCAAGGTCCAATTAAAACTCTTACTCCAAGGAGCATTCTCACGATTAACAAAAACTACAACTGCAACTGCGCCCACACAACCGATAGTAAAAACGGTGCTATCAAAGCGAATGACTGCAATAGCCAAACCGATAGCCCAAATCCACCAGGTCAGTGGGTGCAGCGACAGTTTTTTCATTAACTACTTCTTGATGAGTGCTTTGGGAGTTGCGATTTCAACACCGCACTCTTTTGCTGGATAGCCAGATAAACCGCAAATCAAACCCGAACCCGCCCCACGGACTGTAGTTACCTGCCCTAAAACATCGATTCCTTGGGACTCCTTTGCGGTTCGAACACAGGTTGTAATCGTCTTCTTAACTTTTTCACCCTTTGGTGAATAGGCAGAGGATCCGAAATCAATTACTACTGCAATTCGCTTGGTGTCCTTGTCTGCTTTTACGCCAGCACAAATACTTTTGAAATCAGGCTTTACTCGCGGTTTCATAGTCGGAATATCCTCTGAGTCAAACACGAAGGACCACCCTTCAACCGAACCATCGGCGATGTCGACTGTTGGACCCGTCATCGCTGCGGTCCATACGGTTTTGCCTGGGGCTGCTTGGAAGTATCCCCAATAACGCCAACCTTTTTCTGCAGCGTGGGCAGTGGGCGTTATGAAGGTGGAGATAAGAATTATTGATAGAGCTATTTTGAACTTCATTGCTGTGTAGCCTCTCGAATGTGAAAGAGTCTCACAGGGAGTGAACCGCACATAGATACGAAGAATTAATCAACACTTCTAGTGGTAGGAGCACACCCCGCAAACCTCGGCGGGTGTTTGTCTCATCTGCACTTGCTAGGTAATCCGACTTATCTTCACGTGATGTACATTCACATAGAGATTCACGGTTGCGGGTCAGCGTCGGATTTGCACCGAACTTCCCCTACCAAGTGAGCTATTAAGTTGTAGGCGAACCAAACCACATGAGTTCGGGGTTGGCAACTAGGCTCGCTAGTCATAGGCTTCTGAGTATGGAATACAGACGCCTTGGCAGTACCGGAATGTATGTTTCTGAAATCTCATATGGAAACTGGATCACTCACGGAAATCAGATTGAATCAGATGCAGCTATCAAGTGCGTAAAGGCGGCTCTAGAGGTTGGTATCACCACCTTTGACACTGCAGATGTCTACGCTGGAACAAAGGCAGAGACAGTATTAGGCAAAGCGCTCAAAGGCGTTAAACGTGAGTCGTATGAACTATTCACAAAGGTGTACTGGCCAACGGGCACAGGCAAAAATGATCGTGGCCTGTCTCGCAAGCACATTATCGAGTCATGCAACGCCTCCTTGAAGCGGCTGCAAACCGATCACATCGATCTGTATCAGATGCATCGCTTTGACTATGAGACGCCGATTGAGGAGTCATTGAGTGCATTTGATGATCTGATCCGCGCGGGCAAGGTTCACTACATTGGTTTTTCAGAGTGGAACGCAGAACAGATTAAATCTGCACTAGCAATTCAAGATGCTCGTGGTTACAACCGATTTGTTTCGAGCCAGCCGCAGTACTCAGCGCTATGGCGAGTGATTGAAGCAGAGGTTGTTCCTCTGTCTGAAAAAGAGGGAATTGGGCAAATTGTTTGGTCCCCAATAGCCCAAGGAATCTTGACCGGTAAGTATTTGCCGGGGAAGAAGGCCCCTGCTGGATCACGTGCCACAGATAAGGGCAGCGGCGCACGAATGATCAAGGGTTGGATGCGCGATGAGGTTCTAGAAGCTGTTCAAAACTTAAAGCCGATTGCAGATGGTGTTGGCTTAACTATGGGGCAACTAGCAATCGCTTGGGTATTACAAAATCCAAATGTGTCCAGCGCCATTATGGGAGCAACAAAGCCAAAGCAGGTTAAGGAAAATGTGAAAGCCTCTGGTGTGAAGCTAGATGTATCCGTCATGAAGGCGATTGATAAAGCGCTAGGCAACCTTCCAGAACGCGATGCTGCGAAAACTGAAAGCCCTAATCCGCGGGCTTAAAGTACCTCGCTTTAATTAAGCGAATCGCCCACTTTTACTTGTGGGTGAGGTGCTCGTAAGCGACGCATTTGCGTTGAACGAAGCCATGCATACATACCCAAACCCTTTGTTTCTGTTCCTGGAAACTTATCTGAAACAGCTTTGCGGATTTTGCGTGAGAGGTAAACGCCATCAATAACTGCAACCAGTAGAACTGCATACATCAATGCGATTGCACCGTATTGAACAGCGACGATAGGAAATAGTGTTAAGACGAGGACCACAAAAATGATTGGTAAGAAGTACTCACCTATCGAGCGACGAGAATCTACGTAGTTTCGAACAAATCGTCTGGCAGCTCCACGATCTCGTGCAGGCAGTGCCGCCTCATCGCCCCGTAGGTATGCAGCGCGCTGTGCAACTCGATCCTGACGAGCTAGCGCCTTAGATGCCCGCTTCTGATCCTTGGTGATGATCGGTGCAAGAGATGAAACCTTGCGTTGTGATTCGGCATCTTTGCGTTTAGGGGTTGGTCGACCCTTGCTTTCATTAGTAGTCATGGGGCAACTATAGAGGTGGTGTCGAGTAGGGCTCCGACTCGCAAGCCTGATGCTGGGGGAGTAGGCTTACCACAGGAGTCAATCAAGGAGAGTAACAATGACCACTGAAGCAACCACCACTGCAGGAATTCTTTTAACAGATGTAGCCGCCTCAAAGGTAGCAGCGCTGTTGGCACAAGAGGGCCGCGATGATCTCAACCTACGTGTAGCTGTTCAGCCAGGTGGATGTTCTGGTCTTAAGTACCAGTTGTACTTTGATGACCGTAATATGGATGGTGACATTGTGCGCGAATTCGGTGCAGTAAAAGTCATAACAGACAAGATGAGCGACCCATATCTTTCAGGTGCAACTATTGATTTTGTAGACACTATTGAAAAGCAAGGTTTTACGATTGATAATCCAAATGCACAGGGTTCATGTGCGTGTGGCGACTCTTTCAACTAAGTATCACCATTTCTCGCATTAGTATCCCTACATGAAAATTGGTGTAGCGGGCTCTGTTGGTATTGACCACCTAATGACTTTCTCAGGAAAGTTCACCGATTCACTCGTTGTCGGCTCATTAGAAAAAGTTTCGCTCTCATTTCTGGTCGACAGTATGGATGTGCGCCGCGGTGGATGTGCAGCAAATATTGCATTTGGCTTGGGCGTACTTGGATTAAATCCCATACTTATTGCAGCTGTTGGTAAAGATTGGGCAGATTATGAAGCCTGGCTGTCACGTCATGGAGTCGACACATCACACGCATTAGTCTCTACAACTTTACACACCGCGCATTTTGTTGTGACAACTGATCAGGATCTCAATCAGATCGCCTCGTTTTTTCCAGGGGCGATGTCCGAGGCGAGAAACATTGAGTTGGGTCCAATCATGGACACGGTTGGCCGATTGGACATGATGGTGATCTCACCAGATGATCCAGAAGCGATGCTTCACCATTCTGAAGTCTGCCGCCAACAGAACATTGCTTTTGCCGCAGATCCATCACAGCAGATGGCTCGGATGTCTGGGGATGAGATCAAGCTGTTAATTGATGGTGCCGCCTACCTGTTTCTCAATGAGTATGAGCTCGCACTTGCTATGCAAAAAACTGGATGGACAGATCGAGAGATCTTAGAGCGCGTGAAATTCCGTGTTGTAACCCTTGGGTCAAAGGGAGCCAAGGTTGAAAGCGCTGGCGGAGAGTACGTCCACATCGCATGCCCACAGGAGTTGTCCAAGACAGATCCGACAGGTGTAGGTGATTCATTTAGATCAGGCTTTATTGCTGGACTGGCCTGGGGTGTTTCGCATGAAAGGTGTGCGCAGTTAGGGGCGATGATTGCAACCTATGTGATTGAAACGTTAGGCACCCAGGAGTATCGCTTTACGAAGGCTGAATTTATTGCTCGATTTGCCGAGGCGTATGGTCACAAGGCAGCCGATGAAATTGCACTTCATCTGAGGTAGTTTCGAGCATGTGGATGTGAGGAGCGCCACCACTCCGAGCTGATGAGCTCGTATCACGTGTGGGCGTAATACAAACTATCCTTACCCCTATGTCGCGACGCACTGCTCTAAGCCGCCTTCGGGTCCTTTTCCTAGCCGCACCCATCCCGTTTGTAACTAGTTGTTCAAGCACCGTTGATTGGGGTTTTCCAGAAGGCGTATCAAGTGTGAACGATGCCTCGCTCTCACTGTGGCAAGGTGCTTGGATCGCTGCAGGTGTGGTCGGAGTATTTACATTAATTTTAATTTTATGGCCTGCAGTTTTTCATCGTGGCAAAAAGGACGGCCCAGAGTTTCCTAAGCAAACTCAGTACAACGTGCCAGTTGAAGTTGCCTACACAGTAATTCCATTCATCATTGTGGCGGTGCTCTTCTATTTCACAGTTGAAAAACAAAACATCATTACAGAAAAGACAGACACATATGCCCATGAAATTACCGTTGAAGGCTTTCAATGGTCATGGCAGTTTGGGTATCCAGAGGCTGGAGAAAAAGCGGTAGTAACTGGTACTCCGACACAACCGCCTACCTTGGTAGTTCCATTGGGTGAGCGTGTTCGATACACAATCACATCCAACGACGTGGTCCACGGATTCTGGATTCCAGCATTCATGATCCAAATGCAAAACCTTCCAGGCGTAACCAACGAGCTCGAGTTCACCGCTAATAAGCTGGGTGAGTTCCCTGGTCGTTGCAACATCTTGTGCGGGCGCAACCACTCACAAATGCTTTTCACCGTCAAGGTGGTAACACCTGAGCAATACGATGCTTATTTAGAAACACTTAAGGGGAGCCAAGCATGACAACCTATGCAGAACGTCCAACGGTAACGATGGGGACACCAATGCCTTCGGCAAAGGGTAGGTCATTTGTTAAGTTCATTACCTCAACAGATCACAAGACGATCGGCTATATGTACCTCATGACATCGTTTGCGTGGTTTCTCATTGGGGGAGTCCTAGCCCTTGCTCTGCGTGCAGAACTTGCTCGTCCAGGAATGCAGTTCTTGAGTAATGAGTAGTACAACCAGATTTTCACAATGCACGGAACCATCATGCTTTTGATGTTTGCAACACCGCTATTTGTTGGTTTTGCTAACGTAATCATGCCTTTGCAGATCGGTGCAGCAGATGTTGCATTCCCACGGCTAAACATGTTGTCCTATTGGCTGTTTTTGTTTGGCGGAACAATGACCTTCGCCGGTTTCCTATCACCAGGTGGAGCGGCATCATTTGGGTGGACGGCATATGCGCCATTATCTAGCTCGGAGTATTCACCAGGTATCGGTGGAGATCTTTGGTTAATCGGCTTGGCAATTAGCGGAGTCGGAACAATTTTGGGTGGCGTAAACTTCATTACGACAATTTTCACAATGCGAGCACCAGGGATGACGATGTTTCGTATGTCCATCTTTTCCTGGAATGTTCTGCTCACCTCAATTTTAGTTCTGCTTGCTTTCCCGCCACTTGCAGCTGCATTTTTAGGGTTAGAAGCAGATCGACTCTATGGTTCGCATCTTTTTGATCCGGCCAATGGTGGAGCAATGCTGTGGCAGCATCTATTTTGGTTCTTCGGACACCCCGAGGTGTACATACTTGCTTTGCCATTCTTCGGAATCGTTACAGAGATCTTGCCAGTATTTAGCCGTAAGCCCATTTTTGGTTATCTAGGCCTCATCGCTGCCACGATTGCTATCGCTGCCTTGTCAGTATCAGTATGGGCTCACCACATGTTTGCAAGTGGTCAGGTACTTCTACCGTTCTTCTCCTTTATGACATTTTTGATCGGTGTTCCTACTGGCGTTAAGTTCTTCAACTGGATCGGAACTATGTGGAGAGGGCATGTGACCTTTGAAACTCCGATGCTGTGGGTTATGGGATTCCTTGTTACCTTCCTCTTTGGTGGATTAACCGGAATTATTCTTGCCTCACCACCTCTCGATTTCGCAGTCTCTGCAAGCTACTTTGTCGTCGCCCACTTCCATTATGTTCTCTTCGGAACTGTTGTGTTCTCCATGTTTGCTGGCTTCTACTTCTGGTGGCCAAAGATGACAGGTCGCATGCTCAATGAGCGTCTTGGAAAGATTCACTTCTGGACACTCTTTGTTGGATTTCACTTAACTTTCCTAATTCAGCATTGGCTAGGAATTAAGGGATTCCCACGACGCTATGCCGACTACCTACCAACCGATGGCTTCACCTTCATGAATACGGTTTCAACTATCGGTTCTTTCCTATTGGCGTTGTCGATGATTCCTTTTGCAATCAATATTTGGATTACTCGTAAGGCACCACTGGTTGGTGTGGATGATCCTTGGGGGTATGGCAGTTCACTCGAGTGGGCTACTTCATGTCCACCACCGCGTCACAACTTCTTAACCATGCCACGCATTTCCAGCGAGCGACCAGCTTTTGATTTACATTACCCACATATTAAGTTTGAGGGGAAGTAAACAACTATGAAGGTCTCGTGGAAACTATTTGGTGGGTTGGCAGTTTTCTATGCAATCGTTACGGTCATCTACGTACAAATCGGTGGAGAGCCATTAGGTATCAGTGGTTTGCTGCTATCGGCGTGCTTGGCAGGAATGATTGGCTTTTATGTGTGGTTCACACAAAAGCGTATTGGTGTCGACCTACCCGAAGATAACTTAATGGCGGAGATCTCAGATGGAGCTGGCGAGTTAGGTTTTTATAGCCCTCACTCATGGTGGCCACTGCCGGTTGCTCTGAGCGCTTGTGCACTAGGCCTTGGTCTGATCATTGGTTGGTGGCTATGTTTGATCGCACTGGGTGCGCTCATGATCTCTGTAATCGGAATGGTTACCGAGTATGAGAAGCCAGTTAACGCTTCTGTTCACTAATGAGCAATGTCCGGGCAGAGATTCTTGCCACAGATTCCCCAAACACAACAGCGGCGCGAATCATTATCAATGCCCCAGCTGCCACAATATTTGATGTACTAGCAAACCCTTCATCTCATCGTTTATTTGATGGCTCTGAAACTATTCAGAGCGCTATTTCGGGCCCGGCACGATTGTTCCTCGGCGCACAGTTCTCAATGGCGATGAAAATTAAGATTCCATATCGCATTAAAAATACGGTGGTAGCTTTTGAGGAGAATAGGAAAATCTCATGGTGTCATGTAATGAAGTGGACCTGGTCCTACGAGCTGGTCGATTTAGGAGATGGATCCACTCAAGTCACCGAATCTTTTGATGCAACCGCAATTCCTGGATATGCAGCTCGATGGCTCAAGATCACAGGTGCCATGAAGCACAATCCCACATGGATGGCTAAATCACTAGTTCGGTTGAAGGCCTTGTCTGAGGCCGACCCTCGTTAATTAGTGGTGCTCAATCTCCTTGAGCTCAGTTGCAGAAACCTTAGGTACTGACTCAACATGTGCTTTATTCAAACGCGCACGTATCTTGTTCTTTAGTACCCCAGCTCGCTTCACTCCGCGACCATCAACATCAGGTAGTTCAAGAGGCGGTAACTGTTCATGAGATGTGAGCAGGTAAGCCTTTTCTGGTGAGATTGGCTCGTGCACTTCAACAAACTCGCCGTGAGGCAAACGAAGAAGAGTTCCTGTTTCGCGACCATGGAGAACTAGTTCACGATCGGCACGTTGCAATGAGAGGCAAAGTCTCTTTGTGACGATGAATGCAATCGGAGGCAGTATCAAAACACCAAAGCGCGTGCCCCACATGATTTGGTTAATAGAAAGATCAAAATGTGTTGCAATGATGTCGTTACCACCGTTAATTAATGTGACAAGAACAAATGTTAATGACATAGCACCCAACGCTGTGCGGTTTGGTGCGTTACGAGGGCGATCCAATAAATGGTGTTCTCGTTTATCGCCGGTGATCCACGCCTCAATAAATGGATACAAAGCCATACCCGTAAACAAGATGCCTGGAATAATCAAACCCGGAATCAAAATATTCCAAGAGATAGTGTGACCGAAGGCAGCCGTTTCGATTGGGGGAGCCATACGAACTAGGCCATCGAGCCAACCCATATACCAATCGGGTTGAGATCCTGCCGAAATTTGGCCTGGTGTATAAGGGCCGTATAACCAGATTGGGTTAATAGATGCAACGGCGGCAAGAAAAGCTGTTACACCAAAGACGATGAAGAAGAAGCCACCAGCTTTAGCCATGTAGGTAGGCATTAATGGATAGCCAACAACATTCTTTTCTGTACGGCCAGGACCAGGGAACTGAGTGTGCTTCTGATACCAGACCAACATGAGGTGCACAGTGATCAGTGCTAAGAAGGCACCCGGTAGGAGTAGAACGTGCACTGTATAGATACGTGGGATAAATGCTTCACCGGGGAATGCTCCACCAAATGCAAAGTAGGCAAGATAGGAACCGACAACAGGTAAGGCTTGAATAATGGCCTCTGCGATACGAATTCCGGTACCTGACAAGAGATCATCAGGCAATGAGTAGCCCAGGAATCCTTCAACGATTCCTAATGTTAACAAACCAATACCAATGACCCAGTTACCTTCACGCGGTTTGCGGAATGCTCCTGTGAAAAACACACGCATCAAGTGAGCAACAATTGCCGCCATGAAAAGTAGTGCTGCCCAGTGGTGAATTTGACGCATTAGGAGACCGCCACGAACTTCAAAGGAGATATGAAGTGTTGATGCATATGCCGCCGACATCTTTATTCCTTCAAGGGGGGCATAACTGCCTTCATAGATCACTTCGCGCTGTGATGGATCAAACCAGAATGTTAGAAATGTTCCAGAGAGCAACAAGATAACAAATGAGTACAGTGCAACTTCGCCCAGCAAGAATGACCAGTGATCAGGGAAAACCTTTTGCAGGTTCTTCTTCATCCATGCAGCAGCGCCTGTGCGCTCATCTACAAAGTTTGCAACACTGCCTAAACGTGCTTCAGCTGTCATTGTGAGTTACGCTCCCAGAAACTAGGTCCGACCGGTTCGGAAAATGGATTGCGGGCTATTAAGAAACCATCGGCATCTGTTGTGATGTCGAGTTGAGGAAGTGGACGAGCAGATGGGCCAAAGATAACTTTGGCCGCGCGTGTAACATCAAAGGTTGATTGGTGACATGGGCATAACAAGTGTTTAGTTTGTTGTTCATAGAGAGCCACCGCGCACCCCATGTGTGAACAGATCTTTGAAAACGCAATGATTCCTTCATGGGTCATCGCCAAACGATCTGGCTCTAAGTTGAACTCTTCTGGTCGCAAGCGAATCAACAGAACGGCATCTTTTGCAATGTCGCTTAGCTTTCTGTGTTCTGGATCAGCAATCTCAGGCAGAACTTGAGCAACTGCGCCCACTTCTAGATCTGAGGCACTAATTCGTCGATTACCTGGATCTGTCACCAGATAGGTCCCAGATGCCCAGGTTGTTTTCTCTAACTCTTTACCTGGCAATGGGCCTAGATCTCGCAGAAGAATCAGAGGAGAAAGTGCTGACAAGCCAAGGGAGGCGAACAAAGATTTCTTAATCAGTGTGCGACGGCCAAGTCCAGAAGCCGCTGCACCCTCTTTAACCGCGTCAACGAACTCTTGGCGCTCTGAATCTGGTGAACGAAACTCATGGCGTTGAGCAACAACCTCAGTATCTGGCATCAATGTCTTTGCCCAGTGGATTGCACCTAAGCCAATAAAGAATAAAGAAATCGCCATACCAAGGCCAAGGCCTAGTTGATGAGCATTTTGATTACCCATGACTGGTATGAAAACAAAGAGATCATCAGGAATAAAAAAGTACGAGGCGATGAGAAGAACGGTACCTGCTGCTGAAATAAGAAACATCGTTGCAACTTGACGCTCGGCACGACGGGCTGCGGCAGGATCTGTATCGGCTTTGCGATGAACGTGCGCCGGTAAGCCAGGATCTTTTATAGATTCAATCTCATTAGCCATTTTATTTCGCCTTCATTGCGAGCCATACAGCAACACCAATAAGTAATCCGAGACCAAGGGCCCAGCCAAGTAATCCCTCAGTAACAGGTCCAACGCGGCCAAGTGAAGCGCCCCCAAGGTTTGGTTCACTCTCTGCAGCCTTGATCCACTTGATAATAGAAAGTTTTTCTTCTGGAGTAATTGTTTTATCACTAAAGACAGGCATTGATTGAGGACCTGTCACCATTGCTTCGTAAATATGTTTTGGTTCTACGCCCATTAATGTTGGAGCGTACTTACCTTGTGTCAGTGCGCCACCTTGACCTGCGAAGTTGTGACACATGGCGCAGTTATTACGAAATAGCTCTCCGCCCTCTGCAGTGCTTCCATCTCGTTCATAGTTCAGTGATGACTCGGCAGGAATTTCAGGACCAGGAGCCAATGAGGCTACATATGCAGCCAGGGCTGCTGTTTCTGCAGCGTCGTAAACAGGCTCTTTACGCATCGCTTGTGTGCTCATATCTGCCATTGGCATACGACCAGTGCCAACTTGGAAATCAACAGAGGCAGCGCCAACACCGATGAGAGAAGGCGCAATTTGGGCACCTTCAGCATTTAATCCATGGCACGAGGAGCAACCCTTTAAAAATATCTGACGACCCTCTTCAACTAACGCTGATCGTTCTACGAGTGAGGACTCTGTTGTGGTTGCCGCACTGGCAACGCTGTATGTGGTTCCGATGGCAAGTAGGGCAAGAAGTAGTAGAAATGGAGCTGCTGCCTTGTGGCGGCGGTAGCGAGATAAGTGCTTCACAGTATTCCCCTTCTACTTAATCAGGTAGATCGCAGAGAACAGTGCGATCCACACAACATCTACAAAGTGCCAGTAATAAGAAACCACGATTGCAGTCGTTGCCTGCTGATGAGTGAAGCGTCTGGCCTTTGCCACACGCACCATCACAATTAAGAATGCAATCAACCCGCCTGTTACGTGCAAACCGTGGAATCCGGTGGTGATGTAAAAAACTGATCCGTAAGCATTAGATGAAAGTGATAAACCTTCGCTGACAAGTAATGCGTATTCATACACTTGACCGGAAATAAAGAAGGCACCCATCAAGAAAGTTAGAGCAAACCATTCACGCATACCCCAGCGAGTAAATTGATACATCGCTCCGGTTCGGTGGCTCTGAAAACGCTCTGCTGCAAAGACTCCAAATTGGCAGGTCACCGATGACAGCACAAGAATAGTTGTATTAAACGCCGCAAAAGGAATATTGAGAAGCGCTGTAGATTCAGCCCAGATCGCCGGACCTTGCACCGCCCGAATGGTGAAGTACATTGCAAAGAGCGCAGCGAAAAACATAAGCTCACTAGCTAGCCACACGATCGTGCCCACAGCTACTGCATTGGGACGTGTGATTTTCTGGTGTGCTATGGCGCTTGACATAGAGGAGATTATTCCCGAAATTAGGCTCGGCGTCTCCTTGGCGGGCCTGCAGGATGCAGTATTTAAGCACGGGGCAGGTGAAACGGATCACGTTAAAAGTGCTAGCCCTAGAGTGCAAAGTGATGTCAAGAAAGGGTTTGACCAATAGAATTTGGCCATGTCAGAGGCAAAGAAGCAGATCGTTGTGTACTCCGATGATTCATCGGTTCGAGCCTCAATTGCTTCTGCTTTAGGCCGTCGCGTGGCATCTGATCTGCCAGAACATGAGATTCATGAGTTTGCAACTGGCTCTGCTCTGCGCGCATACGTTGATGGCAAGAGCATCGGCGGAGGAGCTCGAGCCGATCTTTTCATCCTTGACGGAGAGGCTGCCCGAGAAGGTGGCATGGGAATTGCACGTCAGCTAAAGGATGAAGTTTTTAACTGCCCACCTGTTTTGGTCATCACAGGACGCAAAGAGGATGCCTGGCTTGCTGCGTGGTCTCTGGCTGAGGCATCAGTTGTTCACCCTATAGACCCGTTTACACTTGCTAAAACCGCTGCGCAATTACTGCGCGGCACACCACTTGTTTCTGCTTAACTAATCAAATGAGCGCTTCTGAGTGGGACCGACATATCTCGCTGCTCGAATCCGGATTAGATCTAGAGCCCACAGATGTCCAATGGTGCATGAACCAGATCCTGACAGGTGCTGCTGACATTGAAACAATCAAAAAGTTTCTACTCTCCCTCAGAGCAAAAGGTGAAACCGCAGAAGAGGTCAGCTCGTTAGTTACTCAGATGTATCAACACTGTGCTCCTATTTCAATTACAGAACGCGCCGTTGACACAGTCGGTACGGGCGGTGATGGTGCCAACACCATAAACATTTCAACAACTGCGGCAATCATTGCCGCTGCTGCCGGTGTGAAGGTCATCAAGCACGGAAATCGCGCAGCATCCTCGCAATCAGGAGCTGCAGATCTATTAGAGAAATTGGGCATAAATATCACCTTGAATGGGTTGGGTGTGGCACAAACATTTCATGAGTTAGGTATTGGATTCTGTTTTGCACCTGTATTTCATCCGGCCATGAAATTTGCTGCACCTGCCAGAAAAGAGTTGGGCATACCTACTGTTTTTAATATTTTGGGTCCTTTAGCAAATCCAGCTAAGCCTCAGGCGGCGGCAATTGGTGTTGCTAATGAACGAATGCACCTTGTTATGGCTCAGGTCCTAGGGGATAGGGGAGTTGATGGTTTTGTCTTTAGAGGAGATGACGGCCTAGATGAGATCACTTTGGCAACGACAACCTCTGTCTTAACTATTGGTAAAGGCGAAATCGCCAGTGATCGCACAGATCCACTTGATTTTAATATGCAGCGGGCTCCACTAGCAGATTTAGTTGGCGGTGATGCGACCGAGAATGCACAGATCACAACTGCAATATTTGCAGGCGAGAAAGGTGCACCGCGGGATGCAGTTGTATTAAATGCAGCTGCTGCAATTGCTGCCTATGACGCTCGATTTGATTTAAATCTTCATCAGCGGTTATCAGTCGGGGTTGATCGCGCAATCACCGCCATAGATAGTGGAGCAGCAGCGACACTAGTTTCACAGTGGGCAACTCTTACTCAGAAATTGGGCGCTTAACTTTCTTTTTTTGTGCGGGAAAGAGACGCATCTGTTCAAAGGTTGACACCCCATGTCCTGCAAGGCGTTCAATGATTCCATGTAGAACATCAACGGTTGCAAGAGCATCATCTAAGGCGCGATGGTTTGGGGAGGTGTGGGCGTTAAAAAACTGAGCCAAGGTCCCCAGTTTGCAGTTGGGCACCTCATCCCTATCTAAAACAGCACGTGCTAATCGGGCAGTATCAATGGTTGTGTATTCGGGCCACTCATACTCATGAACACGTGCGGCTGCCTTAAGAAAACTTAGATCAAAGGGAGAGTTGTGGGCTACTAAAACTGTGTGATCAGCAGGGCCCAAGAACTCAAAGAGGGTAGGAAGCACCTCATCGATGAAGGGTGCAGAGATCAACATCTGATCTGTAATGCCGGTTAGCTCTGTGATAAATACTGGCAAAGGGTGTCCGGGGTCAACAAAACTTTGAAAGGTGCCGAGTTGTTGACCACCACGAACTTTAGCAACACCAATCTCTGTGATGCCGGCACCTGATTGAGGAGAGCCACCAGAGGTCTCTAGGTCGAGTACTGCAAATGTTGTTTCTAACAAAGCAGTGTGACCAATGTTCACCATATGGATGATCGTATGTCATTGAACTGACTTGAGTCAGGACATAGGATTTTGATATGGGAGTAGAGCAGGCACCAGTAGGTTGGATGCAGGATTGGGCTGCAGCAGGTTCTGGTACCAACTCTCGTATCGGGATCTTGCTTGTCCATGGCTTTATAGGCTCTCCAGCAGCTATGCGCCCATGGGGGGAGTTTCTTAACTCCAAGGGTTACACAGTGCGGGTTCCACTTCTACCAGGGCACGGAACAAAGCCAGAGGATCTCAACAAAGTTAAGTGGCAAGAGTGGCCAGCTAAGGTCAACTTTGAACTCAGTGAGTTGAAAAAGAGTTGCGACACAATTGTTTTAATTGGATTTTCAATGGGTGGTAGCACGGTATTAAATGTTGCCGCATCTAATAATGAGTTGATCAAGGCAATCATTTTGGTTAATCCAATGATCCACGTTAAAGGCGTTCCTGTTGAGGTTGGCTATTTCCTCTCACGTTTTCAAAAGATGCGCACAAGTGTTGGCGATGACATCAAGCGTCCTGGATTCACGGAGTGGGGTTATGACGCACTACCAACCAGAGGTGTGTATCAACTTTTGAAAATGCTTCGTATTACCCGCAGAAATTTGGGAGCAATAACCGTTCCGGTGCAGCTATTTCACTCTGTTGAGGATCACACCTTGCCTGTTTCTAACACAGAGATTATTTTGGCCGAGCTGGGATCAACTTCCAAGACCAGAATAGAGTTAGTAAATAGTTATCACGTGGCCACGATGGATTATGACCAAGAGTTGATATTCCAGAACAGTCTTACCTTCATCCAAGGTGTAACAGCCTAGATTTCTACTAGCAATACCCTTAGAGCGCTTGGTTGTTCTCTACTTCATCGCCAAACGCGCTTCACGGCGCTGGCGCTGTTCAGCTGGGTTAGGAACTGGCACAGCAGCAATAAGTCGCTTGGTGTACTCCTGTTGAGGATTCTTTAAGATCTGGTCTCTGGTACCAACCTCGACAAGGCGTCCATTCTGCATAACAGCTATTCGGTGCGCCAAGATATCGACAACTGCTAAATCGTGGCTGATAAATAGACAGGCAAACTTGAGTTTGTCTTGAAGTTCTTGCAAGAGATCTAGAAAGCGTGCCTGAACTGAAACATCCAAGGCAGATGTTGGTTCATCAGCGATTAATAGATCAGGTGTTAATGCAAGTGCGCGAGCAATACCCACACGTTGACGCTGTCCACCAGATAGTTCATGGGGATAACGGTTGCGATAAGAACGTGGTAGTTCCACGCTATCTAGTAGATCTTCAACACGGCGATCAAGGTCTGCGCCCTTTGCTTCACCAGAAAGAAGTAGTGGTTCGCCAATACTTTCTCCGATAGGAAGGCGCGGGTTAAGTGAGCTACCTGGATCCTGAAAAACAATTCCTGTGTGCTTGCGAATCTCTCGTAACTCTTGGGCGGTTGGCTTAGTAATGTCTTTACCAGCAACCGCAATTCTGCCCGCAACCGTTGGTAGTAATCCAATAGCTGCGCGACCAACGGTTGTCTTACCAGAACCGGATTCACCCACTAATCCAACTATCTCACCTGGGAAAATCTCTAAACTCAACTCTGTCACAGCGCGAAATGCTGGTACACGACCTCTTTTTGGATACTCAATTGAAACATTTTCTAACTTCAATACGGGTGGCAGACCCACAAGCTCTGGTAGCAGTGTGCGAACTGCAACAGAGCCTAGCTTTGGAACAGCTCCGAGTAACTCTTGTGTGTAAGGGTGTGTAGGGCGATTGAAAATTTGGTCGGAGCTACCGTACTCAACTGTCTTTCCATCCTTCATCACCAAAATGTCATCTGCAAGATCTGCTACTACGCCCATGTCGTGGGTGATCAGAAGAATTGCAGAGTTCAATCTGTCGCGAAGACTGCGAACAAGATCCAGGATTTCAGCCTGAACTGTCACATCCAGCGCAGTTGTTGGTTCATCGGCAACAAGAAGACCTGGATCGCAGGCAAGTGATTGCGCGATCATTGCACGCTGTCGCTGGCCGCCTGAAAGTTGGTGGGGATACTTATTGAATGAGCCTTCAGGGTTAGGTATTTCAACCATGGTAATCAATTCAATTGCGCGAACTTTTGCTTCTTGAGGACCCATGTCAAAGTGTGTTCGCAGGGTCTCAACTATCTGAAAGCCAATGGTGTACAAAGGGTTGAGCGCAGTCATTGGCTCTTGAAAAATGTATGCAACTTCGTTGCCACGAGTCTTGCGAAGAAGAGATTTCTTCGCACCAATCATCTCTAAGCCCTTGATTTGCACGCTTCCTGAGGTGCGGGCATTAGATGCCAATAAATCCATTAAGCCCATTGCAATAGATGTCTTACCAGAACCGGACTCGCCGACAATAGCCAAAACCTTTCCTGCTTGGACCTCAAAGTTCATATCTATTGCAGCTGGATACCACACACCCTCAACCCAAAAGTCGATGTTGTACTTAGACACCTTAAGAACGGGCTGGTTTGTTGTGCTCATCGTGTGTCTCCTGCAATACTTGAAATATGAATGAAACTTTTAGACCACGAAGCAATCTCGCGTGGGCCGGTGTTGCCTTTGTCCTGATCTTCCTCTTTGGCATCAACAGTGTTGTCGTGGTTTCCGATCTTGTTCAAACGTCCTTCGAAATTGGCATGTGCGTTGTTTTGTGCGCAGCGGCTTACCTTTTCTGGATCAGACCTAAACTTGTCTTGCGAGAAGATGTAATTGAGGTTGTTAACCCGCTCAGAACTGAATTGATTGCCTATAGCGATGTCCTGGAATTGGAAACTAAGTGGAGTCTTGCGATCATTCATAGTCGTGGAACAACCAGAGTCTGGGTGGCTCCAGCTAGTGGTAAGCAACGATGGGTAGCCGAGAAAAAGTTTGGTTGGATTAGCGGCAATGTTCCCACCAGTGATTCCAAAAGCGTGGGAACGGAAGCGATGAGTGCGAGTCTCGATAGCATGAGCGGACAGGTCGCCTACATGATTAGAGAAAGAATAAAGAGAGCTCATTAGTTACTCGTCTCACTTAATTCTTTTGCCTTCTTGCGATCCTTCATCGTGATATGTCGGCGTTGACGCGGATCAAATGCATCGCGCAGTCCATCGCCAATGAAGTTAACACAGAGCGCAATAGCAACGATAAGGGCACCCGGCCACCAAAAGAGCCATGGGCTAATTCCGAAAGTACCCTGGTACTGGCTAATCAATAGACCAAGGGACACATCTGGGGATCTAACACCGAAGCCAAGGTAGCTTAAGGATGTTTCGGCAAGTATCGCACCAGACATCAAAAGGGTTCCTACGACAACGATGATTCCAATTGCATTCGGAAGAATATGTTTAAAGATGATTCTTCGATCTGATGCACCGGCAACACGTGCAGCATCGACAAATTCGCGTTCGCGAAGTGTCAAAAATTCGGTTCGGACGAATCGGGCTAGACCCATCCATGCGAACAAGCCCAGCATAACTGCCAACGGAACAACTCCTAAGTTTCCAAATCTAAATCCGATTACCGCGCCAATTACGATCGTAGGGGTAACCAAGAACATATCTGTTAGTCGCATCAGAACCGCATCTACAATTCCGCCATAAAATCCTGCGATTGAACCGATTATCGTTCCGATTACGATTCCTAAGATTCCCACAATGAACATAACCATGATTGATTGTTGAGCCCCTCGCATGACAAGGGCAAAGTAATCGATTCCAATAATGTCGGTTCCGAAGGGATGGCTACCAAAGCGCAGTCCGTCACCATCTAGAAAGCCAGGGATTACATCAAGAGTTGGGCACCCAGTAATTCCACCATTGCAAGTGCTAGCTAGAGCACCTTCCGGATCGATTTGAGTTATTTTGTATGGCCACCAACCAGGAATTGTGATCTTGAACTTACTCATGCCGATCGTTAGCCCGAGTGAAGTATAAACAATTACAATAATCGAAATGAGTGTAATCAGAGAAACCATCGCCGCTTTGTGTTTAACAAAGCGCTTAATTACGATTTGTCGCTGGCTGAGTCCCTCTGTCTCTCGGCTAGTGATTTCGTTCTCATTCTTTTCAGAAATAGATTCGGGTCCTGATGTAGTGTGGCTCATAGCTTCCTAATTCCTAATTCTAATTCTTGGATCGACAACACCGTAAAGCAAATCAGCAACAAAGTTAGCCAACACCGTTAATGTGGCACCGAGAATGAAGACGCCCATGAATAGATTTAGGTCATAACCTCGAAGGGCTTCGTTGAATAACTGACCCATACCCTTCCAAGCGAATACTCCTTCGGTGATAATCGCGCCACCGAGCAAGCCTGCAAAATCATTGACCAGAATTGTCGTGAGTGGAAGCATCGCATTACGCATTCCGTGACGAACAATCACAGTTCGCTCACTTAATCCTTTTGCTCGTGCAGTTCTGATGTAATCCATGTTAAGCACTTCTAGCAAGCTTCCGCGTGAGAATCTCACATATCCCGCAAACGATATGAGCGTCAAAGCTATTGTTGGAAGCATTAGATGGACGGCGGTATCCAAGCCAGCGATCCAGAAGTTATCTAATTGTTCCGGCGTTAACAAATCATTTGCCTGACCTAGGGTTGGAATAGGCCTGCCATTGACCGCATCAGATTCCATATACAGCGAGAATTCTCTGAAGAATCGATCCACGATTATCGGAGCCGTGGAAATTAGTGCAGTGAAGAGTCCGATTCGAAGATAAACACGTTTATCAATTGTGCTTACAAAGTAACCTATTGCGCTGCCAGTTGCGATGGTAATTACGAAGATTGCAACGACGTTGATAAAAGAGGCATCAGCCGACATCAGCATTTGGAGTGGGTAGTACAGAGCAGCAATTGCTATAGCGGTGGCAAAGCCCGCAACTCGACCCTTTTTACTATCGAGTCCAGAAATCAGTTGAATTACAAGGGCTGCATTACATAAGGCGAGGAAGGTAACGCCAAAAAATCCCAGTGACGGTTGAATAAACCATTCAGTCACACTTGCAAAGTACAGTAACCCAGCGGCAAAGAGCCCAGCCCCTCCCATAACTGAAAAGAATTGCAATCTAGCTCCGCCCACAAACCCGGCTGCGATCAATCCGAAAGTCAATGAGTAGATCAAAATCGCAATAGGCGGGATAGTGGGGTTCACCAAGAAGTCGTTGAACTGGATAGCCATAAACTCCTTAAGAAGTACGGCCACCCAGAAAATAGGAAGTGAGAATAATAAGAAGGAAACGAAGGTCATTGAGTAGTCAAAACGACTGTATTGTCGAAGCGCCGTAATCATTCCAACAGAGATGCCGAGAACGATGGCGAGAAAGGTTGCAGTTATGACTAGCTTAATTGTTACCGGAATAGCTTGAGCAAGAAGTTCGATCACTGGAATGTTGTCACGTGATAAGCCCATTTCAAAATTTCCCCATAAGCCACCCACGATTCCGCGCAGCCACGAGAAGTATCGAATTGGGGGAGGCACATCTAACTGCAGATCTCGAATCATTGCCAGGATCAAGTACTCCTTGTTTTCAGTGGTACTTTCCCCAAATGCATCAAGAGGGTCGGAAGAATACGCTTGTAGGTTGTAGGCGAGGAAACTCGATCCGAAAACGATAACAAACATCATTCCAAGTCGCCTTAATACATACTGAAACAAAATATCTCCCTGACCGCGGTAACGCCGAAAACTCTTAAGAAGGGCTCTTCGGCGAATTGGATTCGAATAACGCCAAAGAGTAGCATTTAAAAAAGGAGCTGGGATGCCTGTAAAGGCACCCCAGCTCCTTATATTTTAGTTGTTTGACGTATCGACTAGTAAGACCACTCGAAGTAGTTCCAAGTGATGTTATTGCCGACTGGTGCAGGCTTGATATTCTTCAAGTTCTTGTTGTAAGCAGTGATGATTGGTCCTGCATACAGTGGAAGTCCCCAAGCGTTGGCCATGATGATCTTGTCAGCAGCCAATTGCTTTGCAGCAATTTCCTTTGGTGTCAGGATGTCACTTTCAAGGCTCTTCAAGATTGCATCAAGTGCTGAATCGCTCCAGCCCCATGCATTGTTTACACCATCAGTCTTGAAAGTATCTGTGCTCGCAGATTGTGATATTGAATTGAGGCTGAAGCCGTGAACAACCACGTCATACTTCGAGCTGTAATTAATATCATTTGCGAAGATGCTTGGGAAAAGAACGATTTCAGTATTGAAACCAGCCTTCAGTGTTTCTGCCTTTACAAGTGCTGCGATTGCGTTACGCAACGTTGTATCTGAGGTGAGGTACTTGATAGTTACAGGTGCGACTGTTTCAGATGCAGTTGGGTAGTACTTCTGCACAAGCTTCAGAGCCTGAGCTGTTCGCTCAGCCTGTGTTCCCTTTGTAAATACACTCACGCCAGATGCGGCGGTAATCGAGTTGTAAGCTGGAGTTCCCTGGAACACGAACTGTGTGTTCATAGGAGTTGCATCGGACTTAACAGGTGCAACGAGTGTTGAAACCATCTGATCGCGAGGTGTCGCTAGAAGGTACGCCTTGCGGAGATCCTTTGCTCTTTGTGAGTTACCTGCGAACGGACCTGTGTATTGATCATCGAAACCAAATGCTGTGTCGGTACGAAGGTGGAAGATTGAGTAGCTTCCACCGACATTAATCGCGGTTTTAACGTTTGACATTCCCGCTAATACGATTTTATCGGCGCCAGTTGGATTTGTGCTGTACAAGATATCGATATCACCATTACGCAGCGCTTGTGTCTGAGCAGTGTTGTCGTTGATGATCTTGATTACAACAGTTTTGATTGGATTCTTTGTTGCCATAGCAGGACCTGATGAGTACTTGGCATTGCGAACCAAGGTCAGCGAGTCGCCGTATGTGAACTTAGAGATGATAAAGCCACCATTGCTGATCAGAAGCAAAGGATTAGTATCTTTATCAACCTTAGTTACGTTGTAACTAGTTGTCCAAACTGCGCCCATCTTTTTCAGAGCTGCTGAGTTCTTTGATGTGAAGTCCTTGAGGAACTTGGCTTTTGCTGCCTTGTTCACGGCTGCTGATTGCAACCCCTTCTTACCATCAGCTAAAAGAGAAAGCGCATGCACAGGAGATGGTCCAGGAGCTAGAAGCTCCCAGTCTGGAAGTGGCTTGTCATACTTAACTGTAAGGACCATGTTGTTGGCGCTTAGTGTTGGCTCTCCCACAACGTGATCTGCATATGAACCGCCATAACCGAGGCTGTCAAATGCTGGTTTTGCAGCAGCATCACTAGGATCACCAAGTTTAGCAGCGATCGAATACTTGTTTGATGAAATTACGTGAGTAAGTAGAAGATCTACAGCGTCAATTGGAGTTCCATCAGACCATTGCTGACCCTTAGCAACCGTGTATTGAAGTTGGAAATCTTTAGCTTCCTTCTTGAGGATCTTCATTGTTCCGAACTTTGTGTTCATAACAAGTTGTGCATCAGAGTTGTAGTAGCTAAATCCCATTCCAGATAATGAAGACGCTAAATTATTGTAAGTCGTGTTGTTGCCCTTGGTGCTTGGGTTTAATGAAGTGATATCACCAGCTGAAAGCAGTGTCACTGTTGTTTTAGTTGCAGCCTGTGCCGGTGCAATTGCACCTACAGAAAGACCAGTAGCAACTAACGCAGTGGATGCAAGTGCAGCCAATCCGCGTAATGCTAGATTCTTTTTCATATTACTCTCTCCCTTAAGGTTAGACCTTGTCTGTTGGCGATATCGTCAGAAGATGACGCAACGGTGAATTCAATCAGAACGTTTGGCGAAATACTAGGGGTAGAGGGCTATTTGGCCAAGCGCTATTAGGGGCATTTAGGCTCAATTCCTACAAATTGTTATGTGTTTGTTAGGTTAAATGGGCGTATGTGGTGTGGACGATACTGGGATCGAACCAGTGACCCCCACAATGTCAATGTGGTGCTCTACCGCTGAGCCAATCGTCCTTAGGTAGTCGAACTATACAACAGCGATTTATCGGGCGTAATCATCCTCAATACGCTCAATATCATCTTCACCAAAGTATGTGCCGGTTTGGATCTCAACAAAGACCAACTCATCAGTACCGCTATTGCCGATGCGGTGTAGCTGGCCAACTTCAACGCTCACGGTTTCACCGGGGAGCTTTGTAAAGATCTCTCCATCTATTACGACGGTGGCAACACCAGAGACAATGAACCAATGCTCGCGGCGCTTTTGATGGCGTTGATATGACAGACGGGTGCCAGGTGTTACATAGATGCACTTAACTTTGTGAAAACTACTCTCTTGTAATACTTCGTAGCGGCCCCAAGGTCGTGTTGAATCATCAGCAGACATTCTCTGGCATCCCCCTCACTTGGCTAACCGTCATACCTATTAACTATTAAATAGTGGAGGTCGGGACGGGATTTGAACCCGTGTAGAGGGATTTGCAGTCCCTTGCCTCGCCTCTCGGCCACCCGACCATATGCCAGTCGCACTTAGATTTCATTTCCCTAGGAAAAACAATCTATAGGGCGAGTACCAGAGCGGACGACCGGGTTCGAACCGGCGACCTGAACCTTGGCAAGGTTCCGCGCTACCAACTGCGCTACGTCCGCGAGGAGGGAAAATCTATCGTAGGAGAGGCGTAAGCGCCAAAGCGAGGTTGATTGGTTAGCGTTACTCCGTGCTCTATACGGACAATTCACCACTCTTTTGGATGGGCGGCAGGCTTGCCACCGATCTTGTCGAACTCTCGCACGATCCAGAGTGCTTAAGTGATGGTGGTTTTTGGGCTGTGTCTACAACCTTTGACAATCACTTCACGGCAGCAAAGTTTGCAGCAGTTTCCAACGCTCCTTTTCCGGATGCGCAATGGAAGCGTATGCAAGGTCAGTGGTCCTCGTCTTTATCGAGTGATCACTACATCGCCTACGTTGAGCGAATTCGCGAGGCGATTGCACAGGGCTGGGTGTATCAAGTAAACGCGTGTAGACAATTGACGCATAAAGATGATGGACAGTCTTTGCGTGGTTTGTTTTCTGAGATCTTAAAGAGCAACCCAGCACCGTGGGCAAGTTATCTCGAAATTCCTGGAACCATGATCGCATCGGCCTCGCCAGAACTATTTCTAAGTCGCAACGGCGCTAGCGTTAAGAGCTCACCAATAAAAGGTACTCAACCTGCACAGACAGAAAGTTTTGGAGCAAAAGACCAAGCAGAAAATGTGATGATCGTTGATTTGATGCGCAATGATTTTGGTCAGATATGTAAAAGTGGTTCGGTAGAGGTGCCTCGACTGCTTGCAACAGAGGAGCATCCAGGATTACAGCATCTTGTCTCAGATGTTCACGGTGAGTTGCTCGATGAAATCTCATGGAGTCAAATCTTTAGAGCGCTATCGCCCCCAGGTTCTGTTAGTGGCGCACCTAAATCGTCAGCAACACAGGTGATTAGTGAGAATGAAAATGATCGCGGACCATACTGCGGTGCATTGGGATGGGTGCAAGGAGATCAGGCAGCGCTATCGGTTGCGATACGAATCTTTTGGAAGGATTCTGGAATTAACTTTGGAACAGGTGCGGGTATTACTTGGGGTAGTGATTCTCGCGCTGAATGGGAAGAGACCCAACTAAAAGCCAGACGACTGATCTCAATTGCAGGAGGAGATCTACTGTGAAAGTAATCTTTAATGCAGAGTTGATCGAGCAGGAACAATCACGGTGCACGCCAGATGGTTGGCTCAATGGTGTTGGTATTTTTGAAACTATCAAAACGATCAACTCTCAGCCGTGGGCGTTGACCCGTCACATGCGAAGAGCGGTGAATAGCTGCGCCAGAGAAAAGATTGCAATGCCCAGTGAAGAGGTTGTTCGCTCAGCTATCACCAGATTATTACAGGAAGAAAACCATGCAGCAGGAGTTTTGCGGATCTCATTTGATGTGAGTGGTAATTGGGCTGCGGTGCACCGTGCCTACACACAACACACCAAGGCCGCAAAGATTTGGTCATACCCAGTTTCTTTCACTCATGAAGCGGTCGTCTTAAAACGTTATCCATACGATCATCGACTAGATATTTTGCACGGCTCTCTTGCTGCAGGTTTTGATGAAGCTCTTGTCATCAATGCCAAGAACGCGGTGTGTGAAGGGGCGGTTACAAATCTTTTGCTAAAGATTGCGGGTAGATGGTGCACTCCGCCCCTCTCCGATGGTGTCCTACCTGGGGTTGTGCGGGCGCTGGTAATTGAAAACTTTGAGGTTACCGTTCGTTCAATTGCTGCATCAGAAGTTGTAGATATCGAATCTGCTTTCTTGCTCAGCAGCCTTCGTATTGCCCAGCCAGTGGCATCAATTGACGGCCGAGAATTATCCCAATCTGATCAATTTAGGGATGAAATAGAAGCGATGGCGCTTAGGACTTCGGTAGGCTAACCACATGTCACAGATATTGGTAACAGTCGATGGCGCAGTGCGTGAGGTAGAAGCCGATCAGCGTCCGACACATATCTTTGCTGATAATAAAGAGGTAGTTGTCTGCAAAGTAAATGGAGTACTTAAAGATCTATGGACCGATCTTGTTGATGGCGATGTTATTGACTCTGTTCTGATCTCATCATCTACCGGCCTTGAAGTCTTACGACACTCAACTGCCCACGTTATGGCGCAAGCGGTGCAAGAGGTATATGCAAACACGCGACTTGGCATTGGTCCACCGATTAAAGATGGCTTTTATTATGACTTTGATCCAGAGAGCACATTTAATCCTGATGATTTAACAAAGATTGAAAGCGCGATGCGCAAGATCATAAAAGAGGGACAGCGCTTTAAAAGACGGGTAATAACTGAAGCAGAGGCGTTAATAGAGTTGGCGCATGAACCATATAAGTGCGAGCTGATTGGCATCAAAGGTCCAGCAGGTGAAGAAGCATCTGTGGAGGTTGGTGGCGCTGAGCTAAGTATTTACGACAATTTGGGTCGAGACGGTAATGCTGTGTGGAGTGATCTGTGCAGAGGCCCTCATCTACCCTCTACTAAACACATCCCCGCCTTTAAGTTGATGCGAACAGCTGCAGCTTATTGGCGGGGCTCTGAAAAAAATCCTATGCTCCAGCGCATTTACGGAACAGCGTGGCCATCTCATGATGAACTCAACGCCTACTTAGAGTTGCTGGCAGAGGCTGAAAAGCGCGACCACCGTCGCTTAGGTACTGAGTTAGATCTGTTCTCCTTTCCTGAAGAGATTGGTTCAGGTCTGGCGGTTTTTCATCCTAAAGGCGGAATTGTTCGCAGGGCGATGGAGGATTACTCACGGATTCGCCATGAACAAGAGGGGTATGAGTTTGTTTACTCACCACACTTAACCAAGGCTGCGCTATTTGAAACCTCTGGTCACCTGCAGTGGTATGCCGATGGAATGTATCCACCAATGATTTTGGATGAGGAGTACAACGAGGACGGAACTGTTAAGCGGGCGGGTCAGCAGTACTACATGAAGCCAATGAACTGTCCATTTCACAATTTGATCTATAGATCACGTGGTCGCTCATATCGCGAACTTCCTTTGCGCTTGTTTGAGTTTGGAACGGTTTATCGTTACGAGAAGTCCGGTGTCTTACATGGCATCACACGCGCCCGAGGCTTCACTCAAGATGATGCTCATATTTACTGCACCAAGGAGCAAATGGTTGGTGAGCTCGACTCTCTTCTTACCTTCGTGCTTAACCTACTGCGCGATTACGGGTTGAATGATTTTTATCTAGAGCTTTCAACCAAAAATCCAGAGAAGTTTGTTGGAGAGGATGCAGATTGGGCTGAGGCAACCGAAGCGTTACGCAAGGCTGCAACTGCACAAAATCTTGAACTTGTTTTAGATGAGGGTGGCGCTGCTTTTTACGGTCCGAAGATTTCGGTACAAGCAAAGGATGCAATCGGGCGTACCTGGCAGATGTCAACGATTCAAGTTGATTTCCAATTGCCGCAACGTTTTGAACTTGAGTACTCAGCAACTGATGGCACACGTCAGCGCCCCGTGATGATTCACAGAGCACTCTTTGGATCTATTGAGCGCTTCTTCGGAGTTTTAACAGAGCACTACAGCGGAGCGTTTCCACCATGGCTTGCACCGGTGCAAGCAGTTGGTATCCCGGTGGCGGATACATTCTCTGATTACTTGGGTGATGTAATTCAGCAGATGCGAAAGGCTGGTATCCGTGCAGAGTTAGACGCATCCGATGATCGGATGCAAAAGAAGGTTCGTAACGCACAGATGCAGAAGATTCCTTTCATGGTGATCGCGGGTGAAGAGGATCAAAAGGCAGGGGCGGTTTCTTTCCGCTACCGCAACGGTGAACAGAAAAATGGAGTTCCTATTGCAGATGCGATTGCCGAAATCATAAAGGTAGTGCAGGAACGCACTCAGGTTTGATTCGTGAGCACAATAAGTAGCGGCGCGGGCATGCCCGATGGATGGCAGAGACTGTGGGCTCCACATCGTTTGGAGTATTTGCGGGGAGAGAATCGTCCCTTAGAGGGTAATGATGTTGCCTGTCCCTTTTGCAGGATTCCAACCTTGTCAGATGAGGAAGGGTTGATCGTGCATCGTGGCACCTTGGCATACGTTGTCATGAATCTCTATCCATATAACCCAGGTCATCTTTTGATTTGTGCAAATCGACATGTTCCGGATCTGATTGATTTAACTGACGAAGAACGCAATGAAATATCTGCACTTGCCGCACATGCGATGAAAACACTTCGTACAGTTTCACAGCCAGAAGGATTTAACCTTGGAATGAATCAAGGCGCCATTTCAGGTGCTGGGGTGGCCGAACATATTCATCAACACGTGGTTCCGCGTTGGAGTGGGGATGCAAACTTCATGCCGATAATTGGAAAGACAAAAGTTCTTCCACAGCTATTGATGGTGACACGAGCTGAAATTGCAGCAGCTTGGTAGCTATACAGCCAATCTCTTTATAAAACCTTCAACAATGTCTATGCCGATGCCACGTTCGATCCACAAAGGAATGGCTGGAAAGAGCAGCCCTGCTTCAAATGCATTGTCACCAGCGTCTGCCAACAACTCTAGATACTCATCTCGAAACTCTTTGACCAAGGTTTGATGTTCTTCATCGCTGCTCTTTATAGTTTTTTGACCGGTTGAATAATCAATGATGTGCAAATCTGACAAACCTATTAGCGCGGCTGGAAGTCCTGCCTCATCATGCAAGACTAAATAGGGCGTGATCATTTGATCAAATACTCTCGTTGCAATCATTACTGCATCGTCAAAATCTGCCTCAAGCTTTTCTAAATGCGTCACAACTACGAGACGGGGAACTTGAAACTCATCTAATGATTGCCACAAATCTATGGTCACTTGATCGATGCCAGCTGCTGGGTCGATGGCAAAGATTGCAAGGTCTGACTCTGGTATTGGGCTCTGTGAAAGCTGAGCGTTGAACACCGCCGCTACTTGGGCGGGATTGGCGCTTTCATGTCCATAGACATGAATCCTTAAGCCCTGTATTTGAGATTGCACTGGCTCAGCCTACGATGGTCCTTGATGTTAAGCGCACGTTTGAAACCTGCGGTCACCCGTCTTATTACGCCGGTGGCATCTGCCGCTCTGCGCCTAGGAATTTCCCCTAACGCTGTGACATGGATAGGTGCGATAGCAGTTGTTGTCTCTGCGCTCTATTTCTATCCCCGCGGTGAGTTCTTCATCGGGACGGTAATTATTTGCATCATGGCCTTGAGTGATCTCTTTGACGGAACAATGGCGAGAATCTCACAAGCTGGGTCAAGCAGGTGGGGTGGATTTCTGGACTCAACGATAGATCGCATTACAGACTCAGCCATTCTTGTTGGCGCACTTATCTTTCTGATTAGCAAGGATGACCCATTGTCATACGTTGTGATAACAACCTTAGTGACTGGGATTTTGGTTCCCTATATTCGTGCCAAGGCGGAGAGCTTTGGAATCGAATGTTCTGGTGGGATTGCAGAGCGCACAGAGCGGTTAATTATCTCCTTAGCTGCCATCGGCTTTGATGGATTAGGCGTTCCATATATTTTGGCTGCGGGTATGTGGCTATTGGCTGTGCTTGGAACCTTCACAGTTGCACAAAGAATGTTGATAGTGAAGCGAGCAGGCTAGTGAAAGAAAATCTCTCCGCCTATGCATACTTTGCAGGATGGCGAATTGTTCGTTGGCTCCCAGAGGCCACGGCCTATGGGTTAGCAAACCGGTTCGCCGATTACTTAGTCTCACGTAATATAAAAAGCGTTGCACGATTGCGTTCTAACCTGGCGCGCACCCAACCGGATAAGACCCAACTTGATTTAGATCTTCTGGTAATTGAAGCAATGCGCTCCTATATGCGCTACTGGTGTGACACATTTAGGTTTCCAGATTGGTCACCTGAGCGAATTATTAACAGTGTCACTGTTACAAATGAATATCTCGTCATGGATGCAATAGAGGCAAAAACCGGCGTTATTGTTACCTTGCCGCATGCAGGAAATTGGGATCATGCAGGAGCATATTTTTGTGCTAAAGGTGTGCCACTAGTTACAGTTGCAGAGCATTTGAAACCAGAAAAACTCTTTCGCAAGTTCTTGCAGTATCGCCAAGAGATGGGCATGGAGGTCCTGCCATTAGATGGCGGAGTACTGGCCACGCTGGCAGATCGTTTACGACAAGGCGCACTTGTGGCTTTAGTCTCTGATCGCGACCTATCACGATCTGGCATTGAGGTTGAGTTCTTTGGGGGGCCTTCTCGTATGCCAGCAGGTCCTGCAGTGTTGGCGTTACAAACACATGCACCACTTGTTACCGCCTTTGTTTCATACACAAAGGACGGCATCCATGTTGATTTTCAGCAGATACTTCTGCCAACCCAAGGAACTCAGGAAGAAAAAGTTCGAAAGATTACGCAGATGATGGCGGGACACTTTGAAGCTGGAATTGAATCTGATCCACAGGATTGGCATATGTTGCAACGCATCTGGACCGATGGTGACTTTGTGGAGCGCAGTTAATGCTTACAGGTCCATTAAAGATCGGCATCGTATGTCCTTACAGTTGGGACACTCCAGGTGGAGTCCAAAACCACATTCGAGATCTTGCTGAATTCTTGATTCAAGCAGGACACCAGGTCTCGGTGTTAGCCCCTGCCATTGATGAGAATGATTTACCCTCGTATGTTGTCAATGCTGGCAAACCGATTTCAATTCCATACAACGGCGCAGTTGCCAGAGTTTTGTTCGGACCCGTTGCATTTGCGCGTGTTAGACAGTGGATATCTACTGGAGATTTTGACCTTCTCCATCTGCATGAGCCGGCTATCCCATCTATCTCTTTGTTGGCGTGTTGGGCAGCAGACGGACCGATGGTTGGCACCTTTCATGCAGCGGCTAAGAGACAAAAAATTATCTTTGCAATTGGGCCAATCTTGGAACCGGCCATAGAAAAGTTGTCGGCGCGTATTGCTGTTTCAGAGGCAGCCCGACTTACCCTCACAGATCACTTAGATACTGATGCGGTGGTAATTCCCAATGGCATTTACGCATCACGATATACAGATGGTGTTGCTCAATCCATATGGCAAGGCAACACAATCGGTTTTATCGGACGGTTTGAAGAGCCACGGAAGGGTTTAAGTGTGTTGTTAGAGGCGCTGCCTGTTATTGCACGGTTTGCACCAGATGTTCGAGTACTTGTTGCAGGGCCCGGAGATTCAGCTGAAGTGATGGAGGGTATTGATCCACAGTTGCAACATTGCTTTGAGTTTCTTGGAAAGATTTCTGAAGAAGATAAAGCAAACTTTATGTCATCTATTTCTATCTATGTTGCACCAAACACTGGCGGAGAGTCATTTGGAATTATCGTTGCAGAGGCGTTGGCTGGGGGAGCGTGTGTAGTGGCAAGTGATATCCCAGCATTTGATGATCTTCTAGGACATGGTAAGTATGGTGCATTGTTCGCAGCAGAGGATTCAACCCACCTGGCTAAGGTAGTAATCGATTTGCTCCGTGATGACACAAAGCGCAGCGAACTTGCAGCTGCCGGGCGGGAGCGTGGTCAAAGCTTTGATTGGAGCATAGTTGCCGAGCAAATCCTTTCTGTATATGAGATGTCTATAGTCGGTAGTGAAAAAGTTCATCTGGCATCTGACACCAGATCGTGGAGCCGTTTTCTTTCAAAGGATGAGAAGTGATGACGAACTGGGTGGCGATTGCTTTCTTTCTACTTTTTTCTCTGTGGTATCTCTCCTTTACCGCCACTCGTTTAGATCGACTCCATCATCGTGTTGAGACTAGTTGGGCCAATCTTGATGTGTTGCTACAGAAAAGAGCTGCGGTTGCTTTGGAGATAGCCCGTAGTGATATCGCAGATCCAGCATCATCTATGTTGTTAACCGCAGCTGCCTATCAAGCCCGAGACGCCGAGATTAGAAATCGTTCTCAAGCCGAAAGTGGATTATCGGGCGCCTTGGGTTTGCTCCTGAAGGATTCGTTTCATTTATCAACAGCTGCAGATAACGCCTTACTGACAGAGCTTTCAGCGCTGACTGACAAGATCCGTGTAGCAATTGCCATCCATACAGATGCGGTTACCCGAACTCATTTTGTGCGTGGGAAGTTTGTTGTGAAAGTATTTCGGCTAGCTGGCACTGCGCCATTGCCGGTGACCTATGAGTTTGAGTCAGATGTTCTCTAGACGCACCTTCGCACTTGCCGCAATTGCATCTGTTCTACTTACTGGATGTTCTGTCCTGTCAAAGATTTCTCCAGAGCCTGCGGCAACTAATCTCTTAAGTGGTCGCGAAGGTAGTAATGGTCCGGTGCTTGTGGTCAAGATTGATGATACGAATCAAGCACATCCACAAATTGGTTTAGAAGATGCAGACATTGTCTATATCGAACAGGTTGAAGGTGGGCTGACTCGATTAGCAGCGGTATTTTCATCGGTCATTCCGCAACGTATCGGTCCGGTTCGAAGTGCACGCATTTCAGATATCGATCTCTTGGCACAGTTTGGGCGGGTGGCCTTTGCCTACAGCGGCGCACAACGAAAATTGTTATCTGTCATTGCTTCAGCCAATCTTCAGGACTTAGGGGCACAACGTCAAAGCCCAACTATTTTCACAACCGATCCCACTCGCATACAGCCTTATGCAATGGTCCTAAGGGCCGATCTGCTCATGGAAAAGATCATTAAAGATCAGTATCAAATTGCGAGCGCTTCAAGTGTTGGGTTAACCTTCGGTAAATTGCAAGAAGGTGGAACCGCGACAGTTGGTGTCACAATGGATTGGCCGGCGGCAACATATGGTGCGGTATGGTCTGATGAAGAATCTCGATGGCTGCTCTCACACAACAATAGAATTAATCTCGCAGACTCTGGTCGAATTGTGGGTCCAACAACTTTGGTTATTCAAATGGTTTCAATTACCGACTCTGAGTACAAAGACAAAGTCGGGGGAGTAACACCCTTTACGCAAACTGTTGGCTCGGGTAAGGCCTATGTTCTTCGTAATGGTCAACGCTTTGTAACCACATGGAACCGGCCGTCTCTGGAGTCAGGAACCACCTTCACCTTTGCTGATGGCACCGTGATGAACTTTGATCCAGGTCAGGTATGGATAGCTTTTACAGATCGCGAGCCTGAATTCCAGTCGCCACAAGCGGCCACAACAAAGTAGTCTTTACTCCTATCTTTCGATCGAAGCGGAGCACATCACAATGACTGAAGTTACCGGCACAGCTCGCGTTAAGCGCGGCATGGCAGAAATGCTCAAGGGCGGCGTGATCATGGATGTTGTTAACGCTGAACAAGCAAAGATCGCCGAAGATGCTGGCGCTGTTGCAGTCATGGCACTTGAGAGAGTGCCGGCAGATATTCGCGCACAAGGTGGAGTAGCTCGCATGTCAGATCCAGACATGATTGAAAAGATTCAAGCAGCTGTCTCTATCCCCGTTATGGCTAAGGCACGAATCGGTCACTTCGTTGAAGCCCAAGTTCTTCAATCATTAAATGTTGACTACATCGATGAGTCAGAGGTATTAACACCTGCAGATTATGAAAACCATATTGATAAATGGGATTTTACAATTCCGTTTGTTTGCGGAGCCACAAATCTAGGCGAGGCGTTGCGTCGCATAAATGAGGGTGCGGCAATGATTCGCTCTAAGGGTGAAGCAGGTACTGGTGATGTTTCTAATGCGATGCAGCACATGCGAAAAATTGGTGGAGAGATTCGTCGTTTGTCATCGATGAGAGAAGATGAACTCTACGTTGCAGCCAAGGAGTTGCAAGCACCATATGCATTGGTGAAAGAGGTTGCAGAAACAGGAAAGCTTCCAGTTGTTCTTTTCACCGCAGGTGGCATTGCAACCCCAGCAGATGCAGCGCTCATGATGAGCATGGGGGCAGATGGTGTCTTTATCGGCTCAGGAATTTTCAAATCAGGCAACCCTGCCCAACGCGCAGCTGCCTGTGTGAAGGCAACTACTTTCTGGGATGATCCAAAGGTTGTTGCTGATGCATCACGTGGATTGGGCGAAGCAATGGTTGGAATCAATGTTGCAGATCTTCCAGCACCACACCGCCTTGCAGAGCGCGGCTGGTAATTTTTCGTATATGAAGGTTGGTGTTTTAGCTCTACAAGGTGATGTGCGCGAGCACATGAACTCTTTAATCACCTGTGGGGTTGAGCCACTGCGAGTCCGACGCTTATCTGAACTAGCTGGCGTTGATGCCCTGGTATTGCCAGGCGGAGAATCAACAACTATCGCTCAACTATCTGAGGTGTTTGGCATCTTTGACTCCATACAAGAGCGCATCGCTGCAGGTATGCCTGTCTATGGATCATGTGCCGGAATGATTTTATTAGCCAATGAAATACTAGATGCCAAAGCAGGACAAAAAACATTTGGCGGTCTTGATATAACGGTGAGACGAAATGCTTTTGGGCGACAGGTCGACTCCTTTGAGTCAGAGATTTCCTTTGATGATGGATCAGCAGTTGCGTTGGGAGCCGTCTTTATTCGTGCACCATGGGTAGAAAGAGTTGGTGAAGGCGTTCGCGTGCTTGCTACCTATCAATCACACGCGGTTGCTGTTCGCTCGGCTACCTTGCTAGCAACCTCATTTCACCCTGAAATAACCGGGGATCACCGCATACATCGTTACTTTATTGAGGAAGTGGCTCGGCCTGCATTAGAGAAGGTAAAGTAGCCTCATCGTTTAACTGAGATTGAGGTGTTCCAATGTCTGGCCATTCCAAATGGGCGACAACCAAGCATAAGAAGGCCATCATTGATAGTCGTCGTGCCAAGGTGTTTGCAAAACAGATTCGTGCAATAGAGGTGGCAGCGCGCAATGGTGGCGCTGACATGGATGGCAATCCCACACTTTTTGACGCGGTTGCAAAAGCTAAGAAGTCTTCAATGCCTGCAGATAACATCGATCGTGCTATTAAGCGTGGCGCAGGTCTTGAAGCGGGTGCAAAAGACTGGATCACAATTATGTATGAAGGGTATGGTCCAAACGGAGTTGCAATCATGATCGAGTGTTTGTCAGATAACCGTAACCGTTCTGCATCTGAGGTTAAGGTCGCTGTGACAAGAAACGGTGGTTCGATGGCAGATCTCGGCTCTGTTTCATATTTGTTTAATCGCAAGGGCGTTGTCATTGTAAAAAAGGATGGAACGTTAACGGAGGACTCAATCCTTGAAGCAGTTCTTGAAGCGGGCGCAGAAGAGGTCAATGACCTAGGGGAGGCCTTTGAGATTGTGAGTGAGCCTGTTGATTTAGTTCCAGTGCGCACGGCGTTGCAAAACGCGGGCATAGATTACGAATCCGCTGACTCTTCCTTCTTGCCATCGATGCTGATCCCGCTAGATGCTGATGGGGCGAAAAAGGTATTTGAACTAATTGATGCGATAGAAGAGCTAGATGATGTGCAAAATGTCTTTAGCAACTTTGATGTTTCAGATGAGGTCATGGCGAGCCTGGATTAGAAATTTGCTTGTCATCTCTAGGCTTTACTATCCACCTAACGAGGAAAGCACGAGGCTAAGCGATGAGAGTTCTGGGTGTTGATCCGGGTCTGACTCGCTGCGGTGTTGGCGTAGTTGAGGGTGTCATTGGCTCTGCCTTGAGCTTAATTGAAGTTGGCGTGATTCTCACCCCAGCTGAATCCGCACTTGATCAACGTCTCTTAGATTTAGATCAGCAACTCTCCGAATGGATCAATCTGTGGAAACCAGATGTTGTTGCGGTCGAGCGGGTCTTTTCTCAACACAATGTCAGAACTGTTATGGGAACAGGACAAGCAGCCGGCATCGCATTATTAATAGCAGCCAAGGCCGGTATTCCCGTCATGATGCATACACCCTCTGAAGTAAAGGCCGCTGTTACAGGAAGTGGGCGAGCAAATAAGGCACAGGTTGCACTGATGGTTCAAAAGATTCTAAATCTTGACAGCATTCCTAAGCCAGTTGATGCAACTGATGCTCTCGCCTTAGCTATTTGTCATATATGGCGCGGCGGCGGCAATGCAAAGATCCAACAAGCATTAGCTGCAGAACAATCTAGATTAAAGAAATTGCGTGCCAGATGATTGCCTTAATCACCGGAACTGTTCGTTCCCTATCAAGTGATCGGGTTATTGTTGAAGTTGGTGGTTTTGGCGTTTCGGTTCAAGTTAACCCACAAACGAGCGCGCAGATAACCCTTGGAACGCAGGTGCAACTATTTACCTCGTTAGTTGTTCGTGAAGACTCACTGACATTGTTTGGTTTCATCAATGATGAGTCTCGTTCGCTCTTTGAATTGGTGCAAACAGTCTCTGGGATTGGGCCAAAGGTTGCACTCTCTATTTTGGGTGCTTTGAGTCCAGAGGATCTAGGAAGAGCTATTTCACAGGAGGATGTGGCAGCCATTGAAAAGGTACCGGGAATCGGTCGCAAAGGTGCGCAACGTTTGATCCTTGAGTTAAAAGGAAAGTTGTCTGATCTGTCTGCGACCAGCCAATACAAGGGTCATCAACCTGCTTGGCGCGAACAGTTAACAAGTGCTCTAGTTTTGCTCGGTTTTTCTCCGAAAGAATCAGATGCTGCTATCTCTCATGTTGTTTCAGCGTTGCAGGCCGATGATCGTGATGCTGCCGACGTTGAGTTAAGCGAGCTACTTAAGTTAACTCTGGCCAGTGGAAAGAGCTCACGTGGCTGAGGATAGATTGGTAGCACCACACATCAAAGGTGAAGAGACCGCTTTAGAGCATGCGTTGCGCCCTAAAACTTTGAAGGATTTTGTTGGCCAACACAGAGTGCGCGAGCAAATTGATGTTTTGCTCACCGCAGCTAGACACCGCAACTCTCCTGCAGATCATATTTTGTTATCGGGTCCACCTGGATTGGGCAAAACAACTCTTGCTTTGATTTTAGCAAGTGAGATGCAGACACCAATTCGTATTACAAGTGGCCCTGCAATAACTCATGCGGGAGATATGGCTGCCATTCTCTCTTCTTTAGTTGAGGGTGAGATTTTATTTTTAGATGAGATTCATCGTCTTCCACGCCCTGCTGAGGAGTTGCTGTATTTAGCAATGGAGGATTTTCGTGTTGATGTTGTTGTTGGCAAGGGGCCAGGAGCAACAGCAATTCCCTTGGCGTTGCCGCACTTCACGCTAGTTGGTGCAACAACACGTGCTGGCTTATTGCCAAGCCCTTTGCGAGATCGCTTCGGATTCACAGCTCATCTTGATTTTTATAATGAAGAGGACATAACCCAGGTTATAACTCGTAGCTCAGAACTTCTTAAGATTGCTATTGATAATGATGCAATTGTGGAGGTGGCTGGAAGATCTCGTGGCACACCACGAATAGCCAACCGATTACTGCGTCGAGTTCGAGATTACGGTCAGGTCCACGGCAGCTCTCGGATCTCGCTGGCAGATGCTAAGAAGGCGTTGGAGATGTATGAGGTTGATCAGCTTGGTTTAGATCGTCTAGATCGCGGAGTATTAGTTGCTCTGATTGAAAGATTTAATGGGGGCCCGGTGGGTCTTTCGACCTTGGCAATTGCAGTTGGCGAAGAGGTGGAGACGGTTGAATCTGTGGCGGAACCTTTCTTGGTCCGCAACGGCTTTATGGCTAGAACTCCGCGAGGCCGAGTAGCCACCGCTCTTGGCTGGCAGCACCTGGGGCGAACTCCGCCTGCAGAGACAGTTGCTCTTTTCGACTTACCCGCACCTGACGCCTAGACTCTGGCTCTATGTCTACAACTAGCAAACCACTAAAAAAGAGTGATCGTCCTGGACGCACCCTAGCGATTTTGGCTCTTGTACTAATCGCCATGACCAGTTTGGTGTTCATTCAGGGAGCGACCTCAATCCGCTTAGGTCTTGATTTGCGCGGTGGAACTTCAGTCACCTTGCAACCACGCATCGCACCTGGCGATGAAGGAAAGATTACGAGCGAATCTATTGATCAAGCTGTCTCGATCATTCGACAACGTGTTAACTCCTTAGGTGTTGCAGAGTCAGAGGTTTCTGCTCAAGGTAGTGGAAGTAATCGCCAGATTGTTATCTCTGTTCCAGGAGATACCGGTCGCCGTGTCGTTGAGTTGGTAGGACAAACTGCAGAGCTACGTTTTCGCCAAGTCTTAGCATCAACCTCGGGCGCTCCAACGGCAGCTGATCCAACGGCAACACCTGCAACAGGTGTTAACGCTGATGTGAATGCTCGTTTTGCAGCACTTGATTGCACAAAGGCAGAAAATCTTCAAGGAACTGGTTCTGATCTTGCAACTGATGTCATTGTTGCCTGTGATCGTGCCGGCACTACAAAATATATTCTGGCCCCAGCAGAGGTCCTTGGTCGTCAGATTTCGAAAGCATCTGCAGGGTTAGATACACAGGCTGGCAGTGCTTGGTTTGTAAGCCTTACTTTTAATGGCGAAGGAACATCAGCATTCGGTGCGTTGACATCTCGCGTCACCTCACTTCCGGAGCCAACAAATCAAGTAGCAATTGTTCTTGATGGATTGGTTGTTTCCTCACCACGAATTACTGAGGCGATTCCTTCAGGAACAGCCCAAATCACTGGAAGTTTTACTCAACTAGAGGCACAAGATCTTGCAAATGTTCTTAAGTACGGTGCATTGCCTCTCGCATTTGATCGTGGCGAGGTTCAGCAGGTGTCACCAACTCTTGGCGCAGATCAGCTCAATGCAGGTCTACTAGCAGGAGCACTTGGTCTAGGGCTCGTGATGCTCTATTCGCTGCTGTATTACCGCGGTCTAGGAATCGTAACTGTTGGCTCTCTTACAGTGGCGGGTGGACTTATCTACCTACTGTTCTTGCTATTTGGTGAATGGATCGGATTCACACTCACATTAGCTGGTATTGCTGGCGCAATAGTTGCCATTGGTGTTACTGCAGACTCATTCATCATCTACTTTGAAAGAGTTCGAGATGAGATGCGTGATGGCAGAACGCTTCGCACTGCAGTTGATACCGGATGGGTTCGTGCACGTCGAACAATTCTTGTCGCAGACTTTGTCTCACTCATTGCCGCAACCTTGCTCTATCTCTTTGCTGTTGGCGGTGTTCGAGGATTCGCATTTACTCTTGGCCTGACAACCCTTGTCGACCTCGTTGTCGTCTTTGTATTCACAAAGCCTTTGATGTCGATTCTCTCTCGAATGACTTTCTTTAGCTCGGGTCACTCACTATCTGGTTTCTCAAGCAAGAGCTTGGGCACTGCCGTCGCGAAGGAGGCATAAAGATGTCAAAGTTTTCAGGTCTTGGTGGTCGCCTTTATCGTGGCGAAAGTTCAATTGACTTTATCGGCAAGCGTAGCCGCTGGTACTCTATTTCGGCATTGTTTATCCTTGCATCGATCGCAGCACTTGCAGTTCAAGGTTTGCACCTTGGTATTGAGTTCAAGGGTGGTTCTTCATTTACTGTCAACAAAGCAACGGCAACTATTGAACAGGCACGCACAGCTGTCGAAGCAACTGGCATCCCGGGGGAGTTAATTGTTCAAGAAATTGGAAGTGACAAAGTCCGCGTTCAAACGGGAGCTCTTGACACCATCCAAAACAATGCTGTGCAGGATGCTTTAGCAGCCGAGTTCGGTGTTTCTGTTGAGTCTATTGATACACAAATCATCGGACCATCATGGGTAAAGAGATCACACGCAAAGCAATCTATGGATTAGTTGGATTTCTTATAGTTGTCATGCTCTATTTGGCAATGGCCTTTGAACCCAAGATGTCCATCGCTGCAATCGCAGCTGTTGTGCACGATGTTTTCATCACAGTTGGTATTTACGCACTCGTTGGTTTTGATGTCACACCGGCGACCATTATCGGTTTCTTAACTATTCTGGGTTATTCCCTCTATGACACTGTGGTTGTCTTTGACAAGGTTCGAGAGAACACTCGAACAATCACTTCAACATCTACACGAACCTACTCGCAAGCTGTTAACCATGCGGTTAATCAGACGCTCGTGCGCTCTGCCAACACATCGTTGATTGCATTGTTGCCAGTAGGTTCCATTCTCTTTGTTGGTGCCGGGTTGCTAGGTGCTGGAACATTGAAGGATCTATCACTTGCACTGTTTATCGGTCTTGCAGTTGGTACGTACTCATCAATCTTTATTGCACCACCTGTATTGGCTCAGCTTCGTGAGAAGGAGCCAGCGATGCAGGCACTAGCAAAGCGAGTAAACGCTCGGTCCTCAACATCACCTGCGACACCATTGGTATCTGCTGGCGAAGCAATTACTGGACGCGGTCCTCGCAATCAACCAAAGCGTAAGGGTCGTAAGTAAGGTCTAACGTGGATACATTGATAGCACCAGTAATCAGTGCTCTCAAAGAAAATCACGCCTCGGTAGATGCTGCAGATATCTCTCGCGCCTTCGAAATAGCGCGAGATGCGCATGAAGGGCAGTTACGAAAATCTGGCGAGGCGTATATAACTCACCCGGTAGCCGTTGCTGAAATTTTGGCCAATTTAGGTTTGAATCCACCAACTGTCATTGCAGCGCTGTTGCACGACACCGTTGAGGATACGCAGTATTCACTGAATCAATTGCGTCTTGATTTTGGCGATGAGATTGCCAATTTGGTCGATGGTGTAACAAAGCTGGACAAGTTAACGTATGGGCCAACTGCTGAGGCAGAAACTGTGCGCAAGATGGTTGTTGCAATGTCTCGCGACATCAGGGTTCTCGTCATTAAATTAGCCGATCGACTACACAACGCACGCACCTGGAAGTATGTTTCTGAGGAAAGTGCTACTCGTAAGGCTCAAGAAACCCTTGATATCTACGCACCATTGGCTCATCGACTAGGAATGAATGCCATCAAGTGGGAGCTCGAAGATCTTTCATTTGAAATTCTAGAGCCAAAGAAGTTTGAAGAGATTTCGCGATTAGTTGCCGAACGATCACCTTCTCGTGATGCGCTCACTGATCAAGTAATTGTTGCCGTAAAAGAAGATCTCCTGCGAGATAGCATCGAGGCATCCGTTACAGGTCGAAAGAAGCACTTCTTTTCTGTCTATCAAAAGATGGTTGTACGAGGACGCGAATTCAATGAGATCTATGACCTAGTTGGCATCCGTGTTTTGGTCAACGATGTTCGTGATTGTTATGCGGTATTGGGCTCAATCCACGCGCGATGGAGTCCAGTTCCTGGACGGTTCAAGGATTACATCGCTATGCCTAAGTTCAACCTGTACCAATCACTACACACAACTGTGATTGGTCCAACTGGAAAAGCGATTGAAATACAGATTCGCACCTATGACATGCATGCGCGCGCAGAGTTTGGTATTGCCGCACATTGGAAATACAAACAGGGTCCAGATAACAGTGAGAGCTCTCCTGAGATGTTATGGCTGCGACAGTTACATGAATGGCAGAAGGAAACTGAAGATCCTTCCGAGTTTCTAGAGGCGTTGCGTTTTGATCTGGGTTCACCTGAAGTCTTTGTTTTCACTCCGAAGGGAAGCGTTATTGCATTGCCAGGAGGCTCAACTCCTGTCGATTTTGCATTCTCTGTGCACACAGATGTTGGACTCAGATGCGCTGGGGCCAAGGTCAATGGCCGTTTAGTTCCACTTGAATCCCGTCTGAATAACGGTGATGTTGTTGAGATTGTTACCAATAAAAGTTTGTCTGCTGGACCTAGCCGTGACTGGCTGAACTTTGTTAAGAGCCCTAGGGCACGTTCCAAGATCAAGGCGTGGTTTAGTAAAGAGCGCCGCGAAGAGGCGGTAGATGCCGGTAGAGAATCAATAGCACGTCAGATGCGTAAGGCAGGTTTACCGCTTCAAAAGATTTTCGCAGGACACTCCTTACTTGAACTAGCCCATGACCTTCATTACCCAGACATAGATGCGTTGTATTCGGCCGTTGGTGATGGTCACGTCTCTGCTTCCTCAATTATTGAGAAGTTGGTTTCTTCTATGCGAAGTGAGGATTCACATCCAGAACCGACTATGGACACACTTCCGACACGGATGCTTTCCTCGCGCAGATCAAGCAATGCAATCGATGTCGAAGGAACAGATGATGTATTGGTCAAACTTGCGCGCTGCTGCACACCGGTTCCAGGTGATGCGATCATGGGCTTTATTACAAAGGGGAGTGGTGTCTCTATTCATCGCTCAGATTGCACTAACGCCCATGATCTACAGAAACACCAATTAGATCGAGTTGTTAATGTTAAGTGGCGTCTGGGTGCTGCCTCGGTATTTTTAGTTAACATTCAGGTAGAGGCGCTCGATCGCGCATCCTTATTGGCAGATGTCACACGAACTTTGTCGGATCAGCATGTCAACATTTTGAGTGCATCAGTAAGCACATCTAAAGATCGAACCGCTATTTCGCGATTCACTTTTGAAATGGCAGATGCAAGTCACCTAGATGCTGTTTTAGCTGCCGTGCGTGGAATCCAAGGCGTCTATGACGTCTATCGAACAAATAATAACTAGTTGTATTCAGCCAAACCCTTTTCAGCTTCGGCTAGCCACACCTTACGAGCAGCAGCTGACTCTGCAGCTTCTGCAGACTTCTTCTCGTTACCACTAGCGGTGTACTTGGCTGCAGCCTTTTCATAGTTTGCAATTGATTCAGTGAGTTGTGCAACAACCTCTTGTGCTCGCTTTTTAGCGGCCGGATCTGTCTTGCGCCAGACCTCTGCTTCGGATTCCTTAACCGTTGCCTCGACCACAGCAACGCGGGCATCCATAGCCGCTCGCTTGTCGCGATGCGTCATGCCGATCTTTTCCCAGGCACGAAGGTGTTCATTGAGCTCTTTTCGAGCCTGCTTCACATCTGAAATTGGTAGAACCGCTTCGATGAGAGTCAGTAGCTCTTCACGCTTAGCAAGGTTAGTTGCCATTGTGAGATCTCTTTTTTCTAGGTCAGCATTTTTTGCAGCGAAGAATTGATCCTGCGCGCCCTTAAAACGCGACCATAGTTTTGCATCATCATTTTTCTTACCGCGACCCGCCACTTTCCATTGATCCATGAGTACCTTGTAGCGCTTTGCAGTTAGTACCCATTCAGTTGAGGTCGCTAACTTCTCTGCCTCTTCAACAATTGCCTTCTTTGCGTCTGCAACAACGGACTGTGTTGCTTCAAGTGCGGCGAAGTGCGTGCGTCGGCGCTTATCAAACTTGTTACGCGAGGATGAAAATCTCTTCCAAAGATCTGCATCAGCCTTCTTATCAAGACGCGGAGCAGCCTTCCACTCTTCAAGTAGAGTCTTTAGACGATCACCCGTATTCTTCCAACTTTCTGAAAGTGCCAGTGACTCTGCTTCTGCAACGATTTTCTCCTTTTCAACAATTATCTGTTGACGACGCGCCTCTTTGGCCGCATTTTCAGCAACCTTTTTTGCCTCGTAGGCCTCACGATGTCCTTCAATAAGTGGTTCGATCTGTTCGACAGAGGCTGCAAGAGCCTCTAGATCGCCGACACCATTTAATTCTTTTACTTGCTCACGAAGTTTTTTAACAGCGGCGTAGGCATCTGATGGAACAAGTGCGCCACTTTTAATTCGGGCAGCCAGTAATGCAACCTCGGCTGCTAAGAGTTCAAACTTGCGTACAAAGTAGGAGAGAGCTTCTTCAGGTGTCTTGCCTGGATATGAGCCAACAGCTTTCTCGCCCTGTGATGTTCGAACATAAACCGTTCCATCCTCTGCTACTCGACCAAAGGCTGAAGGATCTCCGATTAGGGCAGTTGCTGCACTTGCCTGCGGTGGGAAATTCATATCCGACATGAGAGTGATCCTTTCAGCGCGTTACTTCACTACGAAGCTCGCTATGTGGTGTGTGCGATGCCTAGAAGATTGTGGTCTGCTAAGCGTGGGTGGAGGGTGTATTCGTTGGCAAAAGGTACCCTGTCCCATGGTGTGAGCGTCAATCGCTCCTGATTCTGAGCGTGAAAAGAGGTCTGGTAAGGATGCTGATCGACTCCTTTGCCGCTCCCATGTATGCAACTAACTGTTGGGTGCTCGCAACTGAGCCTGGTGCCGAGTGTGTGGTGATAGACCCTGGCATGCCTGATGTTTCGCACCAGCTGACACAGATCTTGGACAAGCACAATCTCAAGCCGGTGGCGGTCATTGCAACACATGGACACTTAGATCACACATTTTCTATTCAACCTATTGCAGATGGCTATGACATTCCGACATACATTCATAGTGAGGATCGAGCCTTTTTGGCGCACCCAGAGAATTTGCATGGTGCTGATTTTGTAGCAACCTTATCGGGGATGAGTTTTTCTGAAGGTCGGGATGTACGAGAACTTCGAAATGGGCAAGATATTGAACTTGTTGGGTTGAACTTCACTGTTATTCACGCACCTGGCCACACCAGGGGATCGATCATGTTCGAGGTCTCGCAGGAGGTATTAGTCAGCGGGGATGTCCTGTTTGCTGGTTCTATTGGGCGCACGGACTTGCCGACTGGATCTGCTAAAGAAATGGAAGAGACCTTGCGTAAAAAAGTATTGCCATTGGCAGATCACTTGCGTGTGCTGCCAGGACACGGAGCCGACACAACAATGGCTCATGAAAAAAAGAGCAATCCATACTTAAAGAGTTTGGTTGGTCGCTACTAATGTCACGAAATAAGATTTCTGCCCCTAAAGGTGTGAGTGAGTATGTTCCTGGCAGGTCTCTTGCATTTGAGTTTGTCAGAGAAAATCTGATTGCACCAGCAAAACGTGCAGGGTATCAACTAATCGAACTACCAGTTTTTGAAGACACTGAGTTATTTACTCGCGGTGTTGGCGAATCAACTGATGTGGTGTCAAAGGAGATGTATACCTTTGAAGATCGTGGTGGGCGCTCAATAACATTGCGTCCTGAAGGAACCGCCGGTGTTATGCGTGCGGTGATTGAACATGGTTTAGATCGAGGTCAACTACCGGTGAAGGTGTGGTACTCGGGTCAGTTCTTCCGCGCAGAGCGTCCACAGGCAGGTCGCTATCGTCAGTTTTATCAAGTTGGTATTGAAGCAATTGGCGTAGATGATCCGGCAATTGATGCTGAAGTGATCGCAATAGCCGACGCTGGGTTTAAAGCCTTGGGACTAAGCAAATACCGTTTGGAGATCACCTCATTAGGAGATGCGCAATCTCGCGCAGCTCATCGTGTTGATCTCGTCAAATTCATATCAACTCTTGATTTAGATGAGCCAACAGCTGCTCGGGCGTTGATTAATCCTTTGCGCTTATTTGATGACAAGCGTGAAGAGATGCAAAAGGCTATGGCCGATGCACCCTTACTGATCAATTACCTCAATGAACAATCCCGCAATCAATTTGATGCGGTTCTAAAGTATTTGGATGCGTTGAGAATTTCTTATGTCCTTAATCCTCGAATGGTTCGCGGGTTGGATTATTACACCGGTACAACCTTTGAATTTGTCCACGAATTACTTGGCGCTCAATCAGGTATTGGTGGTGGCGGTCGGTATGACGGATTAATGGAACAACTTGGAGGTCAATCCCTTTCAGGTATTGGCTTTGGTTTGGGTGTTGATCGAGCACTCTTGGCTGCCGAGGCCGAGGGAGTTATACATGATGACTCCTTTACCTCGGATTTATTTATTATTCCTTTGGGGGAGTCAGCCAAGGTGGTGGCTCTAAGTATTGCGGCTAATCTTCGTCACCATGGAAAGATCGTAGAGATTGCCTTTGGTGATCGTGCGCTCAAGGGTGCCATGAAGGGGGCAGACAAAAGTGGTGCTACCTATGTTGTTGTTCTTGGAGAGTCTGAGATTTCAAGCGGTACCGTTGAGTTGAAAGAGATGAAATCAGGTAAGACAACTTCGGTTACGATTGACTCATTGCTGGAAGCTCTCTAATTATAAAATTGGACTAATCAATGTTGCGCACACATGAAGCAGGATCACTTCGTAAATCCCACGCGGGCCAGAGTGTCACATTGGCTGGTTGGGTCTCGCGTCGCCGTGATCATGGTGGTGTGGCTTTTATCGACCTGCGCGATGCTTCCGGTTCAGTGCAGGTTGTTATCCGTGATGAAAAGGTCGCAGGCTCACTTCGCGCTGAGTGGTGTTTGCTCATAACAGGTGAGGTAGTTACCCGTCCTGATGGAAACACCAACACAAATATTGCAACAGGTGAAATTGAAGTAATGGGTGACACTGTAGTTGTGTTATCGGAGTCAGCGCCGCTTCCTTTTCCAGTTGATAGCGGTGATGACACCGATATCAATGAGGAGGTTCGATTGAGATATCGATACCTGGACTTGCGGCGTGAGAAGCCATCTCAAAATCTTCGTTTGCGTTCAAAAGTTACCTCAACTATCCGCCGCGTGATGGAGGAGGAAGCCTTCCTTGAAATTGAAACGCCATACCTAACCCGCTCCACACCAGAGGGTGCTCGTGACTTTTTGGTTCCGGTGCGTCTCCAACCGGGAAGTTGGTATGCACTTCCGCAGTCGCCACAACTTTTCAAG